>Ga0209628_10000254_pt1 | contig 31824 bp, 35 predicted proteins | sample TergutCu122P4_FD_187285 | JGI IMG/M metagenome (GOLD analysis project Ga0209628, IMG submission 187285) | Cubitermes ugandensis P4 segment gut microbial communities from Kakamega Forest, Kenya - Cu122 P4 (SPAdes) (version 2) | ecosystem: Host-associated > Arthropoda: Insects > Digestive system...
CTCTTTGCTTTCCTTTCGTGTGCTTGGCGGCTCACCTCGGAAGTCTCGGGGATGGACACCCCCCTATAGGTCAAACCTCAACTGCCTCCCCGGCAGAGCCGGGGGTTCTCCTGAATTAATAGCCGTTGTCGGCCAGCAGGGCTTGTGGTTGACCGAGTTCTTGGGGCAATTGCGCTATTTGCTCCAGCGTCGGGTTAATTTCCCATTTGTCGCTGCACGCCTGGCTGACGTACCGGGTAGCCCACCGCAGCCGTGATGTCATGCGCGGTCATTCTTAAGCTGTTCCTTCAAAATGAACTTCTGGATTTTTCCGCTCAGTGTGCGGGGCAGGCTCTGCAAAATCTCAAGGCGTTCGGGCCAATACTGTTTGGCCGTTTTGTGTTGGGCCATCCACGCCTGGACATCCGAAAGTGTCAGGGTCGTTCCTGGCTTCAGGGTGACGAATGCGCAGCTGCGCTCTCCCAGGCGCTCATCCGGATAGCCGACGATAGCCACCTCGACGACCAAGGGATGTTGGTATAGAAGGCTCTCGATTTCGATGACAGGAATGTTTTCGCCGCCCCGAATAAGTACGTCCTTCGCGCGACCGTTGATCCGGATGTAGCCTTCCTCATCGGCGAAGGCCAGGTCGCCAGTGTTGAACCAGCCGTCGGCGTCAACAGTCGGGATATCGGGGCGTTTGAAGTAACCCAGGAACATCTGGGCTCCGCGCGCCATCAACATTCCCGTGACCCCGGCAGGAACTGGCGTTCCTTGGTCGTCGACGACGCGAACCTCCATGCCCTCGACCGGGCAGCCGTCAGTCTTCACTGACTTCTCGGCTGCACGTTCGGGCTCAGTGAGGGTGCCGAGCAGTGATTCGGTCATGCCCCATTCGGAGCAGACCGGAACTCCCAGTTCGCGTTGCGCACGCTCTACCAGAGCGGGTGGGATTGGAGCACCGCCGCAGAGGTACGCGCGCAGCGCGGTGGGCTTGGGGCCGCCGTTCGCGACTGCGTTGCAGATGTCGGAAAGGAAGGACGTGGCAGCCATGACGTACGTGATCCGTTCCGCAGCCATGATACGAACCGCACGAGCCGCTTCCCAGGCGTCAAGCAACACCAGCGTAGCGCCCATGCGTATCGATTGCAGCATCGCCGCCGCATACCCAGTCATGTGCCCGATCGGCGAACACCCGAATATCACGGTCGATGCGTCAAGGTGCGCGCGGTTCGCGAACGCGTAGGTCAGGCACACGAGCGTGTTGGACGAATGCATTACGCCTTTCGGCTCGCCGGTGGTACCGGACGTGAACATGAGTAGCGCAAATTCACGTCCGTTCAGGCCGGCATCGGGAACATAGGGAACATCGTCGCCGTGCCCGGGCTCAAGCAATGTGTCGAATGCGTTGGGGCCGTTACCGCCGACCACGATCACGTGATTCAGGGCCGGGAGTTGCGATTTCAGTCCATGCGCCATCGCGGCGTGGTCGAAACCCCGGAAAGTGCTTGGCACGATCAGAACCTTGGCTTCCGTCAGCCCGAGCATGAAACTCAGTTCGCGTTCCCGAAAGATCGGCATCAGCGGATTGAGGACCGCACCAAGTCGTCCAACCGCCAGCGAGGCGACGACGAACTCCCACCAATTCGGTAGCTGGATCGCGACAATGTCGCCTCTGCCGACACCCAGCGCGCGCAGTGCGCCAGCGAATCGGTCAACGAACTTCCCCAACTGCGCGTAGCTGAGGTGTTTGACAGGCGCGTCACCGGCATCCGACCGGTAGGCCACGACGGCAAGCTTGTTCGGTGCACGTGCGGCCATTTCGGAGAAGTAGTCGTCGATCGTGCGATCTTTCCAAAACGGGTTGCGGGTGCTAGTAGCGGATGTCACTGCGGCGTCGGCGAAGCGATTCATCGTTTGTTCCTTTGTCTCTTGAGGGTTGTGTTGTGTGTGTTAATGTCATGCGCCGTGGTCAGCGCCTACGTTGTGTTGCTCGAACCAACTCAGCAATGTTTCGAGGACGTCCCGGGTCTCGTACTTGTACCAATAGCCGCCCCAGGTATAGCCGATAATCCTGATAGACAAGATTACCCTTTTTACCAAATGCGGTACAGATGATTGCCTTCATGAAGGAGGATGAGCATGAGCCCGAAATCGAGGCGTACGCTCATTTTTTTCACAGGCGAACTAAAAACAGTCGATATTTCGAACAAAGTCGCAGTGAGACGAATTGGTCGTCATGGAATCGTCGAAAGTTCGATAGGGTGAATAGATGGTCTTCACGCTTGGAGTGGCGATCTCTCCATGAAGACGGCTATCTCCAATCCAACCGTCAGAGAAGCCTCACCATGCAAGCCACTTTCAGACGAAATGAGAAAACGTCAGCGATGTATGGGCTGTAGTCACCTTCCTCGGCGTCAAGAAGAAGACGATCGCTACCACGGCGGTGGGTCCAAAGCATCGGAGCGAGAACAACCTGCCTGAGTGCGTGCATATCCTGGTCGCGACCTACACCTTCTTGTCCCTGCTGTTCAACCACTGACATCCTGGCTCCCATCCTTCTTGGAGACCGCATTTGTTTCATGAGCAAAATGCGCGTGGGATACACATTTTTGTGAGGCGAAGTTCCTTATGCTGAACCCGGATCCCGGGGGCGCTTATACGATTCATTCGGAAGTTCGACCCACTAGAAAATGAGACGTTATATGACGCAATCCTCCACCTCCGCTCCTGCTGATTTCGATGCACAACTTCTGGATGAGTACCTCACAACCTTACTTGGGAGCGAGGGTGTAGGTACGCTGAAGATCGAGCGCACGCAAGGAGGCATGTCGAACCCAATTACTTCTTGACACGTGGCAACTGGACAGCAGTGCTGCGCAAGCAACTTGGCGGAGCGATGATGCCTTCTGCCCATGCGATTGACCGCGAGTTCAAGGTGCAGTCCGCGTTGTACGGAACCGAAGTTCCTATCACGAAGCCACTGCACTATTGCGCCTCGAACGAAATCGTAGACGCCTATCTGGCCGATGTGCTGGATATCGGCGAGCGTGAACGTATAACTCTCGAACGATCGCTGCTTGTCAGCACGCCAGGCACTGGTGCCTTGCCTCCACATGCAATGGTGAGTGGGATAGTGGGACCGACTGACCAGACGGAGCGCGCAAATACGCGATCGATGAAGCCAGTAGGGCATATGTTCCGCAATTTGAGCTAGATCGGGTTTTTGTCGTCAGTACAGTCTCAACTGTGTGCGAATGCGCTGGCACAAATTACATTGCGCGACAGGCGCACGGTTGCCGATTCCAACCGTAGGCCGGGTGGCGTGTCCACGCTGCGGGACGGTTCGTCTGTATTGCACATTGTTGTTTAGCCTACTGCGCTGCGATACTCCACCCACCGTCGACGACGATCTCTGAGCCTTGTAGGTAGCGGCTGTCGTCACTTGCAAGAAAGGCTGCCACGCTCGCGATCTCTTCAACGTCGCAAAAGCGTCTGAGTGGCACGCTGCGGCTACGCGTTGCCAAGGTCTCTGTGTTGTAATTGCCGATCGCCGCCAACGTCGAAATCATACCGGGCATGATCGTGTTTACGTGGATGTTGTGGGGGCTGAGCTCGACAGCTGCCGTTCGCATGAACCCGAGCGCAGCGGCCTTCAGCGATGCATAGACGATGGAGTTTGTCACCGACCGAATTGCCCCTGTCGAGATCAGATTGATCACCGAGCCACCGCCTGCGCGCTTCATTTGCGGCATGGCCGCCTGCAATCCCCACATCAGCGCCTTCAGGCCCACGGCGACCGTGCAGTTTACCGTTTGTTCGTCGATCTGATCAAGTGGCTGGAACCTCGTCCACATTGCGTTGTTGACCAACACCCGGATCGGCGCATGGTAATCTTGCTCTATCTTGGCGAACGTCTCAAGGACTGCCGCCCGCGAAGCGACGTCACATGTAACCTCGGACCGTCATCTCGCGCGCGACGAGAGATTGGACCGACGGGGTCAGCCGCTTCTCGCTCACGTCGAGAAGTGCTATACACGCGCCCTCTTTCGCGTACCGTTCCGCGATCGACAAGCCGATGCCACGCGCAGCGCCCGTCACAACGCACAGCATACCGGCAAGCCGGGTTGATTTCGGTTCAGAATTCATTGGTTTTTGACGAAAAATTTCGCGGAAGGGTGTCGGTTTTCACTGGAACGACGATCGCCATAAGACGCCCACGACTAAGATTGTCAACGCAGCACTGCCTGGTTCGAAACGCGGATGAACTGGCACTTTGTTGCATCGTGTCGTGGAAGGATTGGCGCGCAAATGCGTGTCCTACGCAACGCGAATCTCGCCGTGAGGTTTGCTCAGACGCTAGCAATGACCGCCGCGTCACGCAAGGTCCGGATACGCACCTCGGTGAATCCCCAATCCCGAAGAATCGCTTCGGTTTCGGCGCCCGGCACCGATGGCGCCGCAGGCTGGCCTGTCGGAGTGCGACTGAATCGCGGAGCAGGTGCTGGTTGCGTCACGCCACCGACCTCGATGAAGGACTTGCGCGCGACGTTGTGCGGATGATGCACCGCCTCACTCCATTCAAGAACGGGTGCGAAGCAAACCTCCTTGCCCTCCATCAGTGCGCACCATTCGTCACGTGTACGCGACTTGAAGATCTTTGCCAGTCTCCCGGTTTGTTCAGGCCATCGGGCACGGTCGGTCCGCTCGTCCCAGTACTTGTCTTCGAGACCGGCGACCTTGCGCAAGTTCGCATAGAACTGCGGCTCCACCGATGCGATGGAGATGAATTTCCCGTCGGCACACTCGTATGCGCGGTTGTAGAAGGCACCGCCGTCACCGAAGTTGGTGCCACGCTCGTTGTGCCAGATGCCAGCGCCATGGAAGCCCCACATCATCGTAGCCATGATAGCCGAGCCCTCGAGCATCGCGACATCCACCACCTGGCCCTTGCCAGATCGGCTCGCCTCGAGGATCGCCGAAACGACACCAAGTGCGAGCAACATGCCGCCACCACCCATGTCGCCGAGCAGATTCAAGGCCGGTACAGGTGGGCGGTCCGGGAACCCGACTGTGTGCAGTACGCCCGATAGCGCGATGTAGTTGATGTCGTGTCCTACAGCCTGCGACATTGGTCCGTCTTGCCCGTAGCCGGTCATGCGTCCATACACGAGCTTCGGGTTGCACTTCAGGCACACGTCGGGACCAAGGCCTAGACGTTCCATCACACCGGGTCGAAAGCCTTCAAGGATGGCATCCGCTTTTCCGATCAGATCCAAGACGACCTCGGCAGCGCCTTCCTTCTTCAAATCGACGATGGCTGAACGACGACCGCGTGCCATCGCATCGAACTGCGGCTTTACCATCTTCATGGTCTCGCTGCCGCCAGGGCGATCGATGCGAATGACTTCAGCTCCCATGTCGGCAAGCAGCATCGAGCCGAACGGCACCGGTCCGAGGCCGACGATCTCTACGATTTTTACGCCTGCGAGCGGCCCGCTCATGATTTCATCTCCTTCTTGGAGCCCATTGTCCCGAACATAAAGCCGGCGACACGGCGCATCTGGATTTCGTTAGCACCTTCAGTGATGCGGTAGCGCCGATGGTGGCGATAGAGATGCTCGAACGGCTTGTTGCGCGAGAAGCCCAGCCCACCATGGGTCTGAATCGCCTGATCGAGTGCGTCACAGCACAGGCGGTTCGCCAAGAAGTTCAACATCGAAACTTTGTCGGTCTGGGTGCCCGCCCCAGTAATGATGGCCCGCTTGCCTTCCAGTCTTCTCATGGTTCTCTCCAGTTCAGAACTGGTGCCAAGCACGAGCCCGATGAAATGATCTTTCTGCAATTTGATATCTCCTTGGGCGATGTAAATTATGAACTTCAAAGGCTTGCACCTCTCAACCCGCATAACTACCCGGACCCACAAGCCCTTAACTCGTAGGCAGATTAACATCACGTCTCGAAAACGTGTTCAGGATTGCGAACAAATGCGCTACGTGTAAGATCGTTTCAACCATTGCGCACAAAATTTCCTTCTGTCGAACTTCTTTGCACCAAAATGTCGCCAGCACAGACCAGGATGGCGGCGATATTCATGCCGAGCGGTAACGCACGGAGTTTGCTGGTGGGCAGAACCAAGAGTATTTGAGGCGCACACAGGAAGGCGCCAAGGTTTGAGAAATATTCAAACTTGAACCTTGTGTCCAGGTAGCCAGTGGAAAGCGGCAGGCATCGGGTCACGACTACCGCAGTGATCGTTATGACGGTCAGAAACTATGGCGCATTCCAAACGAAAGAGCACTGGCGTTACTGCCATAGCCTGCGGCAAATACAACCGGAACTGCTCCTATCATGGGGGCGTTGGCGTACTTGTTGTTCCGGGTGATGCCATAGTTGACGTAGAGCGCTGTGCGCTTGGACAAAAGGTATTCGCCAACTAAGCCGACAACAATGCTCCTGCCGTTGGGGCCGGCCGTATAGTCGAAGTTCACTCGTGCGACCTGAGCCGTCAAGCGAACCGCTTCGGTGGGACTGTAAACAAGGCCGAGCCAAGCGGTGTTGGTCTTGCGCCAAGTGTACGCAAATGGAGAACTCTTGGCCGCCGCGCTCAAGTTGTTCTGATTTTTCGGACCATTGAAGCCGAACAATCCAGCGTGCAGGCGAATCGAACCGAATGTGTAGGAACCGCCCACCAGCCACTCGGTGAGCATTTTAGGTGAGACACTAGGGAGAATCGCCTCGGCGTTCTGGCGTATCCAGGCATAAGAGGCATTCAATTGCACCGGTCCACTGGTGTAGCTGATATCGGGGTTAATGACGCGCCCCGCACCACGGCTATCCCCATTGTTGCCCGAGCCGACGAGCAATTTCGCTGTCACTGCATTGGCGGTGTAGGTCACGAGGACAGAGTTATCAACTCGCCCCACGGATTGAAATGCACCACCGCCAGGGGCGGCGGCGAGGCTTTCAATGATGCCGTGGCCGGAGTTATTGACAGCATTGCCCCAATAGACACCACCGAGCGCATCTGAGCGCGCGAATGACACGTCAAGCGGGGAATACTGGCGACCCAGTGAAACAGACCACCCAGAAGCCGACGATAAGCCGACGAACGCTTGACGTCCCCATGCAAGCCCCCCCTGCTGAAAAGCACCATTTGCCGCAGAAAAACCTCCTTCAAAAAGGAAGTTGGCTTTCAGACCACTATCGAGATCTTCGCTTCCGCGGACTCCGAACCGGCTACCGGGCCCAACGCTCGAGTCCATTCCGGTGGTTTGCGCCCCCGCGGCCGTGGTACCTGTTCCTCCAAGACCGCTGGTGCCGGAAGTGGTCTTGTGGATCCCAACAACTGCGTCGATGAGGCCATACATCGTCACCGAGGATTGGGCTTGAGCTTGTCCGGCGAATGCGGTCGCAACAAATGCTGATAGAGTTAGATTTCGATACATGAATTTATCTCCAGTGTGTAACTGACCTGCGTGTGAATGTCCGAGGTCGGCAACGAAGCTAACTGGAGGTATCTATGGCGAGTTCGGCATTGTGAATAAAGCACGCTGGGCACAAGGTCGCTTCAACCACGACGCCAAAAAATTCATTCTGTCGAACTTCCCCTCGGGTTTTTCCCTGCAGGGAGCGATGCTGGATTTTGATGCGCATATCACGAGCTGCCGGCACGCGGCATTCGCTTGGGCAAGGATCGGGTGCAAAAGCTCATGCAACGCCACGGCATTCGCGCCAAGGGCAAACGCCGATACAAAGTCACCACCGACAGCGGCCACAATCTGCCGATCTCGCCCAATTTGCTCGAGCGTGAATTCACCGTGACACAGCCAGACAAGGTCTGGGCGGGCGACATCACCTACATCGCCACGGAGGAAGGCTGGCTGTTTCTGGCGGTAGTCATCGACCTGTTCAGCCGCCAGGTAGTGGGCTGGTCGCTGAAGATGGAGCGCTTGCACGGGCAGCGCTTCAAGAGCAAGCGCCAAGCCAAGGACGAAGCCTTGGCGTGGCTGCTTTGGTACAACCGCACTCGGCTGCACTCGACGCTGGCCTACGTCAGCCCAATGCAGTTCGAGCAAAACTGGCTTGCCAATCAGTCAACACAAGCCAACTTATGAACTCCGCTATGGGATATGGATTTCAAAGGCAAGGTCTTATCCAACTGTGTTCGATACGTTGAATTCATGACCCAGGAAATGAGCAGGTTTCGTGTCCGCCGCCTTCCTGTTCGAAATACCGAAACTATTTTCGAGTTGCCCGGTTAATCTTACCGAGTCGCTAGTCGAATCGATTTCGACAACAAAACCAGCTCGTGAAGGTACGGGACAAACGAAACAACACTACGGTGAACAAGAGAATGCGGAAAGAGTACGGAGATCTCGTGATTGAGACGCGTGAGTCGGGTGTTCGATGGATCACGATCAATCGTGCGGGCAAGCACAATGCACTCTCGCGCGGTGTGCTCGAGCAGATTGCACATGCTGTAACGGATGTGGCCGACGATCCGCTAATCCGGTCTATTGTGTTGCGCGGCGCTGGTGAACGTTTCTATGCTGCAGGTGGCGATCTTGTTGAGCTCTCGGCAGTGCGCGACGAAGCAGCAACCATGGCAATGACAGATCAGGCGCGCGGTGCGTTAGATGCAATTCGAGACTGTCCGATACCAGTCATCGCGTTTCTGAACGGTGACGCCATTGGTGGCGGAGCGGAACTTGCCGTGGCTTGCGATATGCGTCTACAACTCGAATCCGCTCGCATCGGGTATATACAGGCAAAGCTTGCAATTACCTCGGCATGGGGTGGCGGCCCGGATCTCTGCCAGCTTGTTGGCGCATCGCGTGCGATGCGGATGATGGCTAGAGCCGAGCTGATCGACGCGCAGACTGCCTTGGCATGGGGCCTGGCCGATGTGGTGATCCGAAAGGCGAGTCAGGAGCAGGACATCGAGGCGTTCATTGCCCCGATATTGAACTGTCCAGCGCATGTTCTTCGTGGCATCAAGGCACAAACGCGCGCCGCTCGGCGACGAATCGCGTTTGACGATGCCCGCGCGCTCGAGCAGCGTCACTTGATCCATGCATGGCTTCATGAGGATCACTGGGCAGCCGCGGAGGCTTTGTTGTCCAAGGGGAAGAAATGAATCGCGCGAAGTTTACAGAAAATCCGATGCTCGAGCCGCAAGTCTATGCGGTCAACCGCAGTGGCATTGAGGTGCCGACGAGCGTCAGCGCTGACGGTGACCGCGCGCGCATTGGCGAGCCCGGGAAATATCCGTTCACGCGTGGAATCTTCCCGGACGGGTACAACGGTCGATTGTGGACCATTCGGCAATATTCAGGGTTTGGCACCGCAGAAGAGTCGAATGAACGTTATAAGTTTCTGCTGGCCCAGGGCCAGACTGGTCTTTCGGTTGCGCTTGATTTGCCGACTCAGTGCGGGTTTGACCCCACGCATCCGATGGCCCGGCCCGAAATCGGTAAGGTGGGCGTGTCGTTGTCAAACTTGAGCGAGGCGGAAATCTTGTTTCAAGGCATCGACTTGTCGAAGATATCAACTTCGTTCACGATCAACGGGGCCGCCGCTATCGTCTACGCGATGTACCTCGCGGTGGCGGACAAGCAAGGCATTCCGCGCAGTAAGCTGACCGGGACGATCCAGAATGACATTCTGAAAGAATACGTTGCACGCGGTACATGGATCTTTCCGGTTCGTCCGTCAATGCGGCTCATCGCTGACTCGATCCTGTATTCGAACGACACTTCGCCGCGCTTCAATCCAATCAGCATCGCGGGCGCCCATGTACGTGACGCTGGGGCGACGGCCGCGGAGGAAATGGCCTATACGCTTGCCAACGGTCTGGCGTACGTCGACGAGCTTCAGGCGCGGGGCGGTGATGTCGAAAAGTTTGCCAAGCGACTGTCGTTCTTCTTCTATGTCCATATGGACTTTTTCGAGGAGATTGCCAAGTTCCGTGCCGGACGCCGCATCTGGGCCCGTTTCATGAAGGAACGCTACGGAGCCCAGGACCCAAAAGCGCAACACTTCCGTTTCGGCGTTGTATGCGGCGGATCATCGTTGATCGCCCCACAGCCGTACAACAACGTCGTGCGGGTGGCTGTGGAGACCATGGCTGCGGTAATGGGCGGCGCGCAATCAATTTTCACTTGTGCTTTCGACGAGGCGTTCCAGATTCCCACCGAATTCTCGGCGGAACTCGCAGTGCGAACGCAACAGATCATTGCATATGAGAGTGGTATCTCTCGCAGCGTCGATCCCATGGGCGGTAGTTATTTCCTGGAGCAGCATACCGACCAGATGGAAGCACAGATTCTTCAGGTGATGAAGGAGATTGACGCCTATGGCGGTGTCATCAAGGCGATTGAGGACGGCTGGATCCAATTGCGTCTCGCGGAGCGCGGTTTGGAGCGCAAACTAGATTCCGACTCTGGCCAGAACGTCGTGATCGGCCAGAACTTCTTCAAGAAGACCAACGAGGAGATCAAGGTTGGCGAGATCTTCACGCTCGACTCGACGGTCGCGCAGCGCGCGCTCGAGAAGTTCCAGCGCACGCTCGACACGCGCAACGCTTCCGAGGTCGAGACATCACTCGCTAAATTGTCAGCGGCTGCGGCCAAGGATCGCGAGAACGTCATGCCGTACTTGGTGGAATGTTGCCATGCCTATGCCACCGTCGGCGAGATGGTGACTTGCTTGAAGAAGGAGTGGGGCGAGTTCAAGGAGCCGGTCAATCTATGAACCCTCGGTGGAATTACCCCAGCGACACATGGTTTGTCGCCAGCCTATCGAAACACGCATTGGAGCACTGCGCAATATGACGAAGACAACTCACGAGGCTAGACCGCTTGCCGGGAAGCGAATCCTGATTGGCAAGCCGGGGCTCGATGGCCACGACATTGGTGCAAAGATCATCGCGCTCGCCCTGCGGGATGCAGGTGCCGAAGTGATCTACACGGGCTTGCGGCGTAGTCCCGAGCAGATCAGCCGCATCGCGATCGACGAAGGTGTCGACGCAGTCGGTCTGAGCATTCTGTCGGGAAGCCACAAGGAACTCGTCAGTGACGTCATTGCCCAGTTACGTCGTTCCGGAATGGCCAGTGCCAGGGTCTTCGTTGGCGGTACGATTCCCCTTGAGGATCAGGAGTTCCTACATGACCTTGGCGTGACGGCAGTGTTCACGGCTGACATGCCGTTGACCGACGTGGTTTGTCGCATGGCGGATGCCCTTTCATGAGCGGGCCCCTGACAGGCTACCGCGTGGTCGAGGTCGGGCACATGCTGGCCGGACCATATTGCGGCCTCATGCTGGCAGACCTCGGTGCGGAGATCATCAAGATCGAACCGCCGGAAGGCGATATCGGGCGAAGTGTCAGTCCTCATTTCGTTGGTCCGCACAATGCGTACTTCGCAAGCTTGAATCGAAGCAAAAAAAGCATCGTCCTCGATCTCGCAAGTGAACAAGGACGCGTGGACCTGGGGAAGGTCGTGAGCCAGGCGCACGCGCTGGTGACGAACCTGCGACCTTCGGCGATCCGAAAACTCGGTTTGACTTACGAATCGCTGAAGCAATGGAACGATCGACTGGTGTGTGTCACGCTTACCGGATATGGCATGGACGGGCCTTTCGCGAATCGACCAGCCTACGACTACGTCATCCAGGCGCTCACTGGCGTGATGGCGATGACCGGAGATCCGTCGTCACCGCCGACCAAGGCTGGCTACTCTGCGGTCGACAATTCCGCAGGGCTGATGGCAACCATTGGGCTGCTCGCCAAGATTATCGAGGGCAAAGGTGGTCAGGTCGATGTCGCCATGTACGACACGATGCTTTCGCAATTGAACTACCTTGCTGGCGCCGCATTGAACGCTGGCGAAGAAATCGTTCGCATCGCCGATTCGTCGCACCCCTATATCGTGCCGGCGCAGGTCTTTGCAACCGCGGACGGATGGCTCACGCTGTTCATTACTCATGACGGTTTTTGGAAGAGCTTCTGCACCGAGGTAGGTCACAAGGACTGGATCGACGACCCTGCGTTTTCGACGATGGCCGCGCGTCGGGAAAATCGAGAGAAAGTGGTTAGTGCCGTCGGCCAAGTGTTGATAAAAGCCTCCGCCGCCACATGGGTCAAACGATTAGAACCCCTGGGGATTGTGGTGTCCGAAGTCGGAAGCTTGAATGCGGCGCTGGACAGCGACATCGCGGCTTCGCGTCACGTGGTTGTTCAATTGGGTGGCAGTTCCGTGTCCGGACTGCGTGCGTTGGCATGTCCAATTCGCTTCGACGGTCAGGAGCCCGAGTACGGACTGCCTCCGCTGTTGAACGAACATCATGATGAAGTGTTGAAAGGATCCCGGCGTGAGTCGCGAGCCTCTTGATCGCCACGCGCTGGGACAGCGACTGTCCCGGCTATCGAACGCGAGCCTAGAGGAACTGTCCAGGCTCACTTCAGCGCCAGCCACGGAGCATCGCGCTCGCCGGATCGGGTTCACGGGAGCCCCCGGTGCGGGCAAAAGCACTCTGCTCGGACACCTGATCATCCATAGAGCGGACAAGGGGCGCTGTGGCGTACTGGCCATTGACCCGAGCAGTCCGCGTACCGGAGGAGCGATTCTCGGGGATCGCATCCGGATGGACGAACTGGAAGGTTCGTCAGAGTTCTATATTCGCTCGTTGGCTTCGCGAAACACCTCCGACGGATTGGCAGACAACGTTGCCGAGATGCTCGATACGATGGACGAATTCGGTTTCGATGAAGTCATGCTGGAGACGGTTGGGGTTGGGCAGGCCGAGTACGCCGCCCGTCTACAGGTCGACACTTTGGTGCTGGTGCTTCTACCCGACAGTGGTGACACGGTCCAAGCCATGAAGGCTGGCATTATGGAAATGGCCGACATCTTGGTTGTCAACAAGGCCGACCTGCCGGGCGCTCAGAAGATGGTCACCGACATCGCCCGCATCGCCGCCCTGACCGCACGCGAGCTTGGAGCTTGGCAACCTCCGATCTTGCTTGCCAGTTCGAGTCGGCCCGAGACTATCGCAGTTGTCTCCGATGCTATTGACTCTCACCAGGCGTGGCTCGGAACAAGCCGTCACGGCGAAGCTATGCGTCTGAGGCGTGACCGCTATCGACTGCGCCGGATCCTTGAGCGCCGTCTCGCGCGGTTGATCGAGACGAAGCACGGCACATACTTTCAGAGGTCACTGCAGGATCAACTGGCCAACTTGCTGGCTGACGCGATCGTCGAATTGGAATCCCCTCAACCCAGGAGAGTACCTTGAGTAACAAGAAGAAGTCCATCCGAACCGACATCGGATGGAGCGACGCGAGCAGCATCACGTTGTTCGGGAAGGATTTCCCCTCGGAGATCCTCGGGCACGTCAATCTCGGCGACATGGGTTTCATGGAGCTAACGGGCAGGCTGCCGACAACCAACGAATCGAAGATGTTCAACGCCATGGTGGTGACGCTGGTGGAGCACGGCATCACACCCAGTGCGATCGTCGCACGTATGACCTATCTGGGGGCGCCCGAGTCCTTGCAGAGTGCGGTCGCCGCCGGTCTCAACGGACTTGGCACTGTATTCGTCGGCAGCATCGAAGGTGCCTCGAAGATGCTGTATGAGGCGATGCCCAAAAGCGACGAGAACGCTGACTTTACCGTTCTTGCATGGCAGGTGGCCGAGGCCTATGCGGCCCGCCGTGCAATCGTTCCGGGAATCGGGCATCCGTTCCACAAACCCATTGATCCGCGCACGCCACGCCTTTTCCATCTGGCCAAGGAGACGGGGTTCGACGGGCCTTATCTGCGGCTCATGTCGGCGATCGCTACCCAGGTTGAAGCACGCAGCGGCAAGTCGTTCCCGGTCAACGCAACTGGCGCCATTGGCGCGCTCTGCTGCGAAATGGGGTTCGACTGGAAGATCTGCCGAGGTCTCGGAGTGATGGCCCGTGCTGTTGGATTAGTTGGACACATTCTGGAAGAGTCTCGTCGACCGATGGCTGCAGAGATCTGGCACTCGGTCGAAGCAGAGGCCACAGCCCATTTCCGCTCGCCGACGGATTCGGCCAAAAATTGACTATCACCAAGACCAAGAGGACTGAAATGACAACAGGTAATTTCGTGAAAAACAAAGTGGTACTTGTGACCGGAGCTGGCGGCGGTATCGGACGAGACTTTGCGCTCGCTCTCGGCCGAGAAGGAGCGAAGGTGATCGTGAACGACATCGGCGCATCGGTTCAAGGCGAGGGACGGGATGCCACGCGGGCTCAGAGCGTGGTTGACGAGATCGTTAAGGCAGGAGGAACCGCCGTCGCCAACACCAACAGCGTCAGCGATTGGGACGAGGCTAACCAGATGGTCAGGCAGGCCGTGGAAACCTACGGTCGCATCGACGCGGTGATCAACAACGCCGGCATCTTGCGCGACCGATTTTTCTTCAATATGAGCGTCGAAGAGTGGCGTGCGGTGATTGATGTTCACCTCAATGGCGCGTTCTACGTTTCACGCGCCGCCGCGCCGCATTTCAAGGAGCAACAGTCTGGTTTGTATATCCATATGGTGTCGACGTCGGGTTTGATCGGCAACTTCGGGCAATGCAACTACGGCGCGGCGAAGCTCGGCCTGGCCGCCCTTTCCAAATGCATCGCAATGGACATGGCCAAGTTCAAGGTTCGTTCTAACTGTATCGCGCCGTTCGCCTGGAGCCGCATGATCGGTTCGATTCCCACCGAGACGCCGGAGCAAAAGGCTCGCGTCGAACGCCTGCAGCGCATGGAAACCGCGAAGATTGCACCGCTGGCCGTCTACCTTAGTTCCGATGCGGCTGCCGACGTCACCGGTCAAATCTTCGCCGTGCGTGCAAACGAGATCTTCCTGATGAGCCAGAGCCGACCCATGCGCTCAATGCATGCATCGGAGGGCTGGACGCCTCAGACCATCCAGGAGCGAGCGATTCCGGCCATGAAGAAGAACTTCTTCCCGCTTGATCGTTCGCAGGATGTGTTCGATTGGGATCCCGTTTGAGCAGCGAATTGACGAGGCGAAAGCATGAATGTCGATGTGGTCCGGAACTGGCCTTTCCCGGTGATTCGCCAGCGTTACGCCGAAAAGGACACGATCCTGTATGCACTGGCCCTCGGCTACGGCAGTGATCCGGTCAGCCCGGCGCAGTTGCGCTACGTCTATGAAAAGCGGCTGGTGGCGCTGCCCACCCAGGCGACCACGCTGTGCCATCCGGGCCTGTGGATCGCCGACCCGCTGACCGGCGTTGACTTCAAGCGTGTCGTCAACGGCGAGCAGCGCATGACGATGCATGCCCCCCTGCCGGCACGCGGGAATGTGCGCGGTGAAGCGCGCGTGCTGGAGATCATCGACAAGGGCAAGGACAAAGGCGCGCAGGTGCTCTGGGAACGCACGCTTTACGACGACAACACCGGCGCGCTGCTGGCCACGATCGAGCAAGTCACCTTCTGCCGGGGTGATGGTGGTTTCGACGGTGCCAGCCAATCATCCCGGCCGGCGGGACGCTCAGGCGCGGCGCCGGATCGGGCGCCCGACCGAACCATCGACCTGCAAACGCTGCCACAGGCCGCGCTCATCTACCGGCTGTCGGCCGACCTCAACCCGCTGCATGCCGATCCGGATACGGCGCGCTCGGCGGGTTTCGAGCGGCCGATCCTGCATGGCCTGGCCACCTATGGCATGGTGGCCAGAGCCATCGTGCAGCTTTGCTGCGATGACGATCCCGCGCGCCTGCGCCATCTTGGCGCACGCTTCAGCGCCCCGGTTTTTCCGGGAGACGTGATCCGTACTGAGGTCTGGGAAGAACCGCACCGCGCGCTGATCTACCGCTGCACGGTGCCGGCGCGCAACGCCATCGTCATCACGAACGGCACTGCCGAAGTTCGTGCCGTGGAGGCGAGCCCATGACCGAGATCGTCGACGACGCGAGCGAGACCCTGAGCCTCGTGTCGCAGGCGGCGGAGGCATTTGTCCGCCCTGATGCCCAGCGAGTCCGCCGTGTCCGCGATGGCGGGCAAGGGCATGATGCCGCAGCCTGGTCGGCCATGGCCAGCCAAGGATGGCTCGCCGTGCTCAAGCCCGACACCTTCGGTTCGGCGTCGATTGGTTTGCGTGCGGCGGCATTGATTGCGCAGCGCCTGGGCTATGCTTGCCATACTGAGCCGTATGTGGCCACCGCTGTGCTGACAACAACGGCTCTACTGCGCTGTCCCGCCGGGCAGTTCCGGGACCAGACAGTCGAGGCGATCGGCGAGGGTCGCCTCGTTGCGTTGGCATGGCAGTCGCCGAATGGCGCCATGGATGCCAGCCCGTCGGTACTTGGACGCGCTGCCCCCAACGGAATAAAACTCGGTGGCGAGGCACGCTTCGCCGTGCCGGCGCAAGCAGAAACTTTCATCATCGCCGCGCGTGCCGAATCGACCGACCTGCTATGTGTCATCGATGCCAAAACACATGGTTTGACGGTACGCAACGAAGCCCGCGCGGATGGCGGCGCCAGCGCTTGGCTGGCCTTCAACGACGTATTCGTCCCTGCGGCCCAAGTGATTGCTCAAGGCCCCGAGGCAGTCAGCGCCCTGCACCATGCGATCGAGTCCGGCGTCCTGTGTGCCTCGGCGGAACTGCTCGGCCTGAGCGAGCGGGCCTTGGAGTTGACGCAGATCTACCTTGGCGAGCGCAAGCAGTTCGGTCAGGCCATCGGCGCCTTTCAGGTGTTGCAGCACCGGGTGGTCGATATGTGGATTCAGAAAGAACTGACCCGCGCCGCGTTGCGCTCGGCGCTGCTGACATTCGCGCCGCCGGGCGCCGCCCAGCCAACGCTGGAGGCATGCCGCGCGGCGGCCAGCAGTGTCAAGGCGCGCGCCTCGGAAGCGGCGATGTTCATCACCGGCCAAGCCGTGCAGTTGCATGGCGCGATCGGCACGACCGACGAATATGAGCTGGGCGTATACGTGAACCGCTGCCTGACGCTGGCCTCGTGGCTGGGCAACGCATCGTCGCACCGCCGCCGCTTCGGCGCGCTGGTCAAGGTACGGGAGCGCTGATATGACCGATTCGAACGTGCACAACGACGATGGCATGCGCTATGGCGTCGAACAGGAGCGGGACTGGAACTCACTCGGCGACGAGCCGTTTCGCCAGATCATCCGCGCTGATTTTGAACAGTACTATCCCGCGCACCTGCGCTACCAGCCGCATCGCCTGCGCTGGCCGGAGCTTGCCGGCTGGTATCGCCGCATGGCTGCCAAGGGTTGGATCGCGCCCGCCTGGCCGGCGGAGTTCGGCGGCATGGGGCTCGAACCCGCCAAGCTGCTGATCTTCCTGGAAGAGCAGGAGCGCTGGGGCATCGCCCGTTACCAGGACCATGGCGTGCTGATGATCGGGCCGCTGTTGATGCGGTTCGGCACCGCCGAGCAGCGCCGGCGCTTTTTGCCGCCGATTCTCCGCTGCGAGCACATCTGGTGCCAGGGCTACTCGGAGCCAGGCGCGGGCTCGGACCTAGCCAGCCTGCGCACGCGCGCCGAGCGGGTTGACGATGGCCAGGGAGCGCGCTTTCGCATCAACGGACAGAAGACCTGGACCACGCTGGCGCAGGACGCGACCCACTTCTTCGTGCTGGCCCGCACCGATCCCGATGCCAAGAAGCAGGAGGGCATCAGCTTTCTGCTGGTCGATCGGAATACGCCCGGCATCCGCGTGCGTCCGATCCGCGACATCGCGGCGCGCGAGGAGTTCTGCGAGGTCTTTTTCGACGATGTGATGGTACCGGCGGAAAACCTGGTCGGGGAGCTCAACAAGGGCTGGACCGTCGCCAAGTCGCTGCTGGGATTTGAACGGGTCTCGCTCGGCAGCCCGAAGTTCTGCGAGTACGGCCTGCAAGTGCTGTTGCGCGTGGCGCGCCTGTCGGGGCAGGACGCCGACCCGGTGTTTCGCGACCGTTTCGCCGCGTTGCAACTAGATGTGGCCCATCTGGCCGATGCCTACGCCGGGTTTGCCGAGTTGCTGGTGCAGGGCAAGCCGCTGGGCCATGATGTCTCGCTGTTGAAGATCTGGTCGACCGAAACCTTCCAGCGGATTGCCGCGCTGACGGTCGAGACGGCGGGCGCGGCTGGGGGATTGGTCGGCGAGATCGAGCTTGGCGACGACCGCGTCAACGTACTCGGCTCCTGGTACAAGTCGCGCCCCGCGACGATCTACGGCGGCAGCAACGAAATTCAACGCAACATCATCGCAAGACAGGTGCTTAACCTACCGGGCAGATGAGAAGGACCAAGATGACGAACCGAGATACCTCTCTCGCCTCTTTGCTACGTCCCGAATCAGTGGCGGTGGTCGGTGCATCCGACAATCCTGACAAAGTCGGTGGTCGGCCGTTGCGCTACCTGCTGACTCAGGGGTTCAAGGGGCGAATCTATCCCGTCAATCCGCGAGCCAAGGAGATCCAAGGCGTCGCGGCATTCGCATCGCTCGATGCGTTGCCGGAGGTTCCAGACGTTGCGATCCTGTGCATCGGCAGTGATCAGGCTGAGGCGCAATTAGAAACATGCGCGCGGCTCGGTGTACGCAACGCGATCCTCTTCGCCTCCGGCTATGCCGAGGTCGGCACAGACGGGCGAGCCCGCCAGCAACGGCTTGCCAGGATCTGTCGCGAGGGTGGCGTACGGCTGGTTGGCCCGAATTGCATCGGCAGCTCAAATTTTTCCACTGGCGCGGTGCTTTCGTTCGCGTCGGTGTTCACCGACACAGCTCCCTTGGACGGTCCCGTGGGGATCATCTCCCAAAGCGGCGGCGTTGGCGTGTGCGCCTACGCTTTGCTACGAGCGCAGGGCATTGGTGTTCGCTATGTCATAACCTCGGGCAACGAAGCGGACGTGGACACTGCTGACTACATGCAGGCATTGGCGGCAGACGACGCAGTGAAACTGGTTCTGCTGTATATCGAGAACGTGTCCGATCTGCAGCGCATGCGGGCGGCGCTGGAAGCGGCGGCTCGGCGCGGCTTGCCGGTGCTGGCCTTGCGTGCAGGGTGCTCGGCCGAAGGTATGCGCTCGGCGGGTTGTCATACCGGCGCATCCGGCGCGGCATCCGCCGAAATCAACCGCATCTTCAATGACTTGGGTTGCCGCACTGTCGACTGTTTCGACGAACTGGTCGCGAGCGTACCTCTCTATCTGGGGTCTGCCTGGAACGGGCCGCGAGCACAGTCTGTTCCTGGGTATGCCTTGCTCAGCAACTCGGGGGCGGCATGTGTGATGGCGGCCGATGAGGCGGCACGTCGGGGCCTGCGCCAGGCCGTGCTGTCATCACAGAGCCGAAAACGGCTCGACGAACTGTTGCCGGACTTTTCGCTCAACCGTAACCCGATCGACCTCACCGCCATGTTGCTGAGCGATTCTTCGCTATTGGGCACCACGCTGCGCGCCACGCTCGACGACCCCGATGTCGATGCCGCGTCCCTGGGCCTGTATGCGATCGGCGGCCCCAGCTACGACACGCCTCGTTTCGCGCGCGATACGGCCGCGGCGGCGAACGCCACCCGCAAGCCCATCGCCGTTTACAGCCCGCATGTGCATGTGAGGAACCTGTTCGCCAGCAACGGCCTCGCGGTCTATTCGAGCGAGTCCGAGGCATTGCAGGCGCTTCAGCGCTTCGTTTCCCACCGCGACGCAACCCGCCAACACGGCTGATCTTTTTGTTCTTTTTTTGGAGTTGCCATGCCCGAAGCTGTCATCATCGCCTACGCCCGAACCCCGATCGGCAAGGCCAATCGCGGGGCGCTGAACATGACCCATGGAGGCACGCTCGGCGCCCATGTCGTGCGGCATGCTGTCCAGCGCGCTGGTATCGCTGCCAACGAAGTCGATGACGTCGTGATGGGTTGCGCCTTTCCCGAGGGAGCCAACGGATTCAACATTGGCCGCATCAGTGCACTGGCCGGGGGGCTGCCTCAGTCGGTGCCTGGCATGACCGTGAATCGATACTGTTCCTCGGGTCTCCAGAGCATCGTGATCGCCGCGCAAGCGATTCGCGGTGGTTCGATGCAATTGGCGGTAGCGGGCGGTACCGAATCGATCAGCTGTGTGCGCGAGCACACCAACACCTTCATGCGTGAGGAGCCGTGGCTGAAGGAGCATGAACCGACGGTCTACATGCCGATGATCGACACGGCTGAGAACGTTCACAAGCGCTATGGGATCTCGCGTGACCGCCAGGACGAATACAGCCTAGCGAGCCAGCAGCGTTACGCGGCGGCGCAGGCGCAGGGCTTGTTCGATGAAGAGATCGTGCCGATCACGACGACGATGCTGAAGAAGCCGAAGGAGGGCGATCAGGTGCAGCAATCGGTGACCTTGTCCCGCGACGAAGGGGCCCGAAGCGACACCACGCTGGCCGGTCTGGCCGCACTGCAACCCGTTCGCCCCGATGGCACGGTCACGGCCGGAAACGCAAGCCAACTCTCCGATGGCGCTGCCGCCTGCGTGATTGCTGATGCTGATTTTGCGGCGCACAAAGGTTTACCGATCCTGGGTTACTTCCGAGGATTCGCTGTCGCTGGCTGCGCGCCTGACGAGATGGGAATCGGACCGGTGTATTCGGTGCCCAAGCTACTCAAGCAAACAGGGCTGAAGATAGACGACATCGGACTGTGGGAGATCAACGAGGCGTTCGCGGTGCAGGTGTTGTATTGCGCCGACAAGCTAGGCATCCCGATGGATCGTCTCAATGTCAATGGCGGCGCGATCACGATAGGACACCCGTTCGGCATGTCGGGCGCGCGCATGACGGGCCATGCCTTGCTCGAAGGGCGGCGTCGTGGGGTTCGTTTCGTGGTGATCACGATGTGCGTTGGGGGTGGCATGGGCGCATCGGCCCTGTTCGAAGTCGCTCGCTGAAGGTGCCACCATGATCCTGACGCCTAAACAGGAAGCAATTCGCGATGTGGCCTTGCGCTTTTCTCGTGAAGTCTTGCGGCCCGGCTACCAGGCTCGTGAACGCGAGGGCGTGATCGACAGGAAGTTGTTGCGCCAGCTCGGTTCGCTCGGCCTGATTGGGCCAGATCTACCGGATCGCTTCGGCGGCATTGAGGCGGGCAGTGTCGTAGCGGGATTGGTCTGTGAGGCGATAGCGTATGGGGACTTCAATTTCGGGTGCGTCCAGATGATGGGCTCCTTGCTGGGAGCGCTCGTTGCTCGCCACGCGATCGCCGAAGTCGGCGTGGCGTGGACACGCCGGCTGGCGGCCGGAGAGGTAATTTTCTGCATCGCGATGACCAAGCCAAAAGGTGGTGCCGATGCAGCCAACATCCAGATGAAAGCCCGACGTGCTGGCGACGCCTACATTCTGTCCGGCGAGAAGACATCAATCAGCTTCTGCGACCAGTGTGATGCGATGATCGTCCTTGCCCGCACCGGAATGCCGGCAGAAGGCGCCCATGGGGTGACAGCCTTTTTTGTGCCGACTGACCTGCCTGGCTTGTCTTGGACACGCTATGACGACCTTGGCAGCAAGATCGTTGGCCGCGGCTCCGTATTCTTCGACAACGTATCTATGCCCGTCACGCGCCGTCTGGGCGGTGAGGGCAAAGGATTCACGCAAGTGATGCAGGGCTTTGACTACAGCCGCATTCTCTTGTCCCTGATGTGTATCGCAGCCGCGCAGGCATCGATCGATGAGACGTGGGCGTACACCCGGGATCGCCAGTCGATGGGAGTCGCGATCTCGCAGCATCAAGGTGTCTCGTTTCCACTGGTCGAGTTCGAGACGATGCTCGCGGGTCTGCGCCAACTTGGTTACTACGGACTGTCGCTGGCCGAAGCCGGCCGTCCCTACCGCGTCGAATCAGTCGATGGCTCCGAAAACCGCGTTCGATGCGATTCACCAGTGCATCCTGACCGTTGGGCACTATGCCGTCTCCATGGATCTGCCACACCAGCAGCGCTTGCGCGATGTGATGGGATTCGAGTTCGGCGAAGGTCCCGCGCAGATCATGAAATTGCTTGTTGCACGCGAACGCGCGGGACGCGCCAACCCCATTTCTTCACGCATCAACCACGATCATGATTCTCACTGACGACCAGAAAGCCATTCAGGAATCCGCGCGGCGCTTTGCCGTTGAACGCTTGCTTCCCGATTACCAGAAGCGAGAACGCGTAGCCGTTCTCGACCGTGAGATGGTGGCCGAGATGGGTAGTCTTGGCTTCCTTGGTCTCGATCTTCCAGAGGCTTTGGGCGGTATGGGCGCCGACGCTTTGACTGTCGGCCTCGTGACCGAACAGATTGCCTACGGTGACTTCAATGTCAGCACCATCCAAACCAGCGCATCGCTGAATGGCGCGATTCTGCTGCGGCATGGCCAGCCTGAAGTGGTACAGGAGTGGGTACCCCGGATGACTGCAGGAAAAGCGATCGTCGCGATCTGTTTGACCGAGCCGGGTAGTGGATCGGACGCGAGTCGCCTTCAGCTTAAGGCGAAACGGGATGGAGACCATTATGTGATCACGGGCGAGAAGACGTCGATCACCTTTGCCGATCGGGCGGATGCCTATCTGGTCTTTGCGCGCACTGGTTCACCCGAAGAGGCATACCGAGGCGTGAGCGCATTTTTCATTCCTTACGGGGATGGGAAGGGAATCACACGGACGCACTTCGATGATGTGGGAAGCGCAATCCTCGGGCGAGGCTCCGTCTTCTTCGATGGTGTGCGGATTCCCGCAAGCCATCGGCTGGGCGACGAGGGACGAGGCTTTTCACAGGTCATGAATGGCTTCGACTACAGTCGCGCATTGATCGGCTTGCAATGCGTCGCCGCCGCCCAGGCTTCGCTCGATGAAGCTTGGGCGTACACGAAGGAACGGGAAGCCTTCGGTCGGCCGATCGGTCAGTTCCAGGGCGTGACATTTCCGCTGAGCGAGTTCGAGTCCCAGATAGCCGCGGTACGTCAACTGTGCTATCACACGCTGGCGCTTCGCGATGCTGGCTTGCCGCATACGGCCGAGGCGGCCATGTGCAAGTGGATGGGGCCGCGTTACGGTTTCGACACGATCCATCAATGTCTGCTGACCTTCGGCCACTACGGCTGGAGCAAGGATTTGCCACATCAGCAGCGCTTACGCGACGTCATGGGCCTCGAGATCGGCGATGGCATGGCGCAGGTCATGAAACTCGTGATCGCTCGCGAGCGCATCGGCCGAGTTGCAGTTCAATATTGAATTGCAACCCTTATCTGTCCTTGAGCGAAGCTAGAACAACATGTCGCAATTGAAGACTCTTCAGATAGAGACCCGCGGTCAAATCGATATCGTGACAATGAACCGCCCCGAGGTGCTTAATGTCGTGAACCCGCTGATGGCGGACGAACTACGCAACTACTTTGCGAGCATGGTTGAAAGGTTCGACAAGCGAGTCATTGTCTTGCGGGGAAGCGGACGCGGGTTTTGTGCAGGTGGGGACGTTGGGTCCGAAGCATTTGCTTCGCCGGGCTCCGGGCGTGCGCAGCGTCAAATGCAAGTGCAACTGAATTATTCGGGGATCGTGCGCATGATGCGCAAATGCCCACAACCGATCATCGGGTTGATCCAAGGATACGCTTTTGGGGCGGGATTCTCTCTCGCTCTGGCCTGCGACGTCCGATACGCAGGTCCGAACGCAAAGTTCAACGCGGCCTACATCCGAATGGGCTTGGGCGGATGTGACATGGCTCGGGCGGGCTACCTACTTCCGCGTCTGGTCGGACTGTCGGTTGCATCCGAGTTCCTGCTCACCGGTCGCTTCATCGATGCGCAGCGGGCGAAATCTATCGAACTGGTCAGCGATATTGTGTCTGATGACAAGCTTCTGGACACGGGGCTCGAACTCGTCGACGACATGATGAGGGGCTCGCCAATGGGACTGCGCATGACCAAGGAGTCGCTAAGTCTGGAGATCGATGCACCGAGTCTCGCAGCAGCACTGACGTTAGAGGATCGGCAGCAGACGATGCTAATGGAAATGGCAGACTTTCGCGAAGCGGTTGCCGCGTTCAAGGACAACGAACGCGCTCCACGCTACGAAGATCGTTGAACTGATGCCGATGACAGACCCTCATAGTCGATAGTGGTGCAATCAGCTAGCTTCGCGATCGATCTCTCTTTTTACTTTCTTTTTCTCTGACTCACAGGAACTCTCATGGATCTCAAACTCAAAGGCAAATCCGTGCTTATCACGGGCGGTGGCTCAAACATCGGGCGCGCAGTGGTGTTGGCATTCGCGCGAGAAGGAGCCCACATCACGATAGCCGATATCGATCTGCCACAGGCAGAACGCACAGCGGAGGCGGCACGCGGCATGGGTGCAAGTTCAGTGCAGTCCATCAAGACCGATGTCACCCAACTTGAGCAAGTTCAAGCTGCCTTCAAAGCGGCAGTTGACAAAAACGGGACCGTGGACGTACTGGTCAACAACGTCGGCTGGGATCAACTGCAGTTGTTCACCCAGACCACGCCAGAATTCTGGCGCAAGGTGATCGACATCAACTATTTGGGAGCCCTGAACTGTACGAAAGCGGCGCTCGATGTCATGATTCCGCGCAAAAGCGGCGCTATCGTCGCGATCAGTTCCGACGCGAGCCGCCAGGGCGAACATCGGGAGGCAGTCTACGGCGGTGTCAAGGCCGGGGTGAATGCCTTCATGAAGACGATCGCGAAGGAGAATGGCCGTTACGGCATTCGATGCAATGTCATTTGTCCGGGGGTGACCGTGCCCAGCACACGTGACGAGGTTGGCGACACCAGCATGTGGACCCAAGCGGACGCAAATTTCACGCCCGAAACGCTTGAAATGGTCGCCAAGGCGCATCCTCTGCGCAAGGTGGGACATCCCGAAGACATTGCACCAGCCGTGCTTTTCTTCGCGTCGAGTGCTACGGCCGGGCACATCACCGGTCAGGTGCTGTCGGTATCTGGCGGCTACACAATGATTGGTTGACCCTCGACCACCCGGGTCACAGATCCGCGCATATGTATTCAAGCGGGAGCAGTCTTCTCAGAGCGCGGCGGCGGCTAGAGTCGTGTCGCCTCGTCGATTGCTCGCATCGCGTCCAATTCTTCGGCCACATGCGCTCCACCGATCAGATGCACGGGGAGTTTCGGTGACAACGCCGTGAGATCGGCATACAGGCCGCAGACTGACTCCTGCCCCGCACACACTATCACATGATCGACATCCAGAAGGCGGCGTTCGCCTCCTCCTTGAATGTGGAGTCCTTGATCGTCGATCCTTTCATAACTTGCACCACCGATCATCTGCACGCCAAATCGCCGCATGCGGTCGCTCAGAATCCATCCAGTTGATGCTCCCAGCGATTTTCCAAACACAGGTTGCAGCAGTGTGACTTGGCGTCGTGGTGCCATCGCCACCGGTGGGCCGATGATGCCGCCTGGTGCATGCATCTCGGTGTCAAGCCGATACTCCGTCGCAAACTCATCCATGCTCGGCGGTACGCCAGACTTGCCTCCGAGTAGGAATTCCGCCATGTCATAGCCAATTCCTCCAGCTCCAATGATGGCGACCCGCGCACCGACGGCACACTGGCGCGGTATTCCAGAACCTTCGGATGGTCGATTCCTGGAATATCGAGTCGCCGCGGCCTCACGCCGGTGGCGATAATGACGGTGTCGAATTTGCCTGAGGCAAGGTTGGATACTGTCGGAAGCGTGCACAACTGTACCTCTACGCCCGTGTCGAGCAGGCGCCAAGTCAAGTAACGCAGCATCTGATCGAACTCGGTCTTTCCAAGTATGGCGCGAGCCATCAACAACTGGCCACCCAGCATCCCGGATGCCTCGAACAGTGTTGCGAGGTGACCGCGCTCCGCTGTGTTTGCGGCGGCTGCCATGCCTGAGGCGCCACCACCAACGACAGCGATACGTAACTTGCGCCCGGAACCGGTTTCCTCAAATTCGATCTCACGACACGCCTTCGGGTTACCAGACACGAAACCAAGCGCTTCGTGAAATAGCCGTCGAGGCATGCCTGATTGCAGGCGATGCAAGTGTTGATTTTTCGCGTAGCACCACCCCGTGCTTTTACAGCGAATTTCGGGTCGGCGAGCAAGGGCCGCGCCATAGCCACCAGATCAGCATCTCCAGCCTCTAGCAACTCTTCCGCAACCTGGGGATCATTGATGCGGTTCGACGCCATGACGGGTATATCAACGCTTTGGCGAATCGCGCGTGTGGCGTACCGCCATCCCGTGCGTGGCACGACGTGAGTGATTGTCGGAACCGAGGACTCGTGCCATCTCACCCCGATGTTGATGATGTCGGCACCAGCAAACTCGATTCGACGAGCAAGCCTCAACGTTTCTTCGCCTGACGTGCCGGCTGCGATGAGATCGACAGCGGAGATTCGGTAGGTGATCGGAAAGTCTGCGCCCATGCGAACTCGCACGGCTTTGACGATCTCGACCGGCATGCGCAAACGGCCATCAGCATCGCCGCCGAATTCATCGGAGCGATGATTTGTCAATGGTGCAGTGAATTCATTGATGAAATAGCTGATTTGTGGAGTGCGGTGCGGGTCAGCGGAAGCGGTTGAAATCAGGCGCGCGTTTTTGCAGAAAGGCATCGGCGCCCTCCTGCTGCTCGCCCGTCTGGTAGTAGTTGGGTGCGACCTCGCGCTGGATCATGTTCATGTCCATGCCCATGATCGGCTTCATGTGCTCGTACATCGAGCGCTTGATGATTGCCAAGCAGGTCGGACTCAACGATAGGACTTCGTCGCAGTACTTCTTCACTTCTGCGTCAAGTTCCTGTTTCGGCACAACCGAGTTCACCAACCCCCATGCGAGCGCCTGTTGCGCGGTATAACGCCGGCACAGCAACCAAAGCTCACGCGCGCGCTTGTGACCAAGTACGTTTGCCGCGTGCGCGACGAGGTAACCCCCGGCAGGCGAACCAACCCGCGGACCATTCTGCCCGAAGATCGAATGCTCGGCTGCAACGGTGAAGTCGCAGAAGTACGCCATGTGGTGCCCCGCACCGATCGCGTAACCGTTCACCCGTGCGATCACCGGTTTTGGACATTCGACGATCTGGCGGTTGAAGTTGAACTCGAAGTCCTGCAATCCGCTCTTGCCGCCGCTGTCCTTCTCCCAGTTGACGTCGCCGCCAACGCAGAACGCGCGATCCCCCGTTCCTGTCAGCACGATAACGCCGACCTTCCGATTCTTTGCGGCATCGGCGAGTAGCCGCTCCATCTCTTTCATGTTGTCGCCTGTGAATGCGTTAAGGCTCTTCGGGCGATTGATGGTGATGGTGCCAACGTAATCCTTGACTTCCAGATAGACTTCTTTGTCAGACATATAACTTTCCTTGGGACGTTTGAAATTGATGAATTGCCTGGTGGTATTGACTGCGATGCACGCCATCGCTCCGACTCATGTAAAGACGCCCACGCTCTCCTTGAGAGCCGATGCAACGATGCCCAGGTGATGATTCGAATCGCCGCAAGTCATCTCAAGCTGGGTCAGCCGACGGAACTGGTGGCTGACGACATACTCGTCCGTCATGCCGATCCCGCCATGCAGTTGGATAGCTTGCTGACCGATGAACCGCATTGAGACACCAACCTGGTATTTCGCACGACTGATCGCAGTCGTGCGCTCGTCCTGTGGCGCGTCAAGTTTTAGGGTCGCGTAATAGGCCATTGAGCGAGCCAGTTCCAACGCCATCTTCATATCGGCGATACGATGCCGCAGCACCTGAAAGGACGAAATGTCGACACCGAACTGGCGACGCGTCTTCAGGTACTCCACTGTGGTCGCGAGAGTGGCATCCATGACGCCAATGCCTTCCGCGCAGGTCAATGCGGTCAAATGATCGAGCGCGCCCTGCGCGGGCAATCCACCATGGAGCGCTAAGCACTCGGCACCGGCCGCCGCGAGCGCAATCTCCGCAGCCCGACTTCCATCCTGGGTCTGATACGCACGTGCCGACACGCCGGAACTGTCACGCGGAACCAGGAACATTCCAAGACCTTGTTGTGTCACGGCAGATACCACGAAGGCGTCGGCAGCATTCCCAGCGGGAACGAGGCTCTTGACTCCACTCACCTGCCAACCAGCGCCACCCTGTCGCGCTTCCGTGCGACATGGGGCGAGCGTATAGCGAGAACCGCGCTCTTGCATGGCGAGCACAACCAAGGCTTCGCCGGAGGCAATCGCCGAGCACCAGCGAGACTGAACTTCCGGGCTCGCATAGCGCGATAGCAAGATGCTTGTCACCAGTGCATGTGCGAGCGGCTCCATCACCAAGCCACGCCCGAGTTCTTCCATTACGATCATTGCAGAGATTGGCCCCATTGCCATCCCACCCAGTCGCTCAGGCAGCAGGAGGGCGCTGAGCCCCAAGGAAACCATCTTTCCGTAGGTCTCGCGCGAGAAGCCCCCTTGCGCAACGATCGCACGCCGTGCGTCGAAAGTGTATTCTCGGCCAACCCAGCGACGCACAGCGTCCTGCAATTGCACATCGTCGTCAGAGAAATCAAAATCCATGGTGGCGCCGCTCGTTAAGTCCGTCAGCCCAACACGGTCTGAGCAATGATGTTGCGCTGGACTTCGTTCGTTCCCCCGTAGATCGTTGTCTTGCGCATGTTGAAATATTTCGCTGCCAGGGGGGCGCAATAGGCGGCACCAACTGCTTCCGCTTCGCCACCGGCTTCCATCGCTTCCTCAATCCGTGGAAGCGCACCCGGTCCGGCAGCGAGCATCATCAGTTCACTGAGTTGTTGCTGAAGCTCGCTCCCGCGGACCTTTAGCAGGCCGGCAATGTCGAGTGACTGGCGCCCTGACTTCTCCGCACTCAGAACTCGAAGCACGAGCATTTCAAGCGCAATGATGTCGATGTCCAACTTAGCAATCTCGCGGCGGAAACCTTCATCGGCCGTCATGCCCTCCGCAGCCGCGATGCGCTTGAGGCGTTCAAGTTCACGCTTGGCACGGGCAACGTTAGCGATGCTCGTGCGTTCATGGCTGAGCAGATACTTCGCGTAGGTCCAGCCCTTGTTTTCTTCGCCGATAAGATTGTCGACAGGCACTTTGACCTGATCGAAGAACACCTCGTTGACTTCATACTCGCCGTCAAGCAGACGGATCGGCTGGACTGTGAGCCCGGGAGATCGCATGTCGATCAAAAGAAAGGAAATGCCATTCTGCGGTTTGCCTTCGGTCGATGTTCGTACCAGGCAGAAGATCCAGTCCCCATACTGTCCATAGGTAGTCCACGCCTTCTGACCATTGACGATGTAATGGTCGCCCGCGCGCTCGGCGCGGGTCTTCAAGGCAACCAGATCAGAGCCCGCACCTGGTTCGCTGTACCCCTGACTCCACCAGATATCTCCACTCGCAATTCCGGGTAGGAACCGCTTTTTCTGCTCTGGTGTGCCGAAGGCAATGATGATCGGAGCCACCATGACTGGGCCGAATGCAAGCACCCGTGGCGCACCGGCAAGCGAGCATTCTTCCTCGAACAGATGCTTCTGGACTGCGTTCCAGCCTGGTCCTCCGAACTCTTTTGGCCAGCCAACGCAAAGCCACCCCTTCTTGCCGAGGATGCGGTACCAGCGCTGCATGTCGTCCTTTGACAAGCGCAACCCGTTCCTTACTTTGTACGCGAGATCCTCGGGAAGATGAGCTTGGACCCAGGCACGTACCTCGAGTCGAAAGGCTTGTTCTTCGTCAGAGAGATTTAAGTCCATGCCGTAGTCCTACTCACTGACGCGTCGGTGTGGCGCGATGGAATGCCTCGAACGCAGCGGTTCGCTCAGCAGCGCGTTTCTGCATCGTTTGACGCGCGTTTGGCGCCCCACCATCAACGCGCAAGCACGTTCCAGTGATGAAAGCCGCCGCCGGCGAGAGCAAGAAGACGATTGAAGCCGATACCTCCGACTCGTTGCCGAACCGGCCGATCGGAATGTTGTCTGAAAGTTTGCGGATATGAACCCACGCATCCTCGGGATAAGTGTCGAACCCGCTTGATGCGATGACGCCAGGAGCGACGGAATTCACCCTTACATTGGCCCAAGCCCACTCGCTCGCCGCAGTTTCAGTCAGCGCGTGCATCCCCCCTCTAGCGGCAGCGGAATGCGCGTAGTTAGGTAGTCCGTGCCACATGTCCATTGTGATGTTCACGATTGCGCCACCGTGGTTTGCCATCCAGCGGTTGAAGGCCTCGCGCATGAAGATGAAGCCTCCCGTGAGGTTGTTTCTGACCACGGCCTCGAAGCCCTTTGTCGATATCTCGGCAAAGGGCTGTCGGTACTGACCGCCAGCGTTGTTGACCAAACCACTGAGACAGCCATGCCGCGCTATCACCGCATCAATGGTCGCAGCGACGTTTACTTCGTCGCGGATGTCGCAAACATGAGTACTGACCGATCCACCATCCTCGCGGATTTCTTGCGCGACAGTCAACAGCTTTTCCTCGGTCCGACCGACAATCGCAACGGTTGCGCCGAGGGACGCAAGTTCATGAGCGACGCAACGACCGATACCGCTACCCCCACCAGTCACAATGATCACCTGATCCGTGAACGTGCCGGGCCTAAAGACAGATTTGTAGCTCATGGATGAATGATTGAACTTGACAAGACCATCAGTTGATGGGCGGAACAGTCGAAACGATCAGCAACTTCGACTCACGCGTTGCGAGCATACTTTTGCCAGTAGATTACGCGTTCGTAATACGGAAAGAAAACACTCGGCATGCCTTAGGGTTTCTCCTATCAAACTCATTCAACCGTAAGCGGTCAATAAACCGCGCCCTTGTGCTTTGCGATGGTGAGGTGTAGTTGAAATTTACGAGTCGCAAAGCGAGATATTCCAAGGCAGCAGCGCCTCGTAGTCATCGGCAGTCTGCGCCAGCGGGAGCTTCTTGAACAGCACCACGAGATAGCGATACGGCTCGATGCCATTGGCCCTGGCCGGCGAATAAAGATTGGTACTGGCGTTGGCCCCACCCACGGTATCGGCGATACAGCCAGCCTTTCCTGCCGACCACGAACGGACGGATCGCGTTCTCCACCGGATTGGTGTCCAGGGGCCAATTGCCGTTGTCCACGAACCGGCCACTGACCCCTCCGGCCGCGCCGGCGTGTTCGACTACTACCAGCACGTTTACCGCAAGGAAGACGAGAACCTGTACGCCGGTGAGCGCGCCAAGAAACCCAGCAGCAGTTTCAAGGATTGGCGCACCTACCGCATGAGCGATCACCTGCCCATGTGGATCGAATTGAACATCGACGATGGCGATACCTACCTGAAATCCATCAAGTGACCCCGCCGCCGCTGGCGGCAGCTTCCTGCCCGGATGTGACGGCATTCATTTTTGAACGCCCCTTTCCGCTTAATACAGAAGAAGCGGCGCCTTGCCGCCGTCCCGACCTTCCCGATAGTTGATTTCCGAATAATTGGGGCGGCTCCACTCTTGCCGGTTGATGGTGCAGAGCAGGTAACCGTCCTTCTTGCAAATGATCCTGCCAACCATTTCGTGCTTGATTGAACCGTTGCTCTTGCGTACTTCGACGATTTCGCCAGGTTCGATTTCATCGGAGAGGTCTTGCGCTCCCGTGATTTCAAGACCCCACTCGCCGGTATCCACCAATTCGCCGTGCTGATACCTTTTGAGTTTCTTGTACTTGATCATTTCATGCTCCTTGCCGGTTGCCTGTGGGCCGCCCCCTTGGCGACCGTAGCCGCGCCAGCGGCAGGAATCCCGGAAGTTGCAAGGGCGCAGCCGAGGCCGCAGTCCCGCCGCAAGGCGGGAACCGGGCG
>Ga0209628_10000255_pt1 | contig 31819 bp, 50 predicted proteins | sample TergutCu122P4_FD_187285 | JGI IMG/M metagenome (GOLD analysis project Ga0209628, IMG submission 187285) | Cubitermes ugandensis P4 segment gut microbial communities from Kakamega Forest, Kenya - Cu122 P4 (SPAdes) (version 2) | ecosystem: Host-associated > Arthropoda: Insects > Digestive system...
CAGATAATTCCGCCGCCGCCACCACCCGCATTAAAAACAGCACACAAATCGCCAATAGCCCCGACCGTCTCCGAAGCCGAACCATAGATGACACCTTCGACTTTTACATCTGTATATAATCTCTGTCTGTTATAACGAGGAACACCAGAATCAAAGTAAATAAACACTTTATCTGCCTTCGAAAAGACATTAGGCTTCCGATTAACAGCGAACCTGCTATTATCCTTATCGTCCTCAAAAATGAGCGTGTTTCCGTTTTCTAAATATATTTTCAACATAATTCTATTTTTTTATTCTAATGCCATATGTTCTTTTATCAGTTTAATTTCATCAAGTAAATATTTATGTGAATTGTGATTTTCATTGTGCTGTTTTATCAATTCATTCACTTTATCTAAACTTACATCACTATCTTTTCCTTTAATATTCAATCGTAGTGTCCACGTTGTTGCTCCTGTCTTTTCGTAAATGTCCGCAGTTGCAGTGTTTATGTACCAATCGCCAATGTTACCGAACGAATTACTTGGCGTTCCACTTCCGCCGAGCCATTTTGAACCAATACCGCCACCGCCAGAGAACGAAACCATGGCACCGCCTTCAAATCGGTATAATTGATTGTTTGCATTATTTACGTAAATAACTATTTCTGAAGCCATATTTCCCTGTGGATTCCACGTTGTCGGGCTGTCCGCAGCGAAAATCAAACCTTCCGCTGTGTTGAAATATCTTGTGCGACCAACCGTAGCATCTACAATTACAGGAGGCACGTTTGTAATATCCTCTAAAAATATTATTTGTTCGTTGGAAATAAGCGTCAGGAAGTCTGAAAAACGTACCATAAATGGCATAATGCCTCGTAACAAATAAATCCTATCATTCATTTCTGGACGCACATTATTTAGCCCTAAAACAGGCATAATTCCAAAATCCAATGGGTCGTTATTTACATCTCCCGCTAATAATCTATTATTAAATCCGGGTCGGCTCGTCAAATTAAGAAAATCGGTAACGCCGCCGCCGCCGAAAGTTCGTGCGTCCCAGAAGAAACTCAAATCGGGACGTTGGCTGCCTCGATAGATGGTATTTCCAATTAAATATTCGTGACCGAGCGTAAACGAAGTAGGTGTCGGAAGTTGCAAAATATTAGATAATACAGTTAAACTGTTATCTATTATAGATTCCATATCTTGTTTTGTTGGACTTACACCACACTGAAATCTCGCCTTTTGTAATTCTTTGTTCTCTGACATATTAACAAGGTTGTATAAAAAAAGTTTCACATAATTTTCCAACACATAACCCTTCACTTATCGGCGGACGGGTTAAACTTACCGTATCTATTAACTCATTATCTTTGTTTACAAAACGAAAATCCGTAACTATTTCATCTGTCGTTGTGTTTCGCTCTACAGAAAAATTGATTACAGTAGTTCCTCTTCCTAACAAAGTACTAAATGAATATCCTTCGAAAGCCGTTATCGGCTGAAAAAACCAATCTGTATTTATTTTAGCGGTTATAGTTCCGAGCGTATGTTCTCTATTAATGTAATCCACAAAAACGCCAAAATTACCTCCATCTATTGGCTGTATAGGAATGCCGCTGCTATCTAATAATTCCTTGCTATCATCATCTTTTTTGCATAATTCTATTTGTAAAATACGGTGATTGTAGCCTTGTATTATCTCAACTTGCAATTCGCTGCCTTCTACCAATTCGTATCTTACACCATCTATTCTTTTATCGTTCAGATGAAAAATGAAATTAAGGTTGCGAATTAACCAATCTGGTAATCCTTTTCCCGTATCCATACCCATAATCAAAGTAACCGTTTCATAAGGAAGTGCCGAAACCAACTCAAAATCGCCTTTGTAGGTCTGAAATATCTCTTTGTTTGCTTTCTGCGTTATTGGCAAAAACTCAGCAGGCAACCGTATTTCATACCCGTTTTGCATAAGTTGGAAATTTGTGCTAAAATTATAATATTCGTCCTCGCCGCTGTAATTGTAATGGATTAGTTTTGTTCCTTCCGTATCATTTTTACATTGCAATTCGTTAGTTCTGAATATATTATTAGCGTCAATTCGTATCTCGAAATAAAATTTATCGCCATCGTGGATTAGTTGCTCGCCTTCTACCCAAAAACTACCTGCCTGTTCGTCTATCCGTATTTCGCTAACTCTTCTTGAGAAGCAGTATATACCTCGACCATCCTTTCGTTCATAATAATTCGTTGGGAATGTTCCTATTGTAATGTTATCGGGCATATAACTGCCAATGTAAACAGCATCAAGCCAATGTATCCGCACGTTGTTTATAACAACATACATATCAAAACCATTTGTCTTTTCTACATTGTGGAAAAACTGAAACGAAATCAGGTCGTTTTCGTGGAAGTGCTGACAAAACGGCACGTTGACCTCCCGCTTTGCAGCATCGAGATAGGCTTCGTAATCGCCCGCTCTGAAAAACACAATCGGGTTCGTTTTTGGGAAAAATACTTCATTTTTTCCGCTTTCTCCTTGTAATGTTGGTATGTCTGGCATATTCGCAAAGATAAAACAATAATCTTTGCGAAATGCGGTTTTTGAAAAATAGTGATATACAAATTTTATTTGAAGTAAGTGTCTTTTTGTATTTCGTTGTATAAATCAGAACTCCTTAAACATTCAAGCATAAGTGTTTCGTCCTCTTTTATCAAATTGCCTTTATATTTCGCAGAATTATTGTTGATTTGCTCCGATAATTCATTTTTAGGAATTGTTGTTATTTCGTGTAAATCAACCCAAGAATCTTTGATTAAAAAATCAGGATAAGACGACCGCTTAATTGGCATTTGCATATTAAAAAAGTCCTTGTTTTTCCCAATATTGCGATTTATTTCTGAATTTATAAAAAAGTAGCCGACATAATTCTTTTCATCTTCACCGATTATGACAAAAAACTTTCCGTGTCCGATTTTTTTTTCAAAACCATACGAATGGAAAATAGTGCCTCTTTTGATTAAAAAATTAGAAAAATCCATTAACTATATGCCTTTTGAAATGCTTTTTGTGTGTTCATAAAATCAGAAATATAAGCAATATACTCTTCGTCTTCTCCAACCTCACGCAATATGTTCTCTATGGATAGTTCCTTGTCGTTTTTTGCATATTGCCAAGCAATGTCGTGAGATATGGCACTTAGTGTTCCAAAAAGCATTTTTCCATATTTAGATATAGATTTATTTAATTCGGAAACATCTGATTTGGAAAGGTAGTATAAATCAGGTTTTTTTTCTGGTTTTATAAAATATTCCCCATGTACTGTAAAATATTCTTTCATATTTATTCCATTAAAAAAAACGTCTCCTTTTTTTCTTAACGATTTGAATATATTAAATAAATTAGAAGGTACGGGACCAAAATCCTTTTTAATATAAGTTTCACCTGTGATAGTCCTTCCGTATTCCGATAAATGCCCTCTATCCGCAAAGTACAAAATTTTAAAGATTCTATGAAAATCTTTTATTTTAATCCTTTCAGCAACATATAATGCCGATTGTATTGTTTTGTCAAAATCAAAAATCGGAGTAGCCATAATTATCTATGTTTTAGTATTATTCGCAAAGACACATAAAATTAGCATTGATGAAAATTGAAAATTACTCTGCTTTTTTATCCAACTTTTTAGAAATATTGCTTAATACTTTGAATGAGTACGCAATTCCAAGCATTAAAATATAAGAAAATGCTGAACCAAAAAACACTAACCATGGGCTGTTTAAATCTTCAAATAATACCACATTAATAATTACAAACATTGCGATTGATGATACAATGGCAATGATATTCCCTAATAAATTTAGCATTCTTTCTGAATTTTTTAATAAATCTTTCATCTCTTCCTTTTTTTAATTATTATTTATGTTATTTATTATTTACACTTTATTTCTTTTGTTTGTTTTGTCTTCCTCTTCGCAGAAACAACGATGCAGCAATTACAATGGTAGCACCTGCAAAAACAGTCCCTTCCGTCTTCATATCATTTTTTATCATTACATAAGAAAATAAGATACCCGAAATTATTATAATAAATGCGAAAAGTATGCAAATTAAGTTAATCCAAAATGTAGATGTTAAATCTTTTAGTGCGATTTTTATCCTGTTATCATTAAATCGTATTCTCGCATCCTGCTCTATCTCCGAACGGTGTTTTATCCATTCAATAATATTTGGGTCGAGTTCTTTTAATCGAATAAGGTCATCGGTTGAAGGTAGCAAATAATCATCAACAACCGTATTTTGTTCTATTGTGGATATGCGATTGTCCTTTATATGTGCTTTGTTTTGCTTTGCTATTTTTGTCATAATTACGTATATCTAAATTCTTTTTTGTATTTCAGAACAGCACTATTAAAAGCATTAACAAAATTTTTTCTATCCTCACTAATTTGTTTTTTGCTCCATTGTGAGTCATAATATTCTAAATTATCAAGCGAGTCGTAAATATCGGAAATTAAAGGGTCTCTCCGCCGTTCTCTCAAATAAAAAACGCCACCTGCAAAAATACTAAAAACAACCTCTTTCATTTTATCTATTTAATTATTTACATTCATATATCCGAAATGCAAAGATAGCATTTTATTTTCAATTACGAATGAAAAATTACGAATTACGCATAAATTATTTTATAAATCGCTGTTACTGTGTGCGATAAGTTTTAATGTGCTGCTCGTCTCATTCATTGGATTGATGCTCGCCGAGTCCGTACCGTCCGCCAAATAACCCTTGTACACTTTACTTCCCATACGGAATTGGAAAAAGCCAAGCGGGTTACTATCGATAGCCTTAATCATCTTGCTCACCGCAGGAATAGTAACATCCAACAGAAACGGCTTAATGAACGGCGTACCCGTAAGCGTTAAATCGTCATCCTCTTTCAGACTTTGAAATTGCGAACCTGTGAAATATCCTATCGTTGTACTATTAAAATTTGCATTGCGTTCCGAACTCATAAATTTTAAAACAGGCGTATAAATAAGATACGAAAGCAATTCGTTCTTGTGCCTTCGCAATATATGTCTCGGCGTAATCCCTGTGTTAATTGCCTTCTTTATCTTTCCAGCGGTTATTGGAATGGACGTTACGTGTAGCGGGTCGTTTGAGGTGATTGTTCTGTTTATTTCAACAAAAAACAAATCGCTCGCTCCTTCCTGTGTATCTTCGTAGTTGTGGTATTTTTCGTGGACGTAGGTCTCCAAGTCTAATGCCCCGCCTTTGTATTTACTCACTAAATCCAATTCGTTTGTTTCCCGCTCTGTGTTGCCCGTATCAAAATTATTTGTCGTGTTGTATTCCAACTGCCCGAAGATAGCATCGGTGGAATTGCTGTAACCTACCTTGATGGAAGTATAAAGATTTTCCCTGTCGCTTGTTATTGTTAGGTCTGCCACACTATCTCCTAAATCCTGTATCAAACTGTTATTATAGCAATTTTGAACCCGCAGAAACGATAAAAAATAGGTGTCCGTAGCCCTGTCATAACGGCAGAATAATTTCAATGCAAAAACTTTGTACATCGTTTCGGTAAAGTCTGAAAGCGTGGTTTTTACCGATGACTGTATGCCACTATCTATCAAATCCTGTTTGCTACCCAAAAGCGAAGTCCCGCTTGCTATTAGTACGGGTAGGTTATCTAATTCCGTTGTGTTGATAGATAGTTTGTATTTGTGTTTCGTTGTGCGTGTTGGCGGGTTTGTTTTAATCATTCCGTAGGTCGCATTAAATTTGTCTATCAGCGAGCGGAATAGGTCGGACGGGTAGATGCCGTGAATGGTGCGGTTGACGTTTAGGCGGAAGTGGTCGTTGATGTAGGTAATAATAGTGCTTTTATGTGGAATTAAAGTGATAGGGTCATTATCAACACCAGTACCTACATTCCAATTAGAGAATCCTGCTCTTTGATATGCAGGGTCTATAATTACTTTTATTCCAAAGGCACACATATATCCGTTTGTTTTATCGTTTCTATTATTCAAATAACCATCAAGTGAAATTTGAAATAATAATCGCAAATTTATATTTTCTAATCTAATTTTAATTTTATCTTTTTTTGTTTGTGGAAGTGTTAGTTGTTTTCCTTTTACACTAAAAGTATTTCTTCTAAAATTACTTACAATTAGATTTTTACTTTGATAAGGTCTCCATTTTTCCAAACCAACATCGTTATAAATATAATGCCATAATTGTATATCTACTAAATGGTCACCTGTAGGTTTTAATAAAAAATCCAGACCAGAAGTAGTTTTAAAATTTTGCTCGGCTTCAAATTCAATGTCAAATACAGTTTGAAAAAAATTAAAATCTAAATTTCCAGCATTATGTTTATCTGGAGAAACTATATAACATTGGTCTTTTGTTACAATTTCATCAGCATATATATTATTGGAATCTGGTCTAACAGTTAAAGTCTTTGCATTATTAAAGAATTGCAATTTTGAATTTCGTTTGAATATTTTTTTGATTGGTAAGAAATCAATATAATTATTTGCTCCAAATTTAGAATTTGTTTTTATATTTATTTGAACATCCCCATATTTTTGCGTTTCGTCCAAAAGACCTAAACTCTCAATAAATTCGTACTCCCCGCCCGTGAATGCCACGTCCCTGAATGCGGGATTGTTCGCCTCTTCGGGAAAGACGTACACGCCGCTCTCCTCGTCTTCGGGTACGTTCATTATGATATTTTGCTCCTTGTCCCAGTTATTTTCCAATGCCGTGAAAAATCCACCTTCCACAATATCTGCCTTAAACGTATTCCCGCTCGCTTCCGCAGAGTAAAAATCTATATATCCATCGTATTGCAACTCTTCTTTGTTGTTTACCAAAACGGCATATATTTCAAATTTCACCTTTGCATTGAAACCTCGTTTTACCAAAATATCTTTCAGATAAAAAGCGTCCTCTTTTACGAAAGTAAACGATTGAGCATAAGTCTTTGTAATAGTTGTACGGCTCTCCCGACCGTATGAGACACCAAATGCCCTCCACTCGTCAGGGCAATAAAGTAATTCCCGCCGTACCTTGTTTTGAATATCTGTGAAATAAAAATGCCAATCTTTCATAAACGCAAAGATAGCGAAAATCTTTATATGAAATGTTGGAAAAATAAAATAGTGATATACAAAAAACTACATAACGACTGCTAATTCTTTACTTATACTATGAATTGCATTTATAATCTTATTCCGCTGCATTGGTCGTGGCATTCTAATTCCTGCTGCATAATGCCCTATTTGCCGCTCGTTAATTCCCGATGCACGAGCAATCGCCGAGCGTGTAAGAACACCATCCAAACTGTGAAGCAATGCCGATGTTTCTAAAATATAATTCAATTCGTACTCACCTGATATAAGCCACTCAGGCAAGTTATCCCCGTCCTGAATGCATCCATCAATATGAAATTGCAAACTTTCTGCAAACTCTTTTTTAAGTCCGTCCAATGTTTTATTGGTAACAACTACAACTCCATTTAATTCGTTTTCATCGGCTACACAACTATAATTATTGCCGCTCCATCCTATTTTTACGTCTATTTTGTGCATCTATTTTTTATTTTAAATGTTACTATTTCCAACCTGCCTGTTTCCAAACGCTGTTTAAATTATCCTGACTTAACGTATCGCTTGGTTTTCCATTAACGGTTACTTTTCCTTTCTTTGTGTCGTGCTTAAATTGCCTATGGCTGCCTCTTGTATGAATTAAATACCATTTATCAGCCTCCAACAACTTAATTACTTCTATCACTTTATAATTTTTCACAAATTACAACCTATTATTGTTTGATTCACAAAGATAGTATTTTTACTATCAATATGCAAGTTTTTTGAAAATTTTTATTAACTTATTTTCAACACTTTACAAAATATTTTTTTTCAATCCGAAAAAAGAGTGTGTTTTTTGGAAGCATTTTTGAAAAAACAAGCAAAAAAGTGCTTTCTAAAACCCGAATTTACTGTTTAAAATTTTACTTTTTCCTAACTTACTTTGAATGTACGACGTTATCTTATCGGACACGTCCACATTTACGGTCGGCTTATTCAATAGTTGTTCCATCAAAGCATTATTCCTATCTAATTTCTGCACAATTTCTGCATTATTCCAATTCCCGATGGTGTCCGTGCTTGTAAACTCTGGCAAGCGATGCTTCGGCATAAAATAGTCTTTCATTGAGAAGTCGGGCAGTGGCGTAACGGAAGACCCGACAGGAAGTTTTTCAAAAAAAGTTGGCTTGTCGGCGAGGTAGGTTTTCCCGCTCGGCGTTTGTACCCATTCGGCGTTCCGTCCCTCTCCAACCAATGCCGACCCGCCTCTGTGGTAGTCCGTGCCAAATTCGTATGCGGATTGTGCCTTTCTTATTGCTGCAAATGAAGATATAAATTGCGTTGCTATAACACCTATTGAAGTGGCTATTGCAATTAAATTGCCTGGGAATGGAATACCTGATGATGCATTTGTTGCTTTCGCAATCGCCATTCCTTGGTTTAATAAAACTTGTGCCATTGCAAGCCCTTGTTGTACAACAACCCGTTCCTTTTCGTCCTCTAATGTATCTGCCATTGCATTGGAAATACTGAAAAAAGCGTCTGTCGTTGCAGTTGCTACATCAATACGCATCTGCATTTCTCTTTTTGCTTGTTCTTCAACCGTTAAAACTCTTTTTGCTCCTAATTCATTCATTTTATTTAGATACGCCTCTTCGGACATACCCGCTTCAATCAAAGCCTTCTTTTTATCTTCATATAATTTAATTTCCTTATCAATGTTAGTCAATTTTTTGTCAAGTAATTCGGTATCAGACAAAGCACCTCCTTTTTTGATAATTGCGAGATTTTCCTCATCTTGCATTTGTTGGTTTAAGTCGGCGAGCGTTTTATTAAATCCTTCCTTTTTGATTTTTACGATTTCGTCAGCGTTCTTCTGCGTCTGCTCGGCAATTTTAGCGTCCCATTTTTCAACCGTAGCGAGATATGTAGATTGTGCTAATTCTAAATTTGAAAGTTGTGTTTTTTCAGCATCGGTGATTATTCCTTCTTCTTCCTTTTTTTGAAGTTCTAAAATTTGTTTTTCAAGTTCGGTAAAATTACCATAAATTTCAAGTTCTTTATTTTTTGCTATCTCAATTTGTTTAAATTCATCTTCGTGCCGTTTTTTCACTGCATCTACTAAAGAGGCGGTCATCTCTTCGTTGGAAATATTGCTGTTGCGTATCCGCTCTTCGTTGAGTTTGTTGGTGAGTTGCAGCGTTTCATTTGTAACCTGCTGTAAGCGTTCTAACTGTTTTTTGGCAAAGTCCTCGTTGAGTTTGTCTATTTCGAGTTGGAAGCGTTTCTCAATATCTAACCTCTCTTGTAAATGTTTCCCTTTTAATTTTGTAATATCTCCGTCTAATTTAAATCGTTTTAAATCTTCCTGCTCCTGTTCCCGCAAGTTCGCAATCTTATTCTGCAAAACCTGCTCATCGGTCTTCGCCTCCAAGTCCGCCATCTTCTTATTCAAGTCTTTGAAATATTTTGCTCGGTCGTCTATTTCATTTTTCCATTTGTCTGTTTGTGCCTTACGGTCATCGAATATCTGTGCATCAATATCCGCTAATTCGTTTGCTTTTAATTTTTCGTATTTTGCAAAAGTTTTAGCATCGTTTTCATACAATTTAAGCATTTCGTTATAATATTTTTCTCGTTGTGCTTTTTGTAATTTTAGCGACTCTTGATTATTTTTATTTATCCTATCTTTTGTTTTTGCATCGGACTCGGAAACTTTTTTATCTATATCTTTTTTACCTTCTAATTGTTTCTTTAATAATTCTTCTGCATCAATATTTGCTTGATTTGCATCTCTTGTTTTTTCTGCATTTTTAGCAATTTCTTCTCCATTCTTTGTTGTTAATTCAAGTATTTTTTCTTTCTGTTTTTTTTGTAGTATATACGCTTCTTTCTCTGCATAAGTTAATTTTAATCCACTTTTTTTCTTTTCTTCTAAATCGCCATATTTTTGTATTGAATTTCCTAAAACAATAAAACTTTCTTTTAATGTATCAGCCTCATCATCTGTTAGTAACAATGTTTTTTTCAGTTCTTTTAATTCTTCTTTTGTTAATTCTACTTTATGATATTTCGATTCATTTAATTTTTGATTTATATCCACTTGTGCATTTGCATAATCAATTTCGCTTTGATTTGCCGATTCAATCATTTTTGCGGATACAAGATATTTTGAGTATAATTCGTTGTATGCTTCAATTTTTTGACGAATAAATTCTGTGTCCTTTTCGTTTTCTGCTGAAATATCACCTATTATGTTTTTAATATTTTCCAATGCAATCGACCACTCCGCTGAATATGCTTTTGTCTTTTCTATTATTCGCATATTTGCTTCCAAATAGTTTTTCTGTTCTATTATTTTTTTGTTCGCCTCTTGCTGTGCTGTAGCTATATCCTCTGTGTTTTTCAGCCGTAATTTCTGTTCTGAATTTAATTCCTTTTCCTGTCCTAATATTTTATTTAAAACAATTCCAAGTGTAATTAATGCTGATATTCCTGCCAAAATCCACCCAATTACAGGAATTGATTTAATTGCTTTTCCAACTAATTTTATTGCAGCCGCCAAGCCTACATTCGCCGTTGTGGAAGCCGCCGCTGCTGTTCCTTGTGCCTCCGTTGCTGCTGCCGCCTTCGCCTGAACGATAGCAAGTTCTTTGTTATATGCGATAGATACTTTTTCCCAAATTACCTTCGTTTTTGTAATAATTCCGTTTTGTGCAATCAAACTATTAGTTACTCTTTGAACAGCATTTGCAACCTGCATCAAACCCATCAACTTTTTCATTGTTTTTTCGAGTTCTTTATTTTCAGAACCTACAAGTGCTAACACTCCTTTATATGCTGCGTATGACTGAACAACCAAATTAACACCCTCTGCCAATGCCTTATATACGATAGCAGGGTCAGCCTGCATTTTCATCTCTGCATTATTCAAATTTTGTTCCTTTGTAAGTTCTTTTATTGCAGCCGTTAAATCTTTAGAAGTATCTATGTAGTTTTGTTGGTTCTTTTCTAATGCAACCAACCGTTCTTCCGACTCTTTATATTCTTTGCTATTTTCTCCGTGCGACTTTGCTAAATCGGATAAAACTCCTTTTTGTTTTGAAATTTCGTCTGTAAAGAAGTTTATATTTATTTTCGTTTCAAGGAGTTCGTTTTTCATATTGCGGAGTTCAGCGACCATACTTTTGCTCGCAATTTGATAATTACCCACATTCCGCTGATTATTACCAATGGACGTGTCTAATGCTTTTAATGCTTCATCTAATTGGTTTATTCCTTCCTTCATCACGCCTCCAATATCCGCATTGTTGCGTTCTTCTTCTGATAGTCCACGATAAGCATCCCGCAATCCGCCAAGTTTCTGTGCCATCTCGTCCATCGAGCCAGCCGCCGATGCCTGTTCTTTCGTTACATTTTTAAGCGTTATATGTTGTTCAGATAATTGTGCTTTTAATTCCTGTTGCGTCTCTAATGCTAATTGTAATTTTTCAAAATTTTTGTCGTAAATATCATTATATTCTTTCAATGTTATTACGCCGTTTTTATAATCCTTTTGAGATTTACTAATAGCATCGCTCGCTTCCTTTTGTGCTTTTTGATTTTCTTTTAGTTTTAAATTATTTTCTACAATTCGTCCTGTCAGTTCATTCATATCAACTTGAATTTTTCCAACAGCCTCATCCACTTTTTTCCATAAATCCACCTCTTTTTGTAATGTAGAATACACATTATTTGATTCTTCCTTTATCTTTCTTTGAATGGATAGCATATCTACATTTGCTTTATTCAAATTTTCCACCGCCTTATTGCTATCTTCTGCTGCCTTCTTGAATTGTCCGAAAGTAGTTGCAGCATTCATCGCCGACTGAAACTCCGCAGCCGTCCTTATTGCATCTTCCATTGCTACTTTCAGAATTTTTAACTCTTCGTATAAATTTATTATACTCTGAACCGCTTTGTCATCTACGACCTGATTAATTTCTCCGTTGCTCATAATTTTATTGTTTTTTAATTATTTATCTCTATTTTATTGTTTATCTCAAAAAAAAGTTGTATCTTTGTAAATATAAATTTATGTACTATGAATCAGCACGAAATAGAAAAACAGGAATCTGATAGAAAAACGAAAATTGTTTTTTATATAATAGGTTTTCCATTATTAGCATTTATGGTTTATTTATTTTATTTAATTGTAACTTTTTAAATTATTTTTTTTATAAGATTTCTGCAACTGTCGCAATTCGTCATTGAGTTGTTGTTGATATTCGCAGAATGATGCAACGTTTATTTCGTGAATGTTGAAATAAAATTTAAAGTGGATACCAAGAATAACAAGCATTTTTGTAAAGTATTCCATTGTAGGCTTCGTATCTTCTTTTTTGTCGTTCTCTTTTTCAATTAAATTTTTGTATTCCCTTGTTAAAACCTCAATTCGTGCCGAAACAAACATTGCATTCTTTTCTAAATTGTCGGTAACCCGCACTCTCCGTTCCCGTAGTATTGTTTTCAAATCGTCATCGAGGCAATGCAACAGTCCGAGCGATGCTTCCAAAATAGCAATATCCGACCGCAAGCATAAAATCCGCTTTATCGTTTCAAATGAAAAGTCTTTGCCTGCGGACTGCACGGCGTAATCTTCCTGCAACTTCTCAAAGTGTTGCGTTTCTAATTCGACATTTCGTACTGTTGGCGGCTCTTCGTACAGGAAAGAATAATCGCCGTCCACGAGGCACTTCGCAAAGTTCCACAGCGGAATAGTGTTTAGGTTTTCGTAAAACTTCCCGACATTCTGTTTTTTATTCTTCTTTTTGCTCATCTTTCGGCTTCTTTGGATTTATCAATGTTTGTATTATCTCACCTCGTATTTCGTTATAATCTGTTTTACAACATACACCGTAAGCATTCTCTTCTTTCGGAATTTTGTAAATTATAATATCATCTTGCGTCAATTCAATGTGAATTTTCGCCATTTTGCTCGCCCATAGGTAGTCCTGCCGTTTCAGTTGTTCTTGGTAGCAACTCATAATCATTTATTATTTGGCGGTCTTGTCATAAAATCTGCATATTCAACGATACAAGTATTTTTGCATATTGGACAATCATATTTATAAAAATCAGTAACAAAAATATTACTAAAAATATAAAGTTTTAAACTCCTTTCGCATTCATCTATCTCGCACTCAAATTCAGTTCCGCACTTATTGCAACAAAATATTGCAAATTTTTCTAATTTCTCTTTTTGTTTTATAATTCTCATATCAATTTTATTTTTATGGTAACCCTGTAATTCTTTTCGTGTAATCCGTAAGCATCGGCGTTGTGATTGCGTAATTTTGTAAAACATTATCTTCTGTAAACCCAAACAAACTCTCGCCTCCTTTTTCGTATTTTTCTTTTAACATACCGCTTTTTTCGTCTCCGCTATCAATAAGTACCTCATTTCCGAGTTGTGCTGCAAAAATTTGATTGTAAAAATCTCCCGTATCTTTCAGCGTAACCCTATCAGTAGGCTGTGTAGGTGATTTTAGATAGTGTTTTACGAAAATTGTATAAGGCTTGTATTCAGGTATTATTTCATTTCCAGACACATATTTTCCTTGAAACAACCGCTCTTTTTGCTGCTCCACAATAATAGGCTCTACCTCATTCAGAATATTGCTTATTTCGTTATCCAAACCCGCAATAACCTCGTCCATCCGCTCCGCTAATTCAAATACCGTTGCCATTATTTTACAAAAAAAGGCGGCAGCACGTACTACCGCCTAAATATTAATTAATAAACAAACTACGGAATTTCAACAAAATCTACTAACTCCTTAAACTCAATACCAAACTCCTTGTACAGTTTGTTTGGCGGAACAAGCCCTAACGAATACCCACTCGGAATAGATGCAACATCCATTGTAAATGCCCGCTTGCTTACATCGTAAGTCGGCGTTGTTCCCAACGGCGTAACGGCGCCGCTTGTGTCTTTCTGCAACCAAGCACCTGCTGCTAATGTCTGCAATTCAGGCGTAACATCGCTGTTATCGCAACTCAAAAAGAATTTAATGATATAATTCATACCGTCTTTAATGACAGCCATCGTTATATCCTCCAATCCTTTTATTTCGCTAACATTGAAGCCTGCTGGAGAAATCCACCTGCGTTTATTCAACTCGTCCGCTATCGTTGCCGTAAATGCAATTTCAGGCAATGCAACATCACTCGCCGTATTCGCTCCTTGCGGTGAAGTGTACGGTGTCATCTCCATTCCTTTGATAGTATTGCCTATTTTAACGACCATAACGTCATTCTTCATATCGGCAATCATAACTCCGAATTTTTGATTGTTGAATGCTACAAGCCGCTCTGTCAAGCAATCATCTGGTAAATATTGCATTGTGAAACCAAATTGCCCTGGTGCCATAATGAACTTCCTACCGTAAGGCGTTGTGAACTCTACTTTGTCCTCGCCTGTATTTTCTACTCCCTCAATATCTGGGAATGGGTACGCTCTGCGTATCGGGTCGGCATCGTGTATCATATTCATTATCCACTCTGCAAACTCAATCGGATTGTTTTCTTCGTCTAATCCTGTGTATGTTGCGTTCTTTGGTAAAATTATCGCCATAGCGTATCTACCCGGGATTTTAACACATCGGCTCTTCCCTGTGTTGCGTACATTTATCTCGCAACCTCCTATTATTTTATCTTCTGCCATTTTTTTTAATTTTTTAAATTATTTTACAATGTCCGCAATGCCTATTTTTACCATAAAATTAGCCTGTCCAATGCCAACTTCCTTTGTTATTCCGTTGGCTCGGTACTTTATTTTAACAAAATTACTTTGCGGAACTTCCTCTTTTTTTTCTTTTTTTTCTTTTTTTGTCGTTTTAGGCTCTATTACTTTTTTAACTATTTCCTCAGGAGTTTCAATCACTTTTTCTGTAATTTCCTCAGGAGTTTCAATAAAATTATAACTGCCGTTTTTTTCTTCTGTATCGTACATAATTTTTCGTTTTAAATTTCAAAAACATCTTCGCATTGGTCTAACATTACCTTCATCTTCAAATCACGGATTAAACAGCCATCCACTAAATCATTAAGCGGATTTTTGTTTTTTCCTTCGTCATCATAATACGGTATGTCAGTCCTTTTAATATCTGGGTCAAATTTGTAATGTAACCTTTTTAATTCTTTCTTCAAACTCTGAAATATGGGGTGGATTATGTTTTTAAACGTTGTTTGTAATCTTTGGTCATCCGATGCGTCATCTACCGTATTAGTGCAAATAACAATCTTCGGAATAGTAAACTCTAAAAATAATGTTTTTTCAATTTCAATAATCCTTTCATTAAAAACAATAACTATCGGGTAAACCTTATTTTTGCTACTTTCACGCAATTTAAGTATTTGACTAACAACAGAAATTGTATTCCCGTGAATAAATGTTATTTCTTTATTCAGTTCATTTGCCACAACATCTGTCGCCTGTTTCATTACACTAATCGCCGTTTTCATATACCCAAAAAGTTTTCGTATTCAAAAATAGACATTCTCGTTTTATTGTTTATTCGTTTTGGATAAAATGCTTTTAAACCCAACTCTGGCATGTCAATAAAAAGTTTATTATACAAATCCCTCGTTTCTAAAACAAGCATATTCCAAATTTCAAGCATCCTGTCAATGTTATTCGTTCTCGTTGCGTTCTGCCCTTGCGGGATAGCCGCCCCAATTCCTGTGTTCTGGACGCTCTCATTTTTAAACCAAAAATAAGCCACATATTTCGCAACAATAGGTTTTAGCGACTTTATAAGAGTATTCTTATCGTCATCCACCTGCTCTTCCGTTGGCATTGTGCTATAAAGCAACAACTCATCAACGAAATCAGAATAGGAAAAGAATTGCAATAGATACAGCCGCTCGTATTCAACTATGAACTCCAAAACAGCATCTTGTATCGTTTTATTTACAATGTCATCTTCCCCTACAACCGCTAACAATTTCGGGATTCTCCACTCTAACACAAAGTCGCTAAATTCTACTATCATATCAAAGTTTGCATTTAGAAATTTATGAACTTAACTTATCTAACATTACAAAAGCGTCCTCAAAATTACCTTGTAAAAATGCGTTCTTCTCATTTTCTTTTATGTAATGATAACCACGCAATTCTGCAATAAATGTGTATAAGTTATGTTCTACATCATCGTTAATACTTCCACGACCGGCAGTAAGTGATAATCCCTTTCGTATTGCATAATTCGACCTTGACATATCGCCAAGCAAGAATGTTCCTTCTGTAATAGCCGTTTCTTCCCGCACGATTAAGTTTTTCATAATGTTTGAAATACTTCTCGTGAACGGGTCGTGAACGTATCCTGCCGTTAAGTCTTTGTGCATATCAATCATCGCTGCGTCCACGGGGTTAATCAAAATAGTTGTAGGTCTGAAATATCTCGTTACGATTATTGCAATCGATGCTCGCAATACGTCTATTTCCTTCGGGTCTATAATATTTTGGAAAAATCTACCATAAGTTGTAGCATCAACAAAGAATTGAGGTGCGTATTGCAAAATCCCTTTGTAATTATCGCCTGTTCCGTCTCCACTCAATATTTGCGTTTCTTCTTTCAACAACAAACTTCTTTCAAGTTCAAATGCTATCTCACGAGCAGCAAATTCAATATCCTCCAAAGTTTCCATTGATGCAACTGTTCTAACGGCAATCTTTTTCGCTTTTTCACGTCTTGAAATCCACTTCGGCTTCAATTCTGGTTTAAGACCACCTTCCGGCACCATTTCTGCACCACCGATAAGTTCTTCCGTTTCAATCCACTCTACATCTGGTCTCGCCGTTGTGTAAGTGTTTATAATCTCACGAATGAATGGCATACGCATTGGTATTCGTGTAACATCTCTGCGGAAGTCTGTAAGAATACCTCTTGACGGGTCCCCATCTGTGTTTACAAAACTTTCTGTCGTTGTAAGGAAATCTCCTGCCTTGTAAATACGCTCGTTACTTTTAGCATCTTTACAAATAGCATCAACCGTGTTCATATATAAGCAGTCATTTTTTGATTTTATTTTCAACAATTCCTCCTTATTTTTCATAATCTCATCGAAAATGAAATCAGCGTAAGTAACAGGCTTTATATTAACAACATGAGCCTCTTTTGTCTGTTTTCCGAGTTCCTTTATGGTTTCGGTTTTCTCTTCCATCTCTTTTTTTAGAGCGGTAACTTCGGTTTCCAACGATTTCGCCTTTTCCTCTGAGGCTTTGATTTGCGTTGCGGCATCGTCTAACGACTTCTGCATAGCCTCGTTTTTTTCTTGAACGGACTTCTCAATTTCTTTTTTTATGGTGTCCGTTTTTTCTGATACCGACTTTTCGATTATATCGGTAACTTCTTTTTTTACGTCTTTTTCTTCTTCCATTACTGAAAATTTTTAAAAATTATTATTAAATTAACTATTATTTTTTAAGCGTTTCCGATAAATTTTTCCAAGTAAAAGTATCGCTTTGACGGCTTTTCTCTGCGAGTGCCACGGGCGGCTCGCTCATCTTCATCGTGTTCGCTCGGTAAATTTTATTATAGCATTTTGGACAATTCACATAGTTATATAAATCCTCAATGCTTTTTTTCTGATTAACAATACTTAAAACCTGCTCTCTTATTTGTGGTTCTAACTTTTCCATTTCTTGACGGACAACATCTTCCATTGTCCAACGATGATACATTCTCGCATTGTCGATTACTTCCTGCTCAAAAGTATGCTCACGCACGCCGTTGTAATCAAACGTAAATCCGCATTCTGGGCATTGCACTAATTTTACATCGTGCGTAATAATTGCCTTTTCCAACAACTCTAATTGGCTTTGAAACGTGAGCAACTTGTCATCGGAATATTTTTTTGTAAGGGCTGATTTTATATAATTAATCGCTGCCTGCGGGTTGAGTTCGGTATTCAATTCTTTTAGGTCAATAAATCCTGTTGATGGGTTTGCCCCACGCTTTGTCAGCGTACTTACCTCGTCTAAATACCATTCCAACACACGCCTCCTATCTTTCTCATCACGCTTAATTGCAATCACGCCGACCGAATGTTCTATATTCTTTTGCAACTCCATTGCCAATTTATAGTCCTCAAACGTTTCAAGACCGATTTGCTTTTTCAAATTCAGTTGCGAAGTAAGAACCAAGTATTTGTCGCTCTCTTCCCCTTTTGTAATAAATCCTATCGTTTCATTGTTATTGTGATTTTTATAATGAAAAATAGGACGTTTACCCGAATTAAAATCAGTGAGCGTTTTTTTAAAACTTCCCTTTGTAGAAATATCACCTTGATAGTCTTCTATCTCCAATCCGTTTGCAAGTATTGTAACTTCGCCCTTATCAGTTGTTTCCATCGACTTCATCTGAAGCCCGTAAATCATTGCTTTATTCATAATTCTTCCTGTTTTGGTTTTTGTGTATTAAATGATAATATATTTTTAATCTGCGTTAATTCGCTGTCATTCATTTCAATAATAGTTTTTTTGTATAGTGGTTTTTCCATCGCCTCCATATCAAGTTCCGCTCGCCAATCGTTAAGCGTTATAATCCCACTCATAAAATCAACCTTGCAACGCTCGGATATTATTTTTTTCTTCTGCTGCTCTTTGTGTTTTCCTTCTTGCAACACAGAAACATTAGACCAATCGGCATCAAGATAGTACCCACTCTCTTTCAATCCTAAAAATTGTGTCAGTTCGGAAAGGAATGTTGCTACAAGAGGCATAATTACGTTATTATAAACACTCACCTCCGCCGTGTTTTGATTGCTGAAAGTTGAGTTGTCATTTCTCGGTATCAATTCCTTATTTATTCCAAATGCGCCTGCTATTTGTATGGCATCTTGTAATGTTTCCTCAAACGGCTGTAACTCGCTAATTGTCGCTCCAATTTTTATAAAATCTATAGGGTTTTTTGAAATAATAAATAAATCTTTGTCTTTACCAAAACCCTTACGCTTATTAAAACGCTCATTTACCTCTTTCTCTTGTTCTGTAGTCATCGGTAATAATCCTGTCGCATCGCTTGTTTTGCTTATTATAGCCCCTAACGCTCCTCGCTTTGTATAAATAACGTTCCTTGCCTCGTAAACGGCGATTAAGTTTGCTAACGGCTTGCAAACACTTTGAAGCCTCGAAAACGATAATAAGTTATTTTTTAAATCCGAAAAGTCCCAAAAGTCCCTCGAATGCAAAACGAGTTTAGGGTCTATTTTTTGAATTGTCTTATATCCGTATTCGTAACCACTTGTAAGATTGTAGTAATTTATAATCTCATTTATATCGTCCACAAAATACGGATTTATTTTTTTTGCGTCTATTGTAATGTTTTGCGTTGGTAAAATATAGTAACTGTCGCAGTACTTCCATAATGATTTTGAAAAAGACGGATTTGTATTTGCATATAAAAAAGCGTTTCCAAGTGCTAACTTCATTTGAAAATAGTATGCTGCCAAGTCGTTAAATGAATAAAATGGGTTCGGGTTTTCCAAAAATTTATTTACCTCTTGAACGTCCCAATTTATCGTATCGTCTGAAAAATTTTTTAAAACAAAATTTGCATTCTTTACCCTGTCGCAAATGAATTTTATAGGGAATTGAACCTCTGAAATTTCCTTGAAAGTTGTATAAAAATTGTCTATAGAATACGGGTTTGCATTACCAAACAAACGCTCCAATACATCTTTATCCGTTGTAATTGCATCAAAGATGATTGGCTTATAACTGTCCGCCGACTTGTTAAATATTGCGTTGTAAATGTTTTGCATTCTTCCCATATCCGCAAAGATAAAACAATAATCTTTGCGAAATGCGGTTTTTGAAAAATAGTGATATACAAATTTTCGTTGATTGCGTTTTTATTGCTGAAATGTTGCAAGATTTTTTCAACAAATTCGGGTGTAAAAATTAGCACTTTTTCTGGCGGCTCCGGGCGGTGCAACTTTCTGACTTTATAATTGAAAATCAAACAGTTGCAAAATTGCATTTTTTTTGTAAGTTATTGATAAATAAAAACAATTATCAATTAGTTACGGCTGTTAAATATTCGGCACAATTCCCCGCAAGCGTAGGTATTCCGAAGCGGACGTATCCGCATCCACTGAATCATCTCGCTGATTTTTAATCATCTTCAAATAAGAGTGCCTGTGTTTCAGCATCAACTTATATTCGGCGTTGTCGGTCTTTGAATAATAGAAATTGCGTTTTATGTATTCCGATTGGCTCAATACCCGTACTTCTTTGTTTGTGTGGTTCTGTATTGCACGAATGAGCGTTGCCAATCCTTCTTCGCCAGCCTTCTCCCGTATCGACCTCGTGAAAATCATAAATGCCGAGTTGCTCTCAATATTGCACGTTGCGGGAGCGTGGCGTTTTATTAGTTCTAACAGTCTGTATGTTGTTACATCTGTATTTTCCTTTGTATAAATGCAATCCACAACTAACACTTTATTTTCAAAAATTTTGTAAACGCAAGCACAAAAATAATCACTTCCCTCATCGGCAACGTCAACCTGTATATGCGTATAGTCTGGGTCGGCGGGTTCTTCTTCGTAGTATTTCGTTTCGTTATGTGGGAACATTAAGCCTTCTATGGCGTATGGCTGCTGCATATATTGTGTCTGAAACGACCAATTACCGAGTTCTGACCGTTGCCGTTTGAGTTCATCTAACGATATTCTATTTTCCCACAACGCCCGCTCGGTAGGTAGTCCGTCATCGATAATTGCTGGCATAGTGATTACGTCCCACTTGCCGCCGTCTGCGAGCGTACCTTCCTTTTCAATGAGATGCCCGCAGAAGTCGTTTTCGTGCGTTCGTTGGCATATTACGATAACAGGGGTACGCATATCATTTTTACGAGAGATGAGCGTGTTCTGCCAAGTAAAATTAACCTTTTCCCGTATTGTCTCCGAGAGTGCATCTTGCGTTTTTATTGGGTCATCGATTATCATCGCCCCTGCAAACTTTTCACTTCCGAATTTACCACAGCCAAATCCTGTAATCTGCCCCAAAAACGGTGCGGCATACAATACGCCGTCTTGCGAAGTGCAGATGCTCCCCTTTGCATTATTTGTCAGTTCTACGTGCGGGAAAACCATTTTGTACGCCTCGCTATCAATGATTTTGCGGATGTTGCTTACGTTCCTATTTACGAGGGCATCGGAAGACGAAAAGTGCATAAATTCACAGTTCGGGTTGAGTGCGTAGGCGTATGATATGAGCATTATAACTGCTAATTCGCTTTTACTATGTCTTGGGGGAATGTTGAAAATTACATTGTTTGTCGGGTGGTCGTACCGCAATACCTCATTTAGTTTGTTGCATATCTCCCTGTGGTGGTCTGCAATTTCAAACTTCGTGCGATTGACGAGTTGGAAAAATACCTTTGTGAACATTAACAAATCTATGTTCCCGCTCAAATATTCGGCGAGGTGCGGAAGGTGCTGCAAATAGCCATCTATCCTGTAAAAGTTGTTATTGTTAGTTGTCATTCATCATTTCCTTGAAAAACCGTGCCGCCTCTTCGGGTGTCGATTTCGTTGCGATGTTGTTGTGAAGGTCTATCTCCTGACGCTCGGCGTAGCCTTTTTTCCTACCCTTCGTTTTGAGGAAAAAAATTGTAGCAGTTGTGTCGCCGTTTTGGATATTCTTGTATAATGCACTCTCGGCAAATTCAATAGCAATATCTTCTATGCTATCAACACGTCTTTTATAATCCTCATCGTTTTTTAGCCAATCATAATGCGTCCATCTATCTATTCCTACTTCCTTACAAGCAGTCGTAACAATGCCAAGCGATTTTTCCAATGCCTGTATCATTGCGTTTTTTTTAGTGTTGGTATTTGTTGGCATATAGCACGTATTTTAATATTTTTTGCAAAGATAAAACAAAAAAGCGTGCAATATTGCGTTTTTGGAAAATAGTGATATACAAAAATTTTATGAAGAGCGGCTATAAATTTTTCCCACAACAATTTTTATATTTCTTCCCGCTTCCGCAATGACAAGGTTCGTTTCGACCTATTTTATTTTCTGCAATTTTAGGTTTGTTGCCAACAAAATTTATGTGTTGTGTTGATGGTATCCGAAATGAAAAACAGGTGTTTCCTTCAAAATTACTTATGGCAAAATCACCTTGCGAAATAATATCCATTCCGATTATAGCGTCCATATTTTGCAAATCACAACCCAATACAAGTACGTATGAAAAACCAACATTATTTGGCAAAAATACATTTATCAAATAAGTAGGTACTGTTGATGTCCCGTCAGCATGCGACATTTCTTCAAATCCGATTGGAATTAAATTTAATTTTGATGCTAAATTATTTGAGATACAAGAGTTCGTAGCCCCTGTGTCCCATAATGCAGTTACGTTCTCAAAATGCGGTTCTTCTTCAATTGGGACTTCCGCACCAAACGCTTCACTTATTTCGCAATTAGTCTTAATGCTACTCGTTATATATTTATATCGTCTTGTAAAGGAATTTGCTTTGATTTTATACATTTCGAGCATATATTATCGGTGTGTGAAACGTTGCTGTATAATTTTCTTTTCCTGCCCCGCATTTTTGAATTATAAAATTTCCAAGTCCAAACACTTGTTTTCCAAAATTCAGAGCCTCTGAAATAATGTCATACGCCCCCTTAACCTCATTATCTTTAATGACAAGATATTTTCCGTTATACTTACTTACCAATTCGTTTTGATTTTCAATATAATAATAAAAATTCTGCTTTAAATTGTCTATCCCCATGTCGCAATATTTTAGATTTACAAAGATACAATTATTTTTTGGATAAATCGGGGTTTTCGTTCTGTGGTGAAAAAAACACCGCACAATAAATTATGCGGTGCTGACTTTTTTAATTGGAGTTCCTATCTCATTCCAATAACTCCTGCTGTTTCAAAGAAAATCCTTTTAATCGGATTAACGGTAAACCGAAGCAGAAGAAACGAATCCACGTCTACCACCTCCTGTTATTTGTGTTACTCCTCCAACGTCTTTTAATTTTGTTGTTTGATTTACTATCATAACGTTACTTTTTTAATTGGTTAAACATTAAATTAACTACTATACTTTTTTATTACCTTTGCTATCCGTTTGTGCTGTTTTCGCAGGTGCTTCCCATCCTTCAAATTTTGCTAATGTCTGAATTGCACGTGTCCTATCTGCGTCTGTTGGAATAAGCACATCATTATTTATTTTTCGTGCAGTTCCGTTTGCAATCGTACTCAAAATTTCTAAACATTGATTTCGGCTTAAAATAGACGATTTGATGGCATTTTCTTTCTCTTTGTATTGTATATCCTCTTTTATCTTTTCTTCTCTCAAAAGGCGTTCTTTGTTGTATTTTTTGGCTTGTTTTGCCCATCTTTCAATTGTTCTTTTATTTTTCCGACAAAATACGACAAAATACGACAAAACTTCCGACATTTTTTTGTCAGGATACTTATACAGAAAGTCCGCTATTTCAATTACCTGCTTTGAATATGTTATATTTTTGTCGTTCATTTTCTATCTTTGTATTGATTTTTTTTGTATCTTTGCAATGCTGTTGCAGTGGGGTCGGATGCGGGCAACCGCCCAAGGGATCGCCAACATTATTGGATGCAGACAGATAGCAAGGCAGCCCGCACTTCCCTTGCATTTTTTTATTGATTATGCTTGTGTTTGTGTATTCTTCCATCTGGAGTAACTACTATAATTTGTTTAAATCTATACATACTCATATCTTCAAATAATTTTATTCCATCTATTACACTTTGTTTTGTATGTTTGTTGTGTTTCATGTAAACTATGGAAATATCCGCCCTTTTATCTCTTGCGTGCGTTAATCCTTTTGCAAAATTTCTTGCCGTACTTCCTTCTGGCGTTCTTTGTTCAAAAGAATATTTGAATATTTTGCCGTCTGGAGTTTTTAATTGTCCTGCTTCATCTTTTAATGTTACTTTATATCCTTTATCCGCTAAAAATCTTGCCGCTTCAAATTCTTCTTTTGTGTGTTTTTGAGGACTTTTTTCCACTGCAACATAACCACCGCCTTTTTTACTAAACTCCACGCTTGAATATAGTCCGCTCTCCTGCATTTGTATCACTTCTAATTCACGAGCAGAATATTCTTTGCTTCCGCCTTTTAATGTCCGTACTCCTCCTGATATTTTAGCCATTTTCTTTTTCTGTCATTAAATCGTGGATATAAAGTAAATTGTTATTTTGGCAAAACTTTTTAACTTTTTCACCACCGCCATAAATTATCATATTTGGAACTTGTAATCCTGAAATATCTTTTGCAATATTTAATTCTCCCTCTAAATACTGTATTCTATCAGCATAACCTCTTGTAAAAAAAGCATTGTATCCTTTTGGAATACCCATTTTGTTGTATTGGTAAAATTTAGAACTTACATTTAAGTCGGCATATACCAATAATCCGCACTCTTGCCAATACCGAGCAATCCACCGTTTTTTGTAAATCTGCTGTAATCCGTATGCAATAGGAGTTGTATCAAATAGTGATGTGTTAGGCTCTGCAACCGCTTTTATATTTCCGTTCAATATCTTTGCAGGATTTTTCCATATATTTTCAAATCTGTAATCATCAACGTAAAAATGCAATGTGGATGCAATAGAAGAACGCCTAACATAACCATAAGCAGACAAAGGCAATTCCAATTTACCCGCCTGTTTATCTAAAAGCAAGTTCGGTATCTCAAATTCATTATCGCTTTCGTAAATACAGTCAATTACTTTGTTCCCATCATTCTCTTTTTTCATAACTTTGTTACTTCTGTGCCTTCCGAAACAGTAATACTTTCTATCACACCGATACTTTCAACGGATTTTTTAAGTAATTCCATTCCTTGTTCAGTATGCAGATTGAAATTTTTACTGTCTTTTTCAAAATCTTTTATTCTTATTCGTTTGCTCATATATATATTAAATAAGTAAATGCAAAGATATAACGATATATCCTTGCATTTATCTATTTTTGAAAATTTGTATATCACTATTTTTATTTTCGTCATTTTCACGTTATTATTTGTTGTATCTTTGCGTTTAGTTTAATTTTTTACAATTTATAATATGAATACTTATTTTATAACAACACTCATTGGTTTTTCTGTTTTTTCATTTTTCATTGGGTACGCAATTAATGAATTTCAACGTCATTATAAAAGAAATAATAACTGCACAGCCCATTTTTCGATTAAAGACATAATGAAAATTGCCGAGTTTAATGTTTGGATAAGACAAGAAAACAAGAAACTGAAAAAAGAACTTGAAAACCAAAAAAAAGGGGTCTTTAACCATTCTGACAATCTGAGTTAATTCGTTGTATTTCATTTTTTAACTTTTCTTTTGTATTAGGAAAAAGTTTATTTAGAATTTCTTCTCTTTGTTCTTCAGAGCATCTTTTTAGGTATTCAAACACAAAATCAAACAATTCAACATATTCATCGCCCATTTGCTTTCTATAAATTTTTTGTACTTTTTTAAAAACTTCTTTATTTATTGCTTTGGACGCTTCTTTTATTTTATCATTATTTTGTAAAAAATTATCTACTTTCACAATAGATGCCTCATGCATTATTTCAGAATATTCTTTTACTTTTTTTACATCAAATACGCTCATGTATGTTTTTATATTTTCAATTTGCGACTTCTGAATAAAAAACACAACTAAAACAGCAACTAATATTATTATTTCACCTATTTCCATTTTCACTACTATTTTTTACGACAACTGCACCTCGCTCAATTCTTTTGCAAAACTGTGAAGCGAAGTGTTTATTTTGCTTACAGTTCGTTTAGATGGCTTGTTTATACCATTTACATAATGACTCAACTGCCTTTGATTGATGCCCGTTATTTTCTCAAGCCCTGCCAACGATAACTTTTTTTGGTAATAATTCAAAAACGATGCTGTGTCGTATAATATCTCAAACTCTGCCTCAACAAAGTATTTGCCTTTTTCTTTGTGAAATTCTTTCATCGTATTGTATGCTGAATAAAAATCCACAATCGCTTCATCGGCGGTGTCGCCTTCGCCAAAAATACCATAATTCAACGTGTTGTCTTCCAAATCTGGATAAACGCCGTAACTGCCATCGTTTCCTCTCTCAATAAATGCTTTTACCTTATTCATATTATATTTTTATAATTTAACACCTGACTCTTTACTAATATTTTTCAAAGTGCCTATTTTTACCTCTTTACTTTTATGGTGGCTCATTTTAAAAAGATTGCCTGTTATTGGGCTGTACCATAAAGGGTGCCCATTTCTTACGCCTTCTTCGTAACAACCCATATTTTTTAACTTCTTCTCTAATTCTGAATACTTCATATCTTTTTACCAATTTACAAAGATAGTATTTTTTTTAATACGAATTGCGTTTTTTATGCTAATTTTTAAAATTTATTTCAAAATTATGAAAAAAGGGGCGGTCGCCCGCCCCAAGAGACATAATTATTTATTTAGGTTACACTGCATTACTAATGCAATCTGGTTTTCGTTGCCCATAACCTCAATCGTTACCGACATTTCGTAAAACGTGAAAATAAACGTGTTATCTTTACGCTCATAATCACTATCACCGGCATACAAGCATTTACACGCCTGCTCTATTTTATCGGGACGCAAGCCGATTTTTGAAACTTCCTTTCGGTCTTCAATCTTCGGCATTACCATCTCAAAGTCAGGCAATTTGCTTTCACAATCGCCATAATTGAAATGCTGTGTTGATTTTTCTTTGTGAAATTCACACAATACGCCGCTTTCGGTGGCTGTTACTTTATCAGCCTTGAGAATACGCTGAAACGCATCACGGTGGAGCATTTTACCGTTTAGGTTTTCTTTGTCAGCCACTTGGCAATAATCGTCAAGGCTCTGCTTTACCAAAACATAGCCATCGCTTGCGTATGCGAACCCGTTTTTGAAATGTACATAATTCATAATCGGTCTCGTCAGTTCATTCTTACTGCACGCCAGATGTAACGGCGTTACAAAATTTTCTTTGCTACTATACATTGTCTCTATTTTTATTTATTTATATTATTTTAAAAAACTCAATAAATTACTTTTTACACCGCCATACTTTTTTTTGTGTAACCTTAAACTTGCGGTACAATGAAACGCTGCACGCCCGACCGCTGCGTACAGCGATTCTTTGTCTGTGCGTTTCAATACTTCGGCATAAGACAATTCTTTATCTTTTTCATCGTAAAATTTATAACTCAATGCCCGTATCTGCCTTAAATCTTCTGCCCGGTGTCCAATATTTGTGAAATAACACTCATCGCTTTTTTCTATCGTTATCTTATTCATAAGTACACTATTTTTAAAATGTTTTTGTTATACCCGTTTCGTATTAACTCTGTTTTTTTTGCTTGCAGGGCGGCGGTCATTATTTCAATGTGCCGCCCGTTTGCTTGTACCCATACCAATTTACCCTTTGTCGCTCTCATCGCACTACTTTTTTAACTATTTAACAACTCTTGTAATATTACTATTTGAAAATGTAATTTTATTAACTGTTTATATAACCATTTACGTTCATGCTCATCGCCATTTTCGTATTTATTATTATAATCGTTATATTTCAACTCTAACTCTGCAATTTTGCTTTTTATCTTTTCTACCATTTCACTACTTTTTAAAAGTTACCAACTAATTCAAAACCTCTTTTTAATGCAAAATTACAAGCGGGTACGATAGACTTATACTCAGTTGATGACTCGGTATTATAATAATAACCGTTGAGTTCAAAAACACACATCGTATTAAAATACTTGTTGGCATATTTAGAATTATTTTTAAATTCTACAGTGCCGTTTTTTCTCAAAACCTCTTCTAAAAACTCTTTGCTATATTTCATTTCACTACTTTTTAAAAATTAAACACTAATAAAAATAAATTATCATTTTTACATTATCATTTTCGGCAATCACTAATTTATCGTTAGTAATTATTTTATAATCAATATTTTTGAGCCTTTTTTCGTTTACTCTTTTCAGTGCATTGATTTTCAGCATTAAATCGCCGTCATCTTTTGCTTTTAGGGCTATGCTGGTTATAGCGGTCATCGCCCAGTTGCTTCTCAATTTCTTTTTAATTAAAACTTCCATTTTGTCTTTTTTTTAAATGTTACGAACTACATAAAGCGTTTTTCGCCCCGCCGTTGCGGGGCGTCCACGCTCTAAAAATTGAATACTAAAATTTGTTTCATATACGCTCTTTTCCTTTGCATTGCGTTAGCGGCGGCGAGTCTTTTTTTCCACGCTTCCGACCTGCTTTTATACAGTTTCCACGCCCTTTTCAGTCCCGCTGATAAACTGTATCCTGCTTTTTTCACGAACAGCCATGCTGTTGTCATAATGTCCCTTAACTCCATTTTTCTGATTCTGCTCATTTTACTACTTTTTTAAATATTATTTACTATTTTTCTAACTATCTGATTATCAACACTTTACGTAAGTTATTGATTATCAATTATTTATACATATACTAATTTTAAATTTTCCTTTTTGTACCCTTGCTCTATCAACTTTTTTTTAAGTATTTGCAATATTCCCCAGTTTCCTCTTGATACTTCTATTGCGTATCCGTTAGATTGAAACCATACTAATCGTCCTGTTGTTGTTTTTGTGCTGTTTTTCATTTTATTGTTTTTTTTTAAAAATTAACTACTGATATGTTATAGATATAATCGTAAAATTTGGCTGTTATCCAATTATAGTTATCTTTGTATTGCGGCATCGCCTGCTCTGTTATCGATTCGGCGGCGTTGCTTGCTGCTTTTTTCACTACTTGTGTTGCTTTTTTGATAATCGTGTCGGCGGTCGCATGTACCTCATCGCTCACGTTAGCAAACATATCTGTTACTGTTGTTTTTGTTGTGTTTGTCATGTCTCTTTTTTTTAAATGTTATTTAGAAAATTATTTATACTTTTTACAACTTTTTTTGTGTTTTTTGTCTCGAAAGTGTGAAATTTTGTAAAATCTAAACTCTCGCCATTTTTGTAAAAACTCAATCTGTACTTTTCACCGTTGCTGTAGTTATAATCGTAAGTTGTATATTTATCAACAACTACTTTGTTAATACCTGCTTCATATGTTTTGATACCATTTTGGGCATCGTTAATCATTTGTTCTGTTACAATGTTTCTCATGTCTTTTTTTTTTTAAATGTTTATTATTTATTTTAATTACTCTTTTTTGTAAATCGGTTACCCGTTTTATTCTATATACAAAGATACACCTTTTTTTGAAATACAAGCGATTTTTCAATAAAAAAATTAAAAATAATTAAAAATTTTATCGCTGATTATCAAACACTTATGATTTTTTTATAAAAAAAAGTAAAAATACACTGAAATAGTGTTGGATTTTTGGAAGGATTTTTGGGATTTTCGGATAAAGTTGCGTAAAGTGCTGAAAATTAAGCAGTTACAAAGTTTTCATTATTGTAATGTGCTGAAAATGAAATGGTTGTAAGTGTCTGATTATCAAATACATTTATAACTATTTGGTTTTTAAATAGTTGTGTCGTGCATAAGAAAAAATGTGTAAAAAAAAAGGTTTTATAATCGTAATTGCACCAAGTTCTTATGTTCTTTATCGTGTGTAATATATTGAAAATCAAATAATTATAACTGATTGATTATCAATGAGTTACATATAATAAAAAACGTGTACAATCGTAATCGTACACGCATATTATTATAATAAATTTAACTATTTTTCTAATGTTATCCCGTCCCGCTCAAATTTCTCTAAAAGTGCAATCTCAACGTAATGTGAATAATTTTTTTTACTTTTTATAATTCGTAAAATGTCTGGTCTAAATGTGACTCCATATGCTATTTTTCTTTCTCCTGAAATATTTATTTTTCTCCCTGACCCTGGTCTTGCTCCTCCCCGTCCTTTTTTTTGTGTTGTCGGCATCTGTTCTTTTTCTTCTGTTGGATCGGGCATCGTACCTGTCCCAGAACTTGGATGGGTGGTCGCAGAACTTGGAGGGGTGGTCAGAACTTCGGGACCGGGTATCTGTTCCTTTGTCTTCTTCTCCGGCACATGTCCGACCGCAAATTGTTTTTTCCAAAAAACGAATGCAAAAGATTTGTTTCCTGAAAACGGCGTTGCTGCCCCGCACTCGCAGGCGTAGGAATAATTTTTTTTCCCAAATTCATTATTAGTAATTACCTGCGGCTGTCCGCCGCATACCTTACACGCCTTCTTCTGTTCCCATTTCTTATACGACATCGCTATTCCATTTTTAAAAATCGTGAATGTAGGGTTTTGAATTACCAATTTTCATTTGTAATCGTTCCTTTAAATAATGATGCTTCAAAGGAAGCAATAGTCTTTCTCCAATTTTCCCTTATTTTTTCAAGAGAATTCCATTTTTTTATTGGCTTATATTCGCCGTGAAAAGCAACTAGCATTGAAGCACTTCCAGAATATTTTTCCAAAGGCTCCTCTATCGTTATTCTTACACGTTCATCTTTAATTTCAACAATAATCGTTTGAATAGACGTGTACGGGTCTCCTAATCCTTTGTAATAATCAAACGTATATTTGCCAACAATTTTACCATTTTCTTTGTCTGAAAATTCAATTACGGTTTTTGCAAATTTAAAAGATTGGACAAACCACGTATTTGCTCGAACATATAAATCATCTTTTGAAATATTTGGTACTTCAATCACTTTTTGCATAATTAACGAATCTTGAGGAATTTCCTCTTGTTTGTTTTTTTGTGCAAAAATTGTAACTGAAAAACAAAACATTAGCACTACTACTACTTTTAACCTTCTCATGTCTTTTTTAATTTAATTATTTATTTATTTTATTTATTACGAAATGCAAAGATACACTTTTTTTTTGAAATATACAACTTTTTTCAAAAAAAAACAACTTTTTTTGCCGCAGGCTGCTGCTCGACCATCTCTTTTTTATTAAGATACTATATAATATCTTATGCGGGAGATAAGGGTATGGTATATTCTTTTTTTAAAAAAATGGGCTGTTTCCAGCCCAAAGTAATAAAAATTAATTAAATTAAATAATATGAGTTTATGAATAATAATTCTGAAATTCTAAAAACTGCTTTAATCGCTCCTCCGTATTCTTCGCATCCTCCAACTCTTTAAAATACAGCCTTAGCCCTGCCCGCACCTGCTCAGAGTAACTTATGTTCATCTGCTCTTTCGCCTCCCGCATCTTCTCAATTAAACTAAGCGGGATATTCCGCATTGTGAATTTTCCAAACGTCTTTTCCATAACTATTTATTTTTAACCGGTATTTGTAAATAACCCTATATTTTTCCTCAATTTTCGCTCTGCTATTTTCAAATAGTCCTTATTCAACTCAAAACCAATGTAATCCCGTTCTAACATTTTTGCTACGACAGCAGTTGTACCGCTACCCATAAACGGGTCTAACACCAGCCCTCCTTCGGTGCAGCCAGCCTTAATGCAATCTACAATAAGTTTTTGTGGAAAAGAGGCGAAATGCGCCTCTTTCTCTCCGCTACCGTTACTAACTATCCAAACATCCCTTTTGTTTCGTATAAACGCCCCAAAATCGTTTTTGGCGTGAATCTGGAAGCCTTTTTTATGCAACGTATCTACACTCATATTATTCCTGTATTTCGCATCAATATATTTTTTTAGTGGCTTCTTATGTGCG
>Ga0209628_10000256_pt1 | contig 31751 bp, 28 predicted proteins | sample TergutCu122P4_FD_187285 | JGI IMG/M metagenome (GOLD analysis project Ga0209628, IMG submission 187285) | Cubitermes ugandensis P4 segment gut microbial communities from Kakamega Forest, Kenya - Cu122 P4 (SPAdes) (version 2) | ecosystem: Host-associated > Arthropoda: Insects > Digestive system...
TGGGTCGTGGTGATTATCAGAGTGCAGGGCTGAGTTTTGCTGCAATGGCTCCTTTTATAGGATGGGGAGCGACGGGAGGAAAATTGGGGTTGAAAGGTCTTAAGATGGGAGCAACGAGTTTCAAAGCAATTGATGCCACGTTATTGTCAAAACATGGAATAAATAATATTCATCAATTCAAACAGAACTGGCTCGGAAAAGGTGTTGATGTAAGTTTATTTGATGTTGTAAAAGCTACTGATAGCGGACAGCTATTAATAATCCGAAAATCAACAAAACAAATTGTAGAATATACAGATGTATTTATTAAATAGCACTATTATGCCCAAAGTTAAATTAGAATTAGCATTTTTTGCAGATTATTTTGATCCAAATGAACTTACAAAGTTGATAGGTATTCAACCTACTGATTTTTGGTATAAAGAAGATATGTTGCCGTCTTTAAAGGATAATCTAGTATGGACAAGAACAGATAAGCCTAAACCAACAAAAAAAGAAACTTGTTGGGAGTATGCCACTGATTATATTGAAACTTATGAAATGTATGACTTGTCAGAACCATTACTTGATATTTTTGAACCGCATACAGATAAAATTATAAAATTTATGAAAGAAAATAATTTAGAGGCAAAATTAGATGTGGTTGCAGAATGGGATATTGGCGACTCTACCCCTGCATTAGGGGCAGATAAAAGATTAATAAAATTTCTTTCAAAAATTGATGCTCATATTGATGAAGATTTGTATGTTAAATAAAGAACCGAAAGGCCATGCGAATAGGAAAAAACAAAAACAATAATTTATGAAAAATTTAAAACTCACAACAATTGTATTAGTGCTACTAACCGTTTGCATATCATTTAATTCATGTAAAAAAGATGAAACCTATAATCCGGAACGAAAGATTAAAAAAATTTATTATGATTTTTCCGATGGTCATAAATACTTAGCGCAAGAATGGACTTGGAATAATAATCAATTGGTTAGAATTGTTTATTATCCTATGTATGGTTCAGGTATTTTCAATACGGAATATTATATTTATGAGGACAATAAATTGGTTAAAGTACAAGATAATTACGGTTACTATCTCATCTCTTATAAAGATTTCAAATATGACAACATTGAATATTATGAAAAAGATGATAATATGCCGATGTTCAACTGCGATTTCTTATACAAAAACAATAAAATTTCGAAAATTATTTTCACTTTTTATGATATGTGGGTTAGCAAAATGGCAAAAGACGGCTTTATTACTTTTCTTTTTAATAAAGATTTGATTGCAAATTTTGAGCAAATGGTAATGTCTTCAACCGAAAAATCTTTTTTTCCAACTGTTTCTACTATTACATATAAATATGATAGAGATAATCTTAAGGAAAAGATATGGGAAATCAATGAATCTCAGCGAATAACCTTCATCTACAAGTCTTATGATAGCATGAAAAATCCTTATTATAAATATTTAGGATTAATGAATCACTTCAGTGGATTCCGAAACATTGAAATAGTTGCATCTAAAAATAATCTTTTGGAGTCTAACATATTGGTTTCCCATGCACCTGAGTACTTAGGAATAAATAAATACTCTTATAAATATGATAATGATTTTCCCATTGAAGTGGATGCCCATGAGATGACTTTATATGGTAATTATAAAACGTATTATGAGTATGAGTAATGTTTTTTGCCACAACACACTGCGGGCGGCAATGTCGGCAGGCGATGCGGACGCGGTGGTGCGGGTTTTCTCGCTTTGCTCGAAACAGGCCTGCCGACTTGACTTTTTTGTTTCTTTTCTCCTGTAAATTCCTAATATCTAATAAAACTAAAAGAACGTAATATTTCCAGTACGCCTTGGTGCGATTTTCTCCTGCGACTTTGGTTAAGTCGAGACATGTCTGTGTCCTAAAGTCTTTTATGAAGACATCATTTTGGTCTATTTGATCACGGGGTATATACGTCATACTTTAAGTATATTCGGTTTATTGGGTGTTGGCAAAATTTTTCCGTTTACACCACGATATTTATCGTCTTTATCAAAAGGTATTCCAATTTTATTCAAAAGCCTGTCGGCTTGTACTTGATGCAGTTGCAACCCCATTTCCCAAGGGTTGTATCCGAGCAACATGCCCGTCATCTCTTCATAAGTAAGCACCGGGATTCCATAACCATCTTTGTCGTACGTTTTATTTTCCAATTCGGCGATGGTGTATTGCCATTTGTCTAAAAACATAGGGCAACCCGGACAGTTACACACAATAAAGTCGGGTTCGTATGGCTCCATGGATTCAAATTTTTTCTTGGTATTTGCAATAGAGAATCCGCGGTTTGCCTGCACCAAATAGTTTCTAAAACCGAATCCGCAGCAATGGCGCCGTTCGGGATAATCCACCACTTCACCACCCCATGCTTCAATCATGCCGGCTAATACGTATGGAAATTCGGCTTTTCCCACACCGGTTTCCGGAAACATTTTTGCATAGTGACAGCCGATATGCTCTACTACACGCAAAGGTTTTCCGGTAAAACGATTTACCAATCGATATTTCATCTTTTCCTTTAATTCCATTCGGAATTTATAAATAATATCGGAAGGATGCGCTACATTTTTAGGAATTTGAAACTCTCTTCCGGTGGTTTTCTTTAATATTTTGCGAGTTTTTTCCAGCAATTCCGGATGATGCTTCCACATTTCAATCATTTCATTATAAAGGCCAAATGATGTAATGCAAGAGGCGGCATAGTTTTCATATCCTTGCTCGGTCATTAGGGCAAACAGCCGTGCAATCACTACCATGGTAGTTTCCAAAGGAACAATATCGCTGTGGTAGCCTATTCCGGTACAAGTGTGTTGATTTGCATTATCGTGTATATCTTTTTCCAACACATCGCGCATAATTTTTAAGAAAGTGGTTTCCGAACCCGGAAAAAAAGTTTGGCGGATACAACTTCTGCCATAGAAAAAATGATTATCTGCGATATCTTTTTGATATTCGTTCCAAAAGTGTTTTTTCATAATTCTCTACGATTATGCGTGTTATTATTTGCAGTATAAATTTCATCTAAATAAACTTCTTCGGAGGTAGTGCCTTTTTTTTCATTTGAAAACCAATCAATGTTGTTATGGAAATCAATCGCACCGGTAGCTTCAAAAATCTCCCAAAGTTCTTCTAAGTTTTTATCGGTAAGATGGCGTAGCGCTCCTGCACCTTTGCCTTGATAGTTTGCCCCTAATTTCGGTGCAATATCCTTAATGTTATCACGATACCATTTCCAAATCGGACCTTGTTCGGGATGTAGTTCGGGGAGAACAATGTCGGGATGCACGCAGTATCCGCGTTCTAAGATAGAGCCGCCAATCACTTTTTTTAAGACAAATTGTTGGCGTCCTTTTTCGCTATCTACAAAATATCCTAATTGTTGTGCAATTTTTCGCAGCGACATAATGACCAATCCGGGGGTGTTTCCACGTGGACACCTTGTAGCACAAGACATACATTCTCCGCAATACCAAATTGTTTCGGAACGCAATAACTTTTCAATCTCTACATCTTCTTCACGTTGTACAATATCGCAAATCTTACGCGGGTCATAATTATAAAATTCTGCCGAAGGGCAAATAGCAGTGCAAACCCCACAATTCATGCACGCATGGAGTGCTTCTTGAAAGCGCACATCTTGTAAAAGTAAAGTGGTAATATTTCCCATACTTATTAACAATTAGAAACATGCAAATTAACATGATTTTTTTGAATAAGTACCCATTATTTCTCTGAGCGGTTTCATTACAAATTCACGCTCGTGCATCCTCGGATGCGGTATCGTTAGCGTTTCTGTATCCATTTGCAGATCATCATACAACAAAATGTCAATATCAATAGTGCGGTTTGCATAAACCAATACTCCATTTTTAATGATACTCTTTTTTATGCGTCCTAATTTTTTTTCAATTTTTTGTGTTTTTTGTAACAGATTTTCAGGAGAAAGCGTAGTCTGTACTTTGATTACTTGATTAATGAATGAATTACCTTCAAAACCAACAGCCTTTGTTTCGTAAAAAGATGATTGGGTGATAATTTCTCCAATTTCTTGTTTTATAGCATCTTTTGCTGCATTCAAATATTGTGCTTTATTACCAAGATTGCTCCCCAAGCCAAGAAATACAATTGCCATATTTTCAATATTACATATCCCCCTTACCCCACGCTTCTATATTAATCATTAATATCTTATCCACTTTCCCAAATCCTTCCAAGTAATTTTCTTTCCATACATAAGTATGCCGATACGATAGATTTTTGCAGCTAACCATACACAAAAGAAAAAGAAAACAACACATAAAGCCATTGATGTAAGTAGTTCGTATAAAGGCACTCCTGCCGGTAAACGGATGAGCATAGCTACCGGCGAGGTAAGCGGAATCATTGACATCCATATTGCCAAAGAACCGTTCGAAGCTTCCGCAATAGGCATAATCATGATAATAGTCAGTAATAGTGGAATGGTCACCGGCAATACAAATTGTTGTGAATCAGTTTCCGAATCTACTGCCGCTCCTATTGCTGCAAATAACGAAGCATAGATGAGATAACCGAAAATAAAGTAAAACAGGAAGCAAAGCAGCAAGGTGGTGAAAGAAAAATTAAAATAATTTTGAATTTGTTGAAACAATGAATTTTGTGTCAATAACTTTTCGGTATCAATGGTATTCTGTAGTTGTTGAACATTATCAATTCCTACGGTCATTTGGGTTTGTATAGCGGTTTGTGCCATTTCTGCGTCACCGGAAAGCAAATTTGGCGCAGCAAACTGCACCCCTATAATTAAAATGAAAGTTAAAGCTATCCACAACACAAATTGTGTGAGCCCCACCATGGCTACGCCAATAATTTTTCCCAGCATCAATTGTACGGGTTTTACGGAAGAGATAATCACTTCAATAATACGATTTGTTTTTTCTTCCAACACTCCTCTAAGTACTTGTTGGGCGCACATAAAAATAAAAAAGTAAATAATTATTCCACAGAACATTCCAACAATTTTAGTTAGTTCGGCAAAACTTGTTTTTTCGTTTCCTTGTTCATCAATTTTAATACTCGTAATAGTAGCTTGAGTGGTATTTTTATGTGCTTCAAATTCTTTAGGGTCAATATTAAAAGTGCTTGTTAATAATTTGTCAAACAATTGTTTATCTAACTGACTTTCTAATCCTGATACTAACCGCGAAGGCGGGTCTTTTTCGTAATATAGATTAGCTCTTAGCGCAGAATTTCCTTTTATAATATGCAAAATTGCATCGTAATTGCCGGCAAAAATTTCTTTTTTATATTCGTTAATATCTCCGGAACGATATGTAAAAACTGTTAGCGCATTATTTTCCAACTTATTGATAAAAAAATCATTATCATCAATCACCAAAACATTCATCTGTTTTTGCGCTTCCATTGTTTTCATTGCAATTGCAGCAGGAGCAATAATGAGCGCTGCTAAAAAAATAGGCGCTAAAATCGTCATAATGATAAACGATTTTTTCTTTACTCTGGTCAAATATTCGCGGGCAATGATTAGTTTTACTTTGTTCATAATAAAAATTTTAACCTTGAATTAATTAGCATATAACTTCAAATAATAAACATTACCATTTTTTTCATATTCAAGATGTAGTTCTTTTCTAGTCAATTTTTTAATTTTTGCAGTAATATGGTATCGTTTATACAAAAGGGAAAAACGCATTTCGATAGTTGACTTATTCACGAATTTATAAAACCCGTCGGCAGATGATGCATATTCTCCGATAACGAATGTTCGAACATTTAAAGTGTTTGCAAAAAGAAAATCATAATAAGTATATCTCGGTACTAAGTTAAATTGCAATGAATCATTGTAAGGTTCATTGTTCATTAAAACGGTTTGCAGATTCCAAGAGTTCATTATCATTTCTTCTTTATCACAACTTATAAAAGTGAGAAAGCAGAAAGCAGAAAGCAGAAAGCAGAAAGCGATTTTCAGTTTGTGGTTTTCGGTTTTGTGTAATAAGGTGGTTAGTCTCCGAAAGAGATTCCTATTTTTTTTGCTGCGCATAATAGAGAATTGGTTTTAGGGTTAACAAAATTAAGATTTTTTACTACTTCTTCAAGGGGTGCGTAAGTAATTTCGGGATGGTTATAGACCACCATATTTCCATATTTTTTTTCTTTTACTAATTCAAATGCTTTTACACCAAAAGCAGTAGCTAAAATTCTATCGTAAGCAACGGGAACACCTCCGCGTTGCAGGTGTCCTAAAACTGTAACGCGAATATCGTGTTTAATACCGATTTGTTCCAACTCATGCTTCAACTTATCGCCGGCGCCTCCCAATTTAAAATGTTCATCACCTGCAACTTTAGAAACCGTACCTGTAACTTGTCCATCAATACCTTTTGCGCCTTCGGCAATTACAATGTTACAGAATCCCTCTCCATTTTTATATCGTGTTTCAATTTTTTCGGCAATAATTTTAGGGTCGTAAGCAATTTCGGGAATTATACACACATCGGCACCACCTCCCAACGCCGAATGCAGAGCTATCCAGCCTGCATCCCGTCCCATTACTTCAAGGATAAATACGCGGTTGTGACTTTCTGCTGTGGTTACCAACTTGTCAATAGCTTCTGTTGCAATTTGTACTGCTGTTTGAAACCCGAAGGTAAAATCGGTACACGACAAATCATTGTCAATTGTTTTAGGAACTCCTACCATATTGAGGCCTAATTTTGTCAATTCTAACGATATACGTTGCGAGCCGTCGCCTCCAATGCTAATGATAGCTTCAATACCTAAATCATCTAAACGCTCTAATAATAATTTTGAACGGTCTTCGGTTTTCCAAGAGCCATCGGGCTGTTGAACGGGAAAGTTAAACGGACCGCCTTTGTTGGTAGTTTTAATAATAGTGCCTCCTTTGACATGAATTCCGGCTACCTCTTTTTCAGTAAATGGAACCACTTCAATATTATCTTTTAACAAACCGTTGTAGGATTCAATGCATCCAATAATTTCCCAGTTTCCGTCTAACTTAGCACTTTTTACAATCCCTCTGATTACGGCATTTAATCCGGGACAATCGCCACCACCTGTAACTACTAATATTCTTTTTGACATAGCAGAATAAAATTAACGTGCAAAAATATAAAAAAAGCACGCAGATGATACTGTTTTTTAATATAATCTAGAGAATTTTATGTTTATTTGCAACGACAATTTTTTTTATAAAACAAGTTATGTATTTAGATAAACCCAATTTTCTTCTTATTGCACTTTTTAGTGGTATTCTAATAGGTGTAATCGCTTCTTTGTTATTCTGTTATAAATATCTCGTAAAACAAGATATTGCTAAAATTAAAAAAATAGGGAATAAACTTCCAACAGTTGTAGCTTTTGTGATTATTCTTTTTATTTGCAAAGATTTCATAACTCTACTTCCTTATTATATTAAACACCCTTTGTTAATATTAATACTTGCTGTTACATCGTTTACTGTATTAAGTTTTTGGATTATTAAAAATAAAATAGTAAAAGTAGATTGGATGGGCGACTCATTAAAGAAATGAGAGAATGTAGGGTATATTCCCGAAAAAGATTAATTTTTCACAAACTTACCCGTGCCCAGCATTGTACCGTCTCGGAAAATCTTATAGAAATAGATACCATTTTGCAAATGCTCAACATGGATAGTATTTATTCCACCTTGTAAATTATAACTGCCTATTTTTTTACCTTCAAGAGAATATATTTCCAAATTACCGGTTTGAATCTGTTCACTTATTTCAAAATGAATAATATTTGAACTTGGGTTAGGATATACTTGAATTTCCGTTTTATTATCAAAAGAGAGAATGCTTAATTTCTCAAAATTAATAGTATAAGTGAACGTGTTTACCCCGTTTTCAGCCGTAACAATAATTTGCACTTGATATGGAATTGTACTCGACTTTTTTATTTCATACGAAGCATTTGGGTCTTCCAATTTTACTGCAACAAATGGTTCTCCTACATAATTTTTCGGCAATGTATAAGAATAATTCGGTAAGTATCTAACAAAACCTTGCAAAGGTTGCCAATCAATATAAATCATCTCTGCATAGGCATTATAATTTTTTTCAGGAATAAAGAGCACTTGATATAGCGCAACATCTCCATTTATGGCTGTAGCATATATCTTAATCGTATCTCCCACTTGTGGATTTAATGGAAGAATATTAACGGTAGTTCTTGGGTCTTCAGGGATTGCGGTTACGTTTGGTACTTTTGTTGTTCCAAAATCCAATGAATAAGTATAGAAATATATATTTTTGTTAAATCCCCATATAGTAATACCATCAATCTTCAAATCTTCCAAATATGTATTGTTTCCCGGTTCTACGCTAAAAGCAATGGTATAAGTATTTACAATAGTAGTATCGCCGGCATAAACTGTTACGGTTGCAGTTCCGGGATACTGGCTTATTTGCGTAATTACTACTTTTGCATCGGGTTGAGTGGCAGTAGCAGTAACTATAGGCAGTTCTTCTTTTCCATAAGGATAATGAATAGAATAATGGAATGTGTTGACGTTAAAATTGTCGATAGTTATACCATCTACTTGCAAATTGGATAACAGCGCTTCCTTCGAAAGTTCTACCGTAAAGTTTACGGTGTAAGTTAAGGAATCATCTGAGTTTAATGTAACTAATTTTACCCAAAATGTACCATTGGGAGAATTAGGTTGCTCTGCAGTAATAATACATCTACTGTCTTCAGCCGTATATTGTACAATTGGAGTTGCCGTAGTTGCCTTAGGTAAAAGAACATTGTAAACGTAAGTAGTGGGTGAAAAATTAGGAATCGGATAACTTGTACCGCTAAGCGAATAAGACAAAGAGGCTAAATGACAATCTCCTTTACGTTGGAAAACAATGGTATAAATTTTGATATTTTGTCCGTTTTCGGAAGTTACAGTAACGGTTCCATTTCCAAAAGAAGAAGAAGGATTCGCTATCTGAATATTTGTATTTACCCAGGCAGCAGTAGCGGCCAATTGTGGAATTTGAGAGTGATTAAACGGAAGCATCACATAATAGGTTAAAATATCGGGATTAAAATCCGGGATAGAGATTCCATTATAGGTAATACCCGTAATCAGCGTACTTGGCGATAATGTTCTTTTAAAAGCAATGAGATAAGGTTGTTCCGTTAAATCTTCTGCCGTAACGATAATCGTTCCCGTATAATCGTTAGTGGCATCGGGTTGTTCGTCAATATTATATTCAGCGCGAAAATCTGTTAATACAACATCCAAAAGAGTAGGCGTACCTAATGTTTCCACAGGGAGCATAATCGTTACCTCTGTTTCGGCGCCCATTTCATAAGTATAGGTATTATTGTTATAGCTATAGGTAAAGGTTTCTATTGTATTTACAGGCGATAGTTCTCTGGTAATATCAATAGTATAAGTAGCTGTGTAGGCATCATCTTCTGCGGTAACATGAATGGTAACCGTTCCGCTCACCGTATTAATTTGCTCAATAACCACCTGTGCATATTGGAAAGCAGGTGTTGCCGTAACCACCGGAGCATTCAATTCCGTATAAAGTAATTCATAATCATAATCATATTTTCCGGCATTAAAATCTGGCAACGAAACACCGTTAATTTGAATACCGGCTAAAGCGGCATTGGTGTTTTTAACCCGATTAAAATTAAGTGTATAGATTCTGGTAGTATCTAAGTTTTCAGAAAACACAAAATATCTTTTTGTGTAGGGAGGTGTTGTCAACTGTTCAGTTCCAAGAACAATTGCAGTGGGTGAAGAAGCAATGGGCGTAGTGGCAGGAGGAACAGGGTTAGAATAGGGAACATCTACCATATAATTATATACGAGCGGATTAAAGTTGGGAATAGAGTTGTTGTCGTATCTAATATCAATTAAATACGCATCTATTGCCTGAGGTACAACTTTAAAAGCAATTTTGTATGTTTTTTTTGCCTTTCCATCTTCAGCAGTTACTACAATAACGGCAGTATCTAATAAGGTGGCAGCCGGAGTATAAACGATATTCTCTTCTGCCAACCATTGGAAATTTGGGGCGAATTCAATTATAGGAACCTCAGTTACAGAGGATGGAAGTATTACCCCGTATTCCTCTACTGCGGGAAGCACTGCTCCGGGATTAAATCCGGGAACTGCAAATCCATTATAGGTTAAACTCCTCAACGTAGCATCGGTTGAAGGGTTATATGTAAAATTGATGATATAGTTTTTACCGGCAACTCCATCATTGGCTACTACTCTTACTCTACCGCTGTTTCCAGTTCTATTTACAGGTTGTGTGTAAATAATCGTATCCACCACCGGCGCTTGCGGGTCTGCTTCCATCAATATACAAGGTTCGTTGGGACCTGTAACCGGTATCGCTACAGTTATCGTTACGTCATTATTATTAGTAGCGCTCGGAACGGTTATGTTACGCACCACTCCGTTATACATATATTTTAAGCCCACATTATTACCTGTAGTTTGTTTCAAATAGCAGTTTGTATTTTTTATAACCACCTTATACTCTCGTTTTGTTACCAAATCTTGTGCCGTTACCCAAATTCTATTGGTATCGGGATACCATACCGTATTGACAGGAAATAGTGCGGTGGCGCCTGCACAAACCAAATGTTGCGTCGTCGTAGAGTGATTTGATAGTGTAAACGGCGCTGTATAACTTGCAGAGTAGGTATCAGTATAGTTATTAGCTGCTGTAAAAACATTACTAGCACGATTTGTTGCATTTATTCGATAGCTATTCATTTGAGTATTACTGTTTGCCAACGTAAAATTGATGGTATAAACGGTTTCCGTGTTGTCTTCAGCAGTTACCTTAATGGTTGCTGTTTTGTTTGTTGGTGTTGCAGGGGTATAGGTAACATTAGCCCAATTGCTTGATTTTTGATAAGTAACTTCCGGGAGCGAGGTGGTAACACAAGAGGTTATAGCATAATTATATTCTAATTTATCCGGATGGAAATCAACAATATCTTCTCCTTCAACTTGTATTCCGTCTAATTTTGAATTAGAAGAGAGCTCTTTTGAGAAGAACACATTATATACTTTTACTTTTAAGTCTTCTGCCTGAACCGCCACCAATCCTTTGGAATTAACGCCTGTGGGTTGTTCTATGCGTTGTATTACAGCCTTTTCCATATCCGAAAGAACAATACTTGTTCCCACAATGTGAGGTGCTATTACCTGTTCAGGATTGGTTATAGTAATATTATAATCTGTTTGAGCCGGATTGAAAGGAGTGATGGGTATTTGCGCAGTTCCATCTAAAGTATAACTCATTGCCAAAATATTGTTATCATCAGAGCGATTGGAGAAGTAATATATTCTGTACTCTTTTTGTGTTACCCCATCTTCTGCTGTAACTAAAATAGAGGTATATCCGCCGTCGGCATCGCCTAACGGACCCGGCACGTTGTCAATATCCACGCTAACAATATCTGCTGCTTCCGGTGTATAAGTGAAATTTGAAAGTTGGTATGGAAAGTCACATTCTCCAACAGGACAATTTAATGTGGGACCGCCGTAGGTTAAGTTATTTTTGTGAAAACCATTTATGGTGGTTCCGTTCACTTTTAAATCGGAGAGCCATGCGGAATAAATTAACATAACGTCATCTATCCACAAAGAATCCTTTGCGGTTTGATTTTTATTTGCCGTTCCGCCGCCGGGAAGATAACTCGTTGCAAAGGTTATTAAAGCATAATTTTCAGGGTCGGTATTGGTTCCGTTATATACAAAGGGGATTTTTATAAGTTTCCATTCTCCGAAAGTATTCGGAAAATTCCGAATGGCGCTTGCTTTATACAATGCCGGATTATTCACATGGTTTGGGTCAATAAAATTATTATTTCCATGAAGAATAAAACTAACCCGCGCCGAATCGCTGGTATTAGTGGCATGATCAATGAAAGGTCTAAATTTAGCCCAAAAGTACAAAGAATCGGGAGTTCCTGCTATTTGTAAGCTATGTTTTGCATTGCCTATTACTGTGCTATTGTAATTATCTGCGTGTGCAGGGGCCGGATCGCCCACTCTAATCTGTCCTGTGGTTAAATTTCCATTGGCATTTTCTCCTATACTTCCGAAACCTACCCATGTGGAATATAGCATCATACTATATCCTGTTCCATCCCTTCCTACTGCCCTATTGTGATGGTTGGCTTTGCCTGAAGTACAACCTCCGAGTAATTGATACATTGCACTTAATGTACAATTGGCAGAACTAAAGGTGTTCCATGTTTGGTTGGGTTCTGCTGTAGCGGCTGTTGTCCAATTTTCAAAATTACCATTGGGGATTTGATAACTTGGTTGTGCGTTTACTGTGCCTAAAAAGCAAAATACTGCAAGGCACAAAGTTAAAGAAAGAAGATTTTTTTTCATGTGAGATTTTTTTTTAAAAATGATTATGTGATTCATGATTTTTACGCGGCAAAATTATTATTTATTCAACACGGTTCGTTAATAAGCGTTAATAAAAATAGTATTTTATTGATATTAAATATGATAAAATTGTTAATAAATGTTAATTTGTAATGTAATAAATATTTTTCGCTGTATTACTTTCGAGTGTTTAGCGCTTGTGTTCCAAGCAATTTTTTATAAAAAAGCTAACATTTCTTTCGCTTTGTTCACTGCCATTACGAAGAAATCAATTTCTTCAAAAGTGTTGTACAATGCAAACGAAGCCCGCACAGTTCCGGGTATTCCGAATTTTGTCATGATAGGTTGGGTGCAATGGTGTCCTGTGCGCACGGCAATTCCGTATTGGTCTAAGATGGTACCCACATCGAAAGGATGAATGCCTTTTAGGTTAAAAGATATGATGGCAGCTTTGTGCGGCGCTGTGCCATAAAACTCAATGCCGTCAAGTTGAGAAAGTCTCTTAGTAGCATATTGCAAAAGCTCCTGCTGATAATTGGCAATATTCTCAATTCCAATATTTTCAATATAATCGATAGCGGATTTTAAACCCACAACATCACCTACGCTCGGGGTCCCAGCTTCAAATTTATAGGGAAGTTCATTATAGGTTGTTTTTTCAAAAGAGACGTGTTGCACCATTTCGCCCCCCCCCTGATAAGGAGGCATAGCATTGAGCAGATTTTCTTTTCCGTACAACACGCCCACTCCCATTGGCGCATACATTTTATGCCCGGAAAATGCAAAAAAATCACAGTCTAAAGCTTGAACATCAATTTTCTCGTGCGACAGGGCTTGGGCACCGTCAATTAATACAAGAATATTTTTAGCATGTGCCTTGTCAATAATGGTTTTAATATCATTAATAGTTCCTAAAGCATTGGATGTATGTGTAACGGCTACAATTTTTGTTTTTTCTGTTAAAAAATCATCTAACAAATCCATACAAAGCACTCCCTTTTCGTTGAAAGGCAAGACTTTTAAAAATGCTTCTTTCTCTTCACAAACCCATTGCCAAGGAACGATATTAGAGTGGTGTTCCATTTCGGTAATCAATATTTCATCACCTTCATTTATAAAAGTTTTACCGAAAGATGAAGCTACTAAATTAATGGCTTCTGTTGTTCCTCGTGTAAAAATAATTTCCTGATTCGAGGGTGCATTGATAAATTTTCTCACACAATCTCGCGTTTCTTCAAATAATGCCGTAGCTTCTTGACTTAAACCGTGTACTCCGCGATGAATATTACTGTTGAAGTGGGCATAATAACGCGACATTACCTCAATTACCGTTTGAGGTTTTTGTGTTGTCGCTGCGTTATCAAAATAAACCAACTGCCGATTATGTATGGTTCGTTTTAGAATCGGGAAATCGTCGCGGTTCATTTATTTAATTATTCTTCTTCACCGGTGGTTTGTTCCACATTTTCTCTAACCGGTTCATCGCGTTTAAATTCTTGTTTGGTTATAAAAGCTACTATTAAACAGAGTAACATCACGGTACCGGCTAATGTCCAGGTAGCTTTTTCTAAAAAATCTGCCGTTTTTCGTACTCCCATTACTTGATTTGATCCGGCAAAATTGGAAGCTAATCCACCGCCTTTTGAGTTTTGAATCAATACAAAAAATGCTAAAACTATACAAGCTAAGAGGATTAAAATGATAATAAGCGTCAACATATTCAATTACTTTTTAATGATTATTTTCTTTTAAACTTTGGTTTTGGGTTATTGAATTTTTTACTATTTCAATAAGGGCTGCAAAATAAGCATTTTTTTCCGGATTTTGTAACATTAATTTTTTAAGCATTTCAATCGCTTTCCCTGTATAGTTTTGCTCTGCATAAACCATTGCTAATGTTTCACTTATGAACTCTATATCCTCTATTTCTCCAAACTCTGCCAAGTTAAGAGCGGCATTATGTTTAAGTGGGTCAAACTTAATTTTAGGAGTATTTTGTTGAAATTGTGCTACTAATTTTGCAATTTCATCTGTATCGGTTTCTATTACTTCAGGGGTAACAAAATATTCCAATTTACAAGCATGAAATTCATTGCGATTATAAATAGAAAGAAGAAGTTTTGATTTTTGTAATTCATATTCTTTTGGATTTCTTTCTTGTAACATTTTCAAATAGAAAAAAGTAACAAAATGCGAAGCGGGGTAGTTTTGATGATATGTTTTCAATAATTCCAATTGAAACTCAGGCTCAATCGGAAAATTCTCAAAGAAATTGTTTATTTCTATTTTTTTCATTGTTTAATTACCAATTTACGAATGCTTTGTTAAAAATATCCTCCGTCAAAAAATTCACAATTTCTTGCATTAATACGGATTCTATACTTGAAAAATTAAGAAGACTTGAATAATCGGCATAGCGTGAAAATGATTGTTCAAAATTCAAATTTTCTTCAAATTTATTTTTAAAAGCAACTCTTACAGATATCGTTAATCGGTTCATTGCTGCTACATCATTTCCTTGCAGCGCAATAGGTGAAATAGAGTAGCCTGTAATGGCACCCTCAAAAGCATAATCCGCATTTTTAGTATTTACAATAGTTAACGGGGTTTGATTTTGAATTCTATCTTTCAGTGCTGTAGTAAATTCTTGACTAAGATTTGGATTTACTAAAGAAGCATTATTTGGAAAAGTAGCCACATACACGGTTTTTGCATTTGGATTTACAGAACCACCGGTAAAAGACACTGAAATCCGACAACTTGCCAATATAATAACCAAAATAAACAAAACCGTAGCCCGAAAACCGAAAACTGTTTTCTGCTTTCTACCTTCTGCTTTCTGCCCAATATTATATTCCATCTCTTTAGTTTAATAATTTTGCTTGCGGGTCTTCTTCAACGATATCTGGTTCTTGTTCTTCTTGAATTTCAACAGGTTGATAATCTATAATTTCAACAGTTTTACCGTCAGCTAATCGAGGCTTGTTACTTTTTAGTTCACTCACTAATAATTTTAGTTCTGCTACTTCTTTAGTTAAATCTGTTAGAAATTTATAGATTAACTCGCGTTCAAAAAATTGCGGTGGCGTATCTTTTTCATTCATCATCAGTGCGGGAAGAGTTGAAGCGGTGGGTGTTACTAAATAATTTGCCAGTATCTCTTTGGTGATGACGCGCTCTTTTTCAATGAGCGATATTTGTTCCGTAATGTTTCGTAGCTGTCGTACATTTCCGTACCACGAATAATGGATAAGTTCTTCTTTGGCTTCATCTGTCAATTGCAAAGGTGGAATTTGATATTTGAAAGCAAAATCGGTAGCAAATTTTGTGAATAGCAGGAAAATATCTCCTTTTCTTTCGCGTAGTGGCGGAATATGAATAGGCACAGAATTTAAACGGTAGTACAAATCTTCTCTAAATTTTCCTTTTGCAATTCTGTCGGCAATATTCACATTAGTAGCGGCTACCACACGCACTTTTGTTTTTTGAGGTTTGGAGGAACCCACTTTAATAAACTCGCCGTTTTCCAGCACACGAAGTAAACGTACTTGTGTGGACAACGGCAAATCGGCTACTTCATCCAAAAAAATGGTGCCGCCGTCTGCTACTTCAAAATAGCCTTTTCGGGCTTCAGTGGCACCGGTAAAAGAACCTTTTTCATGTCCAAACAATTCAGAATCAATCGTACCTTCCGGAATAGCGCCACAATTTACCGCAATATATTGTCCGTGTTTATGGGTGCTATTGTCATGAATAATTTTTGGAAAACTTTCCTTTCCTACTCCACTTTCACCAGTAATTAATACCGATAAATCGGTAGGCGCTACTTGCACGGCAATATGAATGGCATAGTCCAAAGCCGGATCAAACCCAATAATGCCATAGCGTTGTTTAATAGAAATGAATTGTTTATCCATTGCAAAAATATCGTGGCGCGAAATAACATAAAATTCTGTAATGTATAGATTACCAAAAAAACAATATTTTTGCCCAAAATCATTTATCCTTATTCATGGAAAAAACAATCATTATTGAAACTCATACAGCCATAGGAGTTTATGGTAAAAACAATGGAAATATTGAATTATTAACACACATCTATCCAAAATTGAAAATTACGGCACGTGGAAATGAAGTAAAAGTTATTGGTGAAGATTTGGAAGTTGAAATTTTTGAACAACGCTTTCAATTATTGCAAACTCATTTTGAGCGCTTTGGAAAAGTAACAGAAACCGATGTATTGAATATTACCTCCGCCGAAGACGACTCATTTTATCGTTTGGATAAAGGCAATATTAATAGTGAAATATTGCTGCATGGGCGCGAAGGACGTATTATTAAAGCTATTACACCCAATCAAAAAAAAATGGTAGAGAGTGTAGAGCACCATGACATGATTTTTGCGATTGGACCTGCCGGAACCGGAAAAACATATACCGCAGTGGCATTGGCAGTGCGCGCTCTCAAAAACAAACAGATACGCCGTATAATATTAACACGCCCCGCAGTGGAAGCCGGTGAAACACTCGGCTTTCTTCCGGGCGACTTAAAAGACAAACTCGACCCCTATTTGCAACCTCTATACGATGCCCTTTGGGATATGATGCCCATGCAAAAACTGCTTTCCTATATGGAAGATAAGACTATTGAAATAGCGCCACTGGCATTTATGAGGGGAAGAACTTTAGATAATGCCTATGTAATTTTGGATGAGGCACAAAATGCCACCCATTCGCAACTTAAAATGTTTTTGACACGTATGGGAAAAAATGCAAAGTTCTTCATTACAGGAGATTTAACACAAGTAGATTTGCCACGAAATCAGCAATCAGGATTACTATTAGTTACTCAAATCTTAAAAGATATAAAAAATATCGATTTTATTTATATGAACCAATGCGATGTAGTACGGCATCATTTGGTAACGAAAATTATTGATAAATATGAAGAATTTGAAAATAAAAATACTACAATATGAAAAAGTTACTGCTCTTTTTGGGTTCCATTTCTGTATTATTAGTGCAAGGATATTCTCAAAACAACGCTCTTGTTTCAAATATTAAGTACCTTAGCGAAAAACAACTCTTTGATATTGGTAATTACTATTTTGAAAATAACAGCAATGATACTGCTTTGGTTTATTTTAATGCGCTTATTAACACCGCATTAAAAAATACAGATTCAGAACAACAAAAAAGATTCATTGGAACATTGAGCAACGCGGCGGCAATCTATTATTATATGTGTGACTACCGAAGCGCTTATGAATTATTGATCAAAGCGTTGCATATTTGTGAAAAAGTAAATTATGAACCGCTTGCTTCTGTAATTTATAGTAATATAGGAAATATCTATTTTCGTTTTGAAAAATTTGATATCGCAAAACTCTACTATACTAAGGCATTGATTTTGTGTAAAGATAGCGCTAATATGGTGGCAATATTAAATAACTTGGGAGCAAGCGAAGTAGAAAGCAATAATTTAGACAGCGCATTTTATTGGCTCAATAAATCGTTGAAAATTAGCAAACAACATGACAAAGTTAATTTATACAGTACGCTAAATAGCATCGCTTCGCTCTATGAAAAAAGAGAGATTTTTGATTCCGCATTTTATTACTATCGCTTATCTTTAATAGAAGCAAAAAAAAAATTTAATATTGAAAAGGAAACCCAAAACTTATCCAATTTGGGCAATCTTTTTTTTAAATTGAATAAAATAGATTCGGCTTTATTTTATATTAACTTGTCGAACAACATTGCTGAAAAAAGTAATTTTCTGGGAATTTTGGCAGATAATTATCTAACTGTATCTAAAATAGAGGAATCGAAAGGAGATATAAAAAATGCTTTTAAACATTATAAAACGTATGTTCTGTTGCGAGATTCGGTTTTAAACACTGATAAATTTAACGAAATCAGTCAACTACAACGTTTGTACGAAGTATCAAAAACAAACCAACAAATAGAGCAATTAGTTATTGAACAGCAAATTAAAGAACGAACGATTCTTTATCAAAAAATTATTTGGATAATAACGCTAATGATTTTATGCTCTGTTAGCACTCTTTTATTATTTGTTTTTTTCCAAAAGAAGAGATTGAATACCGCCTATAAAGCATTGTTTGAAAAAAATATTGAAATCATTAAACTACAAGAAAATTCATCTGAAAAATACAAAAAAAGCACCCTAACCGACGATAGACAGCATGAACTCTTAAATAGAATTTTAATTCTTATGGAGGATACTTCGATAATTTGTGATAAGGAGTTTTCTTTAGATAAATTGGCAGAGTTAACACAGACAAATCACGCTTATGTTTCGCAAGTAATTAATACCGCATTAAAGAAAAATTTTCGTTCATTTTTAAACAGTTACCGGATACGGGAAGCCCAACGACTGTTATCAAGTTTTGATATTACAAAATATACTATCGAATCTATTGCATTACAAGTGGGGTATAAATCGCCAACTACATTTCGCGATGCTTTTAAGGAGATTACCGGTGTGAGTCCAAATTTTTATTTGAAATCAATATATGAAACATATCCGGTTAAATAAGTTTTTATCATGAAATCATTAAAAAATCTTTGTGCAATATATGCCCGTTGGATTATTACAAGTTGGATTTTAGTCCTATTTGTCAGGGTTGTGGAAACCTTGCTCTTAAACCGCCATCATTTTATATTTCATTTAATTTATAATGAAGCAATTGGAATAGGAATAGACCTTATGCTACTTAGTACCTTTTTTGTTTTTTTATTTCCTGTTTTTTACCTTTTTTCACGTTTTTCTTTGAGAATAGCTCATATTTTTACCGGAATTTTTTTAGGTGGGTTAGTCGTTTCTCATATCGCTATTATTCAGTTTTTTATCCAAACTTCTAAACCGCTAGGCGGCATGTTGGTTGCCCACACACTAAACGAAGTTGTTTTTACCATTCGTTCTGCCGGTACCCATTACTTTTTATTTGGGGCGATAATCATTTCTGCTATCGGTATGGAAATTATCGCATGGATTCTATTAAAAAAATACCGTTTTCATGTAGCCGTTTATCATGCAATTTGTATTTTTTCGGTTTTATCCATTATTTTTAGTGTTCTGATTAACAACCATCTAAATAAAGTTGAGCAAGAAACGCCACCTTATTCTGTTCGCATTAATAAATCGTATTATTTTTATCGAAACATGGTTTATATTTTGCAAAAACCATATACTGGCACCACTGAATCCATGCGTTTATCGGAACGGAATAAACTTTTTCCCAACAAACATTTTGTATCGGATGAGTATCCGTTGTTATCAGAGACCAATAATGTACAAGATGTTTTAGGTGATTTCTTCAAATGTACTCCTCATAGCCAATTGCCTAATATTGTGATTATTATTGTTGAAGGATTGGGTTCTCGTTTTCTGCCCGATTTTCACGGTCTAAAATTAATGCCGTTTTTAGATAGTTTGTCTAAAAAAAGTTTATATTGGGAGAAAGCGCTTACGGTGGGAGAACGTTCTTTCAGTGTTGTTCCTTCTATCTTGGCATCAGCACCTTACGCAAATCGCGGATTTATCTTTGAAAATGATATTTTATCCTTGTCATTGCTTAACATACTTTCCAAATATAACTATTACAGTACATTTTTTTACGGGCAGCCCAAGTGGTTTCACAACAAAGAAACATATTTTCACAAAAATGGATTGAATAAACTTATAGACAACCAGCAGTTTCCGAAAAAATATTTCAAAATTATGGTAGGAGATTATTTTTGGGGACACCACGACCAAGATTTGGTTCGATATGCGTTAGAAATTATCAACGATTCTCTGCCGGAAGCACCTCGTTTGGACATCTATTTTACCGGTACCATGCACCCTCCGTTTATTATTGAGCAAGAGGAGTTTTATAACCAGCGTTTGAGCAGCCTTATTTGTCAGGCAGGTTTGGAAAAACAGGAAAGAAAATTTGTTGAAACCTATTGGAAATATATGCGTACCCTATTGTTTACAGATGATGCTTTACGCATTTTATTTTCCGGATACCAACAACATCCATCTTATCAAAACACTATTTTTATCATTACCGGAGACCACCCGATGAGCGAGATACCCATAGAAAATAGTTTTCAACGCTACAGGGTGCCCATCATAATTTATTCTCCTTTCTTAAAGCGAACAAAAACGTTTTATAGCGTTAATTCACATTTAGATGTTACGCCTACTTTGTTAGCATTTTTGCATCAAAATTACCACATACAACTTCCCAAACAAAATGCTTTTATCGGTAAAACGTTAGATACTGCTCCCTGTTTTCGCAACCTACAACCGATTGTTTTTATGAATAGCGATCGCTACATTGTAGATATTCTTTACGAAAATTATTTTTTATTGAATGAAAAAACACTATTTAGGGTTTATGAAAACGATATGGTTGAGCGAATAGAAAATAAAGTTTTGAAAGAAAATATTTTCGCTATGCTGCAAAATTTTAAGAGATTAAATACCTATACTTGTTCTAATAACAGATTGATTCCTGATACACTTTATTATGAGTCAGTCAGAAAATTGAAACCTTAATTTTTAAAATGTATTTTTGCGAAAAATTTCATTACGATTAAAAAAAACTTCATAATAAATTTAAAACAGAATGCCTAAAACTTTCCTCATCGCTACTTTAGGTTGTAAATTAAACTACAGCGAATCATCTCATATATCTCGAGAATTACAAAATAAAGGTTTAGAGAGTGCTGTTAACCCTGATTATTACATATTAAATACATGTACGGTTACGAGTGTTGCAGAAAAAAAAGCGCGTAACTTAATTGCACAGTTTCACAGAAAACACCCTAATACAAAAATTATAGTAATGGGTTGTTTTGCGGCACGAGACAAGGCATTGGTTGAAAAATTTCCAGGAGTTACAAAAGTATTTGGTTCTGAAGATAAAATGAATGTAATTCACTATTTGTCATATAATTATCACGCCATCACGCCATCACGCCATCACTCTTTTTTCTCTACTTTTTCCTCTCACGATAGAACACGCTCTTTCCTAAAAATTCAAGATGGGTGCGATTATCACTGTTCCTATTGTGCGGTGGCGCGTGCGCGGGGAACAAGTCGAAGCGATACTATTGAAAATGTGATGAGGAATTTAAAAAAAATTGCACAATTAAACTACAAAGAAGTGGTATTAACAGGGGTAAACACCGGCGACTTTGGAAGAAAAAACGGTGAAACTCTTTTTCAATTACTGAATGAAATTAATACAACTAAACCTATTGAACGTGTGCGCATTTCTTCCATTGAACCCAATTTACTAACTGACCAAATTATTCAATTGGTTACCAACTCTGATGTATTGATGCCCCATTTTCATATTCCGCTGCAATCGGGTTCAGATAATATACTGGTTGCCATGAAACGACGCTACAAAACAGCATTATTTGCAGATAAAGTGTATCAAATCAAATCTGTTATGCCTCATGCGTGTGTGGCTGTAGATATGATTTTGGGATTTCCTACAGAAACAGAGGCAGATTTTGAAGAGACTGTACAATTTTTGAAAAAACTGCCTATCAGTTATTTACATGTTTTTCCTTATTCAAAACGTCCACAAACACCTGCAATAGAAATGAAACCTCAAGTGAAGGACAGCATTAAAAAAGAGCGCGCTAAAATATTACTACAACTATCTGAAATAAAGAAAAATACATTTTATCAAGAACATTTTCAAACTGAACGAGCTGTTTTGTTTGAAGATGACATAAAAAATAACACAATTTTAGGATTTACAGATAATTATATTAGAGTATCTGTCCCTTATAGTGAGAAGTTTATCAATCAAATAAAAAAAGTAAAACTAACAAAAACCAATACACATCCAAAATTTAGCTCGTAATTTGTAATTTGTAATTTTAACAATATGACCCTACAAGAAACCGAACAACAACTTATTGAAGAGTTTTCCTATTTCAACGATTGGATGGATAAATATAATTACATCATCGAATTAGGAAAGGAACTTCCACTTATTGATTCGCAATATAAGACGCCACAATATCTTATTGCCGGTTGCCAATCGCAAGTATGGTTGCATGCCGATTTTAAAGACGAAAAAGTAGTTTTCACTGCCGATAGTGATGCCATTATTACCAAAGGAATTGTTAATTTGCTTGTTAAAGTGTTGTCTAACCGCACACCACGTGAAATTTTAGATGCGAAATTAGATTTTATAGATACGATTGGACTTCGGGCGCATCTTTCACCCACTCGCTCTAACGGGCTAAATTCCATGTTGAAGCAGATGAAGATGTATGCTACGGCGTTTCAGATGAAAATACAGAATTCTTAAAAAAAATTTACTTCTTCGTTCGTTTCAAACTTTCATCTCCAAAAGAATAAGTAATGCCGATTATGGCATTAAGTCCAATATTCTTGAAGTTGTAATATTTTGCAAAGTTTTGAAATCCAACATTATTTACTGTGGCAAAACATGAAAAACGTTTAGTAATCAAATATTCAAATCCTACACCAAAGTTCAAAATGGGCTTCATTACTATTGGCTGATACAACATTATATCTTCAACCAACTTAGGTTCCAAAGCGTAACTTCCAAATCCCAATTTCATATTCAAATCGAAGATGAATTTTTCTTTGAGATAATATTTTCCGGCGAAAGCAATTTCTAAGGCAGGTTTATACCAAGGTTTTTCAATGAATTTTTGATAATTAAAATATCCCCAATAATTGGCTTCCAAATTCAAATACAACCTGTCCACGATTTGCCAGTTTAAGTTGGCGCAAACATTTACCCAATTCACGTTGGCATAAACTACATCGAATTGATTCTTAAGCAACGAAGTCGTATCTAAAATAAAAAATGCCATATCTTGGGTATATGAATAACGTGCAGAAATATGATAATTCAATTTCTTTACCAAATTTCCTTTTATGCCGCCAAAAATACTTACTCGTGTTTTTGTAAACCGGAATGAATTCAACCAAGGTTTTAAGAACGGATTTTCGTAAAGCAAATTTTTGAGTGAATTGTATTTAACATTTCCGTCAATGCCGGCATAAACACTCAAAATACCGGGTACGATGCCCAATTGCAATTCCACTACCGGATATACCGGACATTTCGCACCACCTTTCATATTGACATCCAAGCTATTAATAATTGGAATACCGGCCCCAAAACGAAGATGATATTCTCTAATAGCAAATTTTACAGTGGGGATAAATTCTATCTTAAAACTGTTTTTAGTATGAAAATCGTCATCATGTTCTAAAAATATCCAATCATTAGCTCGCCTATGAAAATAATCTAAATTAAAATCCAATTGAGGCCGTAGGAAACCATTAAGTTTTTTAAACAAAACATCATAAGCAAAAGAAGAAGCAATACCGATATGATGTTCATCGCCTCCCATAAATTTTGAAGCATGATAGGGATAAAGGAAATCATAATTTAGGCGTACATCTTGCTTGAGTTTAGCATCTTCCGGAAGATAATTTGAGCGCAACCCGATTTCAGCGTATAAGTGATGGAAATTATTTTTCAATTGATTTCGATATTTTTTATCATAATAAATATGTAGATATTCCGGAGTATTATCGCAGTTAAAACCGTATAAATGAGCTACTTCATGATTATACCCTATGGAAGAATAAAGCGTTTGTTTTTTAAAGAATGTATTAAAAAACAGCAACGTTCGTGTATCACTAAACGGCGCATAGGCATATTTTTTCATTTCTTCTCCGATGGGTGGCGTCCATCCTGAAATATGGTTGGCATTTATTCCGTAGGAAAACTTGGTATTATCAAAATTGTGAATACAAAGCTCTCCAAGTGGCGTAAGCGGATATCCGAAGCCCGCTTTAAGAAAATTGCGGTAAAGTTTTTTCATCACCTCTCCGGAAAGAGTGACAGGTTTTATGGGAGTAGGAGAAAAAGGGAGGTCAATAGATTGCGGAACTATTTCATATTCAAAATTTACTGGTTCATATACTTCATCAGAAATGACGGCAGGTTGTGTGATTTTATGAGAGTTTTGAAGTTGCGGCGTAAAATTCAATCGAAATCGCGCCGTATCAACAGGTTGCGAAAAAGCAATCCCCATAAAAAATAATGAACTTGTAATTACAAATAATTTTTTCATATAAAAAATGTATTTACCCCTTGACAAACGTAATTTTCAAACATATATTTGCACCTCGGCAAAAAAAAACTACAAATAATCTAAATCAACTCGTTATGATCTCAGAAAAGCTATTACATTACATTTGGAAAAACCAATGGTTTGCCAAAGAAGGGTTGAAAACAACTCGCCAACAATCAATTTCAATATTAAATCAAGGGTTTCCGCACCAGGATGCTGGACCCGATTTTAAACAGGCAATTATTAAGATTGACGGTATTACTTGGGCGGGGAATGTAGAAATTCATGTCCGCTCTTCCGATTGGTATAAACATCAGCACCAAAACGATTTAAAGTACAATTCTGTGATTTTGCATGTGGTATATGAGTACGACCAAGAAGTCTTCATAGCACAAAATACACCGCTACCGACCTTAGAATTGCGAACATTATTATCATCTCAATTTTTATTACGATACAGTCAATTGATGCACGCTTCACATCCGCTTCCTTGTGAAGCATATATTGCAAAAATAATGCCTTTAACATTACGCTCTTTTTTCACCCGATTGGCTTTTGACCGACTCATGCGAAGACAAATGCAAATTTTTGAAATATTGCACACTTTTTCTGAAGACTGGGAGCAAACATTGTTTTATGTTTTATGTCAAAGTTTTGGATTTAAAACGAATGCTCCAGCTTTTGAAATGCTCGGTAAAGCATTACCATACAAAATATTAAAAAAACATGCTGATTCACATTTGCAAACTGCAGCGCTTATTTTCGGGCAAGCCGGCATGTTAGAAGAAGAATTGGAAGATACTTATTATCAGTCGTTACAAAACGAGTATTTATATCTCAGAGCTAAATATAAATTTGTTCCCATTGATGTGAAGTGTTGGAATCTATTGCGTTTACGCCCTCACAATTTCCCATGTATCCGTTTAGCACAATTAGGAGAGATTATATTTAATCATCATAATTTGATGGAAAAAATCACTACTCAAAAAAAGCCTATCTATTTTCAAAGCATATTTATCAATAAACCCAATGACTATTGGAATACTCATTATTATTTTGGAAAAAAAAGTGGTAAAACAGAAAAAATAATGGGAGTAAAAAGTTTTTATCTGCTTCTTATTAACGCGCTTATTCCCTTTCTGTATTCTTATAGCGTATTTTTTGGCAATGAAAGGCTTCAGGAATATAGTATGAGATTATTGGAACTGCTTCCGTTTGAAGAAAACCATATCACAAAAAAGTATCAACATTTGGGGTTTTGCTCCAAACATGCCGGCGATTCGCAAGCCATATTAGAGTTGCATCATGAATATTGTGAAAAGAAGCGGTGTATTGATTGTTTGGTGGGGCAGCAGGTAGTGACGATGGAGTAATAAAAAAAAGAGTTTCATCTCTTGTGTGTAATTCAGAGAATTTTATGTTTTTTTGCGCCTCATTAATGATATCATTACATAATTTATTCACTTGATATCATTACATAATTTATTCACTATGCTTAGTATTATTGTTTGCACTTATAACCGAGAAAAATATATTTATAAAACATTGGAATCTATTGCTAAAAACGATTTCCATTACGATAAATATGAGATTGTACTCATAAATAATAACAGTACTGATAATACGGAATTGGAATGTTTTTGTTTTCAAAAAAAATTTCCTGAGGTTAATTTTCGCTATTTTATTGAAACAAAGCAAGGTCTTTCTTATGCTCGCAACAGAGGTATTGAGGAAGCGGATGGCGATGTGTTGATATATGTGGACGACGATGCTGTGGTTAATAAAGAATATCTTCGTGCTTATTATGAGTTATTTGCTAATGATAAACAACTCTATGCTGCCGGAGGTCCTATTATTCCAATATATGAAACAAAACCACCTAAATGGTTTTCTTACTATACCAAGGTATTGATTACGGGTTATCTTTATCAAGGAAGTAAAATAGGAAAATTTAAAAAAGGATATCCTGGTGGAGGAAATGCTGCTTACAGAAAAGAAGTGTTTGAAAAAGTAGGATATTTTAATGTTGAATTGGGTAGAAAAGGAAATAACTTGATGGGTGCAGAAGAAAAAGATATTTTTGATAAAATGGGTACACAAAATATGAAAATAGTTTATACGCCGGATGCTATTTTATACCATATTATTTCTGATAAAAAACTAACAAATGAATATTTCAATCGTTTAACTCTATCCATAGGACAAAGTGAGAGAAAAAGGACATTGCAAATTTCAAAGGCAAAATATTTGAACCGTCTTTTTTTTGAAGGAATAAAATGGGCAGCTTCATTGGTACTTTTTATAGGATATTTTCTTCTATTGATGCCGCAAAAAGGAACTAAATTGCTTGCTTTTCGTTGGAATGTGACGAATGGATTGCTTGGAAAACAATAACTGCGCACTCAAACTTTTTTCAATTCCTTCAAATTTTATTATATTTTTGACCCACCCATTATATATATTATATTTACCAATAAAATAAATAGTTATGAAAAAACACCTTATTTCAAACGAATTTCTTAGCCTCGAAATCATTCAAGAAATCATTACAAAAAAAATAAAGATTGAACTTTCTGAGGAGTCAAAAAATGCGATTGATAAATGTCGTAACTATTTAGATACCAAAATAGAGGAACAAACATCGCCCATCTATGGTATTACTACTGGTTTTGGTTCGCTCTGTAATACCATCATTTCGAAAGAAGACTTGTCGCAATTACAGTACAATTTGGTCGTTTCGCATGCTTGTGGTTTCGGGGAAGAGGTGCCGCAAGAGATTGTAAAACTGATGCTACTTTTGAAAATTCAATCTTTGTCGTATGGAAACTCCGGTGTACAACTTTCCACCATCGAGCGTTTGATATGTTTCTTCAATCATGATGTATATCCGGTTGTATATCAACAAGGTTCTTTGGGAGCTTCCGGAGATTTAGCACCGCTGGCACACTTATGCTTGCCTTTGCTTAATTTGGGTGAAGTATATTACAAAGGTAAAAAACAGAAAGCGGCAGATGTGAATGAAAAATTCGGATGGTTGCCTATTATGTTGCAATCTAAAGAAGGGTTGGCACTGTTAAATGGTACACAGTTTATGAACGCTTACGCTACGTGGTTATTGATGAAATCGGAGAAATTATCCTATTTGGCAGATATGATTGCCGCGCTCTCGTTAGATGCTTTTTACGGACACCTTGCCCCATTCCATATTTCAGTGCATTTGGCGCGCCCACACATGGGACAACTTGCTACTGCTGCAAATATTACCGATTTTTTAGAAGGCTCAGAAATTATAGCACTTCACAAAGAACATGTGCAAGACCCTTATTCTTTCCGTTGTATTCCGCAAGTGCACGGCGCCACTAAAGATACCATTTATTACGTAAAAACCGTAGTTGAAACGGAAATTAATTCCGTTACCGACAATCCTACCATTTTCCCTGATGAAGATTTGATTATTTCGGCGGGTAACTTTCACGGACAACCTTTGGCATTGGCTATTGATTTCTTAACGTTAGCAATGTCGGAACTTGCCAATATTTCGGAACGAAGAACATATCAGCTTATTTCCGGAAAAAGAGGTTTGCCGGCATTCTTGGTGAAGAATCCCGGACTCAATTCAGGATTTATGATTCCGCAATACACGGCAGCATCTATTGTAAGTCAAAGCAAAATTTTTTGTATGCCTGCTTCCGCCGATTCGATTGAGTCTTCGCAAGGGCAGGAAGACCATGTAAGTATGGGTGCCAATGCGGCTACGAAATCTTACATAGTTATTAATAATACGGAAAAAGTATTGGCGATAGAACTGTTGAATGCCGCACAAGCGTTAGAGTTTCGCCGTCCGGTAAAAACTTCGCCACTGTTGGAAAAATTTGTTGAAAACTATAGAAAATTTGTGCCCTTTGTGGAGAATGATACGTTGATGTATGAGTTGATGCATAACTCGCAGGAGTTTATAAAAAATATTTAGTTTAAATATTAAAGTTATCCCCATGCTTCCTGCCTTATTGTTTTTGGAAACCGCTACCGAAATATGCTCCGTTGCTTTATCAAAAGGAGATAAAATCGTTGCTTCTATTTGTTTAAATAAGGGAAACTCGCATACGGAACATCTGTTTCCTTTTATTGAAGAAGTGCTGGCAAAAGGCAAATGTACTGCTTCGAAACTTGCTGGTGTAGTATTGAGTATTGGACCTGGTTCTTATACAGGTTTGCGTATCGGTGCTTCGGCAGCAAAAGGAATTTGCTATGCATTGAATATTCCGCTCATTGGTATCTCAACTTTGCAAAACATTGTTATTGGTGCTATTAACAAACAAAAAAAAGAACAGAATATATTATACTGTCCCATGATTGATGCACGGCGCATGGAAGTGTTTACCGCGCTGTTTAATGAAAAAGGCGAAACAATTACCGCAGTGGAAACCAAGATTATAGATGGAAAATCTTTCTCCTTGGAATTGGAAAATAACGTTATCTATTTTTGTGGAAACGGAATAACTAAATGTAAACCCATTTTACAGCATCCAAACACCCGTTTTATTGATGCGCCTTTAGATGCCTCTAATATGTTGCTTCCTGCATTGGTAAAATATGAAAATAAGCAATTTGAAGATATAGCCTATTTTGAGCCGTTTTACCTTAAGGAATATGTTGCAACAAAATCTTTAATAAGGGCAGTGTAACTGCCCAAGTGGTCGGTACGGTTTTTCTCTGTACTTTTTTCTTGAAAAAATGTGTAATTTTTTATAAAAAATGCAACTGTGTTAAAAAAACACTATTTTTGTGCACTTTCTAACTAAAATTGAATCTTTATGATTAAACCCGAAACTCCCGTAAGTTTCTTCAGATTTGAAGATTTACGCATTTATGCAAAATCCTTAGATTACATTACTTGGCTACATCATGTGGTAGCTAAATTTCCAAGCCATGAACAACCTACTTTAGCACAACCTTTTCTAAAAGTATCGCAAAGCATAGCGCTATTCCTTGCGGAAGGTTCAGCACGAAACAAGCCTCAGTTTATTTACTACTTAAAAATGGCAAAAAGTTCCGTACGCGAATGTGTTGTTTATACGGAAATTGCTTCACGATTAGGGTTTATGAATGAGGAAGATAAAGATTATTCTGTGAACCAAATGATGGAACTTACAAAAATGATTGGTTCTTTAGTTTCTTCGTTACAACGTACTATTCCGAACGCCAAAGAAGATGATGAATTTGACGATATGCAACTACCTCCCGATATGATATAGTTTCATGAGGAATATTCAATAAATTCAAACCAAACAGTCAAAAAATAAAAAAGTTTTGGCTGTTTTTCTTTTTTTGCCTTTTTCTTTTAAGTAGCTCCCCCATGTCCTGACTTTGTCAATGCGACCCTTTAACGAAAATTATCCCAAAATTCTGCATCAAATAGGCGTGCGATGGATTTATGTTTCTCGGTCAGAATCATAGTTTTCCTGACTTCAACACTTAAAAAAACACATTTTTGTAATCAACTATAGACAAGTATATTATATTTTTTGCATCACCAATTTGGGTGACGCAAACTGTTTTTTCTCTCAAAATATTCGTTTTATAACGCCATTATAGAACGAGCCCAATATCCCCTTCAAATTTTGAAGGGGTGCCCGAAGGGCGGGGTAGTTTATATAAAACATAGAAAAATGAAAGCCACGAAATATATTAAAATCAACGGAATCCATATTTCCACACGGTATATTTGCGCATTACCTTATAATGAATCATTAAAGGATAGAGCGAGAAAATTAAGACATACAGCCACTTTATCAGAAGTGTTGTTTTGGATGTCTGTTATCAGGTCATCCATTGAAAATATTAGGTCAAAGAATCTTTTTCCTTCAAAATGTGTGACAATATTTGTCCAGATATTAGATTTTGCCTCACCGGAAAGCTTATCTCTTACAGCATCATAAGTAGTAACACCATCTAATTTACATGCCGCATCAGCAGTCATTGATGACCAATTATGTTCGCCATCACCTTGAGATATGAGTGGCATTCCTGTAAATCCTTCGGAAGTATTTCCAAGAGGCTTTCCTTCTTTGTTATATACAGGATTAAACCTGTTTCCGCTTGGGTCCACATATTTCAACGGATTATTCAGGCAGTATGAGTACCGGTTAAAATCCTGCGTAAACGAAGAGTTCGCCACATACTTATCTGGGCTAAAGAACCTTGCAATCACGGGGTCATACAGTCGCCCATTCATGTTAATGATCTTAAAGAACGGGTAGTGCTCGTGGCCGGTAAAGCCACGGTTGGTGAGGATAAAGTTGATAAGGGTGGTATCGCAAACTCCGCCGGCAGTATCTACTTTGTGCACGGGGATGGGGTTACCCTAAATATCGAAACAGTTGCGCTGGAATATTTTTCCGGAAGAGTTAGTAAGGGCTATGTAACTGCCCAAATGGCTTTCCTCATACTTTTTTGCTTGATCAAAAAGAAACAAAAAATCAAGTCGGCAGGCCTGTTTCGAGCAAAGCGAGAAAACCCGCACCACCGCGTCTGCATCGCCTGCCGACGTGCCTACCCACGTGCATTGTGGCTGCGGCATACGGTGGCTGAACGCAAGGGAAGGAAGTACTGAAGCAACGTGCATTTAGATTTTATTAACAATCATTAATAAACGGTTAAACTAAATTTTTGTTATTTTTCATTTATAAGTTTTTGAAAATTAATTTGTTGAAAATTAATTTTTCAAATTCCAAATACCTACCCCCCTTCAAAATAACGATATTTGAGCGACCGTTGGACTTTTGTTTCTGCTTTTCAGTCTTTTTTCGTACCATCTTCTCCCCTCTGTTACTACCCACTTTAACTCCAAATGACTTATCAAATGCATACGCATCAATGCCGCTATGGTTGATAATGCCTTTTTACTTTCCGAATCTGTTTGTATTACCAATAACAACAGGTAGGCTATTAAAGTACACCAAACCTGTGTTTTTATTCCGTTTTCTGTATCGGAATAGAAGTAGGTAAGTTGAAAATTCTGTTTTATTTTTTTGAATGTTGTTTCTATTGACCAGCGACATTTATAAATCAGAGCAACCTCTTCGTCTGTTATTTCCCAATTATTGGTAATAAACTTATACTTTCTGCCCTGCT
>Ga0209628_10000257_pt1 | contig 31701 bp, 25 predicted proteins | sample TergutCu122P4_FD_187285 | JGI IMG/M metagenome (GOLD analysis project Ga0209628, IMG submission 187285) | Cubitermes ugandensis P4 segment gut microbial communities from Kakamega Forest, Kenya - Cu122 P4 (SPAdes) (version 2) | ecosystem: Host-associated > Arthropoda: Insects > Digestive system...
TTGTAGTCACGCCGTCCGCCCCCTTTGCCACCAAGCATCGACACGCCGCACGCACAAGGCTGGAAACTGATCCTGGACAAATGAAAAACCGTGCATTGCTTGCAAAGAGGGGGAAGCCCTTGTAGACAGGCTCAGCCCGAACGGTCAGATGTGTTCATGACAAAACAGAAACCGCTCTAGTGCCGCGTACCCCTACCCCAGCCATCCCCCAGCGAGGGAGGGAGCGCCGCATCAAAAGGGCTTCGGTTTACATGGTTTTGATATGGAAATCATAGCTGCCAGCGCCTGCTATACAACGATTTGACGGCTTTTTATACTCCAAATCCCCGTATATCAAGCGCGGCCAGCTATAAAAACACTAGTCACCAGCTATTTCAGCAGCCAACAAGTCCTGCACCGTCTCGCGGCGGCGGATCAGCTTTGACTGGCTGCCAGTTACCAGCACCTCGGCGGCGCGCGGGCGGGTGTTGTAGTTGCTGGCCATCGCCATGCAGTACGCGCCTGCCGACAGCAGCGCCAGATAGTCGCCTTGGGCCACGGCCAGCGCGCGGTCGCGGCCCAGCCAGTCGCCGCTTTCGCACACCGGGCCAACCACGTCATAGACGGTGGCGGGTGCGCCGGGCGCGGGGGCGGCCAGCGGCTCGATGCGGTGAAACGCCTGATACAGCGCGGGCCGGGGCACATCGTTCATGGCGGCATCGACGATGCAAAAGTTTTTTTGCTCGCCCGGCTTCAAGTACAGCACCTGCGTCACGCACACGCCAGCGTTGCCCACCAGCGAGCGGCCCGGCTCGATCATGATGGCGCGCTGGCCGTGGCCGCGCGCGTCCAGCCGCGCCAGCAGTTGCTCCCACAGCGCATCGGCGGCGGGTGGCGCATCGCCGTTGTAGTTGATGCCAAGGCCGCCGCCAAAGTCGATATGGCCGATGTGGATGCCGGCCGCTTCAATGGCCTCGGTCAGGTCCAGCACGCGCTCCATCGCTTCCAGATACGGCGCGGCATGGGTGATCTGCGAGCCGATGTGGCAGTCGATCCCCGCCACGCGCAAGCCCGGCAGGCTGGCCGCACGCCGGTAAGCGGCCAGCGCCTGCTGGTGCGCGATGCCGAATTTATTGCCCTTCAGCCCGGTGGAAATGTACGGGTGCGTCCTGGCATCCACATCGGGATTGACGCGGATGCTTACCGGCGCCACCTTGCCGCACGCGCGCGCCGCCGCATCCAGCGCGTCCAGCTCGGCCAGGCTTTCGACGTTGAAGCAGCCTATGCCAACCTCGAGCGCGCGCAGCATCTCGGCGCGCGTTTTGCCAACGCCGGAAAAAACCATTTTTGCTGGCGCCGCGCCCGCCGCCAGCGCGCGCTCCAGCTCGCCGCCGGAGACGATGTCAAACCCGCAGCCCGCGCCTGCCAGCAGCTTCAAGATCGCCAGCGACGAATTGGTCTTGACCGAATAGCAAATCAGCGCCTGGCGCCCGGCCAGCCCGCGCTGATAGGCCGCCAGCGCGTGCAAGATGGCCGCGCTGGAATAAACAAACAGCGGCGTGCCGTGCTGCCGGGCCAAATCGGCCAGCGCCACCTGCTCGGCCATCAACTGGCCGTTTTGGCGGGCAATGAAAGGCGCGCCGGGCATGGGCGCGGGTGATGAGGTGGCAGATGTCATTGACTATCGGGCGAGTCGGGTTGATCAGGCAGCGCTGGCGCCAGCGGCATGGGCGGCGTTTGCTGCTGCGCGCTTGAAGCCGCGCTGGCAGCCGGCCTGGCGCCGCCAAACACGGTTTGCGGCAAGGTAGCGCGCTGCTGCGCTGCCGGTGTTTTGGGAACGTACAAAGACCCTTTTTGGCCACAGGCTGACAGCGCCGCCGCCGTGGCAAGCAGCGTGCCCGTGATTAGAATGAATCTCATGGGTGGGATTTTAAGATCCTGTGCAAAAAATGACCGACCTCGAGTACCTGGACCGCGCCGAGGCGCTGCTGTGCGGCGTCGAAGCCCGCTGCGACCAGATCAATGACAGCACCAGCGCGGACATCGACACCAGGCGCGCAGGCGGCATGCTCACGCTGGTGTTTGCGGATGCCAGCCAGATCGTCATCAACCTGCAAAAACCCCTGCAAGAAGTGTGGCTGGCCGAGCGCTCAGGCGGCTGCCACTTTCGCTTTGCCGATGGCGTGTGGCGCGACACCAAATCGGGCGAGGATTTTTTTGAACGCCTGTCGCGCAGCGCGTCCGGGCACGCGGGCATGACGCTGCGCTTTAGGGCCTGTTAACGCTATTTTCATAGTGCCCGCAAGGCAGCAAAAGGCCGCAATCCAGGCGTGTGCCGCAGTCCATGCTACATGCATGGACAAGGCGCGCAACGACGAGTGCGGCCTTTTGCTGCCTTGCCCTTCGGGTTGCCCCGCAAAGGCAGCGTCTGCGGCGTTGCAAATCCTCGCCATAGCACGGCTATGGCTGCGGTTTGCGCCTTGCAGCCACTGCCTTTGCGGGGCAACGGGCACTATGAAAATAGCGTTAACAGGCCCTAGTTCTTGAACATATCAAGAATGCGGTTGCGCTCGCCCCCCGCTGGCGCTGGCCCGGCGTTGCCGCCTTCTTGCGCATCAGGCTCCAGCCCGGCATCGTCCAGATGGGTGATGCCACCGCCATTGGCATATTCCTGGTAATACCACTCGCCGCCTTCGCGCACCACGCCCTGGGGCGGTTTCAGCTCGGCCACCGGCACGCCCTTGAGCGCGGTTTGCATGAAGTTGATCCACACCGGCAGGCTCAGGCCGCCGCCGGTTTCGCGCGCGCCCAGATTGCGCGGCGTGTCATAGCCAATCCACACCACGCCCACCAGCGTCTGCTGAAAGCCGACAAACCAGGCGTCCATCGAATCATTGGTGGTGCCGGTCTTGCCGCCGATGTCGGGCCGCTTGAGCGTGCCCTGCGCGCGCGCGGCGGTGCCGCTGCGCGCCACTTCATTGAGCATGGTGTTCATGATGAAGGCGTTGCGCGCATCAATGGCGCGGCTGGCTGGCTCCAGCCCCGCGGGCTGGCTTTCAATCAGCACCTTGCCCGACTGATCGGTCACGCGCGTGATCAAAAACGGGTTGACGCGAAAGCCGCCGTTGGCAAACACCGAATAGGCGGTGGCCATCTGCATCGGCGTGACCGAGCCTGCGCCCAGCGCCATGGTCAGGTAGGGCGGGTGCTTGTCGGCATCAAAGCCAAAGCGCGTGGCCCAGCTTTGCGCGTACTGCGGCGTGATGTTTTGCAGCACGCGGATGGAGATCATGTTGCGCGAGCGCGCCAGGCCGTGCTTCATCGTCATCGGGCCTTCAAAGCCGCCTTCGTAGTTTTTTGGCTCCCAGGGCGGCCCGCCGGTCACGCTGCTATCAAAAAACAGCGGCGAATCGTCGATCACGGTGGTGGGCGAAAAGCCTTTTTCCAGTGAGGCCGAGTAGATAAACGGCTTGAAGCTGGACCCCGGCTGCCGCCACGCCTGCGTTACGTGATTGAACTTGTTTTTGCCAAAGTCAAAGCCGCCCACCAGCGCCTTGACAGCGCCATTGCGCGGATCGATGGCCACCAGCGCGGCCTCGACTTCGGGCGGCTGCGCGGTTTCCCAGTCGCCGCGCGCGGTTTTTACGATGCGGATGACCGCGCCGGGGCGGATTTTTATGGCGGGCGCGGCCTTGGACGACAGGCCCGACTGCACGGCGCGCAAATTCTCGCCCGTGATCTCGATCTGCTCGCCGCCCTGGCGCATGGCCACGATCTTGCGCTCGGACGCATCCAGCACCACGGCCGGCAGTATTTCGTCCATGTCTGGGCGGTCGGCCAGCGCGTCATCGATGGCCTCGGCGCGCTCGCGCGCGCCGCCGGGCAGATCGACGAACTTCTCCGGGCCGCGGAAAGGCCGGCGCCGCTCGTAATCCAGAATGCCGCGCCGCAGCGCGTTGTAGGCCGCCGTTTGATCCTCGGCATTGATCGTGGTGTAGACGTTCAGCCCGCGGATGTAGGCCTGCTCGCCATACTGCGCCACCACCATCTGGCGCACCATCTCGGCCACGTATTCGGCGTGTACCTTGCTGGGGTTGTCGCTGGGCGGGCGGATGCGAATTTCCTGCTGCCTGGCCTGCGCCGCCTGCGCGGCGGTGATAAAGCCCTTTTCCGCCATGCGGTCGATGATGTGCAACTGCCGCTCGCGAGCGCGGGGGAAGTTGGCGATCGGGTTGGCCGTGGTGGGAAATTTGGGAATGCCCGCCAGCATGGCCGCTTCGGCAATGGTCAAATCCTTGAGCGGCTTGCGAAAGTAGGTCTCGGACGCGGCGGCAAAGCCATAGGCGCGGTTGCCCAGATTGATCTGGTTGAGGTAAATCTCAAAGATTTGGTCTTTGGTCAGCTGATGCTCAAGCTTTAGGGCCAGCAGCATCTCGTAGATCTTGCGCGTGTAATTTTTTTCCGACGACAGATAGACGTTGCGCGCCACCTGCATGGTGATGGTGGATGCGCCCTGACTCTTTTCGCGCCCAAGGTTGGCAAGCGCGGCGCGCAGCACACCCACGTAGTCGATGCCGCTGTGCTCGTAAAAACGGGTGTCCTCGACCGCCAGCACGGCGTCCTTCATCACCTTGGGAATGTCGCTGATGGGCGTGAGGTTGCGGTGCTCCTCGCCAAACTCGCGGATAAGCAGCCCTTCGGAGGTGAAAACGCGCAGCGGCAGCTTGGGCTGATAGTTGGCCAGCTCCGACACATCCGGCAAATTTGGGTAGGCAACAGCCAGCGCCATCAGCCCGGCCATCACGGCGCACAGCGCCGCGGCGGCCAGCGTGCCGGCAGTCCACACCACGCTCTTGGCCAGCCACGCCAGCCAGCGCGTGCGGGGGCGGTGTGTGCGTTTGTTCACGCGCGCCGATGAATTTTCAGTGGGCATATCGCAACATCGATTGACAGTGGAGATTTTCGTGCGACAGTAGCAACTGTCCTGGGTGCGCACGAAGGCAGTTTGATGCCTGATGCAGACTGCCAGGATAGCGATTGTCGTTGCAGATCGGGCCTGGCGCCAGCGCCTTTGCCGACAGGCAAATGCAGGGTAACGTTAGTTTTTGACAACGGATAGAACATGCGCAAGTCGTTTTTTTCTTTGCCTGACAAGGATCTTGCTGCTAGGATTCAAGTGAATTCTCAAGTCCGTTGGACTTCTGCAATCAAAAGCAACAGGATACTGTCTTGAACTCTGGATCGTTGTTCAGTCGCCAACAAGGGCCAATGATTGGGCTCGACATTAGTCCGTCGAGCGTCAAGCTGGTCGAACTGGCGCAAGATCGCACCGGAACCTTCGTGCTGGAACGATGTGGGATCGAGCCGCTGGAGCGCGGGTGGATCGGCGAAGGCAATATCGAGAAGTTCGACGAGGTGGCCGACGCCACCCGGCGGCTGATCAGCAAATGCGGCACCAGAACCAAGGATGTCGCCATGGCCCTGCCGGCGTCAGTGGTGATCAGCAAAAAGATCATCCTGCCAGGCGGCCTGAGCGAACGGGAAATGGAAGTCCAGGTCGAATCAGAGGCCAACCAATACATCCCGTTCTCGCTGGACGAAGTCAGCCTGGATTTCTGCGTCATCGGCCCCAGCCCAACCTCGGTCGGCGACGTTGAGGTCATGATCACCGCATCGCGCAAGGAAAAAGTGGAAGACCGCCAAGGCCTGGCCGAAGCAGTCGGCCTGCGCCCCGTGGTGATCGACGTCGAATCCTATGCCAGCCGGCTGGCGGCATCGCGCGTCATCGAGCGCTTGCCAGGCGGCGCCAATGCGGTAATCGCCATGTTTGAAATCGGCGCGATGACCTCACTGATGCACGTACTGCGCAACGACGAAGCCATCTACGAGCGCGAACAAGTATTCGGCGGCGCACAACTGACCCAAATGCTGGTGCGCCAATACGGTTTTACGCTGGAAGAAGCCGAAACCAAAAAACGCGCCGGCGAGCTGCCGGACAATTATGGCGAAACAGTGCTGCAGCCATTTGTAGAGTCCTTGGCGCAAGAGCTGGAGCGCGCACTCAAGTTCTTTTTCACCAGCACGCCCCACAACCGGGTGGATTATGTGATGCTGGCAGGCGGTTCGGCCAGCCTGCATGGTCTGACCGAAGCCGTAACCCGCCACACCTCTTTCGCCTGCCAGGTTCTAAACCCCTTTGACGGCATGGAAATGGGCCGTGGAGTCCGTCAAAACCGTCTGGTACGCGAAGCCCCATCATATCTGACTGCGTGCGGATTGGCCATGCGGAGGTTCCTGCGGTGATACTAATCAACCTCCTCCCCCATCGCGAAATGGCGCGCCAGCAGGCGCGCAGGACGTTCAATGCTGCGCTAGTGCTGGCTGTGATTGCTGGATGCCTGATTGGGCTCATTGTTTTTGGCTGGTTTCAGACGGCCATTTCTTTACAGGATAGCCGGAATGCTATTCTGACAACCGAGATCAAGAAACTCGACGAAGAGATCAAAGAAGTCGCGACATTGCAAGAAGAGATCGCTGCGCTGAAAGCGCGTCAGGAAGCGGTGGAAAATCTTCAGGCCGACCGCAATCTGCCTGTGCATCTAATGAACGAAGTTGTACGCCAGTTACCTGCTGGTATCTACCTGAGTGGTATCAAACAGGAAAGCAATAACGTGCTGATCAGCGGCATGGCGCAATCCAATGAACGTATTTCTGAACTATTGCGCAATCTGTCAGGCAATAGTGAATGGGTGACCAATCCTGATCTGGTCGAGATTGTCGCGACCAATGTGGCCTTGAATCCGCGTGATCAAAGACGGGTTTACCAGTTCAATTTGCGTATGCAGTTGCAGCGGGCCAGCGATGTGGCTTCTGCCGCAGCCGCAGCGCAGACCGCTGCCTCCAAAGGCAAAGGTACTTGACGGATTGAATGTCAACCATGGCAGCTAAGTCCTCTCCCCAAATTAACTCATCCGGCAGATCCAGATCGATCGGGCAGCAGTTTCGCAGCGTGGAACGGAATGACCATCCGTCTCTGTGGCCTTCTGTTCCGCGTTATGCGCTACTGGTCGGAATGGCAGGACTCGTTGCGCTTGCATGCGGGGCTTATGTGTACACAAGCTACAACGGCGAGTTGGAAACCGCGCAGGCCAAAGAAGAGACACTGCGGGCCGAATACAAAACCAAGGTCCAACGCGCGGTAAGCCTCAGCGAGTTGAAGAAGCAGCGGGAGCAAGTGTTGCAATATGTTACCGTACTCGAAAAGCAGTTGCCAGGCAAGGCTGAAATGGATAAATTGCTATCAGATATCAACCAGGCTGGGCTTGGGCGTAGCCTCCAATTCGAGCTGTTCCGTCCTGGTGATGTGGTGCCAAAGGAATACTATGCAGAGCGCCCGATTAAATTGAGGGTATCAGGGTTATTTCACGATATAGGAGCGTTTACTGCGGATATAGCAGGCATGTCCCGAATCGTGACATTGAATAATATTGCTATTGCGCCTTCGTCAAACACAAATAATAGAGTAGCTGCAAACAATGATGTCTTGGTCATGGATGCGGTGGTCAAGACATTCCGTTACCTTGATCCGGAAGAAGTCGCGGCACAGCGTGCGGCAGCGAAAAAACCTGGGGGATAAAAATGAAAACAAGCATTTTATATCTTCCGGCGATGGCAATGTTTGCCATGGTTGTCGCTGGATGTGCCAGTCAAGGTGACATTCAGCAATGGGTTAAGGAACAGCGCCAGCAAGCAGTTCCGCGTGTGACGCCGATCAGTGAGCCGAAGCCGTATGTTCCGCTTCAGTACACGCAGGCGGGACAGGCCGATCCATTCAGTTCGGTGCGCCTTCTCAAGGTGTTGGGCGCAGATCAGCCGAAAAATGAATTGTGTTTGCACGAGCAAAATCGGCGCAAAGAGCCACTGGAGGAATATCCATTGGATTCAATGTCAATGGTGGGCAGCCTGAATAAAAACGGGCAGCAGGTGGCGTTGGTAAGAGTAGATAAATTGCTTCACCAGGTACGGGTTGGAAACCATCTGGGGCAAAGTTATGGGTTAGTCACCAAATTGTCGGAGCATGAAGTGACACTGCGTGAGATCATTCAGGATGGCACCGGTGATTGTATCGAACGTACTGTGACGTTGCAGCTCCAGGAGAGTACAAAATGAAGGCATGGATCGGAAGACCGGGACGTCTGATGCGTCGCGCAATTGTTGGCATGGCTGTTTTTGCCACTGCCGTGGGTGCTTATGCCGAGGCGGTGATAGAATCGATTTCTGGTTCCATTCAAGGCGGAGCAGAAGTCGTTCGAATCGAATTGAGTGAACCAATAGCCGCGATTCCGGCAGGGTTCGTGGTTCAATCGCCAGCACGCATCGCACTCGATTTTCCTGGGGTGCGCAGTGGGTTGGCTCAAAATCAAATTCCATTGGGCACTGGCAATGCGCAATCGGCAAATATTGTGCAAGCCAAAGGCCGCGCCAGAGTCGTGCTGAATCTCAAGCAGCCGGTTACTTATCGTGCGGAAGTTGAAGGTAAGTCGGTATTCATTTCGCTCGCTTCAGGCGGCGGAACCTCTTCTCCAGCGCCTGCAGAGCAGGTTTTCTCTGAAAGCCGTAATGAATCCACACTGCCATTGCGCGACATCGATTTTCGTCGTGGCGTTGAAAACACAGGGCGATTAATTGTCGATCTTGCTAACAATCAAGTTGGTGTCGATATTAGACAGCAGGGATCGAACCTGTTGGTAGAGTTCCTGAAAACCAGTTTACCGGAAGGTTTGCGCAGGCGTTTAGACGTGTCAGACTTCGGTACACCAGTGCAAACGATCTCCGCCACACAAATTGGTGATCGTGTCAAGATGCTGGTTGAGCCCAAAGGACGCTGGGAATACAGCGCATATCAAAGCGACACCCAATTAGTGATCGAAATTCGTCAGCAAAAAACAAACAAGGACAAATTGACTCAAGGGCAGGGTTATAATGGTGAGAAACTTTCACTGAATTTCCAAAATATTGATGTCAGGTCTTTATTGCAAGTTATCGCAGACTTCACGAATTTCAACGTAGTAACATCAGACAGTGTCCAAGGCAATCTGACGCTGCGCTTGAAAGATGTGCCTTGGGATCAAGCGCTTGATATTATTTTGCAAGCCAAAAATCTTGGTGTGAAGCGTGCTGGCAACGTGTTGCATATAGCACCAAAGGAAGAGATGGCCGCCAAGGATAAGGCAGAACTCCAAGCGAGGGTTGATATTGAAGGTTTAGAACCATTAGTAACTGAATCATTTCAATTGAATTATACCAAAGCTATAGATATAGCGAGACAGATGCTGGGAACGATTGTAGATTCAAATGGCAACCCAGTTAATTTAGGTTCAACGAATACTAGTGGATCTGGTAATAATACTGTCATGAGGATATTGAGTCAACGCGGAACAGTGATTGCTGAACCTAGAACTAATCAATTGTTCGTCTCTGATATTGCCTCACGTTTGGAGCAAGTGCGTGAAATGATAGCTAAGCTTGATGTGCCGATTCGTCAGGTGCTGATCGAAGCGCGTATCGTCGAAGCAAATGATACATTCGGCAAATCGCTCGGGGTTAAACTGGGAGGGGCAGATCTGCGTGGCGTCAATGGTGGAGATGCAGGTTATTCTGTCGGCAATAATAATCGTGTGGCTTTTGGAGGTAATTATGATGCTGTGGGCGCAACCACTGGCGCGTTTCCAGGTGGATTAACCTCGGCGAGTTCGCAGTTCGTCAATTTGCCGGCGCAAGCAATGACTAATGTGAATGCTACGCCTTCGAGTTTCGCTATTTCGCTGTTTAATTCGGCTGCTAATAGATTTTTGAATCTTGAGATATCAGCACTTGAGGCTGATAACAAGGGACGTGTTGTTTCGAGCCCAAGAGTAGCTACTGGAAATCAGATCAAGGCTGTCATTGAACAGGGCGTTGAGTTCCCATATCAGCAGGCTACTTCAAGTGGGGCTACTTCAATTGCGTTCCGCAAGGCAGTGCTGCGGCTTGAGGTGACGCCGCAGATTACACCTGAAGGCAACATCATTCTCGATTTGAATGTGAATAAAGATACCCCTGGGATTCAGGTCGAGGGTGGTATGGCGATCAACACCAAGAATGTCCAGACCCAAGTGCTGGTTGAAAATGGCGGTACGGTCGTGATTGGTGGTATATTTGAGTTGACCGAAACAGATAGTACCAACAAAGTTCCATTGCTGGGAGATATTCCCATTCTTGGGAATTTGTTCAAACAACGTATGAACAGTATTGATAAAACAGAAACTCTCGTCTTCATAACACCGAAGATAATTTCTGATCAAGGCTCTGTTCGGTAATTTGTGAGATTCCATGTCGGTGACAAATTGATAGGTAATTGAAATGCGCAAAATAGTTTTGATTTTTGGGTTGTTGCTGAGTGTTCTCCTAGCCGCATGTGGCGGTGGCGGGGGAAGCCCTGGCACCACTAACGCGACTTATACTATTTCAGTGCGGGCGGATAGAACCAATTTGCCACTAAATATTGCTGATATCCCACCATATGTCATTAATCCAGATTGCACTGTTGGCATTACTGGTAATACTGTGTATGCGCCACATACGACCGCATTATATGTGACAGCCAAAAAGGGCAATAATGTTATCGTACCCAGTGGGGACTCGCCAGTAATCGGATGCAGTATACTTGGTGGCGTCAAGTCCGGTAGCATGTATTATTTGGATGGTAATGAAGATCACTGGGCATCTGCAGGAAAGTGTACTCGTATCAAAGCAGATGGTACTCCAGAGGATGTTGACCTTAAAGTCCCTGCAGCTTACTACTCTCTCTCTCTTCCATCATATGGTGGTGGCGGCGGTCTTTTTTATTTTAATTCTGGTGATCAGGCTGGAACAGCACGTATTACATGTTCCATTCAGGATCCTCAGACCAGCACGTATGTCGCGAGTGATAGCGTTGACATCGTGGTTGGCGCTGCTACCGGAAAACCAAGCAGTATGGAAGTGATGGCCCTCGCTCTTGGCCCATTGGGTGTGCAGGGTAATACTTCCAATTTGCGAACCAGCATGGGCATTCAGTCGTATCTGTGGGACGACGCCAATCAGCCGGTGCCGGATCCGTCGGCGCGCAACTTGCAGGTCAGTATCAAGGCAGTGCCGGGAACGGCATGGCTTGGCGCTCGTTTGCAGTCAGGCGCGGCTTCTGGCGCTAACGTCCAAGTCAGTACCATTAATGGCGTGTCTTTGGTTACGCTTTCCAGCGGACCAGTTGCTGGTCCCATTCTTCTGGAGTTCACTGCGGACCGGTACGATAACAATGTTGCCAATGGAATCCAGGATCCTGTGACGCAGTTTTTCGCTGTCTATGTTGTAGAAGATGCTAATGCGAGTCAACTAGCATTCGCGTCTGCAACTTACGCTGCCACGAATGGCCAATCGTTCTCGGTTCCGTTAAAGGCGTCCGGCGGCACTCTTCCATATACGTGGACCGCCTTGGATTCGTTGCCGAATAATTTATCGCTCGCTCCTGATTCTGGCATTATCAGTGGCGTAGTGAACGATGTTCCTGGTTCTCACGCGTTTAGAGTGCGGGTCACAGATGCAAAAGGCGCAGCGGCGACGGCTGTGGTGACTATCAACGTGACGGGTGCCACGCCAACGACGCCTGCCCTTGTTATTAATCCTGCGGCAATCAGTGGAACGGTTGGTACTTCGCTGTCCTACGCCATGACTGCCACAGGTGGCAAGCCGCCGCTGACTTGGGCGGCTGCGGGAGCACTGCCAGCAGGGTTGACGATGAGTTCTGTTGGCGTCATTAGCGGAACGCCAACTGTGGCTGGCGACTATTCGGTGGCCGTGTCGGTTACTGATAGCAGCAGCCCGGCGCTGTCGGCAACTGGAAATATCACTATCAAGATCGCACCTTGATGCTGACTTAAACAGATCGCCACCGGGTGTTTATGCACTTGGTGGCGATTTTATTGGAGCAGGGGTGATGTGTATCGCCTGTTTCTTGTATGGATAACATTACAGCCCCGGTCAAATCCGGGGTTTTTCTTGTCGGGATGCCAGGCAGCGGCAAGTCTACCGTGGGGCGGGCGTTGGGGCGGCGGCTGCAGATGGATTGGGTGGATTCGGATCAGGTGATTGAGCAGCGGGTGGGCTGCACGATTCGGGATTATTTTGAGCGCTGCGGCGAGGCGGCTTTTCGCGATGTCGAGGAGCTGGTGCTGGATGAGTTGACGCGCTCGGGGTCGCTGGTGCTGGCTACGGGCGGGGGGGCGGTGTTGCGGCAGGTTAACCGGCAGCGGCTGCATGAGCGCGGGACGGTGATTTATTTGCGCTCGTCGCCAGAGCATCTGGTGCGCAGGTTGCGCAATGATGTCAAGCGGCCTTTGTTGCAGGTTGGCGATCCGCTGCAGCGTTTGCGCGATTTGTTTGCGCAGCGCGATCCGCTGTATCGTGAATGCGCTCATTTCGTGGTGGATGCCAGTGGGGTGTCGCTGGCCACGCTGGTTAGCCGGGTGCTGATGCAAATTGAGTTGATGCCGCAGCCGCCGGATGGGGTGCTGCTGCCCGGCGGCGGTCAGCGGTAGCGGCGGCAGCTGGCGCTACACTGACGCACATGCAAGGATTTTCATCGGCGCGGCAGGTGCCTATTGCGCTGGGCGAGCGCAGTTACCAAATTCATATTGGCTCCAGGCTGCTGGATGATGCGGCGGCTTATGGCGCTGTGCCAGCTGGCACGCAGGCGCTGGTGGTTAGCAATACCACGGTTGCGCCGCTGTATGCCGGGCGGCTGGTGGGCGCGCTGGCTGGCCGCCATGCGCAGGTGCGGGTGCTGGAGTTGCCTGATGGCGAGCAGTACAAGACGTGGGAGTCGCTCAATCTGATTTTTGATGAGCTGCTGGGCCACGGCGCTGATCGCAAGACGGTGTTGTATGCCCTGGGCGGCGGCGTGGTGGGCGATACCACGGGTTTTGCCGCTGCCTGCTATATGCGCGGCGTGCCATTTGTGCAGGTGCCGACGACGTTGCTGGCGCAGGTGGATTCGTCGGTGGGCGGCAAGACGGCCATCAATCACCCGCTGGGCAAGAACATGATTGGCGCGTTTTATCAGCCGCTGGCGGTGGTGTGCGATCTGGATGTGTTGCGCACGCTGCCGCCGCGCCAGTTGTCGGCGGGGCTGGCCGAGGTTATCAAGTACGGGCCGATTGCCGACATGGATTTTTTGGGCTGGATCGAGGAGCACATCGACGCCCTGCGCTCCTGCGACGGCGCGGCGCTGGCGCACGCGGTGCAGCGCAGTTGCGAGATCAAGTCCGCCGTGGTGGGGCAGGACGAGCGTGAATCGGGTTTGCGCGCGATTTTGAATTTTGGCCACACCTTCGGTCACGCCATCGAGGCTGGCATGGGCTACGGCGCCTGGCTGCATGGCGAGGCGGTGGGCGCGGGCATGGTGATGGCCACCGAGCTGTCGTGTGAGCTGGGGCTGGTGGATGCGGCTTTTGTGCGGCGGCTGACGGGCTTGATCGGGCGCGCTGGCCTGCCCACGTGCGGCGCGGTGATTGATGCGAGCGACAACGCGGGCCGCTACTTGCAACTGATGCGCGTGGACAAGAAGGCCGAGGGCGGCGAGATTCGCTTTGTGTTGATCGACGGCGCGGGCCGCGCCGTGGTGCGCGGCGCGCCGGATGCGCTGGTGCGCGGCGTTATTGACCGCTGCTGCGCCGCGGGTGGCTAACGGTTGCCGAAAGCGCTTGGGCAACTTTGGCAAATGGCATGCGGCAGCAGTCATGAAAACTACAAAAAACATAGCTGCCAGCGCGCGTCCAGCAAGCGCTGGAGGGCAAAAAGATGCTCAAAATGCGGTGCTGGACGAGCTGCGCCCGGGGCAGTCGGTTGAGTTGCTGAAGGAGCTGCACATCCTCACGCGCGATGGGCGGCTGAATCAGGATTCGCGCCGCAAGCTCAAGCAGGTGGCGCATTTGGTGCGGTTTATCGAGGAGATATTGGACGCGCTGACGCCGGCAGATGGCGCGGCGCTGACGCTGGCCGATCATGGCGCGGGCAAGTCGTATCTGGGTTTTATCTTGTATGACTTGTGGTTCAGGCCGCGCGGTGGCGGGATGATTTACGGCGTTGAGACGCGCGCCGAGCTGGTGGCGCGCGCGCAAGCGCTGGCCGCGCGCCTGGGGTTTGAGCGGATGCGCTTTTTGAATCAGAGCGCCGCCAGTTCGGCCAGCGATGCGGCGCTGCCGCCGCGCATTGACGTTGTGACCGCGCTGCACGCTTGCGACACCGCCACCGACGACGCGATTGCCTTTGGCCTGGTCAAGCGCGCGCAGGCGCTGGTGCTGGCGCCTTGCTGCCAAGCCGAAGTGGCCGCCAACTTGCGTCAGCACAAGGCGCTGCAACTGGCGCGCACGCCGATGGCCGAGCTGTGGCGGCACCCGCTGCACACGCGCGAATTTGGCAGCCATTTGACCAACGTGCTGCGCTGTCTGTACCTGCAGTCGCAAGGCTACGCGGTGACGGTGACCGAGCTGGTCGGCTGGGAGCACAGCCTGAAAAACGAGTTGATCATCGCGCGCTGGACTGGCCAGCGCCAGCACAGCGCGGGCCAGCGGCTGCGCGCACTGCTGGATCAGTTTGGGCTGGGCGATTTGCTGGCGCTGCGTTTTGCGGCGCTGGATCATTCATGAGCAGCGCCAGCGCCCGCCGGTGCAGCGGTCGATGTCAGCCAGATCGCGGCGCGACTGCACTTGGGTAAAACCGGCGGCGTGCAGCAGCGCCTGCACGGCTTGTGCCTGATTCCAGCCGTGCTCAAGCAGCAGCCAGCCGCCGGGCGCCAGGTGCGCGGGGGCGGCGCTGATGATGCGGCGCAGGGCGTCAAGGCCGTCGGCGCCGCTGGTCAGCGCCTGGCCTGGCTCGTGGGTCAGGGCGCGCAGATGCGGATCGCCCTGGGCAACGTAGGGCGGGTTGCTGGCGATCAGGTTGAATACATCGCCTGCCACCGGCTGCCACCAGTCGCCGTGGCGCAAATCCACACGCAGACCAAGCCGCGCGGCGTTGGCGCGCGCCACGGCCAGCGCGCCGGTGCTGATGTCGGTGGCGGTTAGTTGCGCTTGCGGCCGGCGGTGTGCGATGGCCAAGGCGATGGCGCCGCTGCCGGTGCCAAGGTCCAGCACGCGGGCGGGCTGGCTGGGCGGCAGCAGTTCAAGCGCCCAATCGACCAGCGTCTCGGTATCGGCGCGCGGGTCCAGCACGCGCGCATCGACTTGCAGGCGCAGGCCGTGAAAGTCTTTTTCGCCCGTCAGATAGGCCATCGGCTCGCCCGCCAGGCGGCGCGCGGCCAGCGCATCTAGCTGCCGGGCCGCTGGCCGCGGCAGCGCGTCGGCATCGTGCGCCAGCAGCCAGGCGCGCGCGTGGGGCGCCTGGCCAAGCGCGTGCAGCAGCAGCATCTGCGCCTCCAGCCGCGGCAGTCCGCGCGCTTGCAACTGGCGCAAGGTGGCGGCTAGTGTGGTCATGTCTGTCATTAATTTATAGCTGATCGCGCTTGCTGTGTAAGGATTTGCGCACGTTTTATGCCGAAAATCGTTATATGACAAGCGCTGGCAGCTATCAAATGCATATCGATTGGCAGATACTGACTAATGTTCCAGCTCGGCCATTTGCTCGGCCTCGCGCGCGGCGCGCAGGGCGTCCAGTACGTCTTGCAGATCGCCGTCCATGGCCTGCGTCAGTTTGTACAGTGTCAGGTTGATGCGGTGATCAGTCAGGCGGCCTTGCGGAAAGTTGTAGGTGCGGATGCGGTCGCTGCGGTCGCCCGAGCCGACCAGCCCCTTGCGCGTGGCCGCCTCCTTGGCGGCGCGCTCGCTGCGCTCTTTTTCCTGAATGCGCGCTTGCAGCACCTGCAACGCCTTGGCCTTGTTGGCGTGCTGACTGCGGCCGTCCTGGCATTCGGCCACGATGCCGGTGGGCAAGTGCACCACGCGCACCGCCGAGTCGGTCTTGTTGATGTGCTGCCCGCCCGCGCCGCTGGCGCGAAAAGTGTCGATGCGCAAATCAGCCGCATTGAGCTGCACCGCCTGCGCCGCGTCAGGCTCTGGCATCACCGCCACGGTGGCGGCGCTGGTGTGAATGCGGCCTTGCGTCTCGGTCGCGGGCACGCGCTGCACGCGGTGGCCGCCGGATTCAAACCGCAGCCGCCCATACGCGCCATCGCCTTCGACGCGCAGCACCACCTCTTTATAGCCGCCCAGCTCGGCCGGCGAATCGCTAAGCACCTCAACGCGCCAGCCTTGCGCCTGCGCGTAGCGCGTGTACATGCGAGCCAAATCGCCCGCGAACAGGGCCGACTCATCGCCGCCCGTGCCAGCGCGAATTTCCACAAAAGCATTGCGCTCATCCTGAGGATCCCTGGGCAGCAACATGCGCTGCAACTCGGCCTCGAGCTGCGCCAGCTCGGTCTGGGCGGCGGCAATCTCCTCGCCCGCCATGCTGGCCATGTCCGGGTCGGCCAGCAAATCGCGCGCGGCCGCCAAATCAGCCTCGCGCGCCTGAAACCGCGCCCAGCGCTGCGCCACCGCGCCCACCTCGGTGTGCTCGCGCGAGAGCTTCAAAAACTGCCCCATATCCGCCATCACGTCCGGCCGCGAAAGCAAAAAATCCAGCTCGGACAGACGGGTGGAGTAGCGGGACAGCTGGGTGCGGATGAAGGGGTTCATGGGGACGGCGAAATTGCCGATTGTCGCCGTCCAGGAAAGCGTGTTTGGAGGCGGCGCTTATTTACCCCAGCAATCAAGAATACCGTAATCGGCGGCGTTTCCTGTAAGGCCGCGTGCGCCAGTATTGGTCAGCGTATAAGTTCCGCAGTGGTCACCAGCTTGTGCGGTGCCAGCCCTTGGCGCCGCCTGCAAAGTGAAGGTGGACCTGTCAGCTCCTACTGTGGCGGTGATGTTGTAGCGCTTGGAGGCATCGCCAGACCAATTCAGTCCAGTAGGCAGGGCGGTTGGATACAACCCTGTGGCTGTGGACGCGCGCTCCATCCACTGCGCTGCCTGGAGCAACCCAGCGCGGGCGTCAGCCCGATGGCCGCGCCGGATGTAATCACTGTAGGCCGGTATGGCTATAGCCGCGAGAATCGCCACAACGGCTACCACGATCATGAGCTCAATGAGCGTAAAACCGCGCTGGCGCTGTTTGCCGTGCATGATTTTGGTCATGGATTGCTCCTTCACTTCAACGAGCGCCAGTTAGGACGCAGGGATTGCTCTGGCATTCTGGCCATAACCTCTTGCGCGCCATTCGCGTCGGTGTCCAAAACTTTTTTGCCTTGGACGATCCTGGTGTGCGCGCCTTTGGTTACCTTCCTGCGCGCTGCGTTCTGGTCGCTGATGTTGAACAAGCCGTCACCATTCATATCCACCAGTTGCACCGACGGACGCTTGCCGTCCATGATGTTGACCAGTGTGCGGTACTGAATTTCATCTGCCACAGAGGTGCCTTCGCAACTTTCTTGCGTGGCAGGCGCACCGCCGTCAGCACTTACGCCTTTGGCTGGAACCTGCGAATACACCGCCAGAATGTTGGAACCGTCATAAAACTCCATTGGTTTGAGCAGGCGTTCGCCTGTGGCTGGCAGATCCAGATACCAGCCATTTTTGCCGTTCCAAGTAGATTCCTTCAGTTCGGTCCCGAAATCTACGGTGGAAAAGTCGCCGCTTATGGCAGTGATTTTCTGCTCGGCCAGATTAGCGGCGATGACGCCTGTTCCAAGGGCATGTGGAGCCGGCACACAGTCGGCTCCTGGGCAGGTGCCGCCGGATGTGGCCAGCTTCAGGCGTTTGCCTCCCATGGACGAATATGTTTCGTAACGGGTGTTGTCCAGCACCGAATAAAGCGTTTGCACATTCTCATCCGTGCCATCAACGGTAAACACATTGCGGCCTGTGCCAAAGGCCACCATCGTGCCGCCCACCGCTACCCGATTAGAACCAATGGTCATGTAGCGGTCGTTGGCACGCACGGTGGGGGGAGCGAAGATAGGTTGTACTTTGTTGCGCGCGCCGCCACCCATAGTTGCCGGCCCGGTGGCGGTAAACAGCGGGGTCGGCGTAGCGTTGCCGAAGGTCGCTACATTCCACGAGGCATCGCTGGAACTGGTCAGGTCAAACTTCCACATATTGCCCAGGTTGTCCCCAGCATAAACCACGTCAACACGGCCATCGCCGTTAATGTCCACCAGGCGCGGCGCAGCCAAGCCGTTTTCAGCCGCCAAGCCGGAGCCAGGTGTAAAACCAGTGCCGCTGACGGTGCCAATGACAGGAATCATCTTCAATTCACGGCTGCCATCCAGATACTGAATCAGCAGTACCGGCCGCTGGTTGGGGCTTTTGTAGCCGTTGCCCAGCACCACCGCCCAGCGGTTGTTGTTCATGCGCGCGATTTGGGTGGAGCGCATGCCGTTGTTGTCGTCCATCACGGGCGGTGCGATGATATTGCCAATATCCTTGTCATCGTTCCAGGATGTTTGGCAGGCGGCCAACTCAGGGCCTGACATCGTGCTTGGGCAAATGTCTGACATATTGGATACTGTTTCGGCATTACCGCGGGTGCGGTCCAGCAAAACTACAGTGTTGGCATTGGTTTGAGTCAAGGCGTTTGGATCGGTAACATCCAGCACGAAATAACCTCTGCCTCCAGCGCCCAAGGTGCCGACAAGGTAAGTCTTCCAGTTGGATGAGCCGGTGTAATCGTCATTGTTTCCACCTGAAGCCAGGTCCACGTCACCGCTTACTGGCGAACCATCCACATAATACTGGTGTGTATAACCAGGGTTGGTCAGTTGATTCAGACTGAAATAAACGCCCCTGGGTACATAGGCAAATTTTTCTTCACCGCTGCCAGCATCAAAACCGTGCAACATGCCGTCGTTGCCACCAACATACAACATGGGCGTGCGGTTTTTTCTGGTTTTAATGAATTGCGGGTAGCCATTCATTGCATAGTTGCTGATCGGCCCAGCAACGTACCACACCCATGAGTTGACGATATCGCCCTGCAAGCTCTTGCGCACGCGGAAGGGCGAGCCTTCTTTGCTGCGGTCGCCGCGCAGGTATTCGACCCGGTCATTGCCGTTGCCGTCGTTGGCGTTGGAGACTGGATCCTTGCTCATCAAGACCTGCTGCGTCTTGTTGTTGATACTGGAGTACTTGAATGGTACGCCGCCTTCCTCAGATCCCGTGCCGCCACCACTGGTCCACTTGGTGCTCCACGTCAAAATCTGACGGTTGCCCGAAGTTCTGACATCAAGCTTTTGCGCCGTGGTCATACCGCCCCAATTGCTAACAATGCTGCCGTCTGGTTTGGCCAGCGATGACTTCACATAGCCCATCCAACCCTGATTGGGATCGTAGCCAGCTATAAACATATCCACGTCATTGCGCGTGGAGTTAAAGCCGCTGGCGGCGCTGGTGGACAGATTTGGCTCGTTTTCAGTGTTGATTGACTGAATGATTTCGCGGAACGCTTTTTCCAGATCAGCTGGTTGGGTTACGGCGTAGAAGCGCCCGCGGCCATTGATGGCGGCGTGCCACAGATCGAGACCGTGGATCTCTTCATTGTCTGGGCCACCCATGTTAGGCCATAGTTTGGCGCCAGTGATCAAATTCGGGAAAGAGCCGTCATAGCCAAATGGTACTGTCGACGATGGTGCGCTGATCCTGTTCACCGCATTAGGCAGTAACGTGTTAGTGGTATCACAAGCATCGGAACTGGCTGGCGGGGTAGTTAAACAGTTACCTGGCCATTCCACCGCGTCCTTACTGAAACCGATGGTAAAAGTAACCATGTGCGGCCAAGTGGCTGGATCATATTTTGGATTCCAGAATTTTTGCAGGGCAACACCGCCAAAATTTTCAGTAGGTGGGGCGCTGGTGTAATCGGCTGACGGCTGGACGGTGCCCTGCCAACTGGGGCTGGCGACGGTTTGCATTGGTTGAGACCAACTGTAAAATGCCCAGTCAGCTACCGTTCCGGTGGTGTCGCTGTCGCGGTAGATCCGGGTTTGCGGGTCGGTCGTTAAATAGGGAGTGCCATCGCCCAAATTGGTTGGCCCGTTGTCCAGTACTGGCGGCGCGGCATACGTCAGGTTCCAGCGCCCATCAGTCATTACGATGTGATAGCTGCGACGACAGGCAAGATAAGGCTCAGCCGTTGTGCCAGGCACCAATGCCCAAGGGCCGTCTTTGCTCAAGGGCGCGCGCATGTACGCATCCGCTTGGCGGAACATCAGGTAGGCGGGCGTTCCTTGAGCGGGTGTCAGCCCGTCGACGAACGAGAGGAATCTTTGCCGATGCGTTGACCCTGGTAGTGTGACTGGACCTTCCAGTGGTTTCATGGTGTTATCGCCGAACACAGGCGCACCGGCACCGCTATACACATTATTTGCGCCGCTATAGTTTATATATACCACTGTGTCGAAGCTACAACCGTCGGCGCAGGACGCAGGAGCGCCATTAGTAAAATGGCAAGCATGCTGAACAATTGTATTTTGTGGTCCAACTCCAGAAGACGCTCCTGCCCCATAGTTTGGTATACCAGGAGGAACACCACAGCGCATCTGGTACGGCTGATAACCAACCAAGCGGTTGTTCCACATGGCTTGCCAAGCTAGGCGGATTTTTCCGTCTGGTAGCAGTGTGTTGTCAGAGAAAACCTGTTTGAGCGCAAATTTAAGAATATTGATGCGCGGCGTATTGGTAGGCCAAACGCCACCGACAGGTGCCGTGATGGTCATGTCTCCACCGATACCCTGATTTTGTACGGTCCCAAGCATACTGCCAGAATCATCCACCGAGATAATGACGTTGGGTGCCACGTATGACTGCGTTGAACCTGGCGGCGATTGCGTCAGCTCAAGCGGGGCTGCGTGCGCCGTCAGCGCCGCACCTGCTGCCAATGCCAGCATGGTTTTGCGAAAACTGGTATGGCCGGAGGGCAGTGTGTTGTAAAGCATGATGAGATCCTCTTGGCGGCGATTGATTACAAATAAAGTACGGTTTAAATAGCTTGGCTGGCTTTGCCTTGGAGTGGTAATCAGTCCTTGAGCTTTTGCTGGGCATAGACTTCTTGCAATACCGCCATGGTGTTTGGCTTGCGTCCGTTGGCTATGGCGGTAATGCGGTAAACCACGTTGGGCGACACGTTGAGCGCCAGGGTGTTGTCAGCAGCGCCCACGATGACTCCGGCGCTCATGCCTTCGGTGTATGGCAGCACTTCGATCCAGTACCAGCCGCCTTGGCCAGCAGCGGTGGCGGCGAGGATTGGATTGCCGCCAACGCCGCTTGCTGCTACGGTCGCGCCGGTGAACTGGCCATAGCGCGCGCCGACGTCGGTGGCGGTCATGGCCGACAGCGAGACTTCGCCCGGTTGCAGACCTGATGGGGAGACGCCGCTTATGTAGTCCCAGAAATTCTGCCTGCCAGAACGCTTGGCGCACAGGCCTTTGCGGCAGCCGGTGGGGATCGTGGCGTAGTTCGCAAGGGTGGTCAGCATTGCGCCGACTTCTTGCGTTTCCAGCGGGATTTTGTCGGTTGTGTCCTTGCGGCAAATGTCGCCGCTGCCGGTATTAGTGCATGCGCTGCCGTCGGCTCGTTCCATGCGGATGTCCAGCTCGGCGTCTTGCAGCAGCGCTTGGGCAGCTTCGTATGCGCGCTGGTAGTCGGCGTCGTTGCTGACCACCATCTCGTTGAACAGCGAGGTGCGCGAAGCCCATAGCGCCAGCAGCATGGACAGCAGCACGAATATCAGGACGGCAAATAGCGCCACGCCGCGCTGGTCACTGCGCTTGCCGTGCGGCCTGCGAGCCTGCGATGCCTGAGTCATGAAAGCGGTCATCACATTACCCCCCTGGCGCGCAGTTGAAATACGTTGCGAAATGTCATGTGCATACGGTTCTTGCGCGCGCCTGCGAGCGTGGTCATGTCCACGGCGGTGCCGGTGCAGTCGTAGTATGTGCTGGTGCCGTCGTTTGGCATGGAGATAATCTCATTGCCATAGAGTTCCAGGCACACTTCCACGCCTTGCACCTGTGCCCAGTTGGTAACTGAGGCAGCCTGCACGTATCTGAACTGCGGGTTGCCAGGACTGGCTGGTATGTTCAAGTTTTGCAGCATGTACCGAATCTGAAAATTGGCAACATTGTTGATCATGGGTTGTGCCCCACCGCCTCCGTTTCCATCGCATCGCAATGAGGCGCTGCTGTTCAGGTCGAAAGTGCTGAAAATTCGCTGGTCAAGAGCGTCGGCAGGGCCACCTTTGCAATTGCGTACCAGCAACATGTCGGTAGCGGCGCCGGTGGTAAATACGGAGTCTGTGTAGTACTGAAAACCAGCCGTGACTTGGGAATCAGTACCGCTGAGAAGTTCAGATGCCTGAAATATGTCAAAACCGTTGCCAGCACCAACCGCTGGCGCCTTGCGTTGAAGCGCGACCGGCGACATGTAAACGTTAGCAGCTGCTGCCAAGCTGGGGTTGAGATTGAGTTGCATGGAGCCAGAGCGCCGTAACTGGGCGCCAATCAAGCGCATGGCATAGGCGGCCTGCTGCTGGATGTCGCTGGCGTCGGTAACCGTGCCTGATATGCCGCGCGAGGTTATGAGCGCGCCCATGGCGACGGCCACGACAAGCAGGCCAACGATGATGCCAACCATCAGCTCGATCAGTGTGACGCCGCGCTGGGCGAGCTGCGGCAGCCAGCTTGCCGGATGGTTTTTCAGGTAACGGCCGCAGTGCGGCCAAGTCATGATTTTGTGGAACATGTTCATACACCTGAGCAGTGAAACTGAACCGGAGCCGCCATATTGCCGGCAGGGTGGTAAGGCGCGCAGCGGGCTGACACAGAGATATATTGCAGATGACAGGTGCGGTTGGGAGGGCATGCGTTGGCTGCGGACGTGCCAATGCCACCGCTGGCGGAGCTGTCGAGGGTAGCGTTGATAGCATCCTTGTCGGAGCTGGTAATGTTAAAGAACTCGTTTTCGCGCCAACTGATCATTACACCTAATAGGCGGCGATCAGCGGCGACAGTGTCGCTGGGGGCGAGAAAAATGCTGGCCTGGCCCAGCGGCAGGTTGCGCTGCACCGCTGTTTTCCACTCTGATACGTCAAAAGCGACAAGTTGAGCTGGGGTGCATGCGACGCTCCTGCAATTTGTGCCCATCCCAGGCGGGCTGCCCCAGCCGCTGACGTAGCTGCTGATCATGGTCAGGGAATTTGGGTTGACGCGCATACGCTCTTGCAGATCCTCGATCAGCCGCACTGCCTGCGCCCGGCGCACGGCGGTCTGGGTGTCGGTCAAGGTGCGCATTTGCACGCCCAAAACGCCCAAGATGCCCAACGCGGCCACGATAATGGCGATGAGCGATTCGAGCAGCGTTACGCCGCGCTGGCGTTGTATACACGCTGATGGCATGAATTTCAGCCGGTACATGGAACATCCTCCATTGGAATGATACGGATACGGCCATTGGAACTCATGCAAACGCCCTTTGTCGACGGGTCGCTGATATTCCCGCCAGTGGGGAACAGGCTGAATCCAAACCACGCGTTGCTGAGACCCCATCGGTTGAATGGGACTGAGATGCCGTTCCCAGTCCTTGTGACCGTGGTCTTTGCAGGGGTGTCGAAAACCTGCAACACATTCGCGGCGCTGGTGCAATCGGGCGAACAGACCTGCCAGCCGCACGACCAATCCTGGGTGGACCCGGCCGTGCAACCATTGCGGGCGGCAAATCTTTCCACGATTACGTTGCCACCGCGCTTGATGGCCTCGGAGCGGGCGAAGTACAGCGTGGATTTCATTCCCTCTGACGCCTGACGCACGCGGAAGCTCTTGATGGTGTTGTCGAAGCTGGGGGCGGCCAAGGCGAAAAGAATCGCCAAGACGGAGATAACCACCAATAGTTCGACAGCAGTGAAACCGCGCTGGGCTGCAAGCCTGCGCTTGCCAAGGACGGTAAGTAAATGTTCCATGCCGCCATGGTAGGCAAGCCATGGCGGTTGCAGATGCCTGGTAAGACGAACGGTACTCTGGGGGTGACCAGCGGCACCGGTGGTGTTGTTCTTTGCTGGATGAACTATGAATTGGACGAAATCGTCCCGCGCAAGAACAGGCGCGTGATGGCGTGGGCGGTTTGGTCGCGGCTGGTTGTGTCAGCCGCATGCAGCTCCGCCATCGCGCCGTGCAGCATTTTTTGCGTCAGGGCGCGCGATAGTGCGTCCAGCACTGCTTCCACGTCTTCGCCTTTGGCCAGGCGTTTGCGGGCGCGGGATAGTTCGTGGGCGCGCCATTCGTCGGCTTGGGCGTTTAGCTGGCGGATCAGGGGGACTACGCCGCCGGCCGGGTCGCGCTGGTCCATCCAGTGCATGAAGCTTTGCACGCCGGCGTCGATGATGGCTTCGGCTTGCGCGACGGCGGCCTGGCGATTGGCCTGGCCGGTCTGCACTACCTGGGCCAGGTCGTCCACGGTGTACAGGTAGACGTCGTCAAGCTGTTTGACTTCAGGTTCGATGTCGCGCGGCACGGCCAGATCGACCATGAAGATGGGGCGGTGGCGGCGTTTTTTCAGCGCGCGTTCGACCGCGCCCAGGCCGATGATGGGCAGGGTGCTGGCGGTGCAGCTGACGACGGCGTCGAATTCGTGCAGGCGCTCTGGCAAGTCGGCCAGGCGCATTACCTCGCCGCCAAAGCGGCCGGCCAGTTTTTCGCCGCGCTCCAGTGTGCGGTTGGCGATGGCGATGGCGGCCGGGTTTTTGGCCGCAAAGTGCGTGGCGGCCAGTTCGATCATCTCGCCCGCGCCGACCAGCAGCAGCCTGACTTGGCTCAAGTCCTCAAACAGGTTGCCCGCCAGGCGCACGGCGGCGGCGGCCATGCTGATGGAGTGCGCGCCGATTTCGGTGCAGGTGCGCACTTCCTTGGCGACAGCAAAGCTGCGCTGGAACAACTGGTTGAGCGTGCTGCCCAGCGCGCCAGCGTCCTTGGCCGCGCGCACGGCGCTTTTCATTTGGCCGAGGATTTGCGGCTCGCCCAGCACCATGCTGTCCAGCCCGCTGGCCACGCGAAAGGCGTGGCGCGCGGCGTGGCCGTCTTGCAGTACGTAGGTGTGGTCGCGCAGCGCGTCGGCGGGCACGTCGCCGGCGTGCGCCAGCCAGCCCAGGGTGTTGTCGATTTGCGGGCTGTCAGAGGCGCAATACACCTCGGTGCGATTGCAGGTGGACAAAATGGCGGCCTCGGCGTGGCGCGTGTGCGATGTGCGCAAGCCTTGCAGCGCGGGTGCGATCTGATCCAGCGCGAACGCGAAACGCCCGCGCAGATCCAGCGGCGCGGTGTTGTGGTTGAGTCCCAATGCCCAGACGGCCATAAGCGTGTGATTATAAAATTGACCGATGTTACGGCGCGCTGGATGGGCAAACCGGGAAAGCGGTGATGGGTTACGTAGATCTCATCTGGCATGTGGCCGGTTTTGTGGCTCCGGCGTTGTTTCTGGCGGGCGCGCTGCCGCTGGCGGTGCGGCTTTTTTACGGCCAGGGGGCTTGCCGCGGGCGCGCGCTGAAGTGGCAGTTTGCGCTCAACTTTGCGGTTGGCTGCGTGGTTTTGCTGTGCGGGCTGGCCTTGACCGGCCATGATGGCCAGATGCTCACCTACGCCGCGCTGGCGCTGGGCTGCGCTGCCAGCCAGACGTGGCAGGCGCGCGGCTGACTGAATTCTCAATGCTCAATAAATGATTTCCATGCCCCGCGCCGTCGTTTTGCTGTCAGGCGGACTTGATTCGGCCACCTGCCTGGCCATTGCCCGCGAGCAGGGTTTTGATGCCTATGCACTGTCGGTGGCCTACGGTCAGCGCCACGCGGCCGAGCTTGCCGCCGCGCGCCGCGTGGCCGCCGTGCTGGGCGCGCGCGAGCATCGCGTGGCGCGGGTGGATTTGGGCCAGTTTGGCGGCTCGGCGCTGACCGATGCGGGCATCGCCATCCCGGAGGATCGCGCGGGCGGCGATATTCCAGTCACCTACGTTCCGGCGCGCAACACCGTGCTGCTGTCGATGGCGCTGGCCTGGGCCGAGGTGCTGGGCGCAAGCGACATCTTCATTGGCGTCAACGCCGTCGATTACTCCGGCTATCCCGACTGCCGCCCGGAATTCATCGCCGCCTTTCAGGCCACGGCGCGGCTGGGCACCAAGGCGGGGGTGCAGGGGCGGCCGTTCACCATTCATGCGCCGCTGGTGGACCTTTCCAAAACGCAAATCATCCAGCGCGGCGCGGCGCTTGGCATCGATTACGGTTTGACCGTATCGTGCTATCAGGCTGACGGCCAGGGCCGCGCCTGCGGCCACTGCGATGCCTGCCGCCTGCGCCGCGCGGGCTTTGCGGCGGCGGGTCTGGATGATCCGACGCGGTATGGCGCTTGACGCTTAAAATTCCAACTCTTCTGCCCAGTGGCCGCCATCCCGGCGCGGCCCAATCTTCAAGTTACCTGATGAACGTTTCGCCACCGCTCGCGCCGCAGGCCGACGAGCCTGCGCGTTTGCGCGAGATTCCCTACAACTACACCAGCTTTTCCGACCGCGAGATCGTGCTGCGCCTGCTGGGCGTGCGCGCGTGGGAGGTGTTGCTGCAACTGCGCGGCGAGCGGCATACGGGGCGCTCTTCGCGCATGCTTTATGAGGTGCTGGGCGACATTTGGGTGGTGCGGCGCAATCCGTATTTGCAGGATGATTTGCTGGACAACCCGCGCCGGCGCGTGCAGCTGGTGCAGGCGCTGCGGCACCGGCTGGCCGAGATTGAAAAGCGCCGCACGCCGCAAGACGACGCGGCGCGCGACGCGCTGGTGGGCGAGCTGCTGGCGGCGGCGCGCCGGGTTGTCAATGCGTTTGACCGTTCATTTGACAAGGTGGCCGATTTGCGCCGCCGCGCGGCGCGCACTTTGGGGCGGCACACGCACCAGGACAATATCCGGTTTGACGGCCTGGCGCGCGTCAGCCATGTGACCGACGCGACCGATTGGCGGGTGGAGTTTCCGCTGGTGGTGCTCACGCCTGACAGCGAGCAGGAAATGGCCGCGCTGGTGGCCGGCTGTATCGAGCTGGGCCTGACGGTGATTCCGCGCGGCGGCGGCACCGGCTACACCGGCGGAGCGATTCCGCTGGACTGGAAAAGCGCCGTCATCAACACCGAAAAGCTGATCGCGTTGGGGCCGGTGGAGCGCATCCAATTGCCGGGCCTGGATAAGGAAGTGCCGACGCTTCGCACCGAGGCGGGCGTGGTCACGCAGCGCGCCGCCGATGCCGCCGATGCCGCCGGGCTGGTGTTTGCGTGCGATCCGACCAGCGCCGAGGCCAGTTGCATTGGCGGCAACATCGCCATGAACGCGGGCGGCAAAAAAGCCGTGCTGTGGGGCACCGCGCTGGACAACCTGGCGAGCTGGCGCATGGTCACGCCCGATGGGCAGTGGCTGGAGGTCACGCGCGTCAATCACAACCTAGGCAAGATTCACGATGCGGCGCTGGCCAGCTTTGAGCTGGCGTATTTTCAGGCCGATGGCACAACGCCGATCCGCACCGAGCGGCTGGACATTCCGGGCGCCACTTTCCGCAAGGCGGGGCTGGGCAAGGATGTGACCGACAAGTTTTTGGCCGGTTTGCCGGGCGTGCAAAAAGAAGGGTGCGATGGCCTGATCACCAGCGCGCGCTGGGTGCTGCACCGCATGCCCGAGCACACGCGCACCGTGTGCCTGGAGTTTTTTGGCCATGCGCGCGACGCGGTGCCCAGCATTGTCGAGATCCGGGACTTCATGTTTGCCGAGAGCGCGCGCACCGGCACCGTGCTGGCCGGGCTGGAGCATCTGGATGACCGCTATTTGCGCGCGGTGGGCTACACCACCAAGTCGCGGCGCGGCGGCCTGCCCAAGATGGTGCTGGTGGGCGACATCGCGGGCGACGATCAGGACGCGGTGGCGCGCGCGGCCAGCCAGGTGGTGCGCATCGCCGGCTCGCGCGCGGGCGAGGGCTTTGTCGCCGTGGCGCCGGAGGCGCGCAAAAAGTTTTGGGCCGACCGCAAAAAAACCGCCGCCATCAGCCGCCACACCAACGCCTTCAAGATCAACGAGGACGTGGTGATCCCGCTGCCGCGCATGGCCGAGTACACCGACGGCATCGAGCGCATCAATATCGAGCTGAGCCTGCGCAACAAGATCGAGCTGGCCGATGAGCTGGAGCGGTTTTTGACCCACGGCCAACTGCCGCTGGGCAAGCCAGAAGAAGGCGCCGAGCCGCCTTCGCCCGAGCTGCTGCAAGAGCGCGTGGCGCAGGCGCTGGAGGCCACCCGAGCCGCGCGCGCGCTGTGGCAGGGCTGGCTGCGCGATATTGACGCGCTGTTTGCGCAACTGCAAGACCACAGCCTGCGCGCCAGCTGGAAGACGCAAATCCGCGCCCCGCTGCGCGCCATCTTCAGCGGCAGCGCGTTCGCGCCGCTGATGGACGCCATTGGCGGCATCCAGCGCCGCGTGCTCAAGGGCCGTGTGTGGGTGGCGCTGCACATGCACGCGGGCGATGGCAACGTGCACACCAACATCCCCGTCAACAGCGACAACTACGCCATGCTGCAAACCGCGCATCAGGCGGTGGCCCGCATCATGGCGCTGGCGCGCGGGCTGGACGGCGTGATCTCCGGCGAGCACGGCATCGGCATCACCAAGCTGGAGTTTTTGTCCGACGCCGAGCTGGCCCAGTTTGCCGAATACAAGCAGCGCGTCGATCCGCACGGGCACTTCAACCGCGGCAAATTGCTCCGGAATAAAGAGCTGCCAGCGCAAGCCAGGCAAGCGCTGGCGGCTGATTTGGCCAATGCCTACACGCCCAGCTTCGGCCTCATGGGGCACGAGTCGATCATCATGCGCCAAAGCGACATCGGCGCCATTGCCGATGCCGTCAAGGACTGCCTGCGCTGTGGCAAATGCAAGCCCGAATGCAGCACCCACGTGCCGCGCGCCAACCTGCTGTACAGCCCGCGCAACAAAATCCTGGCCACATCGCTGCTGGTGGAAGCCTTTTTGTACGAAGAGCAAACGCGCCGCGGCGTCAGCCTGCGGCATTGGGAAGAGTTCGAGGACGTGGCCGAGCACTGCACCGTGTGCCACCGGTGCCTGTCGCCGTGCCCGGTCAAGATCGACTTTGGCGACGTCAGCATGAACATGCGCAACCTGCTGCGCAAGATGGGGCAAAAAAGCTTTCGCCCCGGCGGCGCGGCCAGCCTGCTGTTTTTGAACGCCACCGATCCGCGCGTCATCAACGGCGCGCGCGCCGTCATGACCGGCGTGGCCTTCAAGGCGCAGCGCGCGGCGGCGGATTTGTTCAAGGCCGCCGCGCGCCGGCAAACCGCCCGTCCGCCCGCCACCGCGGGCAGGCCGCCGCTGCGCGAGCAGGTGATTCACTTCGTCAACAAAAAACTGCCCGGCGGCCTGCCCGCCAAAACAGCGCGCGCGCTGCTGGGCATTGAAGAGCGCTCATGCGTACCGGTCATCCGCGACCCGCAAGCCACCAGCGTCGATAGCGAGGCGGTGTTTTACTTTCCCGGCTGCGGCTCCGAACGGCTGTACTCGCAAGTCGGCCTGGCCACGCAAGCCATGCTGTGGCGCGCGGGCGTGCAAACCGTGCTGCCGCCGGGCTATGTGTGCTGCGGCTACCCGCAGCGCGGCGCGGGCCAGATGGACGTGGCCGAGAAAATGATTACCGACAACCGCGTGCTGCTGCACCGCGTGGCCAACACGCTGAACTATCTGGACATCAAGACCGTGCTGGTCAGCTGCGGCACCTGCCGCGACCAGATCGAGGGCTACCAGTTCGACAAAATCTTTCCCGGCTGCCGCATCATCGACATCCACGAATACCTGCTTGAAAAAGGCATCTGCCTGCCAGGCGGGCAGGGCGCGTACCTGTACCACGAACCTTGCCACAACCCGATCAAGCAGCCAGACTCAACCAGCGCCGTGCGCGCGCTGACTGGCGGCCAGATAGTCAAAAGCCAGCGCTGCTGCGGCGAAAGCGGCGCCTTCGGCGTGAGCCGGCCCGACATTGCCACCCAGGTGCGCTTTCGCAAGGAAGAAGAAATTCGCGCCGCCGAAGCCGCCCTGCGCGCCAGCGGCGCGGCGGGCGAACAAGGCGATCTGAAAATCCTCACCACCTGCCCCAGTTGCCTGCAAGGCCTGAGCCGCTATCAAAACGACCTGCAAACCGGCGTCCTGCAAGCCGACTACGTGGTGGTGGAAATGGCCCGCCGTATGCTGGGCGAAAACTGGATGAGCGATTACATAACCAGCGCCAACGCGGGCGGGATCGAGCGGGTGCTGGTGTGATGGGGCGGCTGGCGTTTTTTTCGTAGTATCGTTACCAGCTTTGCCTGCTTTGCAGCGGCTGATTTTTTGCAGGAGAGACATTTCGTGAACAAAATTTACCCATCCGCCGCCGCGGCGCTCAAGGGCGTTGTCAAGGACGGCCAGTTGCTGGCCGTGGGCGGCTTCGGCTTGTGCGGTATTCCGGAGGCGCTGATCGACGCGCTGCGCGATTCGGGCGTGAAGAACCTGACGGTGATTTCCAACAACGCGGGCGTGGACGGCTTCGGTCTGGGCAAGCTGCTGGAAACGCGGCAGATCAGGAAGATGATTTCCAGCTACGTGGGCGAGAACAAGGAGTTCGAGCGCCAGTACCTGGCCGGCGAGCTGGAGCTTGAGTTCACCCCGCAGGGCACGCTGGCCGAGAAGATGCGCGCCGGCGGCGCGGGCATTCCGGCGTTTTTCACCAAGACCGGCGTGGGCACCATCGTGGCCGAGGGCAAGGAGCTGCGCGAGTTTGACGGCCAGACCTACGTGATGGAGCGCGCGCTGCTGCCCGACGTGTCGCTGGTCAAGGCCGACGTGGCCGACCGCAGCGGCAATCTGCGCTTCAACCTGACGGCGCGCAACTTCAACCCGGCGGCGGCCATGGCCGGCAAGATCTGCATCGTGGAGGTGGAGCGCATCGTCCCCAACGGCGAGCTGGAGCCTGACGACGTGCACCTGCCCGGCATCTACGTGCACCGCATCGTGCACAACCCCACGCCCGAAAAGCGCATCGAAAAACTCACCCTGCGCGAGCACAAGTAATTCAAGGAGTCACAAACCATGGCATGGACCCAGGAACAAATGGCCGCCCGCGCGGCGGCGGAACTGCAAGACGGTTTTTACGTCAACCTCGGCATCGGCATCCCCACGCTGGTGGCCAACCACGTGCCCGCCGACAAGGAGGTGTGGCTGCAATCGGAAAACGGCATGCTCGGCATCGGCCCGTTTCCCAGCGCCGACGAGGTGGACGCCGACCTCATCAACGCCGGCAAGCAGACCGTGACCACCATCAAGGGCAGCTCGATCTTCGGCAGCCACGACAGCTTTGCCATGATCCGCGGCGGCAAGATCAACCTGTCCATCCTCGGCGCGATGCAGGTCAGCGAAAAAGGCGACCTGGCCAACTGGATGATTCCGGGCAAGATGGTCAAGGGCATGGGCGGCGCCATGGACCTGGTGGCCGGCGTGCCGCGCGTGATCGTGCTGATGGAGCACGTCGCCAAGAAGAAAGACGGCGGCATCGACCTGAAAATTCTGCCCAAGTGCAC
>Ga0209628_10000258_pt1 | contig 31633 bp, 25 predicted proteins | sample TergutCu122P4_FD_187285 | JGI IMG/M metagenome (GOLD analysis project Ga0209628, IMG submission 187285) | Cubitermes ugandensis P4 segment gut microbial communities from Kakamega Forest, Kenya - Cu122 P4 (SPAdes) (version 2) | ecosystem: Host-associated > Arthropoda: Insects > Digestive system...
AATGTATATAGAAAATCCACATCGCTATCTTCAGAAAATCGCTCTGTAAGTACTGAGCCAAAAGCATACAAGCGTTCAACCTTGTTGCGTTTGCAAAGTTCTCTAATCTGTGGAATATGCGAATTTAAGTACATGATACTGCTATTACTTTAACGGTGCTAAAATAATGTTTTTTAACCATACTAAGATTATTTGAATACGTTTTTATTAAGTATGTTTGTAAGGTCTTTGCTTTCTAAACACTTGGGATTGTTGAATGACAAAAATATATTTTTTTGAATAGGATATTATCTTAGGTTAAATTCCTTAACTATATCGGATATAACACTATCCATATAGATAGCCTGCCCCGAACATTGCCGCCCACACCAAAAACAGCCTAAATCTTCCAACACAAATTCATTTTGCCGTCTTAGCCATCGGGCTAACTGTTCTGTCCAGCACCACTTTTGAAAACGCTAACAATCAATAGAATGAATTGTTGGCGGTTTTTCATTTATGGGGTGGGTGGGGTGGGTTTTGCGACGATTTACGGTGAATTAACACACAAAGTTAAACAGAGAGTTAAACCAACTTTAGCACGGTGGCTAAGCGTAATATTGACAGGTTTCCTGAAGATTTTATATTTCAACTGAATAAAGATGAATTCAACTTGATATTCCAAAATGGAACATCAAACTGGGGTGGAACACGGAAACTACCGTTTGCTTTTACCGAGCATGGCGTTGCTATGTTGGCAGGATTATTAAACAGTCAAAAAGCAATTGATGCAAATATTCTAATAGTGAGGGTTTTTGTTATGCTCCGTCAATATGTTTTCATTTTTAGATAAATATTTTCGGTATCAAACCAAATCTGATAATTTGTTTCCATATATATTTTGAATTTGTAAATAAACATAAAATTCTTTCGATCACATACAAATCTTTAAAAATTTGACACTAAAAGGCGTTAAATTTTCAGATGAAAACAAGAATTTTTAGTTTCTAAGACGTCTGGAACAAACGTTGTGCAGAAAATCAATCCTTGAATGTTAATGATTTTGTCCTGTAAAAAGTATTTCGAATATTGAGTTTAAAATATATATATATATTTGCAGTCCAAGTTGAAAGAGGCTCTTCGGTTTGGAAATCAATAAATTAACCTCTATGTTATACTAAAAAAGAATCAGTTTTGGTTCAAAATGAAAAAATGTCTGAAGAATTAATTATCGTTCCTGAAATGGAAACACAAAATGATGAACAAGTTGTTTCTCAACTTGTTAAAGATGAACCTATCGTAGAAACTCCTGCAGAAGAAATTAGAGAAGAAGCTACTGCTGTTGAAGAAACGGTTGTATTACCCAAAAAACATGTTGAAAAACCAATTGAAAATGTATATGGCTCATTAGAAAATTTTAATTGGGAAAATCTTGAAAAGAAAGGCTCAAAATATAGCGATATTGACAAAGAGCGCTATGCAGAGTTGTACACAAAATCTTTTAAATCTATTGATGAAAATGCTGTGATCAAAGGCACTATTGTATCTTTAAACACACGCGAAATAGTAGTAAACATTGGTTTTAAATCGGACGGTGTAATTACTGCTTCCGAACTACGTTATAATCCCAATCTAAAAATTGGAGATGAAATTGAAGTTTATGTTGAAAATCAGGAAGATGCGACAGGACAATTGCAATTATCACACAAAAAAGCAAGGATGTTGCAGTCTTGGAATCGTGTAAATCAAGCCTACGATGATGGAGAAATTATCACGGGTTATGTGAAATGTAGAACAAAAGGAGGCTTAATTGTAGATGTATTTGGAATAGAAGCATTTTTGCCCGGCTCTCAAATTGATGTGAAACCGATTCGCGATTATGATCTCTACGTTAATAAAACAATGGAATTTAAGGTTGTTAAAATCAATCATGAATATAAGAATGTTGTAGTTTCTCATAAAGCGCTTATTGAAGATGAATTGGAAGCTCAAAAAGCTGAAATTATCGCACGTCTGGAAAAAGGTCAAATTTTAGAGGGAGTTGTAAAGAATATTACCAGTTATGGTGTATTTATTGATTTGGGCGGTGTAGACGGGTTAATTCATATAACCGACTTGTCTTGGGGACGCATAAACCATCCTGAAGAGATTGTTCAATTAGATGAAAAAATTAATGTAGTAATTTTAGATTTTGATGAAAGTAAGAAACGTATTGCACTTGGGTTAAAGCAATTAATGCCTCACCCGTGGGATGCATTAGACCCTAACTTACAGGTGGGAGATAGAATCAAGGGAAAAGTAGTGGTTATTGCTGATTACGGTGCCTTTATTGAAATAAATCAAGGAGTTGAAGGATTAGTTCACGTTTCTGAAATGTCATGGTCGCAACATCTACGTACAGCGCACGACTTCTTAAAAGTTGGGGATACCGTAGAGACGGTTATTCTTACTTTAGATAGAGAAGAAAGAAAAATGTCGTTAGGTATTAAGCAATTAATCCCAGACCCGTGGACTGATATTACCAGCAAATATCCTACTGGTTCTAAGCATAATGCCACTGTTCGTAATTTTACAAACTTCGGTATTTTTGTAGAATTAGAAGAAGGTGTTGATGGATTGATTCATATTTCTGATCTTTCGTGGTCAAAAAAGATTAAGCATCCTGCTGAATTTACAAAAATCGGAGAAACCATTGAGGTAGTAGTTTTAGAAGTTGATATTGAAAACCACAGATTGAGTTTAGGACACAAACAATTGGAAGAGAATCCGTGGGATATCTTTGAAACCGTTTTTGCTATAGGGACTACTCATCAAGGTACTATTATTTCACAAAATGATAAAGGATATACAGTTGCTTTACCTTACGGTATTGAAGGGTTCTGCTTTAATCGTGCTTTACAAAAAGAAGATAAATCTACTCCTAAAATTGAGGAAGTGCTTCTTTTTAAAGTGATTGAATTTCAAAAAGATGCTAAAAAAATAAATCTGTCGCATACCAAGACCTGGCAAGAAACGAAGGAAGAGGAAGAAAAACGGGTAGCTGCTGAAGAGAAGAAGAAGAAGAAAGAAATTGATAAGATCAATGAAAGTACAGAAAAAACGACTTTAGGAGATTTAGATGCCTTTAAAACATTGAAAGAGGATTTAGAAAAAAATAAAGAAAAATAATATTTTCTTTAGTCATAAGCAAGATAAGAAATTTTAAGACAACGTTTGTAAAATAAAATCTGTTGCTTTTTGATACATATCTTGCATAATTTCAGAGCTATCTCCCGGTGCAAAACGTGCAAATTCACATTGCTGTAATGTCTCTGTAAATTTGTCAATGGTTTGTTCGGAAGCACCTAATTGTAAGAGTTTTGTGGTTACATTCTCCATGGAAAGTTGAGATACCGGAATGTGGTATTTATCACTTAAATATCCCCAGAGTGCGCGAGATATCTCCATATAAAACAATTCTTTATTTTTTTCTTCCAAAAGTTTTTTGGCGGTCTTTAAACTTTTACGAGCCACTTTATTCGCTTTTTTATAACGCATTACAACCACATCACTTCTTATTTCAATTTGCTTTCTCCAAATAATTATAAAAATTAATAATAGTAATATGGGTAATAGTAAGGCTGCATAATACTTCTGTGATCCGAAAAACGCAACACTTAAGGGTTTTAATTTAAAATTGGAAGTTCGAATAAAGCGGATATCATTTCCTAAAACTTTAATATCTTTCTGCAAAGAGGTGCTTGATACGGATAATTGCCCGGACCCTTTCTCTATTTGGAGTGTATATTCTTCTGTGTTAAGTGTTTTATAAGTACTTGAGTGAGGGTCGAAAAATGAAAATGTAGCCTTTGGGATAGTATAACTCCCTTCATTACGAGGAATTATTACATATTCAAAAATACGCGACCCGGTAACTGTATTTCCCTTAGTGTTAATATTATCTGTAATTCTTGGTTCTGTTACATCAAAATCGGACGGAAATGCAATAGATGGTGGCTCAATATGTTGAATATTACCGGTGCCATTTATGGTAATAGATAAATTAGTGGCATCATTGGTTTTGAGTTGGGTTCTGCTTAAAGATGAACTCATTGTAAAATTTCCTACCAAATCTTCAAAACTATCAGGTTTCTTGTCTTGAGGTAGTGGCTTTACACTGAGTTGAATAGAGTTTGATTTAAGGTTAATGTTATAATTTTGTGAACTTTGCCTGCCTCCAAAAAAACTATCGAAGAAAGGGTCGCCGGTACTTTGTTGAGTAATAATATTTACAAGTAATTCTATATCCAAAGGGCTAACCGTAATCTCACCTGTTTTTTGTGGAAACACTGCCATTTTTCTATATTCGTGAGTGGCATATCTTTTCCCATTAATAATCTCTTGTTTCGCTATATTTTCAGCAGCCGGATCACCCAACGTATAAGACCATAATCCGCTTTGTGTAGGCATAGTTGCATTATTTACGCGATACCCTCCATTCACACCTTGACCAACATATAATTTGTAGGTAATAATCACTTGCTCTCCTTGATAAGGGTTTGAGTTAGAAACATAAGCACGAATAAATAGATCATTTTTATCAAAAGTTTGCGAAGACTGCTGATTACGGGTTCCCTGCTGCTGCTGCTGAGTTCCTGCTTGTTGTGATGCCACCACTTTAATTTGAACATTATTTGATTTCACTTGGGCACCATTCACCATAAATGTAGCTGGAGGTATAGTAAAATTTCCCTCTTTTTGTGCTCTGAGCGTAAAGGAATATGAATAAGAGTTACTTTGCGTTGTTTGTCCATTGATGGAAGTCATTGAACTGGAAAAGCTGGAATTGGGACCACTTAACGCATCAAATCCGGGAAATTGGAAAGAGACAATCTGTTGGGCATTTTGGTTTAGCGTATAAGTAAAAGTAAAAGTTTGCCCTACGGTTACCTGAGATGGCGCATTGGCAGTGCAGGTTACTTGCGCAAAAAGATCTTGAAAATTCCCCGTAAAAAATAATAAAATACTAATAATAAGAATTTTACGAATGTAATTCATCGTGATTTTTTTTTTGAACAAGTAACGTGGTAAGAATAAAATTATTGCTCTTACACTCTTACTTATCTTATGTATTTAATCATTTATAGGTTAAATCCGTTTTTTTATAAAAAACTATCTCCAGTTAACACACGCAATTTCAAAGTGTATTTTTGTCGGCAATTTCATAAATTATGAAAATCATCCAAAATATTCTTGTTTCTGACGATATATTTAACGAATATTTTTATTGCGACCTCAGTAGTTGTGGCGGATTATGCTGTGTGGAAGGAGATACCGGTGCACCGCTTGACCCGGAAGAGATTTTAGATTTGGAAGATAATTATCCCATTTTTAAAAAATATATGACACTCAAAGGTGTTGAAAAAGTAGATAAAGATGGCACTTTTGATTACGATACGGAAGGCTCATTGGTTACGCCATTGTTGGATGATGAAAGTTGTGCATTTGCTTTTTTTGAGGAAGATATTACCAAATGTGCCATCGAAAAAGCATTTCTTAATGGAGAAATTGACTTTCAAAAACCCATCTCCTGCCACTTATATCCTATTCGAGTAAAAATTCTCCCTAATTACGAAGCACTGAACTACCACCGCTGGTATATTTGTAATTCCGTGTGCAAAAAAAATGATGAACTAAAATTACCGCTCTATAAATTTTTAAAATTGCCGCTTATCAGAAAATACGGAGAATTGTGGTATTCAGAATTAGAAAAATGTGCTACCTCTTGACAATCGCTCTCTCAAAGTATATATTTGCCGGCAAAAAAATAATAATCTATGCACCTACTTCCAAAAACTCTCCCATCTTTATTATTCCTCTTTATACTCCATCAATTTTGTTTTGCCGATACTATCCGCATGATGCAATATAACATGATGTATTATACAAATTCTACTCCAACTGATTGTAATCCGGTAGGGAATTACCTGAACGACAAAGATGAGAATTTAAAAATCATTATTGATTACCTGTTACCGGATATATTCTGTGTAAATGAAATAGGGAGCAAGCCTGAATATATTAATCGTGTGCTAAATAATGTAATGAACGCTAATGGGCGAGACTACTACCGGAGTTGCCCATTGACCAATTATTCCGGTGGATCCATTGCCAACATGCTGTATTACGATTCCCGAAAATTGGAATTTTATAGCCATTTTTATGTAACTACCTATCCACGAGATATTAATGCTTATAAAATGGTTTACAAATCTGACCCATTGGCACAAGGTGATACAGCATTTATAACATTTATTATTGCCCACTTAAAGGCTGGAAGTTCCGATACGGATAAAAATGACAGAACCACTCAAGTAGAGCGTTTGACAACAAAATTAGAGCAAATGGGTATTGACAATTACGTATTTTCAGGAGATTTTAATTTGTATAATGCTTCCGAACCTGCCTATCAACATCTATTATTTAACAATAACACGGCTTTTCGTTTTTTTGATCCGATAGATGCTTATGGAAAATGGCAAGATAATCCACAATTTGCAACAGTGCATACTCAGTCTACGCACACTACATCCGAAAACGGATGCTATTCCACAGGCGGTTTAGACGACCGATTTGACTTTATATTAGTTTCTCCCACTGTTTTTTATGGTACCAGGAAGGTAAAAGTAATTACGGAAACTTACCAAACTGTAGGACAAGATGGACTACGCTTAAATAAAAGTCTACTCTCACCCATCAATAACACACTCCAAATGGAAATATTAACCGCTATGTACAATTTTTCCGACCATTTGCCTGTAATTTGCGATTTTGATATAAAAACCACTACAACCATTAAAGAATACAGGCCATCTTTTTTTGTAAATGTAGAAAACCCTATAAAAAATACACTAAATATGCAAATTTATGTTGAAAATGATCAAGTGCTTGATTTTGACATTTTTGCAATAAATGGGCAAAAAATTGAGCATTTTTCAGCATATATTTCCGCCGGATCTAACAACCTTAGAAGAACTTTTACGATGGTCCCATCATTATATTTTTTAAAAATAACTAATGAGCAAAATGAGAGTATAGTAAAGAAAATAGTTAAATAGTGTATTTTTGCGGCTAAATTTCTTACATGAAAATAGCTTTTATCGTTTCTATTTTTTTACTTACTCCCTTTATTGTTATTACAATTTTTCGCAAATATCAACTTGGAAAGAATGTTGGGACAGTAATTATGGCTTATGTAATAGGTATTTTATTGTCGTTTGTTTTTTCCTTTACCGGATTCCTTTCTCAGCCGGAAGTGGAATCTTTGACTAAGATTCAGGACTTGCTCATGTATATATCTGTTCCATTGGCAATTCCATTAATGTTATTTAGTTCTGATTTTAGATTGTGGACAAAATCTTTACCTAAAACGTTTATTGCACTTTTTACCGGACTTGCTGCAGTTTGCATAGCGGTAGTAGTTTCATTTATCATTTTTAAAAATCCCGAAATTCCTGAATTAGATAAAGTAGCAAGTGTAATAACCGGAATCTATGTTGGAGGAACTATGAATTTTTTTGCAGTAGGTAGCGCTTTGAAAATTAATGAAAGTCTTTTAACTCAGAGCCTAACTTATGAAATGCTGATTATTTTTCCATTCTTATTATTTATAACTGCCGGAGGCTATAAATTATTTCGTTGGTTATTGCCTTTCAAAGATGAGACATCCGTTGAAAAAAATAATAATAATAATGAGGAGTTGTCATTAGGTGATATTGAGATTTATGAAGGGATGCTCACAAAAAAAGTGTTTCCAAAAACCATGCTGGGTTTTTTATTATCTATAAGTTTTTTAATAATCGGAGCAGGGCTCTCTTTTTTAATAACCGGTAAACTGAATGAATTAACAGTTATTTTAACTATTACTACATTGGCTATCATCGCTTCTTTTAATCATAAGATACGTAACTTACCCAGAACTTTTGAATTAGGCATGTTCTTTATACTGATATTCAGTGTAATTGTTGCTTCTAAATTCAACATTAATGAATTTAAATCAAGCGCAGTGAGTGTTTTTCTATTTGTATTATCAATTACACTACTCTTTATGATTTTTCATGTGATACTGTGTCGCATCTTTAAAATATCGGGCGATCTGTTTTTAGTAGCCATTATAGCATTGATATGTTCCGCCCCTTTTGTGCCGCCTATTGTGAGTGCTATGGGAAATCGTAAGGTACTGATAAGCGGCATTACTGTTGGACTTGCCGGTTATGCTCTCGGAACATACCTGGGAATAGGGATATTCTATTTATTGAAACTATTTTAGAGAACTGAATGAAGAATAGGGAAGTAGCGTACGCTTTAATCTGCTATAATATTTTGTTGCAAAATAGGGATAAATAATAAAAGATGTTATGTTGCGTTTATAAATACGCAATATTTCTTTATGAATAATAAAAAGTTTTTTCTGCTCTTTTTTCTTTGTCTATTATATATTCTAACAAGAGCACAAGTTTCTAAATATAGCAATGAATTTTTATCATTAGGAATTGGGGCACGCGGATTAGCAATGTCGAATACAATGGTTGCCCTATCCAATGATGTAACTTCAGCTTACTGGAATCCGGCCGGATTGACCAGAATGCAACGTTCGTATCAGTTAGCAGCCATGCATGCGGAATATTTTGCCGGTATTGCAAAATATGACTATATTGGGGCAGGCTATAGAATAGACAACAAACAGGCAGTGGCTTTTTCATGGATTCGATTTGGGGTTGATAATATTTTAAATACTACAGAATTGATTGATGATCAAGGAAATATTAGATATGACAAAATAAAATTATTTTCCGCAGCCGATAATGCTTTCTTATTAAGTTATGCGTATAATTTTGAACAAATTAAAGGATTATCCGTAGGCGCAAATGTCAAAATTATTCATAGAAAAATAGGTTCCTTTGCTAACGCTTGGGGATTTGGTTTCGATGTGGGCCTACAATATCATAACAAAGGATGGCAGGCGGGTGCCATATTAAAAGATGTTACTTCTACTTTTAACGCATGGAGCTACCATTTAACCGACACGGTAATTGCCGTTTTTGAAGCAACGGGAAATAAGATTCCAAAAAGTTCTCTGGAAGTAACGGTTCCGAAATTCAACTTTGGTGGTGGTAAATATGTGGAACTTGGAAAAGGATTTAACGGAACATTTGCCTTAGATTTTGATTGTACTTTTGATGGAAAACGAAATGTACCGATTAAAAGTAAAGTGCTCTCCATTGACCCTCATGTTGGAATAGAGTTTGGCTATAAAAATATTGTAGCAATCCGTGCCGGGGTAGGTAATTTTCAACAAGTTCCATATTTTGATGGCAAAAATAAACTCTCTTGCCAAATTAATCTCGGAATAGGTGTTGGAATTAAAGATATTGTTTTTATAGATTATGCTTTCACTGATTTGGGAAATCTATCGGTTGCCTTATATTCCCACGTTTTCTCACTCAAAATTATGATTGAATCGTTTAAAAAAGGAGCGACTAACTAAACATCTATATTGGTAAAGAATTTGATAATTCTAATTCGGAAGATTATATTTTATCAATTATCGTGGTTGCTAAATCTTGGTTGCCCTTTCATAAATTCCGGTCATATAGGCAATCAACATTCCGTAGTTAGTGATAGGTATTCCCTTATCTACTGCGGGTTTTAAGCGGTTAAGAATTTGCTTTTGAGTAATCATACATCCCCCGCATTGTATGATTAAGGCATATTTTTCAATATTATCTACAGGAGTTAACCCTGAGACAAAATCAAAATGTAAAGTTTTACCTGTGTAATCTGTGAGCCATTTGGGTATCTTTACTCTGCCTATATCTTCACAAGAAGTGAGGTGCGTACAGGATTCCATAATGAGCACAAAATCACCATTTTTTAGATTATCAATTCGGGGTGTACCTTTTAAATAGTTCTTGTAATCGCCCTTGCTCCTTGCCAATAAAATGCTAAAACTGCTTAATGGAATATTGGGAGGAATAATCTGTGCCACTGTTTTAAAAACCTGGCTATCCGTAATGACCAACTTAACTTGCATGTTTTGTGGTTTTTCAGAAAAAAAATCACCTACCTTATCCTCTTTCATCACAATGGCAACCGCATTTTGGTCTAAAATAGCACGAATAGTTTGTACTTGCGGTAAGATAAGCCTACCCTCAGGAGCAGCACTATCAATAGGAGTAATAAGCAGAACTATATCGTTTTCTTTTACTATACCACCCAATAACGAATGGGAATGCAATGCCGATTCGGGAGTTTTTTGTTTTATGGCATCTATCAATGCCGGAATACCATACCCTGTTTTAGCACTCAAAGAAATAACAGATTCATCTGTAATAATTATATTTTTAATAGTAGTAGCATCGGATTTATTATTAACCATGATAAAAGGGGTACCTAATTTCCGGAGTTGTTTAACTATTTTTTTCTCCATCATGGTGTATTGGTAATCTATAATTATAAGAATTGCCAAGTCAATATGTTTGAGTACGTTTTCGGTTTTTTCAATACGCTTTTTCCCTAACTCATTTACATCGTCAATCCCGGCAGTATCAATAAGCATTACCGGCCCAATGCCTGAAATTTCCATAACTTTTTTTACAGGATCTGTAGTTGTGCCGGCAATATCAGAGACAATGGCAATCTCTTGACCGGTAAGTGCATTAATAAGCGAACTTTTTCCAACATTTCGTCGTCCAAAAATACCAATATGCGGGGTTGAGTTTTGGTTTTTCATTTTTTATTTGCAAAATAATAATTATTATCTATTACAAATACCCGAATATTCACAATAATTGCAGTTATCTTGATTATGGGTATGTGTAAATGGTGTTGTCTCGTCCAGAATATCACTAAACAGTGCCTTTAAATGATCTTCAAATAATTGCAAAACTTTACCATTCAAAATTCTCTCCTTATCAATTTCTGCATAATAAATATAATCTTCATTTTGTTTATACAATTCCTGGAAAGCAATAATTCCACATTGAATGTCATCAGTTTTAGATAGATAATTTCTTTTATCGTTTTGGTATAGATAGGCATAGCATAATAACTGAAAAAGTTGTTGAAAATCTGAATCTGTAAAGAGAAAACTTATTTCTTCCGCTTTGCATCGCAATTTTTTAGTTTCCACTTTTCCGGTTTTATAATCCAAAATAGTAATTTTATTATCACGCATTTCAACCCTATCCGCTTTTCCGGAAAAGTGTACAGTTCTCGTATCTATATTCAACTCTGTATTTAACCGGATTTCTGTACAAATAATTTGATAAACAGAGTTTTTCCATTCATTACGGATTACATCCATGTAATCTAAAATACTTTTTTTTACCACCTGAAAGGCTAAAAACAGTTTTCCCTGAAAAATATCCTCGTTATTTACTTCGTGTTGTCGTCTAAAAAAGCGTGTAATTGTTTCATCAATATCATTAGAATATTCTGCTAAAATAGATAAATACAGATTCTCATTTCCGTGCAATTTTTTAAATATTTCATCTAAAACGTTATGAATAATCGTCCCGATAATACTACTTTCAGTACTTACATCAAAAACTTCCGGAATGGTTATTTCGTTTATATATTTCCAGTAGAATCTTAGCGGACATTGAATGTAAGTGCTTAATCCCGTGGGAGAATAACAGTAATTTGATAATTTTTCTAATATGGATAGAGTTTTTGTAATATTTATGGCTGCCTCCTGTTTGGGGCTCGAAAATGGAATTATAAATTGGTGCGTAGTGAAGTGAATGCTTTCTTGTAACTGTTGTTTTTTTATTTCAAATTCCAATTGTTCTATAAATCTACTTTTTTCGGCTAATTTGTTTGTAGAGTCATTATCATAAATAAGAAATAAATTTTCAGCACGTTGTAGTAATCTAAAAAAATGGTACCCGAAAATAGCGTCTGTGTGCTGATAGGTAGGGATATTAAAATGTTTTTTGACATCATACAACAATAATGACGGTGCAGATGCTCCTTTCGGCAGAACACCCTCATTCATTGATACCATGATCACATTTTTAAAATCAAGCATACGGGTTTCAAGTAGTCCCATAATTTGCAAACCCTCGTGAGGGGTTCCTCTAAATGGGATTGTAACGGTATTTAATTTTTCTTTAAGAAAATACTCTGCAATAGCAAAATCCAGTTCTGCATTATAGGGAAAAAATCTCTTTAAAAACTCATAAACATCACATAATAAATTAATTATAAGAGAATTAAAATTTATGTTGCTTTGATATTCATACGTTGGTAATCTGTTTTTGAGATAGTTCAGGAATTCGAATCCTTGCGTTTTCAAATTATAGAGTGGTTTTTGCAGTATGTTATTTTGTTTTTCTTCCTCTATTAATTGTAGTAATTGCTGGGCAGCCAATGTGTCATTGAGTTGGTACCCCATTGTAATATTTGCATTCTCGCAATTATAAATATGTAAAAATGGCAAAAGCATAGATTCATCTGCAAACACAAGTGCAGTATCATTTAAATTTCCCTGTTTTAGTTTAATATCATTCAATATTTCAATGGCCTGATATATTTGCGCAGTACGTTTTGGAGCGCCGATGCAGGAAATTTGTTTGGGAATATCTTTATAATTATTTGCTTTATAAATTTCCGATATTTTTAACTTTTGTAGAATCTCATCTATAAAGATGCCATACTTTTCATCATAGAAATGGTCAATGTCAAAGTAGATTTCAGCATTTTTGCGGACATAAAAATAATAGAATATCTCTAATTCAGCGGGAGTAAGGGCATTGAACCCTGCAAAAATGTAGCGCAAGGATTTATTGTTGGCGATTGCTCTACTTTCTCTGTTATCATCGTTATATGCATGGTTAATAATAGTAGCAGCATCCCGATAGATCATCCCCTCATACCCTAATTTATCATCTTTCAGCATTTTTGTAAAATCAATATACAAGCTGGCCAATTGTGTATAAAAGTATAAGTATTGTCTTTGAGTTTCAGTAAGGTTCTCTTTGCCAAAAGAGGTCTCTAATGTTTTTATTTCGGAAAGATTTGAAAAGATGGTGGGAGCATCAGCCAATTGTATATCAATTTCATTAATATCATTTAGAAAAAGAGGTGCCCACACTAAAAAAGATGCAAAATCATCACATTTCTCCATATTTTTCATTTTGCAAATTTCATACAGACGTATTAACAGTTCATCCTTCTCAATCTTTTTTAAGGAGGATAAACTTTCAATAAATTCATTTACAGATAGTATGTTAGGAGCAAAAACAGGTTTGGTAAAATGGGATGTCAATTTTTTGAAAAGTTCACGTTTTGCTCGTTTATTGGGAACAATTACAGTGGTATTTTCTAATGGTACTTCTCCGTTTTCAGTAATTTTCTCAACAAGTTGAGATAGAAATGAAGCCATAATTTTTTTTTATAGGGCAAAAATAGTAATTATAAACTGATTTTTTGCCATCCATGTAAAAGATAGGACTATTTCTGAAAAAATTATGGATATTTGCTTTTTTTTAAAAAACGACAATGCAGACAAGGAGTCGCCTGTTTTTATGGATAAAAAACTATAAATCAAAACTTGTTATTATTGTTTTATGCAATTTGATGGCGGTTTTGTTTTCTATTCTATCTCTATTTTTACTCGAACCATTTATTAATTTATTTTTTTCAGGGAATTTAAACAAATTAACTCCAATCAGTGCATTTGTGGTATCATACTTATCAAAAATTATTGATATTCAAATATTAATAGCCTCAATGGCAGCATTAGTAATTATAGTTATTTTTTTCTTTATCTTAAAAAATTTGTTTGCTATTTTATCGTCATGGTTAATGGCAAGCATAAAAAGTAGATTTATTCAAAACCTCAGAAATGAAATCTATCAGCAGATAACTATTTTGCCATTGGCCTATTTTTCGCAAAAAAAGCGTGGCGACATTATCTCAAGAGCCGTAAACGATGTGCAAGAATTAGAAAATACATTACTGCGATCTTTACAGCAACTGCTTGCTGAACCCATTACAGTACTCGCGTATCTTACGGCGCTTTTTTTTATTGATTATAAGTTGACTATTTTTACACTCATCCTGCTTCCTTTTGCAGGGTTTCTTATTTCATTGGCATCAAGGAAATTAAAAAAGAAGGCGGTAGATTCGAAAGATATATTGGGAGAACTTTTTTCTCATATTGAGGAGTCTTTATCAGGATTAAGAATTATTAAAAGTTTTAATGCACATCATCATGCTTCTGAGGTTTTTGATAAGTGGAATAAAAAATACTCAAAATTGTATAAATATATTTTGCGGAATGTAGATTTGGCATCTCCCCTAAGTGAATTTTTGGGTATCACCGTAGTTATGATTATTTTAGTTTTTGGCGGATGGCAAGTACTTAGCGGAACAGGTACTTTAACAGCCTCACTTTTTATTGTATATATTGCACTTGTTACTCAAATTATAAATCCGGCGAAAAATATTGCGGCCGCTTATGCCAATTACAGAAGGGGAATTGCAGTTATGGAAAGAGTGGAAGATATTCTTAATGCAGGTGAAAAAATAATACAAGTGCCTCATGCGATTGCTTTAACAAATTTTAAAGATAAAGTTGAATATAAAAATGTTCATTTTTCCTATCATAATGATATTAAAGTCATTGATAATCTATCCTTTAGTATAAAAAAGGGCGAAACATGTGCCATCGTGGGGCACTCCGGTTCAGGAAAAAGCACGCTTATAGATTTATTGCTTAGATTTTACGATGTTACTTCAGGAGAGATCTTAATTGACGGAATCAATATTAAAGAATATGTAATTGACGATTTGCGGAGTTTATTTGCATTGGTTACTCAAGATATTGTTTTGTTTAATGACACAATATTTAACAACATAGCGTATGGCTTACAGCATGTGTCTTATGAAAAGGTAAGGATGGCTGCAGAAAAGGCTCATGCGCTGGAGTTTATTGAAACTTTGCCTCAACAATTTGATACTGTATTGAGCGACAGAGGGCTATCGCTTTCAGGGGGGCAACGTCAGAGATTAAGTATTGCACGGGCCATTTTACGAGATGCTCCTATTCTTATTTTAGATGAAGCCACCAGCGCATTGGATGATGCTTCAGGAAAGAAAGTATATCATGCTATTGATGAACTCATGAGGGGAAAAACGGTCATTATGATTACACATAGTTTATCCGCTATTGAAAATGCGAACCAAGTTATTAGACTTTAATTTAATTAATAATTAACCAACATACCCATGTTTTTAGAAACAAAAGCCAACAGAATAAATAAAAAAGGATGGATAGAAGTAATTTGTGGTTCTATGTTTTCAGGAAAAACGGAAGAATTATTGCGTCGTATTAGGCGTGCACAATTTGCCAAGCAAAACATTGAACTTTTTAAACCTGCTATGGATCTCCGGTATTCCGAAACGGCATTAGTATCACACGATGCCTCTGCCATGCCCTCAACGCCTGTACACAATGCTGCTGAGATTTTGCTCTATGTTTCTATGGATACTGTTGAAGTAGTAGGTATTGATGAAATACAATTTTTTGACGATGGGATTGTAGGAATATGTGATCAATTAGCAAACGCCGGTATCAGAGTGATAGTAGCCGGCTTAGATATGGACTATTTGGGTCTCCCTTTCGGGCCTATGCCCAAATTAATGGCAATTGCGGAATATGTTTCCAAAGTACATGCCATTTGTTCCCATTGCGGAGACCTGGCACACTATTCTCATCGCATTGTTGCCGGAGATAAACAAGTTTTACTGGGTGAGAAAGATGCCTATGAGCCGTTGTGCAGACATTGTTTTTTCCCAATTAAGAATTCAAATTACCCATCCACAAGATAAATAATCATCTAATCATGAACCCTATACATTACATTTCCCAATATCTGACCAATATTATTGATATTTTTTTAGTAATAACCATAATCATATTGCTTTTTCGATGGTTAAGGGGAACTACAGCTACGAGGATTATTACAGGACTGATTTTGGTGTATGCAATATGGAAAGTGGTCTCTCTTTTTCATCTTACCGTACTTTCTGAAATTTTGGGACAAATTATTCAAGTGGGAGTAATTTTATTGGTAATTATCTTTCAACCGGAAATACGTAAATTTTTATATATGCTGGGAAATAGAAAATTTTTTAAATGGGTTGCCAGAAATAGTAAAGAGGAAGATTTTGATGATGATATTGACTCTATTGTTCGGGCTTGCAAACGTATGTCTGCTTCTCAAACAGGTGCCTTAATCATTATTGCAAGAAAAAATTCTCTAAATGAGATTATAGGTACAGGAGAGCAGATTGATGCACTTGTTTCGCGTGAACTTTTGGAAAATATTTTTTTTAAAAACAGCCCGCTGCATGATGGTGCAGTAGTTATCAAAAAGCATCGCATTGTTGCAGCACGTTGTATTCTACCGGTTTCAAAATCAGATACGCTGCCTACTGATGTTGGGTTACGTCATCGCTCGGCAGTGGGAATTACTTCAGAAACAGATGCTATTGCAGTGATTGTTTCCGAACAAACAGGCCAAATCTCCGTTTCAATGCAGGGACAGTTGCAACAGCACATCTCCCCAACGGTATTGAAACAGAAATTATTGGGAAAAATTGAGATGTAATGACTTTTTTTGAATATAAATAAAATAACATAAAAATGTTCACTTTTAAAGATAACCTTACGACCGTTCCTGCTTTTAAATTTATATATGATAATATGCATTTCTGCTCTTCACTTGGAAGAAAGGAACTTCTTCAAAGTTGTTTTATTACAGACACTGATATGCTTGAGACTTGCATTCTTGAAATTGAAAAAATAATGGTTTGGCAAGGAGAAAATAATGATCATTTAGATAAAATGGTTACCTTGCTTGCATCCATACAAGATATTTTTCCCACACTTTCACGATTAAATAATCATGATTTTTTAGATGACATTGAACTTTTTGAAATCAAGAAGTGTGCACTTATCATGCAAGAAATTGATTCTATCCTAAAAAAAACATCTTTTCCGCTTTTTTTTCTACATGATTTGAAAGAAGTAATTCAAATTTTAGATCCGGAAAATAGCTTATTGCCCCATTTCTATATTTACTCGTCTTACAGTAAAGAGTTAACGGCTCTGCGTAATAGGAGTATTAGCATTAAAGTACCGGAAGAAAAAGAAGATTTATTGTGGCAAATTTCTAAATTAGAAGATAAAATAAGAGAAGGTTTAGTAAAAAAACTGATTCCTTATGCTACCCGATTGGAGTATAATTTAAAAATAATTGGCAAATTGGATTTATTGATTGCAAAGGCGGCGATAGCTTTAGCATGGAATTGCTGTAAACCGGAAATTTCCGACCACCATACATCTTATACCGGTCTTTTTCATCCGGTTGTATTACAACGCTTAAAGAAAGAGAACCTACTTTTTCAACCTGTTAATATTGAACTAAAACAGGAATCTTGTTTAATCACGGGTGCTAATATGACGGGAAAGTCGATTTTTCTCAAGTCAATAGCATTAAGCCAATGGATGTTTCAATTTGGGTTTTATGTGCCGGCACAAAAAGCTTCTATTATTCCGGTGGAGAAGATTCATTTGGTTGCCGGAGATAGCGATACTGAAAACACAGGCTTATCTTCTTTTGTGAATGAAATTTTTCATATTCATCGTATTCTTCAGGAACTCAAAGAAAATTGCAAGATGTTGGTTTTAGTAGATGAATTTGCGCGTACAACCAATCCAAAAGAGGGAACAGCTTTTGTAACGGCATTTCTTGAGATGATGAATCATAAAAAAAATATTTGTTTGGTTACTACCCATTATTCTCATGTAAAAGGGCAATTTCGTCGTTTGCGTGTAAAAGGAATTCAATGGGATAAAGTTGAGAATATCATTACCCATCCGCAAGAATTGAACAAATATATAGATTATCAATTAGAAGATTGTGATGAAAAAACTGCTCCCGAAGAAGCAGTTAAGATTGCAGAAATAATTTCAATTGAAGATACTTTTATCTCTTTAGTTAAAAAGTATATATAGTAATTTATTTTGTATCAAGCAAAAATGGAATAGGAATCGTGAAGAAACTACGAACAACCTGGCCGTTTTGTTTGGCAGGGATAAAACATTTCAATTGGGAAATCGCTTTTAATGCTTCTTCGTCTAATTTTGGGTGTACCTTAGCTACTACTTGCGGATTAGAAATCGAGCCATCTTTTTCCACAATAATTTGAACTACTACGATGCCTTGTACTTTATCTTTTCGAAGTTCATTAGGGTACTGCACTTTTTTTCCAATAAATTGAAACAGTTCATTGTTTCCATCAATATACACGGCTTTTTCAGTTGGCCAATAATACGGAGTATTCGCATCCTTTATTTCTACTTTTTTTTCCGTAGTAAAGTTGCTCTCCGGAATAGTTACTGTAGATGATTGAACAAGATTTTTTTGCGGGTCGGCAATGTTAGTCAATTTAATGGTCAGCGCAGGTTCTTTTTTCTCTTGTGCATTTGATTTATCTGAGTTATTTGTTGCATATTTAACTTGTGTACCTTCTTTTTTTACTACCTTAGAAGTTCCTACACAGTCAGTTTGAGCAAACCCGTTTGTCGTAAAAAACATTGCTACAATGCAAATTAATACGATTGATGTAAAAGAAAATAATTTAGACTTCATATCTGGAAATATTTAAAATTATACTATAATTTAACGGCACAAAAATAAAAAAAATATAATATACGCATCACTATTCATTTTTACATCCTCTAAACATTCTACTCCATCTAATTTTCCCTTCTCCAAGCGATTTGAATTTATCTAAGGAAAGCCATACAAACCATACTTTACCAGCTATGTGGTTTTCGGGGACAAATCCCCAGAAGCGTGAATCTGCCGAATTATGGCGATTATCTCCCATCATAAAATAATAATCTTGCGCAAAAGTATACTCCGTAGCAGGATGACCGTCAATTATAATTTGTCCATCCTTTACTTGTAAGTTATGAAGTTCATAATTGCGTATTATTTGTTCGTAGAGTGCAATCGTTGAGTCGTTTAAAACAACTGTAGCACCTTTTTTGGGAATCGTAATTGGGCCAAAAAAATCTTTATTCCAGTGATAACGAGAATCATGGGGAAAAATATTCATATCTCGTTCACCTTTTTTTTCTACTGATTTTTCCACTAAAAATCCCATTTTTTCTATAGCTGTTTTTTGCTCATGGGTCAAGTAATAATAAGAAATATAGTTTTCTTTTCCCATGTCTTCTTCGTTAATATTTAGTGCCTTACGCTTGCTTAAGGTAAGTCCTATCCCATTTGGATCCAAGACATTATACTTAAATTGAATGCGGACAGGATTTTGCATGGGGTTATCATTGATAAATACTTGCGTATCAATAACTTCTAACTTATCTCCGGGGAGTCCAATAGCACGTTTTACATAAAACTCGCGTTTGTCGATAGGTCTTGCAGTAACATGATAGATTTTTTTCACGGCGTCTCTACCTTTTCCTTGATAGTATGCGCCCGGATTATTTGAAGCAATAACATTAATCCCATCAATACCGTACCTGTTTAATAATCTATTCATTTCCGATTTTGGTGTATTTGGGTTTAGCATGGCATCAAATTCACGAACTATAGCATAATAACTTTCGTTTTGACGTTCCAGCACCACTGTGTCTCCATCGGGGTAATTAAAAACTACGGCGTTTCCTCTTTCCGGCGGGTGAATTTTAGGAAAACGCATATATGGTAGTTTTATCCATTCCAGATATGCTTTTGTAAATTGCGTTAGTGGGAGTGTGTGATGTACAAAAGGAACCGCTAATGGAGTCATAGGAATGCGGGCGCCATAAGTGATTTTATCCACAGCAAGGTAGTCACCCACCATTAATGAGCTCTCCATGGAAGATGTTGGAATAGCATACAGTTCAAATAAGAAACTGCGAAGGATATAGGCAGCGGCAACAGCAAAAATCAAGGCATCTGTCCAATCGCGCAAGGTGCTTTTTTTAAACTTTGGCAACTCTGCTAATTTTGTATAGTGTTCATTTTCTGAAATTCCAAGGTAGGGTAAATAGATGAAAAAGAACAATGTTCCCGGAATAAGATAGAGATAGCTTGTTTTTCTAAACAATCTTATGGTTTTCCAAACCATAAGATAAAACATAAAAACACAAATAAAAGGAAAAATAATAAAAAAGATCCACCATTTTGGGCGCGATAAAACATTGAGCCATATCCACATATTGTATACAGGGATAAGACTTTTCCAAGGTTGAATCCCAACTTTCTTGAAAAGAAACCACAACCCGATTTGAAAGCCGATAATGGCAATAATAGTTATGATCATCAGTGAATTAGGTGTAAGTGAAAGCATATTCTGTTTTTTTTAATAATGAATCAACGAAATAATCAGATAAAAAGTATTAAAATTCATTTTCTATTTTATATTTCAATCTTTTCGGTCATCTTTTAACAAAAAATAGACTGCTGTAGTATAAAAATCCTGAAGAAAAGGAATTTGAAACAATTTCCAAATTTTTCTCGGTGTAAGTCCAAATTTAATCTTATAATTAGGATTAATTAAAAAATGCGTTTTCTCAATCACTTTAAAACCCTCATGATGAATTATTTTTTTAAAACTGGCAATACTTATTCCGGTGTCTCTGATATCCATTAGGCTAAGAATTGTTTGGGGTGTTTCTCCTCCTTTTTTTAAAACAAGACCATATATTTTTTTAGGAAGAAGATGTAAATAGGGAATAACACTTAACCATTTATGGTTACATATTTGCTGATGTCCCCCAAAAGGATTTCGCCAGGGCGGGAATGCAAAGAAGAGAACAGTTTCAGGGGTTATAAAGTTTTTCAGGTGCGTAAAAAATTTTTCCTGATGGGGAATATGTTCGATAACGTCTCTTAACAGAACAACTTCAAATTGCCCGCCGACATCATTCTGAGTAACTTCGTAAATATCTTTTTGAATAAGATGAAGATGCTCTTTTTGGGGATGTGCGGCATAAAACTCCTTTGCATGGTTAACATTTTCTTTTAATAAGTCTATTCCAAAGCACTCGCATCCCATCTCTAAAAAAGGGTGCAAATTTCCCGCTTCACCACAACCGATTTCGAGTATGCGTACTCCCTCTTTAAGCGGAAAATGCCTGCGAATATAGGGAAGAATATAGATCTTCGTACTTTCTTTTTGTTCGTTAAAATATTGTAGACGGTTACGGTGTCGCTCTTGCATAAAAAATAGTTATTTTTATAAAAAATTGAAGTTACAAAAATAATAAAATTATATTTTTGCATTCAATTATACTTTTTCATGGAAACAGAAATACTAAAATGTAGAGATCTCCTGCAACAAGGAAAAATATTGTTATACCCAACCGATACTATTTGGGGGCTTGGTTGTGATGCTACCAATGAGGAGGCTGTAAAAGCCATATACACTATTAAGCAGAGGCAGGAGAGTAAAAGTATGATTATTTTATTAGATTCGTCAGATAGACTTCCGCTTTATGTGGCTAAAATTCCGCTTATTGCATGGGATCTGATTACTCATACTTACCGGCCAACAACTTATATTTATCCTACCGCCCAAAATTTACCCAAACTACTCATTCATTCTGATGGAACCATTGCCATACGCATCACCACCAACCAGTTTTGCAAAAAACTTATAAAGGCATTAGATAGGCCTTTAGTTTCCACTTCTGCGAATTTTTCCGGAGATGTTACCCCCATTCTTTTTTCTGAAATTTCTCAAAATATTATCAATCAGGTAGATTATGTAGTTCCGCAGCAATATGCAGAATCTATTGAGTACAAGCCATCCCGTTTGGTAAAATTTATTGATGATTACAATTTTACAATCATAAGAGAATAATTATGATGAAAATAGCTGTTTTCGCCGGTACATTTGACCCATTTACACTGGGGCATCAAGATATTGTAAACAGAGCATTGCACGTTTTTGATAAGATCATTATTGCCATAGGAGTGAATGAAGAGAAAACGCCCATCTTCTCATTAAATGAAAGAATAAAAATCATAAACAGATTATTTTTCAATAATGATAAAATAACTATTGATACTTTTACAGGACTCACCGGTGAGTTCTGTAAAATAAATAATGCGCAATTCTTAATAAGAGGTATGAGAAATGCTGTTGATTTTCAATATGAAAGCGATTTGGCACAAGCGAATAAAGAACTTTTTGATTTGGAAACCATTTTTTTTATTACAACTCCTACACTATCTCATATATCTTCGACGTTAGTAAGGGAACTTTATAAAAATAAAGGAAACTATCAACAATATTTACCATAATCTATTATGTTAAGGTTTGAAAACGAAAATTATTTATACGGATTAATTATTATTCCACTTTTTATTTTAGGATATATATTGTTACATTATACTTCTAAAAAACGTTGGCGGCAATTTGGGGATGAAACATTAATGAACAGATTAATGCCATTGCGTTCTAATTTCATGCAATCCATAAAATTTTCTTTGCTCATGGCTGCTTCCGTTTGTTTTATCCTCGCATTGGCAAATCCTCAAGTAGGCAGTACTTTAGAGAAAGGTACCCGAAAAGGAGTGGATATTATGATTGCCATGGATATTTCCAACAGCATGATGGCTGAGGATATTCAACCCAATCGTCTGGAGGCTTCCAAAATAGCTATTTCCCGTTTTATAGACCAGTTACAAGGAGATAGAATCGGGTTAGTAATTTTCGCCGGAAAATCTTTTGTGCAATTGCCTATAACCAGCGATTATGCAGCTGCCAAGATGTTTGTAAATTATGTATCGCCCAAACTGATGAACGAGCAGGGTACCGATATTGCGGCAGCAATTGACTTAGCCGCTGTTTCTATGTTGCCGGAAGTAAAAGATGGAAATTCAGATTTGAGTAAGATTTCTCAACTTAACTCCAAAGTAATATTAGTTGTTTCCGATGGAGAGGATCACTTTCCCGAAGCGGTAGAGGTAGCCGCACAGGTTCGTAAATTAGGAATAACCATACATGCCATAGGAATTGGAGATTTGCGAGGAGTTCCTATCCCCGACGGAAAAGGAGGCAACGGATTTAAAAAAGACCTGGAAGGGAACACGGTAATCACCCGCTTAAATGAAGAAGTTTTGAAGCAGATTGCTGAAGCGGGCGGAGGCATCTACGTATACGCCTCAAATGCCAATATGGGATTTGAAACGATCTTAAATAAAATTAACAATATGAATAAAGTGGACCTCCAAGAGGTTACTTTTTCCAGATATGAAAGTAAATATCAATACCCGTTAGCATTTGGAGTCATTTTTATGCTATGCGAACTCTTATGGTTTGCCGTAAAGCCGCAATGGCGCGAACGTTTTCTAAAATGGCAATATCCGTTGAAAGCATAGTAATGGCCCATTTTCCCGAAAGTTTTTTCCCAACGTTTAAAAAAGCTAAAAAAAATATTATTTTTGTAAATTAAAAAAACTTATTTATGAAAATAAAATACAATAATTCACTTACAACAAGCAGGATACATCATACTCTAGGGGTTCTTATTTTCCTGATTAATTCCCAATTTTCAATTTTAAGTGTTTTTGCACAAGCTCCCACCGATTTACCTGCTATTAACAAAGTTTACGATGACAATATTCGCAGTATTAAACTTACCCCTGCGGGAAATAACTTTGGACAACCTATTATTCAGCTATTTTCAGGAGAAAAATTAGTATTAACATTTGATGATTTGCTGCAGGAAGACCGCTATTTAAAATATACACTCATCCATTGCAATCATAACTGGCAATACTCTTCCTTAAATCAAATTGAGTATTTAGATGGATTTTTGGAAGATATAATTTCCGATTATTCATTTTCATTTAATACCATAGTTCCCTATACCCAATATAAATTAGTATTTCCTACTAATGAGATGCGCATAACCAAATCCGGAAATTACTTATTGGTAGTTTATGACTATTCTATTGATAATCCATTGTTAACCAGAAGAATGATGGTTCTTGACGTACAGCAGGCAACCATTAAGAGTAACATTACCTGGGCGCAGGACATACAATATCGTTACACTAAGCAACAAGTTGATTTTACGGCTTATACAGGCGCTTATGCAATTCGGAATCCTTCCGTATACTTAAATGCTACTATTTTACAAAACGGGCGTTGGGATAATGCTATTGAAGGCTTAACCTACAGAACGGCAAAACCGGGAGAGTATAGCTTTAATTTTGACAACTTGAATAAAAATATTTTTGATGGGGGTAATGAATTCAGAGTTTTTGACATTAGAACACTCCGTTCTGCGGCCGACAGAATTACATCTATTAATTTTGACAATAGAAAGAATCAAGCTTATGTAATGGAGGATATGGCCCGACCCTGGGGCGCTTACGTTACAAACACCACTTTAAAAGGATATTGCATCTATGCGAATAGTGATTTTCCAGGAAAAAACACAGAAGATTATGTATGGGTGCACTTTAGTTTACGCTGTGATTTTCAGGTTGGAGAAGGCGACCTGTATCTTTTTGGCGAACTTACAGATTGGAAGATTGATCCGAAATCAAAATTAACCTTTAATCCCAAAAATAATTATTGGGAAAGTAGTTTGTATTGCAAACAAGGCTACTACAACTATATTTATGTATTTGTACCAAAGAGTAAAGGAATAAAAAAAATTGACGCTACTTATATCGAAGGCAGCCACTGGCAAACGCAAAATAACTATACCATACTATTATACTTACAGGAGGAAGGCACATCTTATGACAAACTGATCGGTGCTGTTACAACAACAATGAACGCTAAAGAATAAGTTACATGGCGACTCGTTAATTAAGATAGGAAAAACAGTTAAATAATATTCAGCAAAACCCACGCGTTAAAAAAAATCATGTTATTTTGCCATATTTATATAAAAAATATTATCGATGATAAATAGATTACTTTCCTTATTATTAATTACTTGCATTACTTTTAGTGCATTGGGTCAAAAAAAAATTACAGCAGGAGACAATGCCTTTGCCGGAAAACAATTCGATAAAGCTCTCACTGCCTATAAAAAAGGATTGAAAAAAGTAGGTCAAAATCCTGTTGAACAAAAACGGGTTATTTTTCAAATTGCAGAATGCTACCGTATTATGGGAGATTATAAAAAGGCTGAAAATCAATATCTTAGATTAGAAAAGAAAAATTATCAGAAAGATGAGCCCTTACTATATTTTCATTTAGGAAGTATATATCACCTAAAAGGGGAATATGAAAAAGCGCTCGAATATTATCAAAAATATCAGGAAAAAGTTCCGGAAGATGCTCGAATCGCATTCCGTATTGATGGAGTACAAAAATCGAAAGGGTGGATCAATAACCCAACTAACTATGAAGTGGAGAACTTTAAAAAAATAAATACCAAACAAGATGAATGGGCACCCCGCTGGAGTAATCAGGAAAAACAAAATCAAATGATTTTTTCTTCCAATAGAGCGGGTTCAACGGGAAAAGGAATTGACCAATGGTCAGGTCAATCATTTTCTGATATTTACAAAACCGACCGGCCAAAAGGAAAAACAAATGAATGGATTGGAGAATGGACAAATCCGGATCTTTTAGATAAGGAGGGTATCTTAAATACGGATGTAAATGAAGGCGAAGCCGTTGGAAATAGAAAAGGTTCTGAATTCTATTTCACAAAATGTCCTATTGATAAAAAAGCCCTAAAGCCATGCTATATTTATGTTTCTCAAAGAAAAGGTCAGGCTTTCGAAGAGCCTCAATTACTGGTACTTTGTGCAGATTCAACAGTAAATTGCATTCATCCGTCAATCTCTCCGGATGAACTTACTCTTTATTTTTCTTCAGATATGAAAGGAGGTTATGGTGGGTTTGATTTATATAAAGCGACGCGCTCATCCAAAGGGGGTAAGTTTGGGAATGTTGAAAATTTGGGAAATCTTATTAATAGTCCCGGAAATGAACTATTTCCTGTGTTGCGCGGTGATTCGATACTCTATTTTTCTTCTGATGGACACCCCGGAATGGGAGGGCTTGACATCTTTTACTCCGCATTAAAAGATGGTGAATTTCAGGAATCGCAAAATATGATGTATCCTATTAATACTTGCTGGGATGAAATAGGAATCATATTCTCCGATGAAGAAGTGATTGATTCTAAATCAAATGCACCCTATTTGGAAAAAGGTTTTTTCTCTTCTAACCGACCCGGCGGAAAAGGGGGAGATGATATCTACTATTTTCAACTGCGCCCTACCGTTTTTACCCTTTCCGGCACTGTTCGCGATGAAGCAAGTCGACAATTTATTGATGGCGTTGAAATTGAAATTATTGGCTCTAACGGAACTTCTTACAAAACTCTTACCGATGTAAAAGGGTATTACTCTTTTGATAGAACTAAAATTCTGATGAACACTACTTTTACTATAAAAGTAAAGAAAGCAGGATATTGGGATATTCCTGATGCCAAACAAACTACGGTAGGTTTGAGTGAAGATACCGATATTAAACAAGATTTTTTAATGACACGAATTCCGAAAGACCCGATTGTTATGCCGGATATTTATTATGATTTGGATAAATGGGATTTAAAACGAGAATATCAAGACTCATTAATGTATTTATATTTTGTTTTAATACAAAATCCTCATTTGGTGGTGGAACTTCGTTCGCATACAGATAGCAGAGCATCCGACGAACATAATGATCTATTATCCCAAAGACGTGCCCAATCATGTGTAGATTTCTTAGTGAATGAAATGAAAATTGATGCGGATAGAATTATTCCTAAAGGATATGGAAAAAGAAATCCGCGTAAATTAGACAAAGATATCATGACTCCCTATAATGGAAAAATGTACTTGTTTAAAAAAGGGATTACTTTAGACGATAATTACATCAAGGCGCTCCCGAAAGACCAGCAAGAAGCTGCGCATCAATTAAATCGCAGAACCGAATTTTTTGTTGTTCGTGACGACTATGTACCGAAAAGCGATAGTATTTCTTCGATTGTTGCCCCTAAAGCGATTGCTGTAATTAAAAAACATGTTATTCCTATTCAAATAAATGGCGATTTAATTACCGGAGATAGCAGAGTTAACGGAAAAAATTTGAAATTTGTTCTTAGCCCTAAAAAAACAGAAGATATTTATATGAATTATGAAACTGCCAATAAATTATTACAAGAGATTATTATTGATGTCTCTGACTTGGAATTAGGGGAAAAAGCACTCAAACCGGACGATGGAACCATTATTGAAAATTCAGTTCTCTATCTTCGTGAGTTGGCAATAGGAGATGATTATACCGAAAATGTAAAAGTAATTGTAAAAAAGGGACTCCCGGCCCCACTTGTAATAGGTGCAGACTTCATTAAGGAAGAATGGGGTACCTATACCATTGACAATCAAAACAAAGAGATTCTGTTTGAAAAGTGAAATTAGAATGAAGTATCGTTAAAACCATGTTTATTTGCAACAATGATGACACATTATAAAATTCATAAAGAAGGGATCATTTTTATCATCATTGCATTTTTTATCATAGTGGTTCCGGTATGGATCATGTTACGCTTTATCAATATTGCGCTTCTTTTTGAAATCTTGATAAAGATAAGCAGCATTTTCTTATGGCTGTTTGTGCTATATTTCTTTCGCGTGCCTGACAGGGATATCAACTCAAACGAAAATGCCATTATAGCTCCTGCCGATGGAACTATTGTTCAAATTTTAAAGGAAGTTGAAACAGAGTATTTTAACAAAAGTAAAATTCAAATATCTATTTTTATGTCCCCGCTGAATGTTCATGTTAATACATATCCTATTGACGGGAAAGTGATTTATATAAAATATCACCCCGGAAAACATTTTATTGCTCATTTACCTAAAGCATCTCAGGATAATGAACACTGTACGGTGGTACAAAAACATAAAAACGGAGAAGAGGTATTGTTTCGTCAAATTGCAGGCACGATGGCTCGCAGGATTGTGAATTATGCGAAAAGAGGCGACCAGGCAGAGCAAGGTAAAGAAGTGGGAATTATTAAATTCGGATCGCGTGTGGATGTATTCTTACCTTTATCGGCAAGAATAAATGTACAATTAAACCAAAAGGTACAATCAAAAATTACCCATTTAGCTTATTTTTCTTAATCTTTTAGTATGCAATTGAGTATTATTATTGTAAACTACAACGTAAAACATTTTTTGATACAATGCTTACAATCGGTCAGAAAAGCCATTAACGATATTGACGCTGACGTTTTTGTGGTGGACAATGCTTCGTCCGATGGCTCTGCTGACATGCTAAAAGTGAAATTTCCGTGGGTAAATCTTATTGTAAATACAGAGAATAAAGGTTTTTCGTATGCAAATAACCAGGCTCTTAAATTGGCCAAAGGCAAATTTGTATTGTTACTCAATCCCGATACTTTAGTAGAGGAGGATACTTTTACAAAATGTATTAATTTTATGAATCATACTCCGGATGCAGGAGCGTTGGGGGTAAAGATGATTAATGGGGATGGTGATTTCCTTCCCGAGTCAAAAAGAGCATTGCCTGTCCCGTCTGTGGCTTTTTACAAAATATTCGGATTATCTAAACTGTTCCCTCATTCAAAGAAGTTCGGCTCCTATCATCTAACCTATTTGGACAATAATAAAATACAATCTGTTGAAGTGTTATCCGGTGCTTTTATGTTTATCAGAAAAGAAGTATTGGATGAAATCGGGCTCTTGGATGAAACTTTTTTTATGTACGGAGAAGATATTGATTTATCGTACAGAATCATTAAAGCAGGATATAAAAATTATTACTTGCCCGAGACAAGAATTATTCATTATAAAGGTGAAAGTACAAAGAAAGGTACTATTAATTATGTAGTTGTGTTTTATAAAGCCATGCAGATATTTGCAAAAAAGCATTTTACTAACAAAAATTCGTTCTTTCCTGCATGCATATTTTATCTGGCAATTTGGATGAGGGCTTCTCTGGCTATAGGAAAACGTATACTCGCCTCCTTGCTTTTACCAATTCTTGACGTACTTTTTATTTATGGAGGGATGTTGTCATTGGCATTCTATTGGCAAATTCAAGTATTACAATATAGAAGCAGTTTTTTCCCTAATTATTATTTTTACATGATAATTCCTTGTTACATAGTAATCTGGATAATATCTATTGCTATGAATAAAGGCTATAGGAAACCTTATTCTACTTCTAAAACTAATAGGGGTATTATATTAGGTACCATAATCATTTTATTAATTTACGCCATACTCCCGGAAACATACCGATTTTCACGTGCAGTTACCATTTTTGGCGCAATCTGGACGGCTATTTCTATGAATACTCTTCGTTATCTACTTCATCTCATTAAGTTGAAAGGCTATCAATATGCCAATTTGGGGAAACGAAGAATTCTCATTGTGGGGAATGTTCCGGAAACTGAAAGGGTAGCACTCATAGCTCAAACAGAGAATCAAAAACCTGAAATTATCTTTACTACTATTACGCTTTCATCAGGTATGCTGCGTAATTATGTCAAAGAACATAAAATTAATGAATTGATTTTATGTTCAAAAGATGTTAGTATCAAGCAAGTTATTACTTATTTTATTGATTTAAAAGATTTTTCAATATCCTATAAGATGGCTCCTGAAAACGAACCGGTAATCGTGGCAAGTCGTTATATTCAGGAGTTGGCGGACGTTCAAGAAATATAAGATTATTATTTGTGAAACGTTAATATCTATAATTATCAGACTTATAAGGGCCATTAATTGGGACTCCAATATAATCTGCTTGTTCTTGCGTGAGTTGGGTTAGTTTTACGCCGATTTTTTCCAAATGCAAGCGGGCAACTTCTTCGTCTAAGTGTTTGGGCAGGTTATATACGCCGATTTTGTAGTTTTTTTGCCACAAATCCAATTGCGCCATAGTTTGGTTGGTAAACGAGTTACTCATCACAAAGCTGGGGTGGCCGGTAGCGCAGCCCAAATTTACCAAACGACCTTCCGCCAAAATAAAAATTGATTTTCCATCGGGGAAGATATACTCATCTACCTGGGGTTTTACGTTACGTTTTTTAATATGGGAGATTTTTTCAAAGGGTTCCACCTGTATTTCGTTATCAAAGTGTCCGATGTTGCAGACGATAGATTGGTCTTTCATCTTAAGCATGTGTTCTACGGTAATCACATCTTTGTTTCCGGTGGTGGTTACGTAGATATTACCTTCGGGTAAGGCATCTTCCACGGTTTTTACCTCAAACCCTTCCATGGCGGCTTGCAGTGCGCAGATAGGGTCAATTTCGGTAACGATGACGCGTGCTCCGTATGATTTCATGGATTGTGCGCAGCCTTTGCCCACATCTCCGTAGCCGCACACTACCACTACTTTTCCGGCAATCATCACATCGGTAGCGCGTTTAATGCCATCTGCCAACGACTCTCGGCAGCCGTACTTATTGTCGAATTTCGATTTGGTTACCGAATCGTTCACATTAATTGCAGGAATGAGCAGTTCACCTGCTTCCATCATCTGATACAGGCGATGCACGCCGGTAGTAGTCTCTTCCGACACTCCTCGAAGTTCTTTCACAGTGTTGTGCCACCGTTGCGGGTTCTCTTCCAAAATCTGTTTTACTGTTTTCAAAACCACAGCTTCTTCAGTGGATTCAGGCTTTTTGTGCAATACCGAAGCGTCATTTTCAGTTTTGTAGCCCAAGTGAATGAGCAAAGTAGCATCGCCGCCGTCGTCTACAATCAAATTTGGACCTTTTCCATCAGGGAATGCCAACGCCTGATTGGTACACCACCAGTACTCTTCCAAAGTTTCTCCTTTCCAGGCAAATACTGAAACTCCTTTTGCAGCGATGGCTGCGGCGGCGTGGTCTTGCGTAGAAAAGATATTGCAACTGCACCAGCGAACTTCGGCTCCCAAGTGGGTTAGTGTTTCAATTAAAACGGCAGTTTGAACGGTCATGTGCAATGAGCCCGTGATACGGGCGCCTTTTAGCGGTTTTGTAAGGCCATATTTCTCGCGAAGTGCCATGAGTCCCGGCATCTCTTTTTCTGCAATTTCAATCTCTTTTCTGCCCCATTCCGCCAAACTCATATCGGCAATTTTATATTTTAAGTTGTAGTCTGTCATAATTATTTTTCCTTTTTAAACATTAAAGAATATTGATATAAGTGTATTTAAAAACACATTAGCAAATAACGGCGGCAAATATATAGTTTTATAAAGAAAAAGAATTATGTTGCCATGAAAGATTAATTTACCGCCTGTTTGCTACCTTCGTCAGCGTGGCAGATTCGCATGCGGGTTGGGCATAACCTATAAGAAAAACAAAACTTACAAATAAGAATTGAAACAGGGTAATTAATTTTTTCATAAATAAAAGCGTGAAAACTATTCGTCTTTTGCTCATCATAAATTAACTGGGCTCTACCAAAACCTAATGGATGAGACCTTTGCAAGGCAAAACATGATATAAACATTTGATTGTTAATATTTTAATTGTATTTTGTATTGATTTTTTTGTATCTTCGCGGTATGTTTTATCAAAAAAATATTCAAATGG
>Ga0209628_10000259_pt1 | contig 31626 bp, 17 predicted proteins | sample TergutCu122P4_FD_187285 | JGI IMG/M metagenome (GOLD analysis project Ga0209628, IMG submission 187285) | Cubitermes ugandensis P4 segment gut microbial communities from Kakamega Forest, Kenya - Cu122 P4 (SPAdes) (version 2) | ecosystem: Host-associated > Arthropoda: Insects > Digestive system...
TGTCGATCTGGCGGCGCAGTTGGCCGCTGCCGTAGCTTTGATCGAGCGTGGCGCCATCAGCGCGCGTGATCTTGATGGGCTGGCCGATTGAGTCATATTGATAGCTGCTTTGGCTGCCATCAAAGTCTGCTTTGCCGATCAGGCGGCCTTCGCTGTCGTAAGTCAGCTCTTCCTTTGCGCCGCCCGGCAAGGTGCGCGATGTTCTGCGCCCGGCCGCGTCATAGCCATAACTCGTTGCATGGCCGTTGGCATCGGTTTGGGTGATGAGCTGGTTTTGCCCATTCCAGGTGTAGCCGGTGGCGTTGCCCAGCGGATCGGTTACGGATGCAAGCGCACCGAGGCTGTTGTAGCCAAAGGCATAGACATTGCCCAGCGGATCGGTCTGGCTGGTCAGCGCGCCATTGGGGTCATAGGCATATTGGGTCAGCGCACCGGTTGCAAGGCGGGTGCTGGTGCGCTTGTTGGTGCTGTTGAATGCGTGGTTAGTGGCGTTGCCAGCGGCATCGGTGGTTTTGAGCAGATTGCCAGCCTGGTCATATTCGCTGCTGCTGGCTTGCCCAAGCGCGTTGGTTTGCTTGACTTGGCGGCCTGTCTGGTCATATTCGTAAGTTGTGCTGTTGCCACGGGCGTCCTTGACTGCCGTTACCTGACCGGCGGCGTCATAGCTGGTCTCGACCGTGTTGCCAGCCGGGTCGGTTACCTTTACCGGGCGGTCCAGCGCGTCATAGGTTGTGCTGGTGCACAGGCTGCTTTGGCAACTGTAGGTTTGGTTGCCGTTGTTGTCGTAAGCCCAACTCTCGTAGCTGCCATCGGGGTAGGTGGCCTTGCTTTTCTCGCCGCGCAGGGTGTATTCGTGCGTGGTCTTGCGGCCCTGGCTGTCGGTTTCCTGCGTCAACTGGCCAGCGGCGTCGTACTGATACGTGGTGGTGGCACCCTGGGCATCGGTGCGGCTGGTGAGGTTGCCCTTGATGTCGTAGGTGGTGGCTTCGACCACGGTGGTGGTCTGGCCGGGCGCTGTGGTGATGGTTTTGGTGGCGGATATGACGTTGCCTGCGCTGTCATAGCCGTAGGTGGTTACGGTGCCATCGGGGGCGGTTTCGGTTTGTTTTAAGGAGGTGCCGTTGATCTGGGCGTAGCCGTAGCTGGTGGTGTTGCCCGCCTTGTCGGTGAGGATGCGCAGGCTGCCGCTGGGCATGTAGCCGATGGCGATGGTTTGGCCCGCCGGGTCGGTGATGTAGTTGAGCTCACCACTGCCGGGGTCATAACTGTTGGTGGTGGTGTGGCCAGCCGGGTCGGTGGTGGTGGTTACGTTGCCAAAGCTGTTGTAGGCGGTTTGGGTCTTTCTTCCAGCCGGATCGGTCTCGCTGGTGATGCTGCCCCACTGGTTGTAGGTGCGTGTGGTCTTGCGGCCCAGGGGGTCGGTTACTTCTACCTCGTTGTCATTGGCGTCATAGCTGTATTTGGTGATGCCGCCCAGTGCGTCGGTGATTTGGGTGATGTTGCCGCGGCCGTCAAACTCATAAACCGTGGTGTTGCCGTTGCGGTCTTTTACGGTTTGTTTTTGGGCGGTGTTGTCGGTGGCTATGGCTGCTGTTTTGCCACTGGCATCGGTTTGGCTCAGTACCCGGCCTGCATCGTCGTAGGTGGTTTTGAGCAGCAGGCGGCCCAGCGGGTCGCTGTAGCTGGTCAGGGCGTGGGGGAGGGCGGGCGCTTCATAGCTGAAGTCGCTGGCCGCGCCGCTTTGGTCGGTAACGCTGGTCAGGTTGTCCTGGGCGTCATAGCCGTAAGTCAGTCTCTGGCCGCCGGGGGCGGTGATGCTGGTGATCTTGCCCTGCGCGTCGCGGGTGAAGGCCAGCGCCCAGCCGCCAGAGCTGGTGATGCCGCCGGGGGTGAACTGCAAGGTGTTGCCGTTGCGGTCCTTGATTTGCTGGATGCCGAAGTCTTTGTCCAGCACGTATTGGGTGCCGTCCAGCAGGGTCAGCTTGTATTGGCTGGGGTCAAAGGTCTGGCCCATGCCGGCGTCAAACAACTCGCCCGCGGCTATTACCAGATCGATCTGGCTGTAGCCCATGGCCTCGAGCTTGCTGCCGCTTTTGTTGCCGGGCTTGGGGGTAAATTCCAGCGTGATGCCGCCGCCCGATACCCACGCCAGGGTGTTGACGCATTCGGGGCTGGCGTGCAGCTCAAACTGCTCCAGCTGGCCGCCGGGCAGGCGCACGCTGGCCACGCGCGCGCCTTGCGGGCGCACGCAAATCTGGTTGTTAAAGCCCGAGCCGATGACGTTGTCAATCTCCCACGCGCGGCCCAGCACGCCATTGGTTTGCAGCCATACGTCTTGGTAGTCAACCGTCCAGCCATAGCCAAAGTCCATGCGCTGCATGCGCTTGAGCGAGTCGTAAGTACGGCGCACCGTCAGCGGCAGCCCATCGATGTCAAATGACAGGTCGGTAAAGGTCAACTGCAGCGGGGCGGCCTTTTGCTGACCGGTTATGGCTACAGTGATCTTGGCACTGCTTTCATTGCCAGATATGTCGCGCACGATCAGGCCAATGTCGTACAGGCCGTTGGCCAGCGTTTGGGGATCGAGATCGCCCAGTTTTGCATTGGTGATGCTTGAGGTGCCGCTGGCCAGCTTGCTCCACTGGTCTTTGCCGGCTGCGGAGATCAGCAACTGGTATTCGGCCAGATTGGCGTCGCTGGCGGTGCCGATGATGGCCGTTGGCGCAAATACGTCGGTGACGGTGATGCTGGTTGAATCGCCGGGGGCGGTGATGAGGGCCAGCGGGGCGGTGGTATCAAGCGGGTCTTGCACGCCAAACCAGTCATCGGCTGCGACCCATTGGTTATTGGCGTCGCGCAGGATCAGGTGCACGTCGTATTTGCCGATGGCCGTTGGTGTGTAGATGGCCTGATAGCTGGCGTTGACGGCGATTGGCGTGCCATTGATCGTGAGGCTGTCAACGGTGTAGGGGGCGGCGCCGCCTTGTGCCGATATTTGCAGGGTGACGGCATCGCCCAGTGGCAGGTATTTGGGCGTGGGGGTTACGCTGGCTTGCAGCGGGCCGATGACGGGGGCGGTTACGCGCAGGTTCCAGCTTTGCTGTGCCGATGTCTGGCCGTCGGAGACGGTGACGGTGATGCTGTAGGTGCCTTGCCAGAGCGGCGTGCCGGAGATCAGCCCCGTATCGGTGGAGATCGTCAGCCCGGCGGGCGCGCCGGTCATCGAGTAGGTGAGGTAGTCACCGTCGGGGTCGCTGGCCGCCACCTGATAGGTGTACGGCGCGCCCTGCGTGCCGGTGGCAACCGGCACGCTGGTGATGACCGGCGGGCTGTTGGCGGCAATTTGCAGCGTATAGCTTTGCACCACGTATGCGCCGCGTGTGTCTTGCACTTTTATTTGTACCGGGTGCGCGCCAAGCGTCGGGTTGTTCCAGGTGAGCAGGCCGCTGGCGGCGGCAATGGTCATGCCGGCCGGGCCGGTTTGCAGGGTGTAGGTCAGGGTGTCGCCGTCGTAGTCGTCGGCTGCGACCTGGTACCAATAAGGCACGCCCGGCGCCCAGCGCATGGCGGGGGTGCTGGTGATGCGCGGCGTTGCGTTGGCGGGCAACTGGACGTAGATGCTGAAGCTTTGCGTGCCCCAGGCGCCCTTGGCGTCGGTGGCGCGCACGGTTACCGGGTGTTCTCCGCCTTGCTGCAGGGTTGGCGTCCAGATGATTTGGCCGCTTTGGGCGTCGATGGTCATGCCCGCTGGCGCGACGGTCAGGGCGTAGCTGATGGCGTCGCCATCAAGGTCGTAGGCCCGCGCGGTGTAGCCATAGGCAAAGTTGGCGGTGGCGGAGGTAACGGGAGTGGAGTTGAAGACCGGCGCCCGATTGGACGCGCCCGCTACCGATATGGCGTAGCCTTGCGTGGCCGCGCCGCCATTGCCGTCGGTTACTTGCACCAGCACCGGCACGATGCCGGACACGTTGTCTGGAATGCTCCAGCTTATGTCGCCGGTGCTGCCGTCGATGGTCATGCCTTGCGGGTATTGCAGCAGGGTGTGGGTCAGGGTGTCGCCGTCGGGATCGTCGGCCCGCAGCGCGTAGGTGTAGGCGCCGCCGGCGACGCCGGTTATGTCTGGCCAGGTGTAGATGCGCGGCGGGTGGTTGCCGGCTTGCCCGGCGCCAATGGTCCAGGTTTGCGTGGCTGCGCCGCCATTGCCGTCGGTGACCATGACGGTGATCGCGGCTTGCCCGGTTGCGCCAGCGGGCACGTCCCAGGTCAGCAGGCCGGTATCGGCGTCAATGGTGACGCCCGGCTGGGCGGTGGAGACGGTGTAGCTCAATACGTCACCATCGGGGTCCCAGGCACTAACCTGATATTGGTACGTGGCGCCCGCTGTCGCCGTGGTGTCCGGGGTTGAATAAATCCGGGGCGGCAGGTTGGCGGGGATGGCTATGCCGATGGCCCAGGCTTGCGTTACCTGGCCGCCCAGGCCGTCGGAGACCCTGATTTGCACCGGCTGGCTGCCTGCCATGCCGGCTGGAACGTCCCATTGCACCAGACCGGTGTCCGAGATGGTCATGCCAGCGGGCGCGCCGGTCAGTTCATAGGCCAGTTCATCGCCATCGGGGTCGTAGGCGCCAACCTGATATGCATACGGCTGCCCGGCGGCCGCGGCGACAGGCGGGGTGGAATAAATCACCGGCGGGTTGTTGGAGCTGGACGGCACTACCTCCAGTTGCCAGCTTTGCCGCGTGGTGTTGCCAGCCGTGTCGGCGATTTCGACCAGCAGCTCGTGCACGCCGACGTCGGCGGCGCTGGTGCGCCAGCGCAGTTCGTTGAAGTTCCAGGTGGCGGCGGCCGGGCCTTGTACCAGGCGGTAGGTCAGGGGGTCGCCCTCCGGGTCGCTGGCCCAAATCACGTAGCTGTAGGTCTGGCCCGCCTGCACCCGGCTGGGGGGGCTGCTGGAGATGAGCGGCGCGCCGTTGCTGTACAGCGGCACCTGGATTTCAAAGCTTTGCTCGGCTACGCCGCCGCGCTGGTCGCTGACTTGCACGCGCACCTGGAATTTGCCGGCTGTGCTGCTGCCTGGCGCCCAGACGATTTGGCCGTAGTGCTCGGCAACGGTCATGCCTGCTGGCCCCTGCAACAGGGTCCAGATCAGGTTGTCGCCGTCGGGGTCACTGGCGCTGGCCGTATAGGTGTAGGTTGCCGGATAGGCAACGTAGGTTGCCGGCGCGCTGGTGAATACGGGCGGGCGGTTGGGGGTTGTGGTCACGCTCAGCATGTAGGTTTGCCGGGCGATGTTGCCGTCCGGATCGGCGGCGGCCAGTGTCACCAGGTAGTGGCCCGTTACAGGCGCGGGCCAGCTTGCGGCGCCGCTGCTGCCGCCGATGGTCATGCCGGGCGGCCCGTCTTCGATGCTGTAGGTCACGGGGTCGCCATCCCTGTCGATGGCGCTGGCCTGATAGGTGTAGGGTTGCCCGCCGGTGGCCGAGATCACGGGCACGCTGGTGAATTCAGGGGCCCCGGGCACGGTAACCACCAACTGCTGCACGTCGCGCGCGCCGTGCTCGTCGGTGACCAGAATCGTCAGCGGATAGGTGCCGGGTTGCGGCACGGGCCATGTGATCAGGCCCGTCGCGTCAATCCTCATGCCGCTGGCCTGACTGCCTATGGTGTATTGCAGGGGGCCGTTTTCCGGGTCGCTGGCCTGCACCTGGTGCGTGAAGAACGTGCCAGCTGGCACTGTGGATGGGAACTGGCTGGTGATTTTGGGCGGCAGGTTGCCGTCTACCACGTGAATGGCAAATGCCTGACTGGCCAGCAGGCCGCCTGGGTCTGATACCTGAAGGTTGACGCGGTACTCGCCCGTCAGGGACGGCTGCCAATTGATCTTGCCGGTGGCGGCGTTTACGGTCATGCCCACCGGGGCGTATAGCAGCCGGTAGGTGAGCGCATCGCCATCGGCATCCGTGGCTTGCGCCTGATACACATACGGGGCGCGCACGTCGCCCGTCAGCACGGGGGTGCTGGTAAATACCGGGGGCCGGTTGAGCGGATCGCCTGCGCTCCAGTGATCGGGCACGACGATGGCGACTTCGCCCGATGCGCACAGTTCATGGCCGTCAACGTCGAGCGCGTGCACGCTGTAGTAATAGGTGTGGCTGGCTTGCACGGTGCGGTCCAGCCAGGTTGAGTAGCGCGACTGCGTTGTGCCAAGGCGGATGTAGGGGCCTTCAAGCCGGCCGGCACGGTAGATGGCATACGACGCAGCTCCGGTGTCGCTCCAGACAAGCTGCACGTTGCCCGGCTTGGCGCGCGCCGCCAGGTTGTTGATGCACGCGCTTTGCGGCGGGATGCTGACCGAGCCGAAGGCGTCCACATATACGTAGCCGCCGTGCCCGCCTGCCCCGCAATCGGCTCCCACGACGCGGATTTGCAGCTCATGATTGAGGCTGCTGTCGGGCACCACCATGTCCACGTCGATGAACGGTGTGGACATCCACTTTGATCTACCGAATTCCGTGGTGTAGAAGAACCGGCCGGGCTGGTTGGCAAAGGCAAAGTCGTAGTACAGCGTCTGGCCGCTGGTCAGATCTTGCAGCTCGACAAAGAAGTACGGCTGGATATGGGGTGGGTGGTCCGGGTCTTCCAGCACCGCCGCGTAGCTGAAGCGCACGTGCAGCTTGCCGTCGCCCGGATCGCGGTCAGCTTCGGCAATGACCGCCTTCTGGCTGATCTCGTTGAGGTGGGCGCTGCCGTATTCATCGTTGACCTTGAGCGAGAAGTTGCCCTGGCGCGGCAACACCAGCTGGGGCGCGCGCGGGTCAAACTGGTTATCGACGATGGCCAGCAGTTCCTCGCCGCCAGCGTTGATGCGCACATCGGAAACCTGAAATGGCGGGCTGCCGTTCAGGATGGGGTTCAAACCGTAACGGGTGCTCCAGCCGGTCAGACTCTGGGTCTCAAAGTCGCCGTTGACAAACAGTGCGTGCGACTGGCCGGGCAGCCATAGCAGCAGCGCGGCAATGACACCGGGCAGCAGGCCGCGCCAGCGCGCAGCGCCGCCGCCTGCAAACCGCCGCCAGCCCAGCAGGGCGGCGCCGAACCACAGCAGGATCAACGCGCCCAGGCCCAGCGCTGGAATGGGTTGCGCGCCAGCCGCCGCCGTTGCGTTGATGCTGGCCGATGCGCTGTTGTTGGCCGCGTTGGGGTCGGCGGTGGCCGAGGTAATGGCCGCGGTGTTGACCAGGTTGGTTTTGGCTTGCGCGAGCGTGCCCGTGACTTGTACGGTTACCGCCGCGCCGGCCGGCATGTCCATGACCAGGCTGATGCTGGCGCCGCTGCCAGATGGCGCCGGGCAATTGGCGCCGCCGCTGGCGGTGCAGGTCCAGGTAACGCCTGTCAACTCGGGCGGGACGAGGTCGCTTATGCGGGCTTGCGGCGCGTCGTCCGGGCCGTGGTTGGTGGCGACGATTGCAAATAGCGCCTGCTCGCCTGCCTTGAGGGTTGGCGTGGTGGTGGTTTTTTTGATTGACAGGTCGGCGCTGTAGGTGCGGGTGGCGGGGCTGACGGTGATGCTGGCGCTGGCGGTGTTGTTGGCGGCCACCGGGTCGGTGGTGTTGCCGCGCGTGGCGATGGTGGCGGTGTTGGTGTGCGTGCCAACCGCGCCGGCCTGGCCGGTGATGTTGATGGTGATGGCGCCAGTAGCCGGGATCAGCGCGGTCAGGCTGATGTTGCCGCTGCCGCTGGCGGTGCCACAGGTGGCGCCGCCGGTGCCGGTGCAGGTCCACGTGGGGTTGCCGACGGCGGCGGGGATGAGGTCGCTTAGGGTGACGCCTTCGCCGTCATCGGCGCCGTTGTTGCCGATGACGATTTGGTATTTGACGGTGTCGCCAACGTTGACGCTGGGGGTGCTGGTGGTTTGGGTGATGTGGTAGTCGGATTCTGCTTGCGGCCCCGTGGGTTGGTCTTTGCTGGCGTAGAGCTGGAAGATGGCTTGGCTGGCGTTGCCGGCATCGGTTTGCATCAGTCCGGCGGCGCCGGTGGCGGTCAAGGTGGCGGTGACGGTTAGTATTTGGCCAGGCCCCAGGGTGCCCGCTGGCAGCGATAGCGCCAGCGCGGCGTCGTCGCTGTTGCTGGCGCTCAGGCTGCTGAGGTTGCGCAGGTTGCCTGTGGAGGCGCGTTGCAGCAGGTCGCCGCTGTGGTAGCCAGGTTCGCCAATTTCCCATTTGTCGGCGGCGATGCAGCCGGCGGGCGCTGACAGGGCGAGCAGGTTGCCGTATTCGTTGAAGTAGGTGTTGGCGGCAGCCGACAGGTCGGGGTCGGCAAAGCCGGTTATGCGCAGGCTGCTCAGGGCGGCGGCGGTGGTGTTGCGCAGTGTCCAGGTCCAGGTGCGGTTTTGGGCGGCGTCGATGGCTTCGGTGAAGTTGACGCTCAGGCCCGCCGGAAGGGTGCTTGCGGCGGTGGGCAGGCGGCGGTCTTCATAGCTGTTGGCGCCGTCGTTGATGAAAAGGCTCAGGCGCTCGACGGTTATGTCAGCGGCCGCTGCCGGGGCGGCATACATCAGGCCAAGCAGCCAGCAGATGATGGCCGCGCCAGACCGGATGGATGCCGGCGTCAGCAGATTGCGCCAGACGAGCGCTGTTGCCGCGCGCTGTACGTGCCGATGATTGCGCATGCCGCCTCCAGAAACCTTCAGGGATTTACCAGATCGGCGGCATTACAGGCGCGTCATGAACCAAAGCAATGGTTCACAGCCCGCCAATAGAGATACCGCCACCACCTACTTACGGACGACATGCTACACCATGCTGGGCCGTGGCCCGGATATGTCACGGTGGCCGTGTTTTGTCTGTTCGACGCGCAATCAGCCCCCGACCACGCCCTTGGCGATCATGTCTTCGATCTGCGGGACGGTGTAGCCGTGCTCCAGCAGCACTTCGATGTTGTGCTGGCCGCGGGTTGGGGAGATGGCTTTTGGCTCGCCGTTGGTGCGTGGCTGGATTCCGGGTACGACCGCGAACGGCGCTGGCTTGGATATGTCGGGCTGCTCAAGCCACTGCAGCGTGCCCATGGCCTGAACTTGCGGCTCGGCCATGAATTGCGCGTAGGTGTTGACTCTGGAATGCATCAGCCGCGCATCGGCCAAAAGTTTTGACAACTGTTCGGTGGTGTGCTTGGCGATGCGCGGGCGGATGATGGAGTACAGCTCTTGCGAGTTTTCGCCGCGCAGTTTTGGCGTTTTGAAGTGCGGTTTTTTCGCGATTTCCGGCACGCCCAGGACTTCGCACAGCTTGACCCAGTCGCGGTTTAGCACCGTGGCGATCTGGATCCAGCCGTCCTTGGTTGGATGTATGCCGGCCGTCAATGCCCCGGGCTGACGGGGCGTGGGCGGCGGGTCCATGTACATCGTGATCATGCCGACTGCTTGCAGCGCCGCCGCGGATTGCATCAGGTTGATGTCGAAGTGGGCGCCGTGCTCTTCATTGCGGCGCGCGTACAGCGCCGTTGACAGCGCCTGATAGGCGTACAGCCCGGTGGCCATGTCGGCGACGATGATTGGCACCCGCTGCGGGGTGCCGTCGTCCATGCGGTTTTGGTACATCATGCCGGTGTAGGCTTGCAGCACCGGGTCCATGCTGGGGCGCTCGGACAGCGGACCCTTTTGGCCAAAGCCTGAGACCGACAGGTAGAGCAGGCGCTTTTCGCGCTCGCGGATGGCGTCATAGCCAAAGCCCAGCCGCGCGATCACGCCGGGGCGAAAGGCTTCCATGAAGATGTCGGCGCCTTCGATCAGCTTCCACAGCACCGTGCGGCCAGCGTCGGACTGCAAATCGAGCGAAACGCTGCGCTTGCCCATGTTGCAAACCATCGACATCGGCGAGTGCTGCCCGTGCAGCGTGCCCAGCGTGCGCGACCAGTCGCCTTCGCCGCGCGGCTCGACCTTGATCACATTGGCGCCATGCTGGGCCAGCAGCATGGCGCAATACGGGCCGGCCACGCCCTGACAAAGGTCGATGACCTTCAGACCTGCAAACGGTGCGGAATAACTCATGTTGTCTCCTGTTAAAAAGGTTAATTGTGCACGATCCCAGGTGGTGGTGGCAACGGTAGGCGCCGATGGGGCAGGGCGCGGCCCTGGCGCCGCCGCTCACCCGCCCCGGATGTCCGCCTTGCGGCCGCTGAACACCGCCGCCAGCACCAGGCCAAGGGCCACGGCCTGGATGACGGTCAAAACCAGCGTGCTGCTGGCGGTTATCCAGCCGTACCGCTCGATGCTCCAGCCCTGTTCGCGCCGCAGTTGAAACAGATAGACCGCCAAAATCGCGCGCGCCACGATCGCCAGCATAAACATCGCCGTGCCGATCAGCGTAAGCAGCGCCGGGCGCGGGCAGCGCTGCCATAGCACCAGCGCGGCAATCAGGCCCGCCATGCAGGCAATGATCAAGGGCGACTGCGCCGCCAGTTGCGTCAAAATTATGTTGGTGGTGCCGCTGTCCATTGAGTGTTTTCCTTTGTGGTTGGTGGTATTGAATCAGCGCGCCAGCAGATCGGCGTAAGCCTGATAGCTGTAGCTGCGGTTTTTCTTCTGGCCCGTTACTTCCGCGACGATGCCAAGTTGCTGCAACACCTGCACTGCCGCGTTCGCCGTTGGAAAGCTGGTGCGCAATTGCTGCCGCACGCGATCCACGGTAAAGCGCGGCATCATTGGCAGCAGCTCGAATAGCCGGTAACTGGCCGGACTGGCTTTGGGCGATTGCAGCAGTTTTATGCGATCGGCGGCGATCAGGCTGGCGATGGCGATGACGCTGCGTTCGGCCTGCGCCGCCGCGGCGGCCACGCCCCGCAGGAAAAACGCCACCCATGACTCCCAGTCGCCGCCGGTGCGAATGGCCGACAGATGCCGGTAATACTCGGCCTGATGTTCTTTCAGGTAGCCGCTAAGGTACATCAGCGGCTCGGCCAGCAGCCCCCAGTGCTCCAGCAGCACGGCGATCAGCAGGCGGCCAATGCGTCCGTTGCCGTCCAGAAAGGGGTGGATGGTTTCAAACTGCGCATGGATCAAGGCGATTCTGATCAGGGGCGCAAGATGGCCCGGCTCAGCGTGTATGAACCGCTCCAGCGCCGCCAGCAGTTGCGCTACCTGTTGCGGCGGCGGCGGCACAAACGCCGCATTGCCGGGGCGCGAACCGCCAATCCAGTTTTGTGAGCGGCGCAACTGGCCCGGTTGCTTGCCGGCGCCACGCGCGCCATCAAGCAGCAAACGATGCGCATCGCACAGCAAGCGAACGCTGATGGGCAAGCCCATGGGATCGCGCAATTGCTCACGCACCAGGCGAAACGCGCGCAGGTAGTTGCTGACCTCGGCCACGTCATCGGTGTTGACAACTTTCAAACCTGCTTCTTCGTCGAACAGGTCGGCAAGCGTGGCTTGCGTGCCCTCGATTTGGGACGTGAGCAGGGCTTCCTTGCGCAGCGCGCCGTAAAGCAGCCAATCAACCGACGGTGCCAGACCAGATACCCCGGATAGCCGCGCCAGCGCCAGCTCCGCCTGCTGGTTTAGATCGGCCAAAGATGCCAGATCCAAAGGCGGATCGGCTGGCGGCAACGGATGCGGCACAAAAGCGCGCACCGATTCGCCCAGCGTGGTGGAGATGTCATAAACGCCCGTGATGCGGTTCATGGGCTGATATTAAAGCATTGTTTAATGTGCCGCACCGCAATTAAAGCTGGCTTTAGTTGCACCCAGCGTGTATATCCAGCGCCGACTGATACACGCCAGTCTGCACGCCCAGCAGGCCGAGCGTGGAGTGAAAGTAGTTGTCGTGCGACAGCTTGGCGTCGCGGCGCTTTTTCAGGCAGGCGGCGGTGATGCCGCTTTGCTGCTCAAAGCGCGGCGACAGCCAGGTGATCCAGGGCACGTGCTTTTGCGCGTCGGGCGCAATGCGGTATGGCATGCCGTGCAGGTACATGTTGCCTTCGCCCAGCGATTCGCCGTGGTCGGACACATACACCAGCGCCGTTGCCCATTGCTGCTGGCGCTCGCGCAGCCAGTCGATGGCGGCGCCCAGAAAGTGGTCGGTATAGGCGATGGTGTTGTCGTAGGCGTTTACCACTTGCTCGCGCGTGCACTGCTGCAGCGCGTTGGTGGTGCATTCGGGCATGAACTTTTTGAACGCGGCGGGCGAGCGCCGGTAATACGCCGGGCCGTGGCTGCCCATCTGGTGCATGAACACCACCACGCCGCGCGCGCGCCGCTCGGGCGGCAACTGGTCAATGCGCTGCTGCAAGCCTTGCAGCATTACCTCGTCCAGGCACTCGCCGTCATCGCCGCACAAATCGCCCGGCATTTGCAGCCCCTTGTAGTCAACGCGCGGCACGCGGTCACACACGCCCTTGCAGCCGCCGGCCTGGTTGTCCAGCCACAGCACCGCCAGGCCCGCGCGTTGCAGCACGTCGACCAGCCCCTCGGTGTTGTTCTTGCGGCTGTCAAACGCCTCGCGCCCCAGCGGCGAAAACATGCACGGCACCGACGCCGCCGTATTGGTGCCGCACGACCACACATTGCGCAAGCTGACCACGCCGCGCGCGGCCAGCGCGGGCGTGGTGGGGCGCTCATAACCGTTTAGCGCCATGTGATCGGCGCGCGCCGTCTCGCCCAGCACCATGATCACCAGCGGCGCCAGCGCGCCCGGCGCGGGCGCGGGCAGCCGGGCGTCCTCGCCAATTGGCAGCACCGGCGCGCCGCCGCGCTGCACCGGCTGGCGGCTTGCCATGGCCAGCGCGTAAAACGAATTCAGCGGATTGATCAAATAGCGCAACTGCGTGTGATTGCGCATCGTAGCCGACAAATCCTGAAAGAAAAGCCCGCCAGCTCCCGCCAGGCAAGCGCTGGCAGCTATCAACAATATAGCGTTATTGCGCAACTGCCGGCCCGCGGATGGCCATGCGATGCGCACGCGCCACAGCAGCGCCACCGGCAGCACGCCCAGCATCAGCACCACCCCAACCAGACGCAGGCTGAGCAACTCGCGCACCTCGCGCGCATCGGTCAGCAGCACATTGACCATCATCGTGCGGTCAATCACCACCCCGTAACTGAGCATGAAATACGCTCCCGCCGCGGCCGAGAGCAAAAACACCGTCAGCACCGGCTTTAACACCCAGCGCCAGCCAGCCAGGGCAAACAGCAGCGCGTGCATGGCGGCAATCATCACCCCAAACGCCAGCTCAAACGCCAGCCCGCGCCCGCCCGCCAGCTCAGGCAGCGCCGCCATCGCCCGCCACAGCGCCAAATTGCCCGCGCTGGCAATCCATACCGCGGCCAGCAGCAACACCACCACCGGCCCAAGCGAGCGCCGCCCCCGCGCCGCCGCGGCGTCATTGGGGGCAGCACTGGCAAAAGACTGGGGCGGCTGAGGCGGGCTTGATGGCATGGCGCTGGAGTGTAGAGCCTGTCATTGACCGGGCGGCGCAAAGCGGCTGCTACGATGACAGCTTGCGCCGTGGCTGGCGCGCTTTTTACACCATGTTCAGCGCTGACTTTCAGGTTCAATCAGGCGTTGCCCGGCCAGCGCATTCGCGCGGGAGAAATGCCGATCTGACCCCAATTACACTGGAGACATCGATGATCCTTGAGGTTGCAATACTCAATGTGCGCCCCGCAATGACGGGCGCCTTCGAGGAGGCCTTTCACCGAGCGTCCGCCATCATCTCCGCCATGCCAGGCTACGTTTCGCATCAATTGCAGCGCTGCATCGAGGTGCCCAACCGCTATGTTCTTCTCGTCGAGTGGGAAACGCTCGAAGCGCATACCGTTGGTTTCCGTGGATCACCCGAGTATCAAGACTGGAAACGAATGCTGCATCATTTCTACGATCCATTCCCCACCGTGGAGCACTATGAGCCGGTTTTATCGGACGCAGCAAGGCAGGGGCGAACCATGCGGCCAAGCGCCAGGTCAAGATAAAGCGCGCCAAGCGCTGGAAGTGACCACATGGCAATCAAGTACCAAAACTTCACGACATGTTCGACCAGCCAGAGCGTCAGTTGCACCGCCAGCGGCGTGGCCTGATGCGACGCGCCGAGCCATTGGTTGTAGTACGGCATGTAGTAAACCGCCCAGGCAGCTGCCAGTGGTACAGGGGCCAGCAGCGTCAGCGCCACTGTCGCAAGGCACAGAAAAGCCCACGCCAGCTCGCCCGCTATCCCGATCTTGTTGCCCCACATCAGGCCAAGATCGCGGCGGACGCTTTTCCATTCGGCGCGGTTGATCCACACGACGATCATGGCGATGACAAGGCACGCATCCAGCAACCAGCCGGCCACAGAAAGCAGCAGTGAAATCACCAGTCCGGGCGAAGCATCAGCCGCCTTGTCCAGGGCCAATTGTGAAAGCCCGTTTACCGCCAGCAACGCCATGTACACGGCCGCCGTCACCCAGCCGGGCCAGCGCGGGCGCCACCAGCGCGCGGGCCGCGCCGCATCCAGCACGTCCTTGTTCCACACCGCAAATGGCGTCAGGTACGTCACGGCGAAGGCCGCCAGCAAACCGCTCCACATCAGATATTTGCTGCCGCTTGCTACCACCGCCACGCCCAGAGCCATCCATATCAGACCGGCTGCCACCAGGCTGGGCGATCGCAAAGGCCAGCGCAGCCAGCTTGCGGCCCTGCGGTCAGGGTCCAGCGCGTTGCGCAGCAGCCCCAGCAGCAGCACCGGCAGCGCGCCCAGCAGAAACAGGGCGAGCAGTGCCGTCCCATAAGACAGGCCGAATGTTTCCACCAATTCAAACGCGCCCCGCCCCGGCGCACCGTAAAGAATGCCCGGCGGGCCGCGCGTCGATTCCAGCAAGAAGCAAAGCCATCCCGCGCACCATGCGCCCGCAACAAACGCGATGGTGAGCCAGCGCCCAGTATCCTTGATCCACAGCCTCATTGCACCTTCGCTTTGCATGGCCGGACGACGATCTTTTTTTCCAGCTTGCTGCTGAGTCTAACTATACAATTCAAGGCTAGCCGGAGACCGATGCCATGTCTGAAGTCATTGACGCAATTGAGCTGACGCCAGCCCAGATTGAGAACATCAAGGAAGCTATCAAGCAGACCGATGCTATTTTTTCCCTGGAAGGATTTGAGCCGGATGAGGAAATGCGCGCTGTGGATGCGGCCGTGCTGGCTGGTCGCATCACCTTCGGCCAGGCGGCTGAGGAAATGCGCGACTACGCGATGGAACACAAGACGATGAACGGCTTCATCGCGTCGCGCCCTTGGGCCTGATCCGTTTGCTGGCGTGGCGAATTCGTACACCGACGCCAACGGCGTCTATCGCAACAAGCTGGGCATTACAGACACCGCCGAGTTGAGGCATGCGGAGTACAAAATAACGGCATCCAGAAGCCGCGAAATCCTGGAACAAAACGCTCTTGGCCGCCCCAGCCGCCACGATCTAAAGCGCCTGCAAGCCATCCATCATCACCTTTTTCAGGACGTGTATGAATGGGCGGGCAAGCTGCGCACCGTGCCATCGTCCAAGCAAGCGGCTGGATAGCCACACGGTGTCGGTCTTTGCCGGCCCGGATACCTTCACTCAAAAGTGGCACGAGCTGGCAGGCAAAACCGCCGCTTTCGCCAAGGCCAGGAATCTGACGGCACGGCAAAAGCTCGATGCGGTGGTGGAAATTTTTATCGAGGCCAACCGCGTCCACCCATTTCCTGAAGGCAATGGCCGCAGCCTGCAAGTGTTCATGCTGGAGCTGGCGCGCAGGCAGGGCGTGGCGCTGGACTACACAAAAATAAGCGCCAGCGAATGGAACCGCGCCAGCGCTGTTAGCCCGGATATTTCACCGTGGCCGTGTTTTTGCCAGCCTGTTTCAGAGGGAGAGGTCATCGTCAATGGCGAAATCCGTTTTGTACCTGGCAAAAACACTCGAACGCCCAGCGCATCCCGGCAGCGGGCGCCTGGCCGCACGAGCTGCCTTGCAGGTGCATTTAGCACCTGCTGCGTCATCCCGCGCGCCCATGCATCCCGCTGCCGGGCGCGCTGGGCGCCGCCACGGTGAAATATCCGGACTTGCGGCACGCATGGCTCGCTGTTTGAGGGCAAATACCTGATCCCCAACCCGCCCGATCATGGGCCGATCAGGGAAATTTTTTCCAAACTGACCGGCCTGTAGCTGGCGCCGTAATTTTTTGCCGGCGGCGGCGTCTTGCGCACTCAACGGTTTTTTACGCGCGGCGCTTGCGGCCAAGGCCCGCTATTGCCAGCATCGCCAGCGCCAGCACCGCCAGTGCCAGGGTGGATAGTGTCGGGACCGCGCTGATGCCGCCAGTGCTGGCGGCAGACTTGCTGCGCAAAAACCAGCTATTGGGCGCGTTCGCGGGATTCACGCCGCCGCGCAACAGCTCGTATGTATGGCCGCCAGCGGTGATTGGCCCGCCTTGCAGCGTGAAGGCGTCAGTGGCCGTGGTGGCGCCGTTTTGCGCATCGACGATCAGGATGCCGTCGCCGGTGGTGGCCGCGCCCAGGTTGCCGATGTTGGTGATCTCGATGGTGGCTGGCCCGGTGAGGTTGCCGCCATTGATGATGAGCTGGTCGCTTGCCAGTGCGCCCAGGCCGGCGTTGAGCTTTACCGTGGCCCCGGCCAGGTTGGCGCTGCCGCTGCTGATGGTGAATGTGTTGCCGCTGTTCGTTTGCGCGCCGGGCACGTTCAGCGTGCCGGCCAGCGTGAAGTTGTTGGCGCGCACCTCGCCCGCCGTGCCGCCGGTCAGCGTGGCGCCGCTGGGGGCGGTAAAGCTGGTGGGTGTGGCCTGGCCCACGTCGGAGGCCAGCGCGCCATAGATGGCCTGGTTGCGTACCGCGAAGGTGGTGCCGCTTTGCACCGTGGTGGCGCCGTACAGCGGCGACCAGAGATCGGCCGGGGCGCTGTAGTTTGCGCCGTCAAAGGCCAGCGTTCCGCCGCCGCTGGCCGTGACGGTGACCTGGCCCCTGGTGGACAGGTTGCCGATCGGGTCGAAGAGGGCGATCGTGTGGCCCGCCGTGTCAAACGTGGCGGTGGCCGCGCCGATGGTGTTGCTGTACAGATAAATCGCGTTGGCCTGCGCCGTGGCCAGCGTGGTTTGCTGGTTGCCGCTGAAGGTGATGTCGCCGCCGCTGGCCGTCAGCGCCAGATTGCCGCCCACCCACAGCGCGCCGCCAACGCCGGTGGCGCTGTTGCCGGCAATCGTGCTGGGCGCGGTGGCGGTCAGGGAGAAATTGCCATTGGCCCACACCGCGCCGCCGTTGCGGCCGCCGGTGTCGGTGGTGCTGTTGTTGCTGATGTTGGCGCCGCCGGTGATGGCGACATTGCCCCAGGCATAAATCGCGCCGCCGGTGTTGTTGCCAGTGCCCTTGTTGCCGGTGATCGTGATCAGGCCGCCCGCATGGCCCATGGTGACGTTGCTGACTCCGGCAAAAATCGCGCCGCCATAGGCGGCCGTGTTGTTGGTCAGGCTCACGTTGCCCGTGGTGGCCGCCAGGTTCACATTGCCGTAATAGGTGTAAATCGCGCCGCCGCCGCTGCCGCTGCTGGTGTTGCCGTCCATGACGATATCGCCGCCGTCCTGGGTGACGTGGCCGCCCGGCGCCATTCCGGCGGAAGACAGCGCGCCGCCCATGGAGACGGAGCTGTTGCCGCTGGCCGTCAGCGGCCCGTTGATCGTGATGTTGCCGGCCGTCGCGCTGAAGGTGTTGTTGTTGGAGCTGGCCTGGATCGCGCCGCCGCCGGCGCTGGCCGTATTGCCGGTCAGCGTGATTTGGCTGCCAGTCAGAACCACCTGCCCGCCCATCACGAAAACCGCGCCACCGCTGTTGGCCGTATTGCCGGTCATCGTGACGGTGCTGGCGGCATCGCCGATGCGCACGTCGGGAACGGTGGTGTTGCTGCTGGTAAAAATCGCGCCGCCGGAGGTCTGCGCCCGGTTGTTTGACAGCGTGACATTGCCGCCGCTCATGGTCACCTTGTTGGTGGCATTGATCGCGCCGCCGGTTGAGCTGGTGGCCGAGTTGCCATCGAACGTGATGGCGCCCACGATGTTGATCGGGCTGGTGTTGGCGTTGATGGCACTGGCGCTGATGGCGCCGCCGCCGCTATTGCTGTTGCCGTTGATGGACACCGCGCCCTGTGTGTTGATGGCCAGTCCCACCGTGGCGGTGAGCGCGCTGGCGGTGGCGCCCGTGATGGCAACGCCGGTCAGGTTCAGCGTGGTGTTGCTGCCGCTGAAACGCCCGCTGCCGCCAAGCGCCAGCGTGCCGCCGCTGGCCGGCCCGGCAATACTCAACTGCCCGCCCGTGGGCAGCGTGAGCAGGGTGGCCAGCGACGCAGTGCCACCCAGGTTGATGACCGAGCCGTTGGCCGGAGAGGCCGGCACGCCAGCGGCGCTGAACGCCGAGCCGTCCGGCACGGTATAAACCGTTTGCGCCTGCGCCGCCGCGCCGCCAAGGGCAGCGAGCGCCGCGAGCGCGATTTCACGCAACAGACATCCGTGTGCGCGGCGTGGCGGAATATTCCTGTGACTCTCAAAAGCTTTCATCATGGCGCCTGTAAAGAAAATGAATGGCGCGAATTGTCGTAACAAATTGTCACAATTCAAGAGCGGTACCCTGAATTGCAGGCGCTCTATTGGCGTACATCAATGGAACCCATAAAAAACCGTGGCTGTCTTGCTGCCCGTTCCAAAGCCTGAAAACGGTGCTTGAGTGCGCTTGCCGATAGCGCAAGTTTTACAAACCAAATCAGCCTCAAACACAGGCGCAGCAAGCGCTGGCAGCTAGCAAATCAGTAGTTTTGCCGGTAGCGCGCGGCGCCGGGTATGTCATGATGTACTCCATGCCGCACGATGACGCGCCAGCCGAGGACTTGCTGACCGGCCACCCGGACCACCACACGCACGCCGATCCAGCCCGCGCCGCCGCGCGCCCGCTGGAAGTGGCGCTGCTGGCCAGCGTGTTCGTGGTGGCGGCGTGCGGGCTGTTGTACGAACTGGCGGCGGGCACGGTGGCCAGTTATGTGCTGGGTGATTCGGTGCTGCAGTTTTCCACCGTCATCGGCTGCTATCTGTTTGCGATGGGCGTGGGGTCGTACCTGTCGCGCTTTTTCGACCGCCAGTTGCCAGCGCACTTTTTGCGCATCGAACTGCTGGTGGCGCTGGGCGGCGGGCTGCTGCCGATGGCGCTGTTTCTGGTCAACGCCTATGTACCCACGGCCCTGCGCGTGGCGCTGTATGCGCTGGTGCTGCTGGTGGGCACGTTGGTGGGGCTGGAGATTCCGCTGGTGATGCGCATCCTGCGGCGCAACGTGCGGCTGCGCGAGCTGGTGTCGCAGGTGCTGACCTTTGACTACCTGGGCGCGCTGGCGGTGTCGCTGGCGTTTCCGCTGCTGCTGGCGCCGCAACTGGGGCTGGTGCGCACCGGCTTGCTGTTTGGGCTGATGAACGCGCTGGTGGCGGTGTGGGCGCTGTGGCTGTTCAGGCACGAGCTGCGGCATCGCGCGGCGCACGCGGCGGCCTGCGCGCTGGTGCTGGCGCTGCTGGCCGCCGGCTGGGCAGGCGCGGATCAAGTCACCACGCTGGCCGAGGACCGGCTGTATGCCGACCGCGTGGTGTTTGCGCAGACCACGCCCTACCAACGCATCGTGGTAACCAACGCACCGGGCGAAGGGCGGCCCGGCGTGCGGCTGTTTCTGAACGGCAATCTGCAATTTGCCGAGCGCGACGAATACCGCTATCACGAGGCGCTGGTGCACCCCGTCATGGCCGCCCACGGCGCGCCCGTCAAAGTGGCCGTGCTGGGCGGCGGCGACGGCATGGCGCTGCGCGAAATCCTGAAGTACCCCAGCGTGCAGGCAGTGACCCTGGTGGAGCTGGACCCGGCCATGACCGATTTGTTTACGCGCCAGTCGCAACTGGCAGCGCTCAACGGCCACGCGCTGACATCGCCCAAGGTCCGGGTGGTCAACGCCGACGCCTTCAAATGGCTGGAAGAAGGCGATGAGGTGTACGACGTGCTGGTGGTGGACTTTCCCGATCCCACCAACTTCAACATTGGCAAGCTGTACACGCTGAGCTTTTACCAGTTGCTGGAAAAGCGCCTGTCGGCCAGCGGTTACGCGGTGATTCAAACCACCTCGCCGCTGGTGGCGCGGCGCAGCTTTTGGACCGTGGTGCAGACGGTGGAAGCTGCTGGCTTGCACGCCACACCGTATCACACGCACGTGCCCAGCTTTGGCGAATGGGGCTTTGTCATTGCCAGCCACCGCCCCTGGCGCCTGCCGGAGCAACTGCCCGCCGGGCTGCGCTACCTGACGCCGCACACGCTGGCGCTGCTGTTTGATTTTCCGGCCGACATGGCGCGCGTGCCAGCCGAAGTCAACCGCCTGTCCAATCAGGTGCTGGTCAACACCTATGAGCAGGAATGGGGGGCGGTGAAAAATTGATGCGAAACTGAACTACGGCGCCAGCGCCTTCAATTCGCGTTCCAGCAGGCGCAAAACAGCGGCCACGCCCCTGGCGGTGCACACGCCCATGAAGGCAAGCTGGATCCAGTTGTTTTGCACCAAATATCGGTTTCTGTAATGAATGGACACGCCATCACGCTCCAGCGCAGCGCCCAGCTTGAGCGAGTTTATTTTTTCCGGCAGCACAATGGTCCAGATATAGTCAACCTGATGGCCGGCCGCAGACGGAGTGCGCAAACCGTGCGCCAGCAGAAATTTTTGCATGCTGGCCGCGTGCCTGGCACTCTGGCTGAATTTTTTTTCAAAATCCGTGCTCAGCAGCGCGGTGCAAAGCGCATTCAGCAGGTTATATGAAAAGGTAAACGGCACATGCGCCGCCGCGTGATAAACGGCAAGGTCAAGATAATCATAACCGTTTTGCGCAGGCTGCGGCTCGTGGTTGTAAAAAACCATGGAAATACCGGCAAAAGAACATAATCCCTTGCCCGATGAACTGCTGGCCAGATAAACGCCGGAAAAATCCACTTCCTGATTACCGAACGCGCTTACGCTGTCTAGGCACAATTTGACATCATTCAATCTGCAATGCGTGACAAGCCGCGCATCGAGATTCATGGTGCCGGTGGATGTCTCACAGTGCACCAGCCACAGCCATGATTTGCCGTGCAGCAGCGCGCGGATTTTGTCGAACGAAAATGCCTGGCCCCATTCAAGCGCATAGATATCAAAATCCAGACCGGCTTTTTTGGCCTGACTGGCCAGGCGCGCGCCAAATTCTCCGTTCGAGAGAATCAGCCCCTTGCCGGGCAATTTTTTCAACTCCTGCGCCACCATGGCATTGGCGGCGGTGCCGCTGCCCATGAGCAGAGCGGCATATTTGCTTTTACTCAGCTTGAGCAGCGCCTGCCGGCATTGATCGTATAGCTGCTCGAACGCAGCGCCGCGGTGCGACTGGGCGTTTACAGCCAAAGCCGCCCGTACCCGCCGTGAAATTGCAACCGGCCCGGGCAGGAGATTTATCGCAGCCATCTGGCGCTCCTCAGATGTTTTTTGGTTATGTACATGGGTTGATACTGTGCGCCGTCCTTGCCCACAAGAGCATGAAAGGGCTGAAAGCCCATTTTTTCATACATGGCAAGCTGCCGCGTGGTTCCGGATATGATTGCCAGATCGGCCTGGTTGTCCAATAAATATTTTATCAGCGCGCGCAGCAGCATGGCGGTGACGCGGGTGCGTCGGTACTCTTTTTTTACCGCCAGCAGGCGTATTTCATAGATCTTGCTATGAGCCGGCAGGTAGGAGTCAAGCTGCTCCACCTTGGCGTCGAGCGAAAAGGGGCGCTGATCGCAGCAGGCGACCATGCCAGCAATGGTGTTGCCGTTTTTGCACAGGATATATACGTTGTTTTCGTGGAATTTGTCCTTGAGCTTTTTCAGCTCGTTAGGCTCATGCTGTGGAATTTCTTCCACGAAGGTATGGTAGTTGAGTTCAAAAATCTGGTCAAATTCTTCATCGGTATCCGCCAATTTTACCGCATAGCGCGAGCGTTTTTTTCTGTGCGCAAAGATGACCAGCAGCAAATTTAAAACAAAAAGCCAGGTCGTGGGCGTGAATATGATTATATACAGCGCCGAGCCGATGAAAACCGCCACCCCCTTGCCACCCCGAAAGCCCAGTTGCACCGGATAAATATGCCCAAGCAGGCCGGCCAGCACAACCAGCGCCTGGCTGAGCTGGCCCGCGGCATCATGGGCGGCCAGCAGATACAGGCTGGGCCATATTTTCAGCAGGTCGAACAAAAACACCAGCACCGCCATCGGCCAGCCGTAATTGCGCTGGACATTGCGGGCGCCCAGCGTGCCGGAACCCTGCTGGCGCAGGTCGTTTTTTTTTGTCAGGCGCACGGCGTAATATGCCGCGTTGCAGCACCCGCTTGCATACGCCAGCAGCAGACAGGAAAGTACGGTAAGTGTTGTTGCGTCCATGCTCCGGACGCAGATTCTATGGGTTGTCGATTTGTTCCCGCTGCCGCCAGGTTGCCGGGAGGGCGAAAAATTTTTCGCCCCTGCGGGTGCGTCGCCGGCTTCAGGCGGGCAGGGCGGATTCTTCCTGCGCCTGTTCTTGCTGCTGCTGGGCGCGCATGTTCTTGAACGCCACCGACAGCATCAGCTTGATGCGGTTGAGCTGGTTGACCTCCGATGCACCCGGGTCATAGTCAATGCCGGTGATGTTGGCCTGCGGGTAGTGCGTTTTCAGCGATTTGAAGACGCCCTTGCCGCTGATGTGGTTGGGCATACAGGCAAAGGGCTGCATGCAGATGATGTTGGGCACGCCGTGTTCGATCAGTTCCACCATCTCGCCGGTCAAAAACCACCCTTCGCCGGTCTGGTTGCCGCGCGAGAGGAACTGGGTCGCGCCACGGGCAAGCTGGTCGATGCCCGGCGGCGCGGTGAAACGCTGGCTGGCGGCCAGCGCTTTTTTCATGTCGCGGCGGTAAAAGTCCATCGCCTTGATGGCCGCGTTGCCCGCCAGCGCCGCCAGTTTGCTGTGCGCGAGGACGCGGTGGTTGAAGTCGTGGTCGTAGGCGCAATACAGCAAAAAGTCCATGAAGCCCGGCATCACGGCTTCGCCGCCTTCTTCCTCGATGATGCGCACGATGTCGTTGTTGGCGCCGGGGCTGAATTTGACGAAGATCTCGCCCACCAGGCCGATGCGGGGTTTGCTCTCGCCGGTCAGCGGCAGCGCGTCGAACGCGCGCACGATCTCGTGCATGGTGCGCCCGAATTGCCTGAAGTTGCCCTTGGCCACCACGTCCTTGCAGCGCTCGGCCCATTGGCGGTAGAGCGCGTCGGCTGAACCGGCTTCCAGTTCATATGGCCGGGTGCGAAACAGCACCTGCATGAGCAAATCGCCGCACACGGCGGCCATCAGCAGGCGGTTGAGCATGGACAGACTGAGCTTGAAGCCATCGTGCTTTTCCACGCCGACGACGTTGAAGGAGATCACCGGCACATCCGGGAACCCTGCGTCTTCCAGCGCCTTGCGGATGAAGCTGATGTAATTGGTGGCGCGGCAGCCGCCGCCGGTTTGCATGATGATGGCCGCGGTTTTGGCCGGGTCGTACTGGCCGGATTTGAGCGCCTCGACGATCTGGCCGACGACGATGATCGATGGGTAGCAGGCGTCGTTGTTGACAAAGCGCAGGCCCAGATCGACGGCCTGGGTGGAGATTTCTTCCAGCACCTTGACCTGATAGCCGCAGGCGCTGAGCGCCGGTTCGATGAACTGGAAGTGGATCGGCGACATCTGCGGCACCAGGATGGTCGAATGCTCGCGCATCTCTTTGGTGAAGGTGGGGCGCGTTTTCCAGCGTGGCGGGTGAAAGTGGATCACCTGTCCGGCATGGCGGCCATGCCGCTCGCCCAGCGCCGCCTTGAGCGAACGCACGCGGATGCGCACCGCCCCCAGGTTGCTGCCTTCGTCGATCTTGATGCCGGTATAGATGCGGTTGCGGTGGGTGAGGATTTCCTGCACCTGATCGACCGCGACCGAGTCCAGCCCGCAGCCAAAGGAGTTCAGGTGAATCACGTCCAGCGCCGGCTCACTGGCCGCCAGCGCGGCGGCGCGGTACAGGCGCGCGTGGTAGGTCCACTGGTCCACCACGCGCAGCGGCCCTTCCAGCTTGCCCAGGTGCGCCACCGAATCTTCGGTGAACACCGCCATGCCTTGCGAGGTGATGAGTTCCGGAATGCCGTGGTTGATGCCCGGATCGACGTAGTAGGGCCGCCCGGCCAGCACGATGCCGTGCGCGCCTTTTTCCTTGATGTATTCAAGGGCTTCTTCGCCCTTTTGCGCGATGTCGGCCTTGGCCTGCGCCTGCTCGGCCCACGCCAGGCGCAGGGCGCGGCGGATCTCGGCCGGCGCGATGTCCGGAAAGGCGCGCGCCAGTTGCGCGGCGAGCTTTTTCTCGTCTTGCAGCGACAGGAAGGGCTGGATCAGCTCCACGCCGCTTTCTTTCAGATAGTCGATGTTGTTGCGGATCAACTCCGGGTAGGAGGTGACGATGGGGCAGTTGAAGCTGTTGCGGCTGTCGGCGTATTCCTTTTGCTCGTAGGGTACGCAGGGGTAGAAGATGCTTTTGACGCCCTGTTTGATCAGGTCGATGATGTGCCCGTGCACCAGCTTGGCCGGATAACACACGGTGTCCGAGGGCAGGGTGTCGGTGCCCTGATCGAGCAGCGCGCGCGAGGAGGGCGCGGACAGGCGCACCTCAAAGCCAAGCTCACTCAGGAAGGTGAACCACAGCGGGTAGTTCTCGAACATGTTGAGCGCGCGCGGCACGCCGATCACGCCGCGCGGCGCGTCCTGGCGCGGCTCGTAGTCGAACACGCGCTCGTATTTGTAGAGGTACAGGTTGGGCAAATCGTTGGACGATGCCTTGAGCTTGCCCAGGCCACGGTCGCAGCGGTTGCCGGAGATGAGCTTGCGCCCGTCCGGAAAGCGGTTGATGGTCATCGCGCAGGTGTTGGTGCACTGGCGGCAGCGCGCCTGCGAGTGCTTGACCTCGAAGCCGCGCACTTCTTCCAGTTGCAGCATCGCGCTCACGTCCTGGCCCTGCCAGCGTTCCTTGGCGATCAGCGCCGCGCCGAAGGCGCCCATCAGCCCGGCGATGTCGGGCCGCACCGCTTCGCGGCCGGAGATCAGCTCGAACGCGCGCAGCACCGAATCGTTGTAGAACGTGCCGCCCTGCACGACGATGTTTTGCCCCAGTTCCTCGGGACTCTTGATCTTGATGACCTTGATGAGCGCGTTTTTGATCACCGCGTAAGACAGCCCGGCGGAAATGTCGCCCACCGTCGCGCCCTCTTTTTGCGCCTGCTTGACGCTGGAGTTCATGAACACCGTGCAGCGCGATCCCAGATCGGACGGCGCGCGCGACGCCAGCGCCTCGCGCGCAAAGTCGGCCACCGGCATTTGCACCGACTGCGCAAAGGTCTCGATGAACGAGCCGCAGCCCGCCGAGCAGGCTTCGTTCAAAAGAATGTTGTCGATCACGCCGCCCTTGATGCGCAGGCATTTCATGTCCTGCCCGCCGATGTCGAGGATGAAATCCACTTCGGGCTGAAAGTGCTTGGCCGCCTTGTAGTGCGCGATGGTTTCCACCTCGGAGTGGTCGAGCTTGAAGGCTTCGCGGATCAGCGTCTCGCCATAGCCGGTGACGGATGAGGCGGCGATGCTCGCGCCCTCGGGCAGCCGGTCGTAAATGTCTTCCAGAATGCCGCCCACCACCTTGATCGGGTTGCCCTCGTTGCTGCTGTAGTAGGTGTAGAGCAGTTCCAGGTTTTCGCCCAACAGCACCGCCTTGGTGGTGGTGGAGCCGCCGTCGATGCCCAGAAACACCGGGCCGCGATAGTCCTCCAGGTTGGTGCGCTTGACGCGCGCCTTGCCGTGCCGCGCGTAAAACGCCTCGCGCTCGGCATCGTCCATGAAAAACGGGCGCATGGTGTCGGTGCCCGCCACCGTCTGCGTGCCCAGCTTTTTGAACCCGGCCAGCACCTCTGCAAACGGGCGCGCCTTCTTTGGCTCGCCGTGCAGGGCCGCGCCGATGGCGACGAACAGCTCGCTGTCCTGGATCTGTACCTGGTTTTTCGGCTTGACGGCCAGCGTTTCGATGAAACGGTTTTTCAGCTCCGGCAAAAAGTTGAGCGGCCCGCCCAGAAAGGCGATGTTGCCCGTGATCTTGCGCCCGCACGCCAGCCCGCTGATGGTTTGCTGCACCACCGCCTGAAACACCGAGCGCGCAATGTCCTCGCGCGCCACGCCCTCGTTGAGCAGCGGCTGCACGTCGGTCTTGGCGAACACGCCGCAGCGCGCGGCGATGGGGTAGATGTTCTTGGCGCGGCTGGCCAACTCGTTCATCCCCGGCGCATCGGTCTTGAGCAGCGCGGCCATCTGGTCGATGAACGCGCCCGTGCCGCCCGCGCACGAGCCGTTCATGCGCTGCTCGACGCCGTTGGTCAAAAACGTGATCTTGGCGTCCTCGCCACCCAGCTCGATGGCCACATCGGTCTGCGGCGCGCGCACCTCGATGGCGCGGGTGCAGGCAATGACCTCCTGCACGAAAGCCAACCCCAATATCCCGGCAATGCCCACGCCGCCCGAGCCGGTCAGCACCACGGAAACGCTGGCCTGCGGCGGCAGCAGACCGCCCGCGGCGAGCGCTTCGATATTGCTCTCCACCGTCTTGCGCACTTCCGAAAGGTGGCGGGTGTAGGAGCGGAATATCAGCTCGCCATGCCCATCCAGCATGACGACCTTGACAGTCGTCGAACCCACGTCGATACCGACGCGATACCAATCACTGCTCACATTTGCCTCGCAAAAAAATCCTGTCCGGCGCCGCGCATGAAGCGCGCCGGATTTTTTTCCGGCGCCATTCTGGCGGGCAATCCCAGAGTATCCATGAAGAACCGCCACTGTCCATGCCGCCGCCGCGGCTGTCCAGCAAATTTGTCGATGGTATCGGGCGGGTAATCTACCAGTATTGTCATGTGATACTTTCCGGCATGATCCCACTTTTGTCGCGGCGGCGCTGGCTGCATGTGGCGGCGGCGGCGCTGGCGGGTTGTTCGCGGCGCGAGCCGCACGCCATCGAGGGCGGCTTTGCCGGTGACGCGCACGAGCGCGGCCACCTGCTGCGCGCGCCCTGGCCAACGCGCGCGCCCGATGTGCTGCGCGGCGTGCACACGCTGATAGCAGGCGGCGGCATTGCCGCGCTGGCGGCGGCGCGCGCCTTGCGGCTGGCCGGCCACGATGACTTTGCCATGCTGGAGCTGGAAGACGCCGCTGGCGGCAACAGCCGCGCCGCCGAGGTGCTGGGCATCGCCTGCCCGCAAGGCGCGCATTACCTGCCCGTGCCCGGCGACGACGCGCGCGAGGTGCAGGATTGGCTGCAAGAGCTGGGCCTGCGCCGCCGCGTGGCCGGGCGCTGGACTTACGACGAGCGCACCCTGTGCCACAGCCCGCAGGAGCGCCTGTTTTTCAACGGCCAGTGGCAAGACGGCTTGCTGCCCGTGCAAGGCGTGGGCGCGGCCACGCTGGCGCAGTACCGGCGCTTTGCGCAGGCGGCAAGCGCCGTGCAGCAAGCCGCGCGCTACGCCATTCCGGTACAAAGATCGGATTTTGCGCCTGTCCAGCTTGCGCAAGATGCTATTTATTTTGAAGCATGGCTGGGCCAGCATGGCATCACCGATCCGCACCTGCTGTGGTATCTGGACTATTGCTGCCGCGACGATTTTGGCGCTGGCATCAAAGCCGTATCGGCCTGGGCGGGGCTGCATTACTTTGCCAGCCGGCACGGTTTTCGCGCGCCCGGCGATGGCGGCGCGGAAGGCGACGATGCGGGCCTTTTGACTTGGCCGCAAGGCAACGGCTGGCTGAGCCAGCAACTGGCCGCGCCGCTGGGCGGACGGCTGCACACCGGCCGCGTGGTGGGCCGCATCGTGCAGCAGCGGCATGGCGTGACGGTGGACGCCATCGATGCCGCCAGCGGGCGGCTGGAGCGCTGGCAGGCGCGCCAGGTGGTGGTGGCGCTGCCGGTGTGGGTGGCCGCGCGCGTGCTGGATCCGCTGCCCGATGCCGTGCGCCTGCGCGCGGCCAGCTTGCGCAGCGCGCCCTGGCTGGTGGCCAATTTGCGCTTGCGCGCGCCGCTGCATGAGCGGCCCGGCGGCGCCGCGCCAAGCTGGGACAACGTGCTGTACGGCAGCGCTGGCCTGGGCTACGTGGACGCCATGCACCAAAGCCTGCAACCGGTGCCCGGCCCCACGGTGCTGACGTACTACCGCGCGCTGGGCGACGCGCCCAATGGCCGCGCCGATTTGCTGGAGCGGACGTGGACGTATTGGCGCGATGCCATCCTGGCCGAGCTGGCCGCGCCGCACCCCGATCTGGCCGCCAAGCTGCTGCGCATAGACATCACGCGCCACGGCCACGCAATGGCCGTGCCGGTGCCCGGAACTTTAAGCCAAATCAGGCGTTTGCGCTTGCCTGATCAGCGCGCGCAGCTATCAAAATCGCAGCACTTGTCAGCCCTGCGCTTTGCCGATGCGCCCCGGCTGGCGTTTGCTCATGCCGACTGGTCGGGCTATTCGGTGTTTGAGGAGGCTTTTACCCTTGGGCACGCGGCTGGCCAGGCGCTGGCTTGATTCACAGTTTTTTACATTGCGCGCATCAAATTGCGGGAACTTGGGGCGTAATCTGGCCTCAAATCCGGCTTGCAAAATTCATCTTGTCTTGATTACTGCCAAGCCTGTGGTTCCCCGTGAACCGCTGAAAACCTGAAACGCACTTCCTCCTCCCTCCATCCTCCTACTTCGTTTCGGGCCGCTTTGGCAGTATTTTTATTCCGGACACGCCGCCGCTGGCAGCAACTGCCACGGCGGCGTTTCGTTTGGGGTTTGGGCAGGCGGCTTCAGGCCGGCAGTTCAGCCGGCAGCGTGTCGGTGAAGCTGGCGCGCCGCATCAGGCGCTCGTCCATCAGCTGGGCCAGGTTGGCGTGGCGCGCGCGCCAGTCAAGCTGCGGAAAGCGAAAGTCCAGCCAGCCCAGCGCGCAGCCGACGGCGATGTCGGCCAGCGTCAGGTGCACGCTGGCCGAGCACCAGGGCTTGTCGCCCAGGCCGCGGCTCATGGCCGTCAGCGCCTGATCGACTTTTTGCATCTGGCGCTCGATCCAGGCGCTGCTGCGTTCGGTCTCGGCGCGGCCGCGCCAGGTGCGCTCCAGCCGCGCCAAAATGGCCGCGTCCAGCAGGCCGTCGGCCAGCGCCTCCCAGGTTTTGACTTCCACTCGCTGGCGGCCTGAAGTCGGGATCAGCTTGCCCACGGGCGAGAGCGCGTCCAGGTATTCAACGATGACGCGCGAGTCAAACACCGCCTCTTGCCCGTCCATCACCAGGCAGGGCACCTTGCCCAGCGGGTTGGAGGCGGCAATCTGGGTGTCGTCGGCCCAGACGTTTTCGGCGATGAATTTGTATTCGAGCTTCTTCTCGGCCATCACCACGCGCACTTTGCGCACGAATGGGCTGGTCGTGGACCCGATCAGTCGCATGGACATAAATGATGCTAAGTATGTATAAAGCGGCGGCGGTCATTCTATGGCAAGCGCGGCGGGCAGCGGGAAAACGCCAATTTTTTAGCGGCTTTTTTGCCACGGAACCTCTGAATAACCCTGCGTGAGCCGGCGCGCCTGGGTTTGGGATGGGCTGCAAGGCGTAAACCGCAGCCATAGCCGCAGCTATGGCGAGGATTTGCAGCGCGGCAGACCGCCCAAAACCAGGATGCGCCGGCCACGACAGGGTTTTTCAGAGGTTCCATACAATTTCGATCATGGAACTTACTGCCTTGACCGCCGTTTCCCCACTCGATGGCCGCTACGCCGGCAAGCTGGCCGCGCTGCGCCCGGTCATGAGCGAGCTGGGCTACATGCAGCGCCGCGTGCAGGTCGAGCTGACCTGGCTGGTTGCCCTGTCGGACGCCGGGCTGGCCGGCTTCAAACCGCTGTCCGTGCAGGCGCGCGCGCGCATCGTGCAACTGATGCGCGGCTTTGGGCCGCGGCAGGCGCAAGCCATCAAGGACATTGAAAAAATCACCAACCACGACGTCAAGGCGGTCGAGTATTGGATCAAGGAGCAGTTCACCGGCCAGCCCGAGCTGCAAGCGGCCGCCGAGTTTGTCCACTTTGCCTGCACCAGCGAGGACATCAACAACACCAGCCACGCGCTGCAACTAAAGGCCGGGCGTGGCGCCGTGCTGCTGCCCGCGCTGGACGCCGTCATCACCCGGCTGCGCGAGCTGGCGCACCAGTACGCCGCCGTGCCCATGCTCAGCCGCACCCACGGCCAAACCGCCAGCCCCACCACGGTCGGCAAGGAATTTGCCAACGTCGCCGCGCGCCTGCTGGCCGCGCGCGCGGCCATTGCCGACGTCAAACTGCTGGCCAAAATGAACGGCGCGGTCGGCAACTACAACGCCCACCTGTCGGCCTGGCCCGATTTTGACTGGGAAAGTTTTAGCCGCCGCGTGATCGAAACGCCCGAGCTGCCCGAAGCGGGGGGCGATCCCGCCCAGCCATTTGGCCTGGGCCTGACCTTTCAGCCCTACAGCATCCAGATCGAGCCGCACGACTACATGGCCGCGCTGTTTGACGCCATCGCCCGTGCCAATACCATCCTGATCGACTTGGCGCGCGACGTATGGGGCTACATCAGCGTCGGCTACTTCAGGCAAAAAACCAAAGCGGGCGAAATCGGCTCGTCCACCATGCCGCACAAAGTCAACCCGATCGACTTTGAAAACGCCGAAGGCAACCTGGGCCTGGCCAACGCCGTGCTGCGCCACCTGTCCGAAAAACTGCCCATCAGCCGCTGGCAGCGCGATCTGACCGACAGCACAGTGCTGCGCAACATGGGCGTGGCAATCGGCCACGCCGTGCTGGCCTACCAGTCGCTGCTGACCGGCCTGAACAAACTGGAACTAAATGAAACCGCGCTGGCCCTTGATTTGGAGCAGGCCTGGGAAGTGCTGGCCGAGCCAATCCAGACCGTAATGCGCCGCCACGGCATACCCGGCGCATACGAAAAACTGAAAGACGCCACGCGCGGCCAAACCGTCACGCGCCAGGCGCTGCACGAGCTGATCCAAAGCCTGCCCATCCCGCAACCCGACAAAAACCGCCTGCTGTCGCTCACACCCGCCACCTACGCAGGCAAAGCGGCAGAGCTGGCGCGCCGGGTTTGAGCGCGCGCGCATTTGGCAAATCATGCAAGCCGCATATGAGCTTGCAATCCGTGACATTTTTCACGCCACCACTGATTACTTATGCACGCACCAGGGTTAACCCCTATCCAAAAGTTACACAACCCTATTGACAACCACAGTAGTTTCCGCCAATCTCCAGCCGGTACAGCAATCGCCGGAAACAACTGTCATGTCCATCCAAAACAAAACGCTGCGTTTTTTGTGTGCAATCGCCCTATGGTTGTTTCTGCTGTCCCCCGCCATTGCAAGCGACACCTACCGCATCTACTTTGACAGCGACGCCAATCCCGCCACCGGCTGCACCGCCCCCCTGACCGACCGCTTTGGCAGCG
>Ga0209628_10000260_pt1 | contig 31609 bp, 25 predicted proteins | sample TergutCu122P4_FD_187285 | JGI IMG/M metagenome (GOLD analysis project Ga0209628, IMG submission 187285) | Cubitermes ugandensis P4 segment gut microbial communities from Kakamega Forest, Kenya - Cu122 P4 (SPAdes) (version 2) | ecosystem: Host-associated > Arthropoda: Insects > Digestive system...
TCAGCCGCAGCGCCTTGCGGTAGCCCTCGGGGCGCGTCATGCCGAAGTTGCGCAGCGTGCGCTCCTTGGTATCGCGCCCCTTTTGGTGGCCGATGACCATGCAGGCGTTGCCGTTGAAGCGCGCCAGCCCGCCGACGATGCTCTGGTCGTCGGCAAAGTGACGGTCGCCGTGCAGTTCGACGAAGTTGGTGAAGCACTCGCGCAAGTAGTCCAGCGTGTAGGGGCGCTCCGGGTGGCGGGCGATCTTGGTGATCTGCCACGGCGTGAGGTCGCTGTAGATGTCCTTGGTAAGTTGCAGGCTCTTTTTGCCGAGCTGCTGAATTTCCTCCGAGATATCGACCGCGCTCTCGGTCTGCACGTAGCGCAGTTCCTCGATCTTGTTTTCAAGTTCGGCGATCGAGTGTTCGAAGTCAAGAAATGTCCGTTTGGCCAACTTCAGGCTCCTGAAAACCAGTAAGCGCCGATGTTACTAGATGCAAGTAACCGCCCAAAAGCTGCAAAACCGGAAAGAATCAAAAGGCCGCGCAGCGGCCAGTCCAAAGCGCCCTTCCATGGGGGAGGCGAAACATCGGCGCCAGCCGAGTGGAGCCTGGGAGTAGCGTTGTCAATACGTTACAGGCATCGGATCCAGCGAGCGCCACATGTACCAGGTAGCCACGCTGCGCCAGGGCGCCCAGGCGTCGGCGACTTCGCGCGCTTCGCTGCGGCTGACCGGCTCGCCGGAAAAGTAGTTGACGCTGATGCCCTTGAGCAGCCCCAGGTCATCCAGCGGCAGCACGTCCGGGCGCATCAGGTGGAAGATCAAAAACATCTCCGCCGTCCAGCGCCCGATGCCGCGAATGGCCACCAGTTGGGCAACGATGGCCTCGTCGTCCATGTGCCGCCATTGATCGACGTGGATGCGCCCGCTGTCAAAGTGCAGCGCCAGATCGACCAGGTATTCGACCTTGCGCGCCGACAGGCCAGCCGCGCGCATGTCGTCCACCTTGAGTTTGAGCACCAGCGGCGGGGTCATGCGCCTGGGCAGCGCGGCAAACCGGTCCCACACCGATTGCGCCGCCTTGACCGAAATTTGCTGGCCGACGATGGAGCGCGCCAGCGTGACGAAGGCGTCGCCGCGCGACTCCAGACACGCCTGGCCAAACAGCGGGATCAGGCGCTTCATCACCCGGTCGCGCTTGCACAGATGCGCGCAGGCGTCCGTCCAGTAAGCGGGCGTGGAGATTACGTTTGCTTCTTTTTTTGTAGCTGCCATCGCTTTACCTGCTTGCGCAAACGCCTGAAAATGCTTTAAAGAAGGTCATCGCGCGGCCTCCCACGTGGTGCCCGTGGGCGAGTCCTTGAGCACGATGCCGGCGGCCAGCAGCCCGGCGCGGATGCGGTCAGCCTCGGCAAAATCACGCGCCTGCTTGGCGGCCGCACGGGCCTGAATTTGCGCGGCAATGGCCGCTTCATCCAGCGCGCTGCCGGCGCGCAAAAAGGCCTTGGGCTCGCCCTGCAACAACCCCAGCACGCCACCCAGCGCCTTGAGCAGGCCCGCGTCTTGCGGCCGGCGCGCGCGGTTGACCTCGCTGGCCAGGTCAAACAGCGCGGCCAGCGCTTCGGGCGTGCCAAAGTCATCGTCCATGGCGGCTTTGAAACGCGCGGCAAACGGGTTGGCCCAGTCAATGGCCGCGTCATCGGCGGCTACCGCATCCAGCGCGGTGTACATGCGCTTCAAGGCCGCGCGCGCGTCCTGCAAATGCACGTCGCTGTAGTTGAGCGGGCTGCGGTAGTGGGTGCGCAGCAGAAAAAAGCGCACCGTCTCGGCGTCAAACACCTGGAGCACGTCGCGGATGGTGAAAAAGTTGCCCAGTGACTTGGACATCTTCTCGCCGTCGATGTTGACAAAGCCGTTGTGCATCCACAGCCGCGCCAGCGGCACGCCGTTGGCGCCTTCGCTTTGGGCGATTTCGTTTTCGTGGTGGGGAAACTGCAAGTCCGCCCCGCCGCCGTGGATGTCAAACGTCTCGCCCAGCAGCGCGCAGCTCATGGCCGAGCATTCCAGATGCCAGCCGGGACGGCCCGGGCCGTAGGGGCTGTCCCACCTGGCATCTTGCGGCTCGTCCGGTCTGGCTGGCTTCCACAGTACAAAGTCCAGCGGGTCGTGCTTGTCCTGGCTTACGGCCACGCGTTCGCCCGCTTGCAGCTCGTCCAGCGTCTTGCCCGACAGCTTGCCGTAGCCGGGAAATTTGCGCACGGCGTAGTTCACGTCGCCGTTGCTGGCGCGGTAGGCCAGGCCTTTGTCCTGCAGCTTGCGCACGATGTCCAGCATTTGCGGCACGTAGTCGGTGGCGCGCGGGTCGTGCGTGGGGCGCTGCACGCCCAGGGCGTCGAAGTCGCGGTACATCTCGCTGATCATGCGGCTGGTCAACTGGCGCACGGTTTCGCCGTTGTCCAGCGCGCGGCGGATGATTTTGTCCTCGATGTCGGTGATGTTGCGCACCAGCGTAACCTGCCAGCCGCTGGCCTTGAGCCAGCGCTGCACCACGTCAAACGCCACCGCCGAGCGCGCGTGGCCGATGTGGCACAGGTCGTAGACGGTGATGCCGCACACGTACATGCGCACGTGGTCCGGCAGCAGGGGCGAAAACTGCTCCAGCGCCCGTGTGAGCGTGTTGTGGATGCGCAAGGTCATGAAAAAACAATGGTACCGGCACTGGCGGCAACCGGCATTGTGGCGGCTATTTTCAGCGTCTTTTCGGTGTCTTTTCGGTGTCTGCCGGCTTGGCTACAATGGCCCGCAGTATATGCTGCTGCCGCCCACGTGCGGGGAACAATTTCCGGCTGCGATTAGAGTTCGGTTTTCCCGCGCCATCAGCCAATGAATCGCTTGTCACTTTATTTCAGCCTGCTGCGCGTGCTGGCGCTGGCTGCCGGTCTGTGGCTGGCCGCGCCGGTGCAGGCGGCCGATGAATATACCGAGGTGCGCGATTTGCACCGCGCCGGCAAAACCAGCCAGGCGCTGGAGCGCGCGGGCAGCTACATCGCGGCCAATCCGGGCGATCCGCAAATGCGCTTTATCAAGGCCACCATCCTGAGCGCCAGCCAGCGCGACGACGAGGCCGAGGCGCTGCTGCAAGAGCTGACACGCGACAACCCGGAGCTGCCCGAGCCGTGGAACAACCTGGCCGTGCTGCACGCCGCGCGCGGCCAGCTTGACAAGGCGCTGGAAGAATTGCAAACCGCCGTGCGCCTGAACGCCAGTTACGCCACGGCGCTGGAAAATCTGGGCGACGTGCAGGCGCGGCTGGCCGTGCAGGCTTATGAGCGCGCGCGCAAGCTCGATTCCGGCAACCGGCGCCTGCCGGCCAAAATTGAGCTGCTGCGCAACCTGTTCGAGCCAGCGGCGGTCAAGCCAGCGGCCAGTGAACCGCTGCGGTAAACAAATTTTCAACCCAAGGAAGCTTCTCACATGATCCACACTCGCAGATCCCTGATCCGCCTGGCCGCCACGCTGGCCGCCGCCGCCGCGTTTGCCACCGCCGCGCCCGCCTGGGCCGCCAACCCCAAGGTCAAGTTCGTCACCAGCGAGGGCAGCTTCACCATCGAGCTGTATCAAGACAAAGCGCCCAAGACGGTGGAAAACTTTTTGCAATACGTCAAAAACAAGCACTACGACGGCACCATCTTCCACCGCGTGATCAAGGACTTCATGGTGCAAGGCGGCGGCTACGACAAGAACTACACCGAAAAGCCAACCAGCGCGCCAATCAAAAACGAAGCCGACAACGGCCTGAAAAACACCGCTGGCACGGTAGCCATGGCGCGCAAGCCCGACCCCGATTCGGCCAGCGCGCAGTTTTTCATCAACACGGTCGATAACCCGTTTTTGGACCACAAGGCGCCCACGCCGCAAGGCTGGGGTTACGCGGTGTTCGGCAAAGTGACCGAAGGCATGGACACGGTGGAAAAAATCCGCAACACGCCCACCGGCCCCGGCGGGCCGTTTCGCTCCGACGCGCCGCAAAAGCAGGTGATCATCGAATCGGCCTGGATCGTTCACTGAGCACACCCTCTTTTTTTTCTCCCTCTTCACTGAAAAACCACCATGAGCCAACCCAAGGTCGAACTGCACATTGCCGGACGCGGCGTCATCACGCTGGAGCTGGACCAGGACAAGGCGCCCAAGTCGGTCGCCAACTTTCTTGGCTACGTCAACAGCGGCCACTACGACAACACGGTGTTTCACCGCGTCATCAACAACTTCATGATTCAAGGCGGCGGCTTTGAGCCGGGCATGAAGCAAAAGCCCACCGGCGCACCCATCGCCAACGAGGCAAACAACGGCCTCAAAAACGCCATCTACACCGTGGCCATGGCGCGCACGGGCGATCCGCATTCGGCCACCGCGCAATTTTTCATCAACGTGGCCGACAACGCTTTTCTCAACCACACCGCGCCCACCGCGCAAGGCTGGGGCTACGCCGTGTTTGGCAAGGTGATCAAGGGCCATGACGTGGTGGACGCCATCAAGACAGCGCCCACCACGCGCAAGGGTTTTCACGACGACGTGCCGCGCGATGACGTGGTGATCCAAAAAGCCGTGGCGCTGGACTAAAGCCGCCCGCGCCGCCGCCGCCGCCGCACTTTGCCGCATTCATCAGGGAGCCAGACGTCATGACCACACCCATCCAGTTTGCCGAGCTGCCCGTGCAAGAGCGCTGGCGCAAGATCGACTTTCTGTCCGATTTGCACCTGAAGGCCGAGGACGAGGAAACCTTCCGCGCCTGGATGCAATACATGCTCTACACCGCCGCCGACGCGGTGTTCATCCTGGGCGATTTGTTCGAGTTCTGGGTGGGCGACGACTGCGCCACGGCCAGCAGTTTTGAATCGCGCTGCGGCGACGTGCTGCGCGCCGCCGGCGCGTCGCGCGACGTGTTCTTCATGCCCGGCAACCGCGACTTTCTGGTGGGCAACGATTTTTTGCAGTCCAACAACGTCAAACCGCTGCTGGCCGACCCCACCGTGCTGGTGCTCGACGCCGAGCGGCGCTACCTGCTCACGCACGGCGACCAGTTGTGCGCCGACGATGTGGCCTACCAGCAATTTCGCCTGCAAGTGCGCTCCGAGCAATATCAAAAAACCTTCATGTCACGCCCGCTGGCCGTGCGGCAAGAAATGGCGCGCCAGATGCGCGCGCGCAGCGACCAGCACCAGGCCGCCGCGCGCATGCGCGCCGACATCTCCATCCAGCTGGCGCACCAGTGGCTGGCCGACGCCGACTCCACCTTCCTGATCCACGGCCACACGCACCGCCCCGGCTTTCACGAGCCAAGTTTTGACGCCAAGGGCCGCTCGCTGACGATGGCGATCCTGAGCGACTGGCGCGTAGCCGGGCACGAGCGCCGCGCCGAAGTGCTGCGCCTGACCCCCGCCGACGGCCTGCTGCGGCCCCTGCCGTCGTCCGACGCCGCCTGAACCAGAGATTCAGCGCCAGCACGCATCATGGTGTTCCAGGCGCTATCCAGATGGGTGCTGCGCGCCACCGGCGGCCCGGCGCAGATCCCGGACGAACTGTGGCAATCCACCCTGTCGCACTACCCGTTTTTGGCCCGCCTGAGCGCCGCCGACAGCGCGCGCCTGCGCCGCCTGGCCGAACACTTTGTGCACCACAAACAATTTGCCGGTGCGCACGGACTGGAAGTAACCGACCAAATGGCCGTCGCCGTGGCCGCGCAAGCGTGCCTGCCGCTGCTGCACCTTGGCCCGCAGGACGAGCCTGAACAGGCGCTGCACTGGTACGACGACTTCGTGGGCATCGTCATGCACCCGGCCAGCGCGCTGGCGCGCCGTCAGGTGATGGACGAAGCCGGCGTCATGCACCACTACGCCGAAGAGCTGACCGGCGAAGCCATGCACGGCGGCCCGGTAATGCTGAGCTGGCCCGCCGTGCAGCAAGCTGGCGTTGGCAACGACGCCGGCTACAGCGTGGTGATCCACGAATTCGTGCACAAGATGGACATGCAAGATGGCGACGCCGACGGCGCGCCGCCGCTGCCGCGCGGCTTCATGGGCGCGGGCAGCGCCAGCGCAGCGGCCGCGCACTGGCAACGCACCTGGGCGCCCGCCTACCAGCACTTTTGCGAACAAGTAACCAAGGCCGAGCGCTTTGGCGCCCCCCCGCCCTGGCTGGACGCCTACGGCGCCAGCGCCCCGGCAGAATTTTTCGCCGTCGCCTGCGAAGCCCACTTCGTGCAACCCGAGCGTTTCGCCCTCGAATACCCCCAACTGGCCGCGAGCCTGCGGGAGTTTTTCAAGCAAGACACGCCGCATCCGCCAGCGCCCGAATGAAGCGCCAGCGCATTCTGGATTCAATCGTGAGTATTTTTGCGCTGCTTGCCCCCACCCACCGATCAAGCCGGGGGAAGGCTGGGATGGGGGCAGCGGCACATCGCACACCCAGCGCCTGTTCAGCGCCGCACAGTAACCTGCCTGGCAATCGTGCCAAAATCCGGCGCATGACACAGCACGCACGCACGCACGCACGCACGCACGCACGCACTTAGAAGCGCGGCGCTGAAAAGTTCCCTCTTTTTCACGGTTTTTTACGCACAGTCTGGGCGGCCCTTGAGCAGCGCCAGGCTTTTTCGCCGTGGGCGCTCGCGCCAAGCACTTCAATAGTTTTTATGCAGGAGACAACATGCAAGACTTGCAATCACCCGCCGCGCACATCCCCTCCGCCAGCGGCTCCTATCCGGTCAGGGCTGGCAACCTTATCCGCCCGCTGATCGATGGCGAACCGGCGTTTCGCAGCATCTGCCAAGCCGTCGAAGCAGCCGAGCGCAGCGTCTGGGTCACGGTGGCCTTTATCGACCCGGACTTTGAAATGCCGGACGGGCGCGGCTCGCTGTTTGACGTGCTCGACAAAGCCGCCGCGCGCGGCCTTGACGTGCGTGCGCTCTTTTGGCGCAACAACGAGAGCAGCGGTTTTTCAGACACGACAATGTTCTCCGGTTCGCCGCAACAGCGCGCAATGCTCCAGCAGCGCGGCAGCCGGTTGCGCGCGCGCTGGGACCGCGCCCAGAAGGCTTACTGTCAGCATCAAAAAAGCTGGATCATTGACGCTGGGCACGGCACCGAGACCGCTTTCGTCGGCGGGATCAACCTTAATTTGGATTCGGTGTCGCGGCCCGGGCACAGCGTGCTGGCGCACCGCACGCACGATGTCTACGCCGAGTTGCGCGGTCCATCGGCGACCGACGTGCACCACAATTTTGTCCAGCGCTGGAACGAAGCCAGCGAGCGCCTGGCGGATGGCGGTTGCTGGCCGCCCGGCGCGGCAAACGACGATCTGCCGTTTCCGGCGGCCGTATCGCCCGCCCGCGGCGACGCCACGGCCCAAGTGCAGCGTACCGTGCGCGCCGGTCATTACACCGCTGAACAGCCAACACCCGGCGGCGCGGCCTGGCCCATCGCCAAGGGCGAGACCAGCATTTACGAGCAATACCGCAGCGCCATCCACGCGGCCAGGCGCAGCATCTACATCGAAAATCAGGCGCTTGGCCATCCTGAAACCGTAGAAGATCTGCACGCGGCGCTGGAGCGCGGGGTGCAGGTCGTGTGCGTGGTCCCGGCGGGTGCGGACGGATTCATGAGAGCGGCGCGCAAGGACCCAAGATCAAGCGCGTTCTTTCGCCGCTTCGAAGCGCTGGATCGCCACCCCAACTTCACTTTGGCCGGAATCGCCGCGCCGGGTGCTGATGGGTCGATGCGCGACATCTACGTCCATTCAAAAGTCATGGTGATCGACGGCGCCTGGGCGAGCGTTGGCTCATGCAATATCGGGGCGCGCTCGTTCTTCGGTGACACCGAACTCAACATCAGCTTCTGGAGCCAGGACGCCGCCAAGCGCCTGCGCTGCGAACTCTTCACCGAATTTCTGGCAACGGACACATCGGCGCTGGACGATACCGAAGCCCTGCGCCTGTTCGCCCAAATCGCCCGGCGCAATGCCGAGCGCGGCAAGGCCAACGGACGCGACTGGCAAGGCATGGCTTTCCGCATCGAGACGGCGCGCTATGCCACGTGAGCGATTCGCGCACGCAAAGCTGCGAATCGCATCGGCACGTCCAGGTTGCGCAGAAAGGCTGTAGGGGCGAAAAATCTTTCGCCCCTGCGCAGCTTGTTGATTCATAAAAATTTAGCTGCGCTTGCCAAGCGACAATAAAAACAAGCTATCTTTTCGATAGCTGCCAGCGCCAGTCACACAAATATTTCATCATTAAAACGATCTGAAATATGGTCGCAGCAGGCGCTGGCAGCTATCAAATGTCAGTAGCGCGCGCAATAACACGCTCAACGCTCAACACCCCAGCCCTGCAAATGCCGCTGCGCGATGCCGGCCAGGGCGGCGATCCAGGCGGGGTGGTCGTTCAGGCAGGGCAGGTAGTGAAATTCCTGGCCGCCCGCGGCCAGAAAGTCGGCGCGGCCCTGGATGGCGATTTCTTCCAGCGTTTCCAGACAATCGCTGACGAAGCCGGGGCAGATTACGTTTACGCGCGGCTCGCCAGCGCGCGCCAAGTCCAGCAGCACTTGCTGCGTTGACGGCTGTACCCACCTGGCCTTGCCAAAGCGCGACTGAAAGCTGGCCAGCCATTCATCACCTTTCAGTCCCAGTTGCGCGGCCAGCAGTTGGGCGGTTTGCAGGCATTCATCGCGGTACGGGTCGCCCTGGCGGTGCATGCTTTCTGGCACGCCGTGAAAGCTCATCACCAGTTTGCCGGCGCGGCCATCGGTTTGCCAGTGTTGCCGCACTGATTTGGCGAGCGCGCCGATGTAGCCCGCGTCGTCGTGAAAGCGGTTGACAAAACGCAGCTCCGGCACGTGGCGCGCGCTGCGCGCCCAGGCGCACACGGCGTCGATCGCGCTGGCGGTGGTGGCGCCGCCATATTGCGGGTACAGCGGCAGCACCAGAATGCGCGTGCAGCCGCGCGCCTTCAGCTCGTCCAGCCCGGCGGCGATCGATGGCTGGCCGTAGCGCATGGCCGCGCGCACGCTGACGGCGTGCCCGCGCTGGCCCAGATAGCCGCCCAGCAGCGTGGCTTGTTTGGCGCTCCAGGCCAGCAGCGGCGCGCCGTCGGGCGTCCAGATCAAGCGGTACTTGGCCGCCGACTTGGCCGGGCGCGTGCGCAAGATCACGCCGTGCAGCAGCGGCCGCCAGAGCGCGCGCGGCAGCTCCACCACGCGCGGGTCGCTCAAAAACTGCGCCAGATAGCGGCGCGTGGCGGCGGGCGTGGGCGCGGCGGGCGAGCCAAGATTGCACAGCAGCACGCCAACGCGCCCGGCGCGTGCCGCATCGGTGGCGGGTTCGGGCCTGAAGAACATGCGCTATTCTCGGTCATGACTGTGCAAACATTAGATGTTGGCCGCATTCGCGCCATCACCCTTGACCTTGACGACACGCTGTGGCCGCTGCGCCCCACCATCGAGCGCGCCGAAGCCGCCCTGCGCGCCTGGCTGGACGCGCACGCTCCGCGCGCCGGTGCGCTGGCGCGCGATGCCGCTGCGCAAAAAGCCGCGCGCCGCGCCGTGCTGGCCGCGCAGCCAGACATAACCCACGACCTAGCCGCGTTCCGGCGCGAAACCATCCGCCATCTGCTGCGCGCCGCTGACGCCGACACCGCGCTGGCCGAGCCAGCCTTTGCCGCCTTCAACGCCGAGCGCCAGCGCGTAACCCTGTTTGCCGACGCCCTGCCCGCCCTGGCCTGGCTGAGCCAGCGCTTTGCCGTCATCGCCCTGAGCAACGGCAGCGCCGATATTGGCCACATCGGCATCGGGCAGTACTTTCAGGGCGCGGTCAACGCCGCCCAGGCAGGCGCGGCCAAGCCCGATGCGCGCCTGTTCCACGCCGGTGCGCGCGCCGCTGGCGCCGCGCCGCATGAGGTGCTGCACGTCGGCGACGACCCGCATCTGGACGGCATCGGCGCCCTGCGCGCCGGAATGCAACTGGCCTGGGTCAACCGCACGCAGGCCGCATGGCCGCTGGATATTGCCGAGCAGCCGCACATCACCATCAGCACGCTGGCCGAGTTGTGCGAGCGGTTGCGATAGCGCGGTTTCTGTTTTGTCATGAACACATCTGACCGTTCGGGCTGAGCTTGGTCGTTGCCTGTTCTAAGCTTGCCGAAGGGCCGGGGCGCAGGGCTTCGACAAGCTCAGCCAGAACGGGTTGTCAACAATTACAGAAACCGCTCTAATGGTGAGAGGTCCAGTGTGCGGTGCTTGGCTGGTTGATGCGCGGCATCTTTTTGGTGCGCCACCCCCTCACCCTGACCCTCTCCCCGCAAGCGGGGCGAGGGAAAAACTACCCCGCCAGCATATTCCACGTATCAATCACGCTGTCCGGGTTGAGCGAGATGGACACTATGCCTTGCTCGGCCAGCCAGCGAGCAAAGTCCGGGTGGTCGCTTGGGCCTTGGCCGCAGATGCCGATGTATTTGCCTTGCGCCTTGCAGGCGGCAATGGCGCTGGTGAGCAGCGCCTTGACCGCCGGGTCGCGTTCGTCGAAGTCGGCGGCCAGCAGCTCCAGGCCGGAGTCGCGGTCCAGCCCCAGCGTGAGCTGCGTCAGGTCGTTGGAGCCGATGGAAAAGCCGTCGAAGTATTGCAAGAACTCATCGGCCAACAGCGCGTTGCTGGGTATCTCGCACATCATGATGACTTTCAGATCGTTGGCGCCGCGCTGCAAGCCATGCCCGGCCAGCAGCGCCGTCACGCGCGCGGCCTGGCCCAGCGTGCGCACAAATGGCACCATGACTTGCACGTTGGTCAGACCCATTTGATCGCGCACGCGCTTGATGGCTTCGCATTCCATCGCAAAGGCTTCGGCAAAGCCGGCGCTGATGTAGCGCGCCGCGCCGCGAAAGCCGAGCATGGGGTTTTCTTCTTCCGGCTCGTAGCGGCTGCCGCCAATCAGTTTGCGGTATTCGTTGCTCTTGAAGTCCGACAGGCGCACGATGACCGGCTTGGGCCAGAAGGCGGCGGCTATTGTTGCCACGCCTTCGGCCACCTTGTCAACGTAAAAGGCGCGCGGGCTGGCGTGGCCGCGCGCCACGCTTTCCACGGCTTTTTTCAGGTCGGCATCGACTTGCGGGTAGTCCAGGATGGCCTTGGGATGCACGCCGATGTTGTTGTTGATGATGAATTCCAGCCGCGCCAGTCCCACGCCCTCATTTGGCAGCTGCGCAAAATCGAACGCCAGTTGCGGGTTGCCGACGTTCATCATGATTTTGGTGGCAATCGGCGGCATTTGGCCGCGCCGCACTTCGGTGACTTCGGTTTCCAGCAGGCCGTCGTATATGTGGCCGGTGTCGCCTTCGGCGCAGCTGACGGTGACCAGCTGCCCGTCTTTCAGCGCGCCGGTGGCGTTGCCCGCGCCAACCACGGCTGGGATGCCCAGCTCGCGCGCGATGATGGCGGCGTGGCAGGTGCGCCCGCCGCGGTTGGTGACGATGGCGCTGGCGCGCTTCATCACCGGCTCCCAGTTGGGGTCGGTCATGTCGGTGACCAGCACGTCGCCTGGCTGCACGCGCTCCATCTGGCTGATGTCGGTGACGATGCGCACCGGCCCCGCGCCGATTTTTTGGCCGATGGCGCGTCCTTCGGCCAGCACGGTGCTGCTGCTCTTTAATTTGTAGCGCTGTTCGGTGCGGCCATGAGCTTGGCTTTTTACCGTCTCGGGCCGCGCTTGCAGGATGTAGAGCTGGCCGTCGGCGCCGTCCTTGCCCCATTCGATGTCCATCGGGCGGCCGTAGTGCTGCTCGATGATGAGCGCGTAGCGCGCCAGCTGCCCGACCTCGGCATCGGTGAGCGAATAGCGGTTGCGCTGCTCGGCGGGCACGTCGATGGTTTTGACCAGCTTGCCGCCGTCCGCTTGCCGCTCTTCGGGCGTGGCAAACACCATCTGGATCAGCTTGGAGCCAAGGCCGCGCCTGATTACCGCGTCATGCCCGGCTTGCAGCATTGGCTTGTGGACATAAAACTCGTCCGGGTTGACGGCGCCTTGCACCACCGTCTCGCCCAGCCCATAGCTGCTGGTGATGAACACCACCTGGTCAAAGCCCGATTCGGTGTCGATGGTGAACATCACCCCCGCCGCGCCCAGGTCCGAGCGCACCATGCGCTGCACGCCCGCCGACAGCGCCACTGCGTCGTGCGCAAAACCCTTGTGCACGCGGTAGCTGATGGCGCGGTCGTTGTACAGCGACGCAAACACTTCCTTCATCTTGCCGAGCACCTGATCGATGCCGCTGACGTTGAGGAAGGTTTCTTGCTGACCGGCAAAGCTGGCGTCGGGCAAGTCCTCGGCGGTGGCCGACGAGCGCACCGCGAAGCTGGCCGCCGCGCCGCCTGCGGCCAGCGCGGCAAAGGCGGCGCGCACCGCCTGCTCCAGATCGGCGGGAAAGGGCTGGCGCGCGATCCAGGCGCGAATCTCGGCGCCCGCCGCGGCCAGCGCGCGCACGTCGTCCACATCCAGCGCCGCCAGCCGCTCGGCGATGCGCCCGGCCAGCCCCTCGTGCGCCAAAAAGCGGCGGTACGCATGGGCCGTGGTGGCAAAACCCGTGGGCACGCGCACGCCTTGCGGCAGTTGCGAAATCATCTCGCCCAGGCTGGCGTTTTTGCCGCCGACCGCATCGACATCGGTCATCCGCAAGCGTTCAAAAGGCACCACCAGATCGGTTGGCGCAAACAGTGTGGACATGGAAAAAGCTCCAGAGTTTGAAATCCTGTTGGCGCGGCAAGCGGTGCCGGAATGTTTGGTTTGGCTGGTTATCGTCCGGCTACGGCGGCGCACATGGTGCATGATTGTAGAAACGCATCGATCATCATGCCTGACCGCAGCATATTCTTCATCTCCGACGGCACCGGCATCACCGCCGAGACCTTCAGCAAGGCCATCCTGGCACAGTTTGACTTCAAGCCGCGCCAGTACAAGCGCCGCACGTCCATCGACACGCCCGGCAAGGCGCACCAGTGCGTGCGCGAGATCAACGCCGTGTGCCGGGCCGAGGGCAAGCGCCCGCTGGTGTTTGTCACGCTGGTAAACCCGCAGGTGCTGGACATCGTGCGCGATGGCTGCCACGGCATGCTGCTGGATTTGTTTGCGCCCTTCGTGCCGCGCATTGAGCAGGAGATCGGCATCCAAAGCCACCACCGCGTGGGCCGCTTTGCCGGCGTCAACGCTACCGAGGAATACCACGACCGCATCGACGCCATTCACTACGCCATGGCGCACGACGACGGGCAAAGCAACCGCGACCTGCAAGACGCCGACGTGATTTTGGTTGGCGTCAGCCGCAGCGGCAAAACGCCCACCAGCGTGTACCTTGCCATGCAATACGGGCTGAAGGCGGCCAACTACCCGCTGATCCCGGAAGACTTCGCGCGCCGCCAGCTGCCGCCCGCGCTGACGCCGCACCTGAAAAAAATTTTTGGCCTGAGCATCGCCCCCGAACGCCTGGCCGAAATCCGCGCCGAACGCCGCCCCGGATCGCACTACGCCAGCATTGAAAACTGCCGCACCGAAGTCGCCGAAGCCGAAGCCATGATGCGCCGCGCCGGCATCAGCTGGCTATCGACCACCACCAAATCCATCGAAGAAATCGCCGCCGCCATCTTGCCGAAAGTGCGGCCGGATGGCGGGTAATGGGCGTGCGGTTGAAGCAAGGAAAACCGGCAAAGCAATCGCGGCCAACTCACTCGTCATTCCCGCGCAGGCGGGAATGACGAAGCGAGACAGTGACGCCCAAAACTCAGCCGCGATCGCCATCAACCAACAACCACATTACGCTACATATTCAATAGCTGCTAGCGCTTGCCACATCCAGATTTGATAGTGATTTATACCTGAAAATCCTACCCAACAAGCGCCACCAGCTATCAAACAAATAGTCACCCCAGCCATGCCGTCCGCCCTGCCACGCCGCATTGCCCACCTGGACATGGACGCATTTTTTGCGTCGGTGGAGCTGCTGCGCTACCCGCAACTCAAAGGGCTGCCGCTGGTCATCGGCGGCGGGCGGCGGCGCCAGGACGATTTGCTCGCGCGCCTGAACGCCCAGCGGCCCGAGCGCGCGTGGACCGCCGGCGACATGGCGCTGATCCCGCTGGATTTTTTTCCGCGCCTGTCGGGCTACGTTGGGCGCGGCGTCATCACCACCGCCACCTACCCGGCGCGGCAATTTGGCGTTGGCTCGGCGATGGGGCTGATGAAAGCCGCGCGCCTGTGCCCGCAAGCCATCTTGCTGCCGGCCGACTTTGACGAATACCGGCGCTATTCGCGCCAGTTCAAAAGCATCGTGCGCGAAATCGCCCCGGTGGTGCAAGAGCGCGGCGTGGACGAGGTGTACATCGACTTCACCCAGGTGCCAGGCGGCCAGCGCGAAGGTGGCCGCGTGCTGGCGCGCCTGATCCAGAAAAGCATTTTTGACGCCACCGGATTGAGCTGCTCCATCGGCGTCGCGCCCAACAAACTGCTGGCCAAAATGGCCAGCGAATTCAACAAACCAAACGGCATCAGCATCGTGCACGAGGGCGACTTGCAAACGCTCATCTGGCCCCTGCCCTGCCGCAAAATCAACGGCATCGGCCCCAAGACCGATGCCCGCCTGCAAAGCCACGGCATCCACACCATCGGCGAGCTGGCCGCGCGCGAGCGTGCGTGGCTAGTCCAACACTTCGGCCACAGCCACGGCGCCTGGCTGCACGACGCCGCCTGGGGGCGCGACGGCCGCCCGCTGGAAACCGCCATCCAGCCAGTCAGCATGAGCCGCGAAACCACCTTCGAGCGCGATTTGCACGCCGTGCGCGACAAAGCCGAGCTGGGCGCCATCTTCACCCGTCTGTGCCAGCAAGTAGCTTTTGACCTGCAACGCAAGGGCTATGCCGGGCGCACCATCGGCATCAAGATCACCTACGACAATTTTGAAAAAGTCACGCGCGACCAAAGCATTGCCGCATACACCGCCGACGCCGCCGCCATCCGCCGCCACGCCGGCCAGTGCTTGAAGCGCGTGGACCTGACCCGCAAATTCCGCCTGCTGGGCGTGCGCGTGGGCAGCCTGCTGAAAGCCGAAGCCGCCGCCCAAACCGCCGCCAGCGCCGCCGCGCCCGAGGTGGCCGATGATCAACTGTTTTGACTGGATCGCTGTCTATACAATTTCCGGCAATACCACTTGGGAGTTTTCAAATGACCGGCAACAAAAAGGCATTTGGCACGCTGCTCGCCGCGCTATCAGTGGCGGCGCTGACCGCTTGCGGCGGCAGCGGTGAACCGTGCGGTCTTGGCGACGACAGCATGTGCTACGGCCCGTACGAGCTGACCATCGTCGTCACCGGCAAAGGCAACGTCAGCGCCATCGCCAGCTCAGGCGTGCCGGGCGCGCTCAGAAACTGCACCGGCACGTGCAGCGCCGACTTCGGACCGGACACCACCTATGGCGTCAAGGTCAACCTCACCGCCACGCCCGACGACGGCTACGCCTTCGTCGGCTGGGGCGGCGATTGCGCGCGCGGCGGCGCGGCGCTCAAAACCAGCATAACCATGACCCACAAGGACAGTTGCACAGCCGAGTTCACGACTGTTCCAAATCGCTGATTTTTAAACCAAATCAGCCTGTAAACCAGACGCAGCAAGCGCTGGCAGCTATTCTTTTGCAAGCAGACCGCTGGCTGCCGTGGGGTAGCGCAGCTGCAGGCGCAACTCGGTTTTCAGGCGGCGGTTGTCCATGCGCCGCGACTCGCTCATGAACGACAGCGACGCCGGCGGCAGCAGCTCGCGCGCCTGCGCCAGCGTTATGCGCGGCGGCGGCGGCAGGCCGTACAGACGGGCGGCCAGGTCAAAGTAATCACCCATCTTCAGCGCACTGTCGTCGCTGGCGTGCAGCACGCGCTGCGGCTTGCCGCGCCACAGCGCCAGCACGCAGGCACGCGCCAGATCGTCGGCGTGGATGTGGTTGGTGTACACGTCCTCATCGTCCTTCAGCACGGGCGTGCCGCGCAGCAGGCGCGCGCGCGGCGTGCCGCCGGGGCGGCCAGGCGCGTAGATGCCGGGAATGCGCAGGATGCTGACGCGCACCCGGGCGGCGCGGCCAAAGGCGCGCACTTGCGCCTCGGCGGCCACGCGGCGGCGCGCGCGCGCGGTCTGGGGGTTGAGCGGGCGCGTCTCGTCGATCAGCGCACCGGCGCAGTCGCCATACACGCCGCTGGTGGAGCCATACACCAGCGCGCGCGGCGCGGCGCGCAGCAGCAAGGCGCGCAGCAACGCGGCGGTGCGCGCATCGCCTTCGCCCGCGCCTGGTGGCGGGGCCAGGTGGATGACGTGCGTTGCCAGGCCAGCCAGGCGCCGCAAGCTGGCGGCATGGTCCAGATCGCCGCCCAGCGTGGCGATGCCCAGCGCGCGCAGCGCTGGCGCGTGCGCCGCGTCGCGCACCAGCGCCAGCACGCGCACGCGCGGCGTCAGCGCGCGCGCCGCGCGCTGACCCACATCACCACAACCGGCGATAAGTACGCGCGGGCGGCGAAAGCGCGCCGGCAGCGCGCCAAGGACGGGATGGTTGACAGGCAAAATCGACCCTTTATCTACCAGCAGTGACCAGAGGATAACCAAGCATGGCCTTCACCATCACCGTACAGCCCAGCGCCCGCACCTTTGAGGCCCAGGCCAACGAAACCCTGCTTGCCGCGGGCATCCGCCAGGGCATCGGCCTGCCCTACGGCTGCAAGGACGGCGCGTGCGGCAGCTGCAAATGCCGCCTGCTGTCTGGCGCCATCAACCAGGGCGCGCACCAGCCCAAGGCGCTGCCGCCGCAGGAACAGGCGCAAGGCTACATCCTGACCTGCTGCGCCAGCGCCACCAGCGACGTGGTGCTGGAGTCGCGCCAGGTCACGCACGCCGGCGCCTTTCCGGTCAAGAAAATGCCCGCGCGCGTGGCGCGGCTGGAGCGCCTGTCGCACGACGTAATGCGCGTGCAACTGCAACTGCCAGCCAGCGACACCATGCAATACCACGCCGGCCAGTACGTCGAATTCATCCTGCCAGACGGCGCGCGGCGCAGCTACAGCATGGCCAGCGCCCCGCACACGCTGACCGCTGGCGGCGCGCCAATGCTGGAGCTGCACATCCGCCACATGCCCGGCGGCAAATTCACCAGCCACGTATTCGACGGCATGAAAGAAAAAGAAATCCTGCGCATCGAAGGCCCATACGGGAGCTTTTACCTGCGCGAAGACTCGCCCAAGCCAATCGTCCTGCTGGCTTCGGGCACCGGCTTTGCGCCCATCAAGTCGATCATTGAACACATGCAGTTCATGGGCATCACGCGCGATGCCGTCCTGTACTGGGGCGGGCGGCGTCCGGCCGACCTGTATCTGGACCAATGGATCAAGGCCAGGCTGACCGAAATGCCGCACCTGAAATACATCCCGGTAATCTCCGACGCCCTGCCCGAAGACAACTGGAGCGGCCGCACCGGCTTCGTGCACCGCGCGGTGCTGCAAGACCTGCCTGACCTGTCCGGCCACCAGGTCTACGCCTGCGGCGCGCCCATCGTGGTCGATTCAGCACACCAGGACTACGTCCAGCAAGCCCACCTGCCAGCGCACGAGTTCTACGCCGACTCGTTTACCAGCGAGGCGGACAAGGCGCTGGGTTGATGCAAATTCAACGGCTCAGTTTGCCGGCTGATGCTGGGCGCGTCCGATTCCTTGCGCAATAAAAGCCACCGCCAGCGTGTTGAGTGACACGCCTTCCATCTTGGCGCGTGCGGCCAGCGCGGCGTGCAGGCTCTTGGGCATTCTGGCAACGAACTTGCCAGAGGCTACCCCGCCGCTGTTGGGCGCTGGCACTGGCTGTCCCCATGCTTGCAACGCCTCTATTGCCCCGGCCAGAGCTTGCCTGCCGTTGGCAATGGCTTGCTGCACTGTCTGGCCGTCGGAAATGCAAACGTTGAAGTCTGGATATGAAATCAGGTAGCCACCGCCATCGTCCTGATCCAGCGGACGAATTTCGAACGGGTAATCGTCCAGCATCCTGGTAGCGGCAATTTTTTTCATGACTCACGCTCCTTTGATCAGCTCAACGAACAGCCGCACGTACACCGGCTTGATTGGCCGGTGTGCTGGCACCGACAACGTGACGCCGTCGGATCGCCTGAAATAACAGTGACTCGTACCTTCGTGCCGCCAGTCAACGCCGTGCTGACGCGCCACGATCTGTAACTGCTCAATCCGCCAATCACCCCTGGGGTTGATCCGCATGGATTCAAGTATCTTGGCGGCGGTATTCATGCCATCAATGATACTACTGGCGACATCATTTGTCTGGAGTAATCACAGGCAGTCAGCGCGCCGCGCCGTCTTGCGGCCGCGGCTCATCCATCCAGCCGCCGCCCAGCGCCTTGTACAACTGCACTTCGTTGATGCGTTCGGCCAGCCGGGTTTGTGCCAGGGCTTGTTCTATGGTGAACAGTGAGCGCTGGGCGTCCAGCAGGTCCAGAAAGCTGGCGATGCCGTTGCGGTAGCGCAGGCTGGCCAGGCGCATGCGGTCGCGCTCGGCGGCGGCTTGTTGTTGCAGCGCGCTCAACTGGCCATCCAGCGTGGCGCGGCCAGCCAGTGCGTCGGCGGCTTCGCGGAACGCGGTTTGCACCGCCTTGTCGTACTGCGCCAGGGCGATTTCGCGCGCGGCCCGGGCGGCCTCCAGGTTGGCCTGATTGCGGCCCATGTCAAAGATGGGCAGCGTGATGCCGGGGCCAAATGACCATGCCTTGCTGCCGCCGGAGCCAAACAGGCCGTCCAGGTCGGCGCTAACGCGGCCCAGGCTGCCGGTAAGTGTGATGCGCGGAAAGAAGTTGGCGCGCGCCGCGCCGATGTTGGCGTTGGCGGCAATCAATTGCTGCTCGGCGGCGCGGATGTCGGGCCGGCGCAGCAGCAGCTCGGACGGCAGGCCGGCCGGCACCTGGGCAAACGCTGGCAGCTCGGCTGGCGGGGTTATGCCATCCAGCGGCTGCGCCAGATCAGCCGGTACGCCGGCTGCGGCCACGGCGGGCGGCAGCGCCGGGATGAGCGCGCCGTCGATGGGCTGGCCGACCAGCAGCGTCAGCAGGTTGATGTCTTGCGCGCGCAGGCGCAACTGCTGCGCGCGCGCGGCGGCGGCGGCGGCGGCCAGCGATTCGGCCTGCCGCATGTCCAGCGCCGACGAGGCGCCCTTTTCAAAGCGCAGGCGCGTCAGCTCCAGGGTTTGCTCGCGCGTGACCAGCGTGCGCTCGGCCAGGCCCAGCAGCTCGGTGTCGGTTTTCAGTTGCAGCCAGGCGCTGGCAACGCTGGCGATCAGACTGATGTGCGCCGCGCGGCGCGCCTCTTCGCTGGCCAGGTAGTTGGCCAGCGCCGCTTCCTTGAGCGCGTCCACGCGGCCAAAAAAGTCCAGCTCCCAGCCCGGCACGCCCAGGCCAACGCTGTAGCTGCTGGCAACCGGCGGCCCGCCCAGCGCACGGTATGGATTGGGCGCCGAGCGCGACAGCGCGCCCGACAGACCGACGGTGGGCAACAGGTCGGCGCGGCGAATCTGGTACTGCGCCCGCGCCTGCTCGATGTTGTACACGGCCACGCGCAAGTCGCGGTTATTTTGCAGCGCCAGCGCGATCAGCTCGCGCAACTGGCCGTCGCGCACGAACTGCTGCCACGGCAGATCGGCCGCGGCTGGCTCACCAGCGGCGGGCGGCGGCGCGCCCGCGCCGTCCGGCCAGGCGGCGGCGATGGCGGCAGGCGGGCGCTCGTAGCCGGGGATGAGGGAGCAGCCGGCCAGCAGCACGCAAGCCGCGATGCTGGCCGGGATGGAGCGCCGCGCAATCCAGGCGGCAGCTTCACGCCGCTGAAGGTTGAAGGTTTTCATCGTTGCGGCTCCTCGTGAACCGGCGGCTGCGCGCCCTCGTGCAGCGCGCGGCGCTCTTCCTCGCTCAGGTCGTGCTCGGCCTCGTTGACGTAGGCGTCGGCGGCGGCGGCGGTGATGCCGGCGTGCTCGGCGTGCAGTTGCGAGCGCTCCAGCTCGCGCCGGCTGGGCTTGAAGATGCGGCGCACCACCACGTAGAAGATCGGCACGAACAGCACCGCCAGCGACGTGCCCACCAAAATGCCGCCCATCACGCCGGTGCCAATGGCGCGCTGGCTGGCCGCGCCGGCGCCGGTGGCAATGGCCAGCGGCAGCACGCCCAGGGTAAAGGCCAGTGAGGTCATGATGATGGGCCTGAAGCGCAGGTGCGCCGCCGCCAGCGCGGCCTCGAACGCGCTCTTGCCCTGCGCGTTCAGGTCCTTGGCGAATTCGATGATCAGGATGGCGTTCTTGGCCGACAGGCCGATGATGGTGATCAGGCCGACCTGAAAATACACGTCGTTGGGCATTCCGCGCCCGGTCACGGCCAGCAATACGCCGAGTACGCCCATCGGCACCACCAGAATCACCGCCAGCGGGATGGACCAGCTTTCATACAGAGCGGCCAGCGCCAGCACCACCGCCAAAATGGCAAAGCCGTACAGCGGCGCGGCCTGGTTGCCGGCGATTTTTTCCTCGCGCGAGAGCGCCGTCCATTCAAAGCCAAAGCCGGGCGGCAGCTTTTTGACCAGCTGCTCCATCTCGGTCATGGCGTCGCCCGTGCTGAAGCCGGGCGCGGGCACGCCCTCGATGCGCATCGACGGGTAGCCGTTGTAGCGCACGGTTTGCATCGGGCCGGTGATCCAGCGCGTGCTGACAATGGCCGACAGCGGCACCGGCTTGCCGCTGGAGTTGAGCACGGTCAGCTTGAGCAGGTCATCGGTGTTCATGCGCGCGGCGGCGGCGGCTTGCACCACCACGCGCTGCATCCGCCCGGCGTTGGGAAAGTCGTTGATGTACCACGAGCCAAGCGAGGTGGACAGCACGCTGTTGATGGCGGCAAAGCTCACGCCCTGCGCGGCGGCCTTGTCGCGGTCGATGTTCACCTGCAACTGCGGTGCGTCCTCCAGCCCGTTGGGGCGCACTTCCTTGAACACCTTGCTTTGCATGGCCATGCCCAGCAACTGGTTGCGCGCCGCCAGCAGCGCCGCGTGGCCATTGCCGCCGCGGTCTTGCAGGCGGAAGGCAAAACCGGCGCTCACGCCCAGCTCGGGAATGGGCGGCGGGTTGAGCGGGTAGATAAAGGCATCCTTGATGCGCGACAGATCCGCCCTGGCGCGGGTGACCAGATCGTCGGCCGAATGGCCCTTGCCGCGCTCGTCCCAGGGCTTGAGCGTGACAAACGAGATGGCCGCGTTTTGCCCGTTGCCGGCAAACGAAAAGCCCAGCACCAGCACCATGCTCTTGACTTCGGGCTGCTTGAGCATGTAGCTTTCCACCTGCTCGGCCACCGCCTGCGTGCGCTCGCGCGTGGCTCCGGGCGGCAGTTGCACCATGATGAGCAGGTTGCCCTGATCTTCCAGCGGCACAAAGGCGGTCGGCAAACGCGTGTACAGCCCGCCGGCCACGCTGGCCAGCGCGGCGTAGACCAGCATCAGGATGCCGCCGCGGCGCAGCAGCTTGGCGACAAAGCCCTCATAGCCCTTGGCGGTGCGCGAAAAGCCCCGGTTGAACCAGCCAAAAAAGCCGCTCTTGGCATGATGGTGGCCCGCCTCCACCGGCTTGAGCAGCGTGCCGCACAGCGCCGGGGTGAGCGACAGCGCCATGAAGGCCGACAGCGCGATGGAGACCACCATCACCGCCGCGAACTGGCGGTAGATGTTGCCCACCGATCCGGCAAAAAACGCCAGCGGCACAAACACCGAGATCAGCACCACGGTCACGCCGATGATGGCGCCGGAGATCTGGCTCATGCCCTTGCGCGTGGCTTCCAGCGGGGACAGGCCCTCTTCGCTCATGATGCGTTCGACGTTTTCCACCACCACGATGGCGTCGTCCACCACGATGCCGATCACCAGCACCACGCCGAACATGGTCAGCACGTTGATCGACATGCCAAAGGCCAGCAGCGCGCCAAATGTGCCCAGCAGCGCCACCGGCACCACGATGGTGGGGATGGCCGTGTAGCGCCAGTTCTGCAAGAACAGGAACATCACCGCGAACACCAGCAGCACGGCGATGAGCAGCGTCTCCACCACCTTGCCGATGGAAATTTTGACGAACTCGGACGAGTCATACGGCGTGCTCCAGGTCACGCCCGGCGGAAAGTAAGCCTCCAGCTGCTTCATGCGCGCGCGGATGTCATTGGCCGCCGCCAGCGCGTTGCCGGTGGGCGATAGCTGCACGGCCATGCCCGCGCCCGGCTCGCCGTTCAGGCGCGAGGCCGATGAATACAACTGCGAGCCAAGTTCAACACGCGCCACGTCGCGCAGCCGCACCGCCGCGCCGTCGGCGCTGGCGCGCAGCACGATGGCGCCAAACTGCTCGGGCGTTGACAACTGGCCGGGCACCACCACGGTGGCGGTCATGGTCTGGCCGGCGGCCAGCGGCAAGTCGCCAATGGAGCCGGATGACACTTGCGCGTTTTGCGCGGCAATGGCGCTGTTCACGTCCGCGGGCGCCAGGCCATAGCCTTGCAGCCTGGCGGGGTCGATCCAGATGCGCATGGCGCGCTCGGAGCCAAACAGGCGCACCTGGCCGATGCCGGGCACACGCTGCAATTCAGGCTGGATGTTGCGCGCCGCGTAGTCCGACAGGGCAATCACGTCCACGTCCGGGTTGTCAGACGAGAGCATCACCACCATCAAAAAGTTGGAGCGCGCCTTGTCCACCACCACGCCCTGCTGCACCACCACCGAGGGCAGGCGCGGGGTGGCGCGCGAGAGGCGGTTTTGCACGTCCACCTGCGCCAGATCGGGATTGGTGCCCGGCTCAAAGCTGATGGTGATGCTGCCGGTGCCATCGGCCTGCGCCACCGATTCCATGTAGGCCAGGCCGGGCGAGCCGTTCATCTCGCGCTCGATCACCGACAGCACCGAATCCTCCAGCGTCTGCGCCGACGCGCCCGGATACATGGTGGACAGCACAATGGTCGGCGGCGCGATGGTGGGGTACTGCGAAATCGGCAGCTTGGTGATGGAGGTAGCCCCGATCACCATCAAAAACAGCGCAATCACCCACGCGAAGATGGGCCGGTCGATAAAAAAGCGGGCCATGTGCGCGCGCCTTCCTCAATTGGCCGCCGCGCTGGCGGGCGCGGCGGCACTGGCTGGCGCTGCCGACGGGGCGGCCCCTTGCGCGCCGCCGCCCCTGGGCTGCCACGGCACCGGCTTGACCGTCTTGACGCCCGGCATCAGCTTCATCGCGCCTTCCACCATCACCTGCTCGCCGGGTTTTAGGCCATCGGTGACGACCCAGTTTTGCTCCTGCGCGCCCTTGATCGTGACCGGGCGCGGCGCCACCGCGCCGCCGGGCGCCACCACCATCACCGTGTCGCCGTGGCTGCCGCGCGTTACCGCCTGCTGCGGCACCAGCATGGCGCCGTCCACCTGCGCCTGCTCCACGCGCACCCGCACGTACATGCCAGGCAGCAACATGCCGCCCGGGTTGGGCACCTCGGCGCGCAGGCTCACCTCGCCGGTGGCCGGATCGACGCTCAAATCGGTAAACAGCAGCCGCGCCGGTTGCGGGTAGGTCTGGCCGCTTTCCAGCAACACCTGCACCCGGGCCGCATCGGCGCCGCCAGCGCGCGCCAGCTGGCCGTCGCGCAGCGCCTGGCGCAGCCGCATCACATCGGCGGCCGGCTGGGTGATGTTGACGTACAGCGGATCGATCTGCTGAATCAGCGCCAGCTGGGTGCTCTCGGCGGCGCTGACCAGCGCGCCCTCGGTCACCAGCGAACGCCCGATGCGGCCCGAAATCGGCGCCGTTACCGTCGCATAGCCCAAATTGATGCGCGCCGTGCGCACCGCCGCGCGCCCGGCCTCCACCTGCGCCCGGGCAGCTTTCTCGGCGGCCACGGCGGCGTCAAACTCCTGCTGGCTGACCGCGTTGGCCGCCACCAGCGGGCGATAACGCGCCGCCACTTCGCTGGCGTTGGCCAGCTGCGCCTCGGCCTGCGCCAGCTGCGCCAGCGCGCTTTGCTCGGCGGCCTGATACGGCTCCGGGTCGATCTGGTAGAGCACCTGCCCGGCGCGCACGTCGCTGCCTTCGGTAAACACGCGCCGGTTCAGGATGCCGGTGGCGCGCGCGCGCACCTGCGCCACGCGCGAAGCTTCCAGCCGCCCCGGCAGCTCGCTGGCCAGTTGCACCGTGCCCGGCTGCACCGTGATCACCGCCACCTCCGGCACCGGCGGCGGCGGCGGCGCGCCCGCCGCATCCTTTTTGTCGCCGCAGGCGGCCAGCACGGCGGCCCCCAGCAAACCAGCCGTCAGCGCAAGCAGACGGCCAGCGCGCGGCACGAAACGAGAATCTGAACAAACGGACATAGGTGTGATTCCAGAGCGGGGCAAAAGCAGCGGCGCGCATGAACGCCCCCACCAGATGTCCCCTGTTTTTTTACTTCAAGGCCGCGCACAAGTTGCAGGCCGTGCGTGCGATCTTACCCACCAATCTTAAATGCCCAGAGCCAATCAGGGATAATGGCAGGTTCATCCCGCGCGGCTGTAGCTCAGTGGATAGAGTATCGGCCTCCGAAGCCGAGGGTCGTGGGTTCGATCCCCGCCAGCCGCGCCAATCTTCAAATTTGATAGCTGCCAGCGCTATTCATACGGCGATTTGCGATATGAAACACCGTCAAATGCGGTGCTGACAAGCGCTGGCAGCTATTAAAAATCAAGCGGCGACCATTTGGCGCCAGGGCAATCGCATCTAATTCCATCGTCATTCCCGCGAAGTTCCAGCGCAGGCGGGAACTTCGCGGGAATGACGAAGCTGGAGCGTGCCGCTAGAGCAGTTTCTGTTTAATTGTTAACAACCCGCTCGGGCTGAGCTTGTCGAAGCCCTGCGCCACGGCACTTCGGCAAGCTCAGAACAGGCAACGACCAAGCTCAGCCCGAACGGTCAGATGTGTTCATGACAAAACAGAAACCGCTCTAAAAATTTGGATGCGATCGCCCTGCATTTGGCGCGTTCAATTCCAAACACCCGTCACGGCCCGGCGCTGCTGGCGGGCGGCAGGGCCATGTCGGCGGCGCGGCGGGGGGCGCCCGTGGGGGCGCCGGGCTGGCCGCGCTGGACGGCCTGGATGTCTTGTTCGCTTGGGTACAGGCCGGCCACCCAGTAGTCCATGACGCGGCGCACCAGCGGGGCGGCGTGGGTGGCGCCAAAGCCGGCGTTTTCGACGATGGCGGCGACCGCTATGCGCGGCTGGCCGGCGGGGGCAAAGCCGATGTACAGCGAGTGGTCGCGCTGGTATTCGTCCAGTTTGGCGGCGTTGTAGCGGCTGCCCTGGCCGATGCTGACGGCTTGCGCGGTGCCGGTTTTGCCGCCTGACTGGTAGGGCGCGCCGGCAAAGGCGGCGCGCGAGGTGCCTTCTTGCGTTACGCCGGTCATGGCGCGTTTGATCAGCTCCACGTTGCGCGGTGCGTAGCCCAGGTTGCTGGCGGGCGGTTGTGGCAGGTCTTCGAATTGCAGGGTGAGCGGGTTTTGCCGCGCCTTGACCACGTGCGGCGTGTGGCGCACGCCGCCAGCGGCCAGCGCGGCGGTGGCGCTGGCCAGTTGCAGCATGGTGAAGTTGTTGTAGCCCTGGCCGATGCCCAGCGAGATGGTTTCGCCCGGGTACCACTTTTGCTGCGCGGTGCGGCGGTAGGCGGCGCGCTTCCAGTCGGTGGATGGCAGCACGCCGCGCTTTTCGCCCGGGATGTCGATGCCGGTGATTTGGCCAAAGCCGAGCGGTTTCATGAAGTCGTGGATGGCGTTTACGCCCATGTCGTTGGCCAGCTGGTAGTAATAGACGTTGCTGGACAGCACGATGCTGCGGTACAGGTCAACCGGCCCCAGCGCGTGGCCGGAGCGGAAGGTGTTGCCGCCAAAGGTCCACGAGCCGCCATCCATGGTGATGGCGGCCGGGTCGCGCCGGCCGGTTTCCAGCGCGGCCAGGCCCATGAACGGTTTGTAGGTGGAGCCAGGCGGATAGGCGCCGCCCAGCGCGCGGTTGAGCAGCGGTTTGTCGATGGAGTCGTTGAGGTCGTTCCAACTGTCCTGGTCGATGCCTTCGACAAACAGGTTGGGGTCGAACGTGGGCTTGCTGACCAGCGCCAGCACTTCGCCGCTGTCCGGGTCGATCGCCACCAGCGCGCCGCGGCGCTCGCCGTACAGGTCTTCCACCAGTTTTTGCAGGTTGATGTCGATGGTCAGCCGGATCGAGTCGCCCGGCGTGGCCGGCTGGCTGTCCAGGCGGCGCAGCGCGCGCCCGCCGGGCGAGGTTTCCAGCTGCTCGTAGCCGGTGATGCCGTGCAGCGCCTGCTCATAGCTGCTTTCCACGCCCAGCTTGCCGATGTAGTCGGTGCCGCGGTAGTTGGCGGCGTCGTCGGTGTCTTCGATGGCGTCTTTTTCCTGCTGGTTGATGCGGCCGATGTAGCCGATCACGTGCGCGCCGGTCTCGCCCAGCGGGTAGGAGCGAAACAGGCGCGCCTTGATCTCCACGCCCGCAAAGCGGTAGCGCCGGGCGGCAAAGCGCGCCACTTCGTCGTCGGTCAGGCGCATGCGGATCGGCAGCGACTCGAACCCGCGCGAGTCTTTTTGCAGCCGCTTGAAGCGCCGCCGGTCGCGCGGCGTTACCTCCACCACCTGGGCGATGGCGTCGATGACCTCGTCGATCGGCTGGCCGCCGGTGCGCGCTGGCGTGATCTCCAGCGTGTACGCCTTGTAGTTGGTGGCCAGCACCACGCCGTTGCGGTCCAGAATTTCGCCCCGGTTGGGCACGATCGGCACCACCGCCGTGCGGTTGCTCTCGGCTTGCTGCGCCAGCTCTTCGTGGCGCAGCACCTGCAACGTGTACAACCGCCACAGCAGCAGCGCAAAACACACCAGCACCAGCAGCGCCAGCACCAGCAGCCGCAGGCGAAAGCGCTTGAGTTCGGCTTCGAGGTTGCGCAGCTCGGTCATGGTTGTGTGGTTTGGCGTTTGGCGTGGGATTTTTTCAGCAGCAGCGTCTGGCACGCCAAACGCACAACCATTTTCACAGCGGCCGGTCCGCATCCGGATTGGGCGCGCGCCGCTGCGGAGCCAGCAGCAGCACGCTGACGGGCAGCCACAGCAGCGCTTCCAGCAGCGGCGCCAGCAGCACGCCCCAGCCGGGCAGCGCGCCGCCGCCGATCAGGCGCAGCACGATGGTGATGGCGTGCGCGGCGGCAAACAGCGGCAGCAATTGCAGCGACTGCCCCAGCACCGAAAACCACAAAATGCGCCGGTGCAGCATGATGGCAAAGTAAATCAGCACCGAAAACGCCAGCGCGTGCTGGCCCAGCAGCGCCGCCTGATGCACGTCCAGCGCCAGCCCGAACATGAACGCCGCCGTCAGCCCCACGCGGCGCGGCTGGTGAATGCTCCAGAACACCAGCACCACGGACAAAAAGTCGGGCATCCAGACCACCCGGCCCAGCGGCAGCAAGTCCAGCAGCAGCGCCACCAGCAGGCTGCCCCAGATGAAGATTGGGCTGGCTGGCAGCAGCAGCACCTGACCGCGCGGCATGATCATCGGCGCGCTCCCTGGCTGCCACGGCGCCTGGCCGTGCGTGCTTTTGACGCCGCTGGCACGGCGGCGCTGGCGGGGGCAGATGCCGCGGCCGGCGCGGCGGACGCCGCTGGCGCCGCTGGCGCGGCGGCGGGCGCGCTGGCGGGGGCAGCGGCCGGATCGGGCACAAGCGGGGTCAGCACCATCACGTGCAGCACGCCGCCAAGCCGGGCCACAGGCTCGCACTGCACGCGCGCAAAGCTGGAGTCGCCGCGCCGCTCCACCTTTGCCACTCGCGCCACCGGCAGCCCCGGCGGGTAAACGCCGTCGATGCCGCTGGTGGTGATCAAGTCGCCCTCGCGCACGTCCTCGGTTACCGGGGTGTAGCGCAAATCGATCATGCCGCCGCGCGGCGACGGATCGCCATAGGCCACGCCGCGCGCGCCGGTGCGCGCGTTCATGACCGGGGTAATCTGATCGCGGTCGATCAGCAGCGTGATCTCGCTTTCAAACGGATAAACGCGCGTGATCTGCCCCAGCACGCCCGCGTCGTCAAGCACCGGCGAGCCAGCCGCGATACCGTGCAGCTGGCCCTTGTCGATCACCACGCGGCGGCTGTAGGGGTCGGTGGCGTCGTACAGCACCTGCGCGGCCACGCCGGGCGCGTCAACGCGCTCGCGCAGGCCCAGCAAGGCGCGCAGGCGCGCGTTTTCCAGTTGCAAGTGTTCCACCTGCCCGGCGCGCTGCGACTGCCCGGCCAGCTTGAGCAGCGCCGCCTCTTCGGTCTTGCGGGCGGTTTTAAGGTCGGTCATGTAGCCGGCAAAGTCGCCCGCCAGCCGCACCGGTTGCAGCGCCAGCCATTGCGCCGGGTACAGCACGGTGGCAATGACCGCGCGCAGCGGCTGCATGATGCGCAAGCGCGCGTCGGCCACCATCAGCAGCAGCGCCAGCGCGCTGAAAAACAGCAGGCGCGACAGCGCCGACGGCCCCTGCTTGAACAGCGGCGGCGGCGTGCGGTCAAGCGTGTCCAGCGGCATGGCTCATCGGTGTGGCGTAACTCATGACGGCGCCGCCGCGGCCCCCATCCCTGCCTTCCCCCACGGGGGGGAAAGAGCGGTTTAGCTTGCGGGCGGCGTCATTCACTGGTGAATATGCTGCCCAGCCGCTCCATGCGCTCCAGCGCCAGGCCGCAGCCGCGCACCACGCAGGTCAGCGGCTCTTCGGCCACCAGCACGGGCAGGCCGGTTTCCTCGGCCAGCAGGCGCTCCAGATCGCGCAGCAGCGCGCCGCCGCCGGTGAGCATCATGCCGCGCTCGGCGATGTCGGCGCCCAGCTCGGGCGGGGTGTGCTCCAGCGCTTTTTTGACCTCGGAGATGATGCTGTTGAGCGGCTCGGTCAGCGCCTCCAGAATCTCGTTGCTGCTGATGGTGAAGCTGCGCGGCACGCCCTCCGACAGGTTGCGGCCCTTGACTTCCATCTCGCGCACTTCGCTGCCGGGAAAGGCGCTGCCGATTTCTTTTTTGATCATCTCGGCGGTGGGATCGCCGATCAGCATGCCGTAGTTGCGGCGGATGTAGTTGATGATGGCGTCGTCGAACTTGTCGCCGCCCACGCGCGCGCTGCCCTTGTAGACCATGCCGCCCAGCGAGATCACGCCGACTTCGGTGGTGCCGCCGCCGATGTCCACCACCATCGAGCCGCTGGCCTCGCTGACCGGCAGGCCTGCGCCAATGGCGGCGGCCATGGGTTCCTCGATCAGGTGCACCTCGCTGGCGCCGGCGCCCAGCGCCGATTCGCGGATGGCGCGCCGCTCCACCTGGGTGGAGCCGCACGGCACGCAGATGATGATGCGCGGGCTGGGGCCAAACAGCGTGCGCGGGTGCACCATCTTGATGAACTGCTTGAGCATTTGCTCGGTGACGGTGAAGTCGGCGATCACGCCGTCTTTCATCGGGCGGATCGCCTCGATATTGCCCGGCACCTTGCCCAGCATGGCCTTGGCCTCGTGGCCCACGGCCTGGATGGTCTTTTTGCCCTGTGCGCCGCCTTCGTGGCGGATGGCGACCACCGACGGCTGATCCAGCACGATGCCCTTGCCGCGTACATAGATCAGGGTGTTGGCGGTACCGAGGTCGATCGCCAGGTCGGTGGAAAAGTACCGGCGGAAAAATCCAAACATCAAAAACCCTTCTGGGGCCGCTGGCCGGCCACCTGACCGCCACCGCCACCCCGCCCTGAATCGGCTGCGAATCGCCCGCGCCGCGCGCTTGCGCCGGGGCCATTGCGGTAAAGCCGGGATAATACCCCATCGTCATAGCCAGTTCTGGCAATTACATCTGGTTGCTTTCCCACATGTCTCTGACCCTCAAGGACATCAGCCGCCTCGCGCATCTGGCGCGGCTTGAGCTTGATGAACCGCAAAGCGAGCGCATGCTCGCCAAACTGAACGGCTTTTTCGCCATCGTCGAAGCCATGCGCGCCGTTGACACCACCGGCGTGCAGCCGCTGGCGCACCCCGTGGCCGCCGTGCGCGATGTGCAACTGCGCCTGCTGGACGACGCCGTGACCGAGCCGGATCAGCGCGCCCTCAACCAGCGCAGCGCGCCCGCCGTGGAAGATGGTTTGTTTTTGGTGCCCAAGGTGATCGAATGAGCCTGAACGACGCACCGCACAACCTCACCGTGGCGCAACTGGCCGCCGCGCTGCGCGCCAAACAGCTGTCGGCCGTTGAGCTGGCCCGGCACTTTCTGGACCGCATCGGGCAGCACGCCGGCCTGGGCGCCTTTTTGGCCACCAGCGCGGACGTAACGCTGGCGCAAGCGCGCGCCGCCGACGCGCGGCTGGCGCAAGGCGGCGCGCCGCTGCTGACCGGCGTGCCGCTGGCGCACAAGGACATCTTTGTCACCAAAGACTTTGCCACCACCGCCGGATCGCGCATCCTGCAAGGCTACCGCTCGCCGTTTGACGCCACCGTGGTAAGCAAGCTCGCGGACGCTGGCATGGTGACGCTGGGCAAACTAAGTTGCGATGAATTCGCGATGGGATCGGGCAACGAAAACTGCGCTTATGGCCCGGTACAAAACCCGTGGGACACCGCGCGCGTGCCCGGCGGCTCATCGGGCGGCAGCGCGGCAGCGGTGGCCGCGCGCCTGGCGCCCGCGGCCACCGGCACCGACACCGGCGGCTCGATCCGCCAGCCCGCCAGCTTTTGCGGGTTGACCGGCATCAAGCCCACCTATGGCCGCGTGTCGCGCCACGGCATGATCGCCTACGCTTCCAGCCTGGACCAGGCCGGCCCAATGGCGCGCAGCGCCGAAGATTGCGCGCTGCTGCTGGCCGCCATGAGCGGGCCGGACATCTTGCGCGACTCCACCTCGCTGGATGAGCCAGCCGAAGACTTCACGCGCGCGCTGGGCGGCGGCATCGGCGGCCTGCGCATCGGCGTGCCGCGCGAATTTTTTGGCGACGGTCTGGCCGCCGACGTGCGCGCGGTCATCGAAGACGCGCTGGCGCAACTGGAAAAGCTGGGCGCGCGGCGCGTGGACATTTCGCTGCCGCGCACGGCGCTGTCGATCCCCGTGTACTACATCATTGCGCCCGCCGAGGCCAGCTCCAACCTGAGCCGCTACGACGGCGTCAAATTCGGCCACCGCGCCAGCGGCTACCGCGACCTGACGCAGATGTACGAGCAAACGCGCACCGAAGGCTTTGGCGACGAAGTCAAGCGCCGCATCATCACCGGCACCTACGTGCTCTCGCACGGCTACTACGACGCCTACTACCTGCAAGCGCAAAAAATCCGCCGCATGATCGCCGATGATTTTCAGCGCGCCTTCAAGGACTGCGACATCATCGCCGGCCCCGTCGCCCCCACCCACGCGTGGAAGATCGGCGAACACGGCGGCGACCCGCTGGCCGACTACCTGGCCGACATCTACACCCTGCCCGCATCATTAGCCGGCCTGCCCGCC
>Ga0209628_10000261_pt1 | contig 31519 bp, 30 predicted proteins | sample TergutCu122P4_FD_187285 | JGI IMG/M metagenome (GOLD analysis project Ga0209628, IMG submission 187285) | Cubitermes ugandensis P4 segment gut microbial communities from Kakamega Forest, Kenya - Cu122 P4 (SPAdes) (version 2) | ecosystem: Host-associated > Arthropoda: Insects > Digestive system...
TTTTCATCCAGGGGGCACGGCAAACCGGTTTTCTCCGTTGCTGTATGCCTGCGACAACAACTCACACATTCCGTACTCGGAGTGTATGTTTTTAACTCCAAACGCATTACACAATATTTGATGCAGTTCCTCTTTTACAATCTCCGACCGCCGACCTTTCATACCGCCGGTTTCAAACACCACTAAATCGGGCGCGGAAAAACTGAATTTCTCGGCAAAATCTAACAACGCAAAAGAAACACCAAATAAAATAGTTGGGATTTTTTTCTCTTTTAAAGCGATGATTTTTTCAAACAATTCATCAAAATTATACAAATAAAAACCACTTTCTGCATATTTTGAACCGGAAATCAATTTATTCATCATATAAATTAATGATGAATGTTTCTGTTCCAAATAGTTAGGTAATAATGCTAAAAAGCAATAATTTTCAGGATTTCCGTAAAAATGTTCAAATGAATGGTAAAATGCACGTTCATAAAATTGCACATTCCTAACAAAATGCCTCGACACTTCACCGCTACTCAGGGTGCCTTTTGAAAATAAGGGTTTAAGGTATAAGGTTTCTGCTTTTCTGCTCTTCTGCCTTTCTGCTTTCTGCATTGTTGTTCCGCTGGACCAAAATTCAATTTCCGGTTCAAAATCGCCGGTTTTTACAATGTGGGTTTTAAAAAATGAAATGGGCAAAAACGGAATCCGTTCAATGGAAGATATTTTGTTTATATCAATGTTAAGAAAATCACAAAACGATTGATACACAACATTTTGTTTATATTGATGCTGAAACAATGCCAAGGCGTGTTTTTCAAAATCCAAATCGGAAAAAGGATGAAAAATATCTTCTAAATTCATTTTAACTTTCTGTGGTTTAAAAACTTATTCTCTTTTTCAATGGCTTTCAGTTTCTCTATGGTTTCTTGAGAGAAGAAAGCATTTGCAAAAAGTTCTTCAATATACCGCACGGCATTTTCGCCCGGATGGCACAAATCTTCGGCATAAAACCGGTAATCGCGCAAATCGTCCATCAAAATTTCATACGCCGGAAAATAAAAAAGACTTTGATTATCAACCAATTGTTCAATCGCAAGATGCAAAATGGACTTACTCAGTTGGTTTTCATGAAATCCATCTCCTAAGTGGCGCACCGGACTGACCGTGAAAATAATTTTGACTGATGGATTGAAAGATTGAAGAATGGAAGTAATCTCTTTATAAATTTGTACTATTTCATCAATATTAAGTCGGATTTTTTCAAATTTTGTATTTGGAATTTTATGACAATTTGCCACTATTACATCTCTTTCTATAAAACGATAACCATAAGCCGTTCCGAAAGTTATAAAAAAACAATCCGTTTTCTGCAAAAAAGTTTTTGTAGTATTAAACTGCTCAAAAATCTGTTTTTTAAACAAATTTTCATCAGGTTGAGAAAATGAGCCGTGGTGGGCAAAACTTACGAAATGGTTGTCAAAAAAATAACAATAATCGTCCACAAATAATTCGGGATTTATTGTCATTTTTAGGGCATTTGCTATAGAAACCGGATTAAAAAGCGTTCCAAACGGATTTGAAAGTACAGAAAACCGGTGATTTGTCAAAAAAGTTCCAATATGGTCTGAAAAGCACGAACCCAAAAGCAAAATATTATCCTGATAAGAGATTTTGAAAGGGAATTTGGGGATGAAAATTTCGGTGCGGAATTTCATAATGAGCGAAAGAATTATAGAATAAACGAATAAAACTGATAAATCTTTTATTTAAGAAAAAAATCACGCTTTGTATAATTCTGATAATTTTATGTTTATTTGCCCCCACAAATCGTAAGAAAAAAAGAAGATTATGGACGCAACATATTATTTAACATCCGCACAGGAAATAGACGTTGATATATTGAATGCTATTAAAGCCACCTTTAAATCAAAGCCGATTACAATTACAATTGAAGAAGATAGATTTGAACTAACGGCAGATATGAAATCTGTTTTAGAAGAGCGTTTACAAGAAAACGAAAAGGACTATCTATCTGCAGAAGAATCTATCAATCAACTCAATAAAAAATATGCCTTATAGAATTATCATTTCTCCCCGTGCTCAAAAAGAAATTGAAAATGCTATTGATTATTACGCTTTGTACAGTTCGAGTGCGCCTATCCATTTTATTGCTATACTCAAAGAAGCATACAAAGTATTGGAGATAAATCCCTTTTTCGAAATACGTTATAAAAATATTCGCTCGTTTAAACTTAAAAAATTTCCATACTCTTTGTATTTTATCATTTACGATCACAAAAATACAATTAGAATACTTTCTTGTTTTCACAATAAAAAAAATCCTAATAAAAGACCGCAATGTTAGGATAAATTCAGTATTATTTTTTTTTTAATTTCGCGCATTATTAAAAACCAATTTTTATGAAAAAATTCCATTATCTTTTTGCGGCACTCATTGCTTTAATCTTCTTATTATCAAGTTGTAAAAAAGATGAATACGTAGTAACTTTCAATCCCAATGGCGGTAAGGGCTCTATTGTTACACAGAGATTCACCGTAAAGGTAGCGCAGCCACTTATGGCTAACTCTTTCATTAACAATGGATTTACATTCATCAATTGGAACACAAAACCCGACGGTGATGGTACTTTTTATAAAGACCAGGAAAGGGTTAAAATTTCGGAACATTTGGTTTTGTACGCCCAGTGGAGTCCTATAAGCGGAGAATTAACCGTAACTTTTAATGCCAACGGCGGCAAAGGCGAAATGGAACCGCAAAAGTTTGAAGCCGGCGAACCCAAAGCACTTGTTCCTAACGCTTTTGAATGTGAAGGATACCGGTTTGCCGGTTGGAGCACCTCCCCCAACGGACATCACAAAAAATTTGATAACGAACAAATCATTACAATAGTGGAGAATATGACATTGTTTGCCCAGTGGATACGTAATTAATAACACTAATCATTAACCATTAATCATTTTTATGAAACCCATTACCCAAGCCCCCCTAAAAAACAAAAAAGTATTGGTACGTGTAGATTACAACGTGCCCCAAGACGAAAATCTGCAAGTAACCAGCACCACGCGCATCAAACGCACGCTGGAAACCGTGAACAAAATTACAAACGAAGGCGGAATCGCTATTTTGATGTCTCACTTGGGCCGACCCAAAGGAGAAGCTAACGATACGTTTTCTTTAAAACACATACTACCCGCCGTTTGTGAAACATTGGGAAAACCGGTGATTTTTCTCGGCGATGTATTAGATGCTGATATTCAAGAGAAAATTGGAAAACTAAACCCGGGCGATGTCGGCTTATTGGAAAATCTCCGTTTTCACAAAGAAGAAGAAAAAGGGGATGTTGAGTTTGCCAAAGCCATTGCCAAATTAGGCGATATTTACGTGAACGACGCTTTTGGTACTGCCCACCGCGAACACGCCTCCACCGCCACCGTGGCAAGACTTTTTCCCGGAAACGCTTACGCCGGATATCTTCTCTACGAAGAAGTGCAAAGTTTGAAAAAAGTGCTGGAAGAAAAAAAATCGCCCTTTACCGCAATTATCGGAGGCTCAAAGGTTTCTACAAAAATTAATATTTTGAAAAATTTGTTGAATAAAGTAGATAATTTAATCATCGGCGGCGGCATGAGATACACGATGTTATACACGATGGGATTTAGCTACGGCGATTCTTTGTTTGAAGAAGAGATGGTGCCGGTGGCTAAAGAGATTTTGGAACAAGCGAAAATGAAAGGAATCAATATCTATTTGTCTGTGGACAGCCTTTGCGCCGACAAATTTGCCGAAGACGCCAACACGTTAATAACTAAAGACCAAAACATTCCAGCCGGCTGGATGGGAATGGACATCGGAGAAAAATCTATTGAGTTGTTTAGGAAAGTGATTTTAGAATCTAAAACCATTTTGTGGAACGGACCGGTGGGCGTTTTTGAAATGGCTCCATTTGCAGCCGGAACCAAAGCGGTTGCGGAAGCCATTGCAGAAAGTACCAAAAACGGCGCCTACTCACTCATTGGCGGCGGCGATTCCATTGCAGCGCTCGGAAAATTCGGACTCTCGAAAGAGGTTTCCTATATCAGCACCGGCGGCGGCGCCATGCTCGAATATTTGGAAGGCATTGAACTGCCGGGAATTAAAGCTTTGGAAGAAAATTAACGGCATCTTTCCACCGTTTCATCCATTTATCACCGTTTTTTTGCAAAAAAATCTGATTTAATACGCTTCTGCACAAATACCAACAGTTTTCAATTGTTTCACAATCTTTTGCAATTCCTCAACCGAAATTTTTTCAATGGTTTGTGCCGGCGTGATTCTGTCTAAGGAATAAATCATCACTTTTTTGGGGCGTAATTGTTTTACTACATTTATCCACGATGAAAGATGCGGTTCAGTGGCATTGTTAAAAGTTTGTCCGTCAATCTCTCCCTTGAAAAAAAGCGTCTGCAAGATAAAATCGCCGTTCAATTTTCCCAAATGCTCAATAATCTCATCAACAGAAATTTGGATAGTAGGTTTATTAATCAGTTGAAAAAGCGGCTCGGTTACTGCATCCAGTTTTAATATGGGATTTTCAATTTTTTTTATTACAGATAAGACATTTTTATTTGTTAATTGTGTTGCGTTTGACAAACAGGTAATATGAGTTTCCGGAAAATACCGGTTTCTTAAAACAATCAGAGAGTCAATAATTTGCTCAAAATCGGGGTGTAAAGTCGGTTCTCCGTTTCCGGAAAAAGTAATACTATCGATATGAGTATCATTTTTTTTGCATTGACAAAGTTTGGTTTCAATTGCAGCACTAATTTCTTCTACAGAAAAAAACAATTCGGGTGCAATGCTGCGTTCCAGTGTCCAGCCACACTCGCAGTAAATACAATCGAAAGTGCAGATTTTCACGTTAGTGGGCGATACATTAATGCCCAGCGAGCTACCCAGCCGCCGACTTTGAACAGGTCCGAAAGCAATTTTATCCCAGAGAAACATAGAAATGAGGTATCACGGGGTTGCCATTTTGTTGAATAATAGTATTTTCCATATTGCATAAAATCAAGGTGCGAAAATACGATTTGTTTGTAATAAGAACAAGTTATATTCAAAAAAGTTTCAAAATTGCGATTATCGTATCATTGCTTGGCTTTATTTATGGAGTAAACAATTAGAATAAAAGTGAGCAGTAAAATACCATTTATTATTACATAACTTGGAACAGAAAAGTTAATAAAGGTAAAGATTAAACTGCAAATTAAAGCAATCGCAAAGAAAATGCCGGACACAACTCTAATATTCACAGTAGTTCGCGGTTGTTCAAAATTTATTCCAACCGTAAGAGACAGTGTTGTTGCAAGAAAAACAAAGCTACCCATAGATAAAAGTATCTTATTTTCACTATCGTTAAAACTATACAAGCCATACGCAATAAGCAAACTTACCGCTATAGCAATAACTGTTTGTACAAAATTGATTTTCATATATTATTGATTCTGTTTAAATTCGGGGGGTGTTAAGGCTACGAGTTTCAATATTTCCGGTAAACGTTCGGCAATTTCCCATTTGGGTAAGCCGGGTTTCCAAATATAAGATTCTTTTGTAACTTTTTTTTCAGCAATTAATCGAGATAATTCTTGTTCTGAAAAAGGTCCGGCTTGTTTGCCATCAATCATTGCATAATAAAATTGCTGCGGAGGCTGTTGCATCGGATTCATAGAACCCGGAATGTGCATTTTTGTCATCGCATCATTCATGGTATTAACCATTTGCTGTGCTACTGCCATGCCCATTCCGAATTCTACTAACCTTTCGATTGAGAAAAAATTATTGTTTCCCATAATTCTACATTCCTGTAATTAATAGATAAGCCCACCACGCAGCATCTCCTAATGCCAAAATGGCAAACCATCTGCAAGAATTTTTCATTTTTCGCAAATAGGGTACTGCAAACACAACGATGGCATAAATAACCGAGAGGATAATACCAAGGGTTAACGCTACCGGTGTGTCCATGTCGGAGTTGATGAATTCTGCGATTGCAACACCAACAACAAATAAAGTTATGCCTATTAAAATGATGAACATTAATAGGGCAACAAAGAATTTTGCGATTCCTTTTCCGATTTTTTTACCGGTAGAATCCAGATTTGAAGTTTCGTTTTTCATTTTTTTGATTTCTTTAATTAATAAATATTGTGAATAGGTGTATTGTTACATTGCCGGTGGTGGTGGCGGGGGCGGTGGAACAGCACCAAATAAAGAAGATAATTCTTGAACATTTCCTGCTAATTCCCAACCTGCCATACCTTGTTTCCAAACATGTGAATTGGTTGTAAGTTGTCCATTTTGAACCATTTGTTGTAATTGTTGCCAATTAAATGGTCCCGCCGTCTGTCCATTAATGGAGACATTGTATTGAATCTGTGGTGGTGGGGGTGGCGTATTTTGCTGTTGTTGCATATTTTGCCCCATCTGATTCATCATATTTGCCATTTGTCCACCCATAGCGCCCCCCATCATCATTCCGGTCATCATTCCTGCAGGATTCATTCCGCCCCCGCCGCCAAGATTCATCGTTCCCATTTCTCCTAAACTTTGTGCAGCCGTTTTCAATACATCGGTTTGCTGATTTAGTGCGTGCGCTCCAATAAAATTGGTTTCCGTTTGGAGTTTTTGTGCCCTTTGTGCCTCTTCTCTTTGAATACGCAAAGTATCTCCCATGTTTTGAGCGTTAATACTTTGCATATCTTGCATATTTTTAATATTCAAATCAGATTGGGCAACCGTTGTTTTGGAGGTTTGTTCTGCTGTTACTTTTCGTAATTCTGCATATCCATCGCTTTCTTTATCTACTTCAATAGAAGCTAAATCAAGTGCTTTCATATTAACGCCAAAATCATTTTCAAGTCTTGGTTTTAAATAGGCTGCAACAATATCGTTAATTTCTAATAATTTACGTTCCATTTGAAGAACAGGCATTCCTTTATCCGCAGGAATATTAGTAATTACACTCTTTACATATTTTGTAACAGCGTCTTTAATTTGCTTATTAAAATCCTCCAACTCAAAATTTATCAAACGATTGAGTTTAATAAATCCTTTGTAATCCGTAATATTAAAGGTAATAGTACCTCTTGCTGCCATTGGAACGGCAAAATCTAAAAATCGCGGGTCAAAAACATCAAAGTAAGGAATTCCAAATTTTACTTGAACGTTGCCTGCTAAATTTATAAAGTAAATTTCTGCCTGAAATGGTGATGCACCGCCAAATGCAGCCCCAACTATACTTGTTAATATCGGGAAATTGGCAGTTTTTATGGTTTGGTCATAAGGACCAACGATAAAATCTTGCATTGAGCCATCTTTCTGTTGGTAAACAAAAACGGCTAACTCACCGTCTTTTACGCGCAAACTACTTCCGTAGCGTATGGCGTTTTCTTTTTTTGTACTGTTGGCTTCTCCCGCAGGGCGCCATTTCCAAACAAGATATTCTTGTTCGTCGCAGCGGATTACATCCATCAATCCGCCTTCTGTTTTATTTCCGAATAATCCCATAATATTGAGTTTTAAATTATTTGATTCCTAATTTTTTCGCATAATAATTAACTTCCTCCAAAGTCTTTTTGTCTTCTTTCATTGAAAATCTTGCTTTCATTACGATTTGCTCACATTTAGATTTCCAAGCATCCCTTATGGCAAGTCTATCTTTTCTTTCATTCGATTCAAGTCCAAAAAAAGGAACTTTTACTGTAGCATTTGGCAATGCAAGTGATAAAAATTCTAAAATATCTTCTTTGGTGTTCGGAACAGGAAAGCCTGTTATTAAAGTCTTCTTTTTTTCAACAACTTTATCTGAGGCACCAAATGCTCTTGCAAAAGTTCCTCCCAGCGCTTTCAGCGGATTATTAGAGGCTTCTTTTCTCATATCTTCAGCCTCATTCAGCATTTGAAATAACTTTTGAACAGACGTGTTTGCCTCAATATTTGAAAAATCATGACCACAATCCGAACACCTTGCAGAGAACGCAGAGGCAATAGTACCACATGCAGGGCATTTTCTCACATCTCCAAATTTGTTTGATTTAGGAGCTGCAACCGCAGGCTCTTCTTTTTTCATACTTTGTTTTTTTTCGTAAAGCCTTGCATCCAAGACCATTTCAAATTCATCAAGGTCAACCCCAAATGATTCAGCTTTTTTAAAAAGGATTTGCTTTTCTTTTTCGGTTAGCTCACCATCCAAGAGAGCCATTTCAATCAATTTTTCTAATTCTTCGTTGTACATAATTTTTTTTGTTACTGATTAATAATTTAGGTTTTTTCTTCAAATTGTTGTTTTTTACATAATAAAAAAAACGGACTTAAATATCCGCTCTTGAGGTTGTGACAAGTACCTGTTACTGTGAATAAGAAAGCCCGCGTTTCAGCGAGCATTTGTCTTTATTCTACAGTAATCTATTCACTGTTATTTTTTGAAACTTGTCACATTTCAAGAGCCAGAATATAGCAAACGCTATTTGATATCGTTTTGGTTTTGCTATTTCGCACGTTTTTGTTTAATTCATAGATATTTTTTTCGTTAATAATTCGGCAACAAAAATACAATTTTTTTATAATAATCAATAAGTCATTTTTTATTCTCTGAAATTTTGGGATTCGTATCTACTCCCGTAGTTTAAAACCGGATGCTTGGTGCGTCGCTCCAAAGCGATTCAATATTATAAAACTGCCGTACTTCCGGTTGGAAAACGTGCACAATAATATTGAAATAGTCTAACAGAATCCACTCCCCGTTGGCACGCCCCTCCACGTATGATGGTCTGATGCCGGCAAGTTTTTTTGTGGATTCCTGCACAAAATCGCTCAACGTTTCCACGTGCGGTTTGGAGTTTCCGGTGCAAATAATGAAATAATCGAACAAAACATGGTGCATTGCTTTTAAATCAATACAAACAATTTGTTCTCCTTTTTTCTCCATAAGAGCTTGAATTATAAGTTCTTCTAAATTTCCCTGAAAGGTGGGAGCCTCTTTTGATAATTTTTTTGGTCTTGCCATTAATTGTTTTTAATTCGGAACGGCAAAAATAATATTTTTGCGCAAACAAAATCATCATGCACATTTTCCGCAAAAAACGTTCCGAAGAGAAGGCTTTATCGCTTTCGGCGCTTACTTGGAAGCGGTTTAAAAAAGAAAAAACGGGCATGATTTCGCTCGTTTTTCTAAGTTTGATATTTTTGATGGCAGTGCTTGGATACCTCATCACTCCAAATAAAACGCCTTTTTGCAACGAACAACATTTGGAAATTGCGCTTCAACCTCCGGGTTTTTCGGTATTTTTTTTGAATACGGAAAAAGAACCGCCTGTAGAAAAAGTGGGTTTTTTTCATAAATTGTTGTTCGGACAGCCGCCGCAATATAATTCCGTGCCCATTTTGGACGACGAAATTTCAAAAAAAATAGAGAAACGTATATTTATTCTCGGTACCGACCGTTACGGGCGTGATGTGCTCAGCCAGTTGATGATTGGGGCGCGTATCAGTTTGGCGGTTGGGTTTATCGCTGTTTTCATTGCCCTATTCATCGGGGTTTTTGTGGGCGCAACGGCAGGGTATTACGGCGGAAAAATTGACGCGGCGCTTACGTGGCTCATTAATGTTGTGTGGTCAATTCCAACGCTTTTGTTAGTAATTGCCATCAGTTTTGCGCTTGGAAAAGGGTTTTGGCAAATTTTCATCGCCATCGGATTAACGATGTGGGTGGATATTGCGCGGGTAGTGCGCGGACAAACGCTCGCCTTAAAACAGCAAGATTTTGTAGAAGCCGGAAGAGCATTGGGGTTTTCAAACTTTAGAATTATTTTTAAACACATATTACCCAACATTTTAGGAACTTTGGTGGTGCTTTCTGCCGCCAATTTTTCCTCTGCTATTCTTATGGAGGCAGGGCTAAGTTTTTTGGGAATGGGCGTGCAACCACCCATCCCTTCTTGGGGAATGATGATGAAAGAAAACTACGCCTACATTGTATTGGATAAGGCGTACTTAGCCATCGCGCCCGGAATTGCCATCATGTTGTTGGTGCTGGCATTTATGCTCATCGGCAGCGCATTAAGAAATGCTATGGATGTAAAACGATAGGAATAATCTGAATCAACCCTTTTTGCACAATTATATATTTCAATAGTTACAGTAGGGGGATAGAATTCAAATAGTTCCGGATAGAGTTCAATTTGTTCCTTCATCGTTTAGCATTTGGCAGTGAAATAGAGCGCAAATAAACATGAAATTTTTAAAAATTACACACAGACCAATAAAAATGTTTTTCAAAAATTTAGACCGCAAATATACAACACGAAAACCCGTTTGTCAAGGGGGGAAGTGCATTTTTTTGAAAAAAATGGTTGGTAAACAGCTCCATTTTTAAAACAAAAAAAATCCTATTTTCGCGGTGAAATTTAATGAACGTAAAAATGAACTTTTTAAGCACCTACAATCAACAAATAAATGAGTTGTGCCGACAGTATAATGTTAGCAGATTGTTTGCGTTTGGTTCCGTGCTTACGGATGGATTCAATGAACAAAGCGATGTGGATTTGATGGTTACGTTTAACGATATTCCGGTGGAAAAATATGCCGATAATTATTTCGATTTTAAATTTTCTCTCCAAGATGTTTTTAATCGTCCGGTTGACCTTCTGGAGGAGCAAGCTATCAAAAATCCCTATTTTTTGCAAAATGTAGATTCCAATAAACAAATTATCTATGGATATTGAGATAAAAACTTGGCTTTACGACATAAAACAGACTATAGAAGAAATAGAGAGTTTTTTTGCTGACCGACCGAAAATCTATGCATATTATCAAAAAGATGTGAAAACGAAAAGAGCTGTTGAAAGAAATGTTGGAATTATTGGCGAAGCAACTAACCGGATACTTAAGCGTGATAGTAGCGTTGTAATAAGCAATGCACGCAAAATAGTGGATTTAAGAAATCGTATTATTCACGGATATGACTCTGTATCAGATGAAACTATTTGGGGAATTGTTATTAATCATCTTCCATTACTGAAATCGGAAATAGAGAATATGCTTGCCGGATAGTTATTTTAAACCAACAATAAAATTATTTATTAACCAACCCATACACTATGACATAAAAAAACAAACCGTGCAACAAAGCACAAATTTAACATATTAGAATAAGCGTTAGCTTTTATTGGTATCTGAAACTTAGACCCTTTCACCGCACCAAAAATGAATGCAAGCGCTCACGTTTTTTGCGTGGGTTTGCTTCTTTTGGTGCAAGGTAGTCTAAGACCTCAGATACAGATAAGGATATACTCCCACGCTTTTCTTTTTGTTGAAAAACAAACAACTTCTGTGGTTTTCAGTGCCTTCTTTGTGGCTCTCTGTGTAATTTTTTTCAACACAGAGTTACACAGAGAACTCACAGAGTTTCACAGAGTTAAAATCTCAAACTATTAACAATTAAACATTTGTAACCTACCGGAACGGGAAGTGGGCTCTCGTGGGCAAATGCCTCAGGAAACGTGCAAAACATGATTGATGCTTCCATTTCCGGCGACCAAGTTTGGGTAGTCGGCGGAACTTATCCACTCTCTGCAACTTTAACCATGAAAAACGGTGTGAATGTGTACGGCGGGTTTTACGGAAATGAAACCAGTATAAATGCACGACAGAAAGGAACAAACCCTTGGGATTTTACTTATCCCACTATACTACATGGGCAAAACGCTCGGCAAGTACTAAACCAACCTGCAATTTTTGCAACAGAAACTACTTGGGATGGAGTAACGATAACTGGTGGAGAAATTTCTTCTACAGGAGCGGGTGTTTATCTTAGATTCAATGGAAGATTATTTAATTGCATAGTAACCATTATAAACGGTACTGCAATGGGAACGGATTATGAGCAATATTTTACAATTACAGTAAGTAAGGCGTATCAGCCTGCGCCGTCTGAACCAACTCTAAGTAGCAAAACCTCTACAAGCATTACGCTAAACACAGTTTCGGGGTGTGAATACAACATTAACTACGGTGGATGGCAATCGTCTCCAACATTTACAGGACTAACACCGAATACTTCATATACTTTTGCACAACGTAAAGCCGAAACTGCTACTTATTTTGCCTCAACGGCAAGTCCATATGTAGTTTTCATTACAGAAGTGGGTGCTCCACCCGTTTTGAGCGGCACAGTTACCATTTTCGGCAGTGCTGTATTTGGGCAAACTCTAACCGCCAATACATCGGCTTTAATTTGCAATCCTTCTGGACCATTAGGTGCTTTAAGTTATCAATGGAAAAGCGGCACCACCAACATCAGCACATATTCATCTACCTACACATTAGAGCAAGCCGACATCGGCAACAAAATCACCGTAACGGTAACGGCGGCGAACTGTACGGGCAGCGTTACTTCGACAGCAACAGCCACCGTTACTAAAGCCACGCAAACCGCACCGGCAACACCTACAATGGAATCTAAAACAGCTACAAGCATTATACTAAAAGCTGTTACCGGTTGCGAATATCGCAGAGACAACGGGAATTGGCAAACTTCCACAACATTCAGCGGATTAACCTCTAATACTTCTTATTCCTTCACACAACGAAAGGAAGAAACAGCCACGTATTTAGCAAGTGCGGCAAGCGCGGCGGCAAATTTTACAACCGCAATGATTCCGGTTATCAATATTACTAATGTACCCACAAAAGCTACTATTGACGTTCCGCTAACATTAATAGGCACTGTCGTTCCAAATGATGCAACTTATCAAACCATCACTTGGAGTTTAGTGTATCCGGGCACTACTAACGCGATGGTTCAATCTGGAAAATTGTACACCAGCGCCTCAGGTACTGCGGTAGTTAAGGCAACCATAACTCATGGAACTGCTATTGGTACAAACTACACTCAAGAATTCAATATTGAAGTTGGAACAGTTGGAATTGAGAAAACGAGCATAACAGATGGTATTACCATCTACCCCAACCCCACCACCGGCGAATTGACAATGGACAACGGACAATGGCGAATTGAAAGTGTTGAGATTTTTGATGTTTACGGTAGAAAACTCCTTGAACAGAAAGTAAATCTTACGGTATTACACTCTTACGCTCTTACGGCCTTCCCTGCGGGACTTTATTTCGTGAAAATCCAAACCGAAGCAGGTGTAGTGGTGAGAAAGGTGTTGAAAGAATAGTGGGGGGGAATCAATAATAAATCTACCTTACCACGCGAGATAAATTTTTTGCTATTTTTGCAGCCGTTGCTCACGTTGTTAAAACATTGAAATACAGTAATTTCGACTATGCGCTGAGCGTTAATAATTAAAATTTAAAGTTATGAGTTACAAGTTACAAGTCTCAAGTCTCAAGTCTCAAAAAACAATCATCACATCATCACATCATCACATCATCACATCGCTTTTCTGCTTTTTTGCTCTTTTTCTTTTCTACTTCATACCTCTTTCCGCCCAAACCGACACTACTCACGTTAAAACAGAAATCGCGAAAATTAAAGAAGATGTTGAAAAAAATCTGATTGAAATCAAAAAACTCAAAAAATTAAAAATTTCCGGCTATATTCAAGGGCAATTTGAAGTGGGACAAGAGTTTGCAACAACAAAAGTGGGAAGCCCGTCAAGTTATCATAAAGATAGAGATGGTAAATCGGGCAATTTTTTCAGGTTTGGAGTTCGGCGGGGATATGTTAAAGTGGCTTGGGAAGAATCGTTTGGTTCTGTTGTTTTTCAACTTGACATCACGGAAAAAGGAATCAGATTTCAAGATGCCTATTTTAAAATTTCGGAACCCTGGCTAAAAGTTGCCTCATTAAACGTGGGCTTTTTTGACAGACCTTTTGGCGATGAAATCCCTTACTCAACTTCACGGAGAGAGAGCCCTGAGCGAACTGTTTTGTCTCAAAAACTATTTCCCGATGAAAGCGATTTGGGTGCTATGGTAACTCTTGCCGCGCCCAAAGGCACAAAATTAGAAGGTTTGAAATTAGAAGCCGGCGCGTTTTGCGGAAACGGAATTACACTGCCCGATAACGGGAAAATGGACTTTATCGGACATTTAAAATATGACAAAAAATGGGAAAAGTTTACTTTCGGCATTGGCGCATCCATGTATTACGGAGCTGTAAGAAATAGAGATTCACTGCTTTATACGATTAAAAAAGAAGATGGGCTGAACAAATGGGTGGAAAAGGAGGTGGCACGCTTCAAAAAAAATGTGCGCCAATATTATGGATTTGACGCGCAGTTTTCAGCAAAAACCTCTTGGGGTATTACCAATATTCGCGGGGAAGTTTATTGGGGAACACAGCCTTCAACTTACGGAGATTTCAGTTCGCCAAAATGGAATCTATGGCAAACCGGCACAAGTTTGCTGCAATATTCCGCCGACTTTAATCATATTCGCAAATTTTGGGGCGCCCACGCTTATTTTGTGCAAGATATTTACAAAACCCCGCTTACGGTAGTGGTGAAATATGCCTACATAAATCCAAATACGCAAATTTCCAACAAAGCCATTACGAACAAAACCGATTTGTCTTATCATTATCTTGGTGCGGGTTTATTAGTACAGTGTACTTCCTATCTCCGCCTTATGTGTTTTTATGAGTTGCCTTTCAATTCCACAAAAAATGCGATTCCTGTTCCGGAAAAACCTTCTTCCGGAAAAATTCATGTTGCCAATTATCAAAAACATATAGAAGAAGGAGTGTTTACGTGCAGGTTGCAGTTTAAGTATTAATTCCTTTTTGTGTTATGCTATTTGTAAAAAATATTTGTCTCAAATTCTAAATGCGATTTTTGTGTTTAAATAATTAACCGACCAAATTTTCTTTTGTGCCCGGAACATTTTGTAAAACATAGCCAACCATTGGGCATGTATCTAATTCTTCACACTCTCCACAAGTATTAAATCCTTTCGTTTCAACACATTTGCGTATTTCGCAATCGTTGTAATGACTTATTTTAACTCCATCCATACGACAACCCATACAATTAATGGATTCTGGGGTGATGTTTGGCGCTCCGTACATTTCACGCCATTTTTTTGCGGTTTCTTCCCTTAAAGCGTTGTCATTTTTGACGGTGGCTATGCGGGCATCGCAACTTTCGCAATCAATTCCGCAACAGGCAATTAGATCTTTCATTTTTTTATATTTTTAATCAAGAGGACTTCTGTTAATTTGATTTTAACCTTATTATTTTTCAAAAAGCCGAAGTCCGTTAAAACTTTTTGAAAAATCCATAAAAAGTTGCGACAAAAATATCATAATTCTTTTATCTATAAAAATTTTAATCGTAAAACTTTAATCTTTTTATGGGTGTAGCGTTTTTTCACCTTTTTTAAAGAGGTTTATCCCCTTCGGCGGTGCATATCGGAAGAATCCCACGATTGATGCAGCAACTCGTCGTGTATGGTGCGAATCATCATCAAATAAATATCCAAATGATTATCCACAAACCAACGAATCGCTTTATCTTCTTTCCGGCACGCAGCCGCAAACAGTAACATAAAATTCAACCGGTTTTGTTGTAGCCACTCTATTGCATTTTCTTCTCCGTCGATGGCATTGCTGAGTACGCCAAATTCGGGATATCCGCTTTTTAACAACCAGTGCAGCGCCTCCGTATTGGAATGCACCGCAGCCGAAAACGCCGCCAACTCGGGAAATCCGTTATGAAACAAAAAATCGGTAAATTTGCTGTCGCCTTTCAAACTTTCGTTCAAAGCAAGCAGTATTTTTGGGTCGTAATTAGAAAGGCAATGGGGCATAGTATTTAGTGATTAGTGATTAGTGATTAGTTAGTAATTTTATAGTTTTGCAAAAATAGGAAAACAAAGCAAAAAACAATATTTTCCCCATAATTTTATTTATGGCACTCTCAAAAATTAAATAGAAAATAATTCAAAATAAATCACAGATAGATAAATTTGATGAGAAAGGATGACGTGCATATTAGATTTTTATTATTTTTGTGTCTTATTAAATTTTAATTTTTTATGAAAACAAAACCCACTTTTCCCATTTTATGCAAATTGCAGCACCTAAGTAAGCGCTTTTCTGCTCTTCTGCTTTGCTGCTTGCTGCTTTCCGCAGGAGAAGTTTTTTCCCAGCCCGTTACCCTTGACCCGGAAGATTGTGACCCCATTTCAATATTTCCTTGGACAGAAGGGTTTGAAGATAATGGATTGGAACTCCCAACTTGCTGGGAGCAGCAAATACTAAACTCTTATATATGGCAGTGGACTATTGTTCCTGATTCCATAGGGACACCACCAAATGCCCATGGAGGAAATTACAAAGCACGTATTTATCTCAATTCTGCTATAATGCCGATATATCGTACAAGACTTGTTACTCCGGTATTTGATTTATCTCAGTTAAATACTCCTGTATTAAATTTTTGGTACACACAAAAGGCTCCTTTGAGTATTTATTACAAAAATTTATCCGGAGGCGAGTGGGTTTTGTTAAAAGCAATCGGAGGTATTCCTAATTGGCAAGAAGAGTTTTTATTGCTTCCCAATAAATCAACTTATTATCAAATTGCATTTCAGGCTATGTTTTCTGGTGGAAATTTTGAGATACAATTAGATGATATTTCAATCATGGAATTTATGGATGTAGAGCTGTCTGCTATTTTAGCACCTGTTTCAGGAGTTTATCTCTCAAACAGTGAACCGGTAAAAGTATTATTAAAAAATAATGGCGGTAAGCCACTCACAGAATTTGCTTTACAATTGGAACTCGATGGAAATCATATCGTAAATGAGATTTTTGCGGATACAATACCAAGTTTAGGGCAGGCTGAATATACGTTTGATACCCCAATTGATCTTTCTGCAGTTGCCACATATCAAATAAAAGTTACCGCAATTGCAGAAGAAGACATGATACCTTCAAATAATTCAAAGACAGTTACGATTAGAAATTTTGTTTACAATACAGATGCCACCTTGTCGAATCTTAGTGTTTCCGAAGGCGAATTATTGCCTGAATTTAACAGCAATATTTATAATTATACGGTAAATGTTGAATATGGCGTAGAAGAAATAGCCATAACGGCAACACCCAATAATCCCAATGCAATAGTAACAGGTACGGGAACCTTTTCTCTTGAAGAAGGAGAAAATATTTTTACATTAACTGTTACTGCAGAAGATGGGGCAACGGAATTAAGTTATATAATTACAATAAATCGTTCTGTAAATGTTAAAGATTCTAACTTGTCTAAAATTTATCTCTATCCGAGCCCAACTACGGGTCAATTGTCAATTGTCAATTGTCAATTGTCAATTAATAAGGTGGAAATATTTGATATTTACGGCAGAATTTTATCATCTCATCATCTCATTACCTCATCATCTCATCATCAAATTGACATTTCGCATTTACACCCAGGTGTTTATTTTCTAAAAATAGCAACAGAGAAAGGTGAAATAATGAAAAAAATTATTAAACAATAAAGGCACTACTTTACTACCACCACCCGTCTCACCACACTATTACCCTCTATATCAAATACCTTTAAAAAGTAAACGCCAGATTTATAAGAAGATAGACTTACAATATTTGTGAGTGCTGTTTTAAGTAATTGCCCCACTGCGCTATAAATTTCTACTTTACTAAAGTTATTAGTCTCAATAGTTACAGTGTTAAAAGTGGGATTGGGATATAAAACAATCTTATCCACTCCCATTTCCTTAATCCCAACTTCAATACTCTCTTTTATATGATTCGAACTATCCGACACACACCCCTCTTTGTAGTACGTTCTTACATAGTATTCATAGTTTCCTGTGAGCAGGTTTTCATCTAAATAGGCGGAGTCTGTGAGTAATTGTTGGGTTATGCGCTCATTGTTTCTGTAGATATGGTAACCACGAATGCACGAATTATTTATCGTGTTTGTCCATTGTAATTGTATAGAATTTTGCTCAACATTTGTCTCTAAATGTGTGGTATTCTCACAAATTACTTCTTCATACTCATAGTTTTTATGTATATCGTGGCAAAAGGTAGCTTCTAATATCTCGCCATAATCTCTGTAATACTCCACGCAAATTTTAGTATGCCAAGCCCCATGGTTATTATCTTCCACATTATAATGTTTGATAATATAAAAAACGCCAGGCTCTCTGTCCGACATGAATCGTAGGGAGTATTTTGTAGCACTCCACTCACCTTTATATACTTGACGAAATGTATGTCCAAAATCGAAACTAAAAGAGATTTTATATATTCCACCTGGAAAACATGAACTCACATAAACTTCTCCCGGTAAAGCACCACAAAAAGAATCTGGAAAAGAACCACTTATTGAGCCAAATAAAAATGTACTGTCAATAGGGAACTCAGTATAAGTCTCAAAAAAATCATACGAATGGAGTATTTTACCTTGATAGAGAGCAGTGGTTCTTACTTTCCAACCTTCTCCATATTGCAATCCCGGCTCTCCTATTGACACAGCTTCAAATTTTGAAAAAATATTACCATAATCTTCACTTTTGAATATCCCATCATACCCTCCTCTGTAAATTAAACCCTCTATATTTGAAGAAATGTAGCTATTAGAGCCTATGTTTTCTTCTCTAAATATCCAATTTTTTCCATAATCAAAACTTATCCAAAGAGAAGAATAGTCGTAGCTATCCTTAGAATAGATGTTTTTATTATAAACAACCCCGGGCGTTGCATCTGCAATAATGCAATCGGGAGCCATTATATCTTCCTGCACTGCAATACAATCTACATCACATTGCATGGTGAGTTTTTTACCGTTTTCAGTCAGGTGGTAGATAGCGCAACGCAAAGTATCGTTAAAGTAAAGAGTGCCATACCATCCCCCGATAAAATATAGTTCTCCTGGCACGGCACCGCGGGCAATATTTCTATTTTGAGAAAAAGAAACATGATTTATGGTTAATAAAACCGTTAAAAAAAATAATATTTTTTTCATGAGATTTGTTTTTTAAATTGCTGCAAAAATATATTTTTGCAACAATTTTGCAACAATTAAAATTCATCATTTTTTTTTAAATTTTAAACTTATGAAAATTTATAAACAATATTTATTCTTATTTTTATTTGCTACTGCATTTACATTTTCAGCATATACACGAAAGATACGGTAGTAAACGGTATAGCTTTTACACGATTAATACTTCCAGGCGGCGGAGCAGAAAATCCTGCAGGCTCCCCTGAAATTCCAGTTTTAACCTATAAAGTAGCCGTGCCTTCATGCGAGGCTTCGAAGATTACATTTCAAATAATATCACAACAAACTATGCCCTCTTGCTGGGTATATCCTATGCCTGAAATAGTTTTGGAGCAAAATTCCGGAGGTTATACAGTACCTGTAGAGCAGTTTTGCTTTAATCCAAATGCTTATATACAACCGTATTCTTTCAAACCTGCAGCTGTTATTTCATCAACCGGAGCGCTGAGAGACCAACATTATGTTGAAGTAATGGTAAATCCGGTCGAGTTTTGTCCCGGTACGCAGCACCTCTCTATTATTAATAAGATAATAGTTACACTGAATTTTATAACTCCAAAGGGAGAACTACAGCAAGAGTTGGGACTTTTTTCAGATATAGCAGCAGAAGTCTTCATTAATTTTGATAAAAATGCCAAACGTTACATTTTTCCAAAAAATCCACCACAGGGTATTGTTAAATTTATTAATCTTACAGATACCTCACAAGCTTGTAAAATATTGGCAGACTATTTAATTCTAACCGATTCCTCTTTTTTTAAACCTAATGATCCCAATTCTCAACTTCTTCGTTTGGCAAATCACAGAGCCAAATACAACGGATATGATGTTACCATTGTAAATGTAGAACAAATTTTGGAACTGAATTTTGATTATGATGGAAATCCTGATCCCTTTGGTGACCCTGATGAATTTATTAAGGAACAGAAGATACGGACGTTTATCCGTAGGGTATATGAAGGGAAAAATGCGAATCACATGACAGACAAACACCTTGCTTTTGTGTTGCTTGTGGGAGATAATTATGAAGGCAATACTGGAATTCGATCACTTTGAGGATACAGAAGAGTGTTTTGGAGAATTTTTCACACGCTATGATTCCAAAAAGGGAGCGGTAGGCTATATTGGAGCGTCACGTATTACTGGGGGAAATGGAAGTAACGTAATAGATACCACACGTTTGAAACATTGGGAATGTTACCCTTATTACCTTTTTGTTCACAACATTTCCATTGCAGGCAAATTAATGTTAACAGCTAAATTGAAAACTGATATTACGACTGGTTGGAGAAAGTTTAACAAATACGTTAATAACCTTCTCGGTGACCCCGCCCTTGATATTTTAGCCGAAGGCTACGAGGTAACACATAATGTAACCGCCGACTGCAATTCTTTAATATCCAAACCTATATACATTCGCAACGGCGCCACATTAACTATCAATTGTGATTTTTATTGCGAACCTAATGCTGCCATTATCATTGAACCCCGCGGCAAACTTATCGTCAATGGCGGCACCCTTACCAGCGCCTGCCCCGACCAAATGTGGCAAGGCATCACTGTAATCGGCGACCCCACTGTATTTAATGCTGCCGCTCAAAGCAAAGTGGAAGTGATTAACGGCGGTAGAATTGAAAACGCCGTGTGCGCCATTCATTCCGTTGACGGTGGAAGTATTTTAACAAGCAACGCCTTTTTTGAAAACAACCTCACTGCCATTCAAATAGACCCCGTAACTTCAATTCAATCAAGCACCAACAACTATTACAATACCGAATTTAAAATTAACGATAATTTTTTGGGTAATCCGTTAGACTTTGAAGCCCACATAAAATTAACCGGCAGTAAGAGTGTTACTCTTTACGGATGTACCCTTAGAAACGATGCCACTTTAAAAAATCCAAGCGGAAACAACGGTATCGTGGCGTTTAACTCTCCGCTACGAATTACGAATTACGAATTACGAGACATTAAGATTCCTATTCAACTATCGCGGGCAATACGGTGATGAGCTTTCCATTACAGAAACCTATTTAGCCAAAAACAACTACTCAGAAGCATTGGTAAACTATGTAGAAACAAATACCGGTCGCGGAACTGTTTTTGCAAATAATATTTTGTGCGGGTTGCATGGGATTTGTTTGGAAGATGAGATGATGAGACGATTAGGTGATGAGGTGATGAGAGAATTAGGTGATGAGATGATAAATCTGCGTGAATCTGTGTCATCTGTGTATTTCGGCAGGCTCAATAACACATCTGCGTGCCAAAAAACCGCCCTTGAAAACATCAAAATTTTCCCCAACCCCGGAAAAGATTATATCACAGTAGTTTGCGAAGTAGAGAATTGCCTTTTTGAGTTAATAAATCCCATAGGTACGGTTCAAAAATCTGTTAGATTACAACAAGGAAACAATATCATTAATACGTCTTCGTTGAAACAAGGATTTTATTTTTATCGAGTTGTAAATAATGATAATGTAGTTACTGGAAAATGGCTAAAAACACCAAGTTGTAAAAATTAAAATGTTAATATTGAATTATTTGTAGTCCCCTTTAACACACCATTTGTCATTTATCACTAATCACTAATCACTATTTATGGGCATATTTTCATTTTTTTCAAAAGACAAAAAAGAGGAACTGAATCAGGTTCTTGAAAAATCGAAAGAAAGTTTCTTTCAAAAATTAGCCAAAACCGTTGTCGGAAAATCAAAAGTGGACGACGAAGTGCTGGATAATTTGGAGGAGATTTTAATCGCTTCCGATGTGGGCGTGGAAACTACATTGAGAATTATTGAAAGAATTGAAGCGCGTGTTTCAAGAGATAAATACATAAGTACAAGTCAATTAAACACTATTCTCAAAGAAGAGATTATCGCTTTGTTGATTGATAATAATGCGGAAAACTTGTCTGATTTTGAACTTCCTAAAAGCGATTTGCCCTACGTGATTATGGTGGTGGGCGTAAATGGCGTGGGCAAAACCACCACGATTGGAAAATTGGCGTTTCAATTTAAGAAAAAAGGATATAATGTTATGCTGGGTGCGGCTGATACTTTTCGGGCGGCTGCCGTTGACCAGTTGGAGATTTGGGCGGAAAGAGCCGGCGTTCCAATTATTACGCAAAAAATGGGCGCTGACCCCGCCGCCGTGGCGTTCGATACGGTTGCCTCCGCTATCTCTAAAAAAGCAGATGTGGTGATTATTGATACTGCCGGGCGTTTGCACAATAAAATCCCGTTAATGAAAGAACTTTCAAAAATTAAAAACGTGATTCAAAAGCAAATACCGGAAGCGCCCCACGAAATTCTGTTAGTTTTAGATGGTTCTACCGGACAAAACGCCATTGAACAAGCACGCCAATTTACCGCCGCCACTGAAGTGAATGCGCTGGCAATTACAAAGTTAGACGGAACCGCAAAAGGCGGCGTAGTCATCGGAATCTCCGACCAATTCAACATTCCTGTAAAATATATTGGCGTGGGCGAAAAAATTGAACAAATTCAGGTATTTAACCGCGCCGAATTTATTGACTCTCTGTTCCCCGAAAACTGGTAATTTTCTATTTTTGCATCATCAAAAAATTATTATACAAAAAAATATTAACCCAAATCAAAATTTATTATGAAAAAAATTATTATCCTTTCCGCATTTTGTTTTTTGATTTCCGCATTTTCTCTTAAAGCCCAACCCTGGCGAGATTATCTTCCCAAAGGAAAAACGCATGAAACATTAACTTTAACAGATTATCAAAAAGCGTTTAACGTTTATTTAGAGACATTTAATGAAGATTCTAAACTTGCAAGTGATAGTAAAGCGCGAGAAAACGGGTTGGAAAAGTTTAAACGCTGGGAATATTATATGGAAGGGGTAGTTGACCCTGAAACCGGCACTTTTCCAAGTAAAACCGGCGTGCAGGTGGTTCGCGAACACAAAAAAACAAATCCGGAAGTATATGCAAACACGCCCAGAGCATCAAGTTGGAGCAGTTTGGGACCTTTTTATACCGAAGGAGGATATGCGGGCATCGGGCGGATTAATTGCATCGCTTTTCACCCGACAAATCCTGATATTTGGTGGGTGGGCGCTGCTTCGGGCGGATTGTGGGCAACCACCGATAACGGCGCTTCGTGGGAAATTCTTACCGATGATAATGGCGTGCTTGCCGTTAGCGATATTGTTATTCCTACAGATTTTGAAACCTCCCACACCATATATATTGCTACCGGAGACCGCGATGCCGGTGATAATAGCAGCATCGGCGTTTTGAAATCAACTGACAACGGAGCAACGTGGAATGAAACAGGATTAACCTATTCTATTAATCAAGGAAGACGTGTAAATCGTTTATTATTAGACCCTAATGACAATAATACACTGATTGCCGCTACAAGTGTTGGCGTATTTAAAACCACCAACGGCGGCGATACCTGGAATACCCAATTAAGCCCGGAAAACTTTATAGATATGGAATATAAACCGGGAGACTTTAATACGCTTTACGGTTCAAATGGTTACTATTCAAGCGGTGCGCACATTTGGAGATCCACAGATGGAGGCGACAACTGGACGAAAACACTAACACTCAACCAACAACGCACCGAAATTGCCGTAACTCCCGCTGACCCCGATATAGTCTATGCCATTACTTCAAATTCATCTTCAGGACTTTACGGCGTTTATAAATCCACAAACAGCGGAGAAAGTTTTGTTCAGGTGGCTGGCAGCTCTCCGAATATGCTGGGATGGAATTCCGACGGTACAGGAAGCAGCGGGCAAGGTTGGTACGACCTTTGTATTGCCGTTTCGCCTACCGATGCAAACCTTGTGCTTGTGGGAGGAGTAAATACCTGGCGCACAACTGATGGAGGAGATTCATGGGATATTATTAACCACTGGTGGGGAGATGGCGTGCAAGCCGTTCATGCAGATAAACACGCCTTGACTTACAGAAACGACGGCGTTTTGTTTGAAGGAAACGACGGCGGAATCTATGTTTCTCATGAAGATGGAACCTCAGAAACCTGGATTGACAGAACTAACGGAATGCGTATCAGTCAAATGTATAAATTAGGATGCTCCGCCACCCATCCCAACGAGGTTATCACGGGTTTACAGGATAATGGGTCTAAATTGTTTACAAACAACGACTGGCGGGATGTGTATGGCGGCGATGGAATGGAGTGTTTGATTGATTATTCTAATGTAAATATCCAATATGCAACTATTTATTATGGAAAAATATTCAAAACAACAGACCATTGGGAATATTGGTGGAATATAGAGGAAATTCATCCCAGAGATGACGGCGCGTGGGTTACCCCGTATATTATTCATCCAACAAATCCGCAAATCCTTTTCGCAGGATATGCAGACCTTTACAAAACAACAAACGGAGGGTACTCCTGGTCAAAAATTTCAAATGTAAATACAAGTAACAAACTTAGAAATATTGCGATATGCGAATCAGACCCCAACGTGATTTATATGGCTGACAATACGCGCATTTGGAAAACTACAAACGGAGGAACGAACTGGACAAATGTGTTTAATTCTTCGTCGGTTACTATTACTTCTCTTTGTGTAAAAAATGATGACCCGAATACTGTTTGGCACACACGTGGCGGCTATACTTCTTCTTCTGTTTTTATGTCAACAAACGGAGGAGGCAGTTGGGAAAATATTTCGGATGGATTGCCTGCAATTCCCATGTATTCAATTGTTTACAATAAATTAGAGGGACATACCGAACAACTTTACGTAGGCTCGGAAGTAGGCGTTTATTATAAAAAAGGAAAAAACGACTGGGTGGCGTTTAATAACGGATTGCCTAACGTGAAAATTGGGGAAATAGAACTATACTACGATACTCAAAATCACGAAAATAGCCGGTTGCGTGCGGCTACATACGGGCGTGGACTTTGGGAATCTCCCATTTTTATCACCACAACACCTGTTGCCGGAACAATAACCGGTATGGCACAACTTTGTGCTAAAGATGTAGCGCAACTGAACTTAATCGGATTTGCCGGTGGAATTCAGTGGCAAGATTCTGACGATGCAGAAATATGGAACGACATTCCGGGAGCAAATACCTCGTTTTATCAAAGTGAGCCTCTTACCCAAAGTAAATACTACAGAGCAAAAGTAACCCTTGGAGACAGTAGCGTTTTTTCTAATGAACATTTTGTAAAGGTAAATCCCATCCCCGAAACTCCGGTCATTGAAAAAGTTGAAAGCACTTTGCTCTCAAACGCAGAGGAAGGAAATCAATGGTATAACCAAAACGGATTAATTCCGGGCGCAATCGAAAAAGAGTTTACGCCAACCGAAAACGGAACCTATTTTGTAATTGTAAAATTAGAAGGCTGTGTGTCAGAAAGTTCTAACAAAATTATTATTGATGACCTCTCTATCGGCGGAAATGCCATTAAAGACGGAAAATTTATTCTTTTTCCCAATCCGGCGAATGAGCAATTACGAATTACAAATGATGAATTACGATTTGGTAAAGTAATTTTAATTGATATTTTGGGCAAAGAAGTGATTAATATTCAACAAAATAACGTAAACGAAGTTACCATTAATCTGGCGAATGTTCCTGCCGGACTTTATCAAGTAAGAATTGAAACCGAAAATGGCGTTTACACTTCAAAAATTGTAAAACGATAGGTGGATTTTTTTAGCATTAATCCCCCCGCAACGCCCGAAACCGTTTTCGTGCATCCACTACAAACAGGCTTCCGGGGTAATCTTTCATCAATTTTTGATAACAATTCATTGCCGCAGGAATATCTTTCAAATAAAACTCATTGAGTTCACCCAAATAATACAACGCATCATCAGCCAACAAACCGCTTGAATACAAATCGCCGATACGTTTATATAAATTTGCGGCTTCCAAATATTTTTTTTGACGGGTAAGAATTTTTGCTTTGGTAAAAAGTACCACATCCGCCATCTTCCCCGGCGCAACTAATGCAATGGAATCCAAATACTTCAATGCCCAATAATCGTTATATTGAAACAATAAAAAATCGGCTTTAGCGTAGTAAAGAAGTCCTTTGTTTTTTTCAAAATTGTTGCCAAACAATCCAAAAAATTCAGTGTTTGCAGTTTCATCTTCCTCTGTATCTGCATCTTCATCTTCTTCATCTTCATTATCAGCAATTAAGAGAAATAATTGCATCGCATCGTTGGCAATCAGTTTGGAGGTGGCGGCGCGTAGAATATCCAACTGACTTTTAGCCCACTCAAATTCACCAATATAAAAAGAAAGTTTCGCGTTTTTAAATTTTGCATTTTGCCCGATAGTGTCGTTAGGAAAATCTTTATCCACTTGAGAATACAAAAGCGTAGCATCCCAAATATTTCCCGAAAACAACAAAATATCAGCCAAATCTACCTTATATATAGCCTTTTGCTTCGGATCTCGAATATCCGATTGGGTTATTGCCGTATTCAATAATTGAATCGCCTCTTCGCTATTGTTTACATAAAAAGCCAACAAATGGGCATACTTACGAATCCATTCAAAAGTGCCGTTTTGTATGCCGTATTCTTCTAAAAGTTTTTTAAATTCTTTTTCTAACAGTTTGGCTTCTACTATTTTTACCGGTGAAACAGAGGTGAGTTGAAGATATTTTACATCTAAAAGTTGAAATTTAGCTTTGGTAAAAAACGGGGAATTTTCTCCTTTGGCAATAATAAACTCCAAGGCTTCTATTGCCGTTTCATAATCTCTGTTTTGGGCAGCATTATTTGCCAACTCCATAATCACCTCTCCGTCGCCTTTGTTTCTTTTATCCAAAGACTTGGCAATCACCAAGGCATCTGCAAACTCTTTATTTAATTGAAACGCCCAAAACAATAAATACACGTATTCCAAATTGTTAGGTTCTTTTTGAATCTCCTTTTGTAAAGCGGTTTTAAGCAAAAGGTAGCAGATTTGTTCTTCATCTTCCACCATCAAATTTTGTAAAATTGTCTGTGCTTCAGTGCGTTGCGCAGCATCACCGGCTTTGGTTAAATTGAGCGCTTCTTCAATTACTTTTTCATAATTTTTTAGAGAAGAATACACATACACCAATTCTTTAGTAAACAAAGTGGGATTTTGCAAAACTTTTCTACCTTTCAATAAAATATCTATGGCGTAATCTCTTTTTGCTTTACTCAAAAAAGCATAATGCAATTCCCGATAGGCAATTTCCTGATTGGGAAGGTTTTTAATTGCCGCTTCGTATTCTTTAATTGCCTTGTTCAAATCTCCCTGACGTTCATATACATAGCCCAAATCAATATCATATCTTCGCACGGCAGGAAATGCTTTTTGCTGCGCTTTTACCACTTTTTCCAACTCTTTATAATCTTCCAGCATCAATAAAATCGGATAGTAATAAGAATAGATATAAGTATCCGGTTTTTTGTCGAAGATTGGCTTAAAAATCGCTTTGGCTTTTTCGTACTCTCCCTGTTGATAATATTGCACCGCCAACTGTTCCTCTTGTGAGCGCTGTGCAAAACAATTGAGAATTGAGAATTGACAATTAACAATTAAAATAAATAAAAAAATAAAATACCTTAAACCCTTATTTTCTAAAGGTGCCCTGAGTAGCGGTTGTTGGTATGTGGTGTGTGGTGTGTGGTGTGTGGTGTACGGAATATTTATCATTTTTGTTTTTGATTTACGATTTACATTCATCTATTTATTGTCGAACCAATCATATTTGGGATTTCCGCCAAAATAATCTTCCGGTTCTCGCAAATCGGGATTATATATCGGGGTTTTACGATTGGTAAGTGTGAGTTTCCAAAAGGGGTTTTGCATTTCTCCCGACTTATCGGAATGAAGCAGTTGATAATCGTTAGAAACCAAATCGGTATTATAAAAAACAAACTTCACATTCGACTGATTTACACAATAATAGTAGTGCCAAATTTCATAAGGGTAGGAATGAGAGTCGAAAGGAGATTCGTAAATGCTGTTCGGGGGTCCGTATTGTAAATACACCCGTCCTCTATCTGTTCGATACCCTTGCACCAACTTGCAACCAAACTCGCGATTTACCAATTTTACTTTTTCAAAGTATTCTTCCCAAGCCTTTTGTGGATTTATCGGGTCTCTTTTCGACCAAAAAGTATAAAAGTATTTTTGCAAATTTTCAAAAGGAATTTTTCTCATTCTATTATTATAAAAATCTTTTTCAATGGGCGTAGAAATGGGATATAAAAACCGAACATATTCAACAAGTTTTGCAGTATCTTTAATTTGATTCACAAAAGTATTTTCAATATTTACATTATTCAGGTCGTTCAATTCTAATTGAATGTTGGGGTTACTTCTTTGGAAAAAACAAGAATTGGAAGCAAGTAGCAGAGAATCTTTACTATAAACTTCAACAATTAAATTATAATTTCCGGAGGGTAATTTAAAAATGCCTAAATCACCAAAGGTTACAATTACGGGTTTTGCGGTTGCTTGAACGGAATAACGTGCTTCGGGGTAAGGCATTAAGTTGTTTTCAAAAGAAGTGATATAGCTTTTAATAGTAATTTTTTCATTTTTCGCCCATTTTTCCGCGTTATAAATTTCGCAAGAAAAAGGAAGATTATACATCGCTTCCGGAACAAAACCATAGAAAAGCGGTTTTAAAGAAAAGCCATACTTATCAAAAATATCTCCCTGCGGCTCTCTACTGATACTTTGGTAAAGCGAAATATCGGAAATGGACACCTTGTCATTAGGGTAATTTATTACAATAACATCCGAATAATCAACGGATTTTGCGTCAGTGTTGAGGTCTGTTACCGAAAATTGAAGGAGATATTCCCCGTTAGCCAATTTAAAATTTTGAATATCCCCAAAATCGGGTTTGGTTGAGGCATCGGCATCGGCAAATAATTCACTCATAAGAATGTAATCTAATTTGTTCATCAGCGAATCGTTTTGAAATGCTTTCACAGTGATGCGCACTTCCGCCTGATATTTTCCCTGTTCGGCGGGTACGTAAACCACTGATTTTCCGCCCACAAAACAAGAGATTTCCAAATAAGGTTCGTGGGCTGCGGTAAAATACGACTTGTAATCAATAAGTACACTCAATTTTTGTGCAAAAGTAGTGCTAAAAAGCGCTAAAATAATGATAATAAAGGTTGTTTTTTTCATGTTTATAAAATTTATATTCATATAAAAATCGTTGAAAGTTTGGATTTTATTATTCACTGCAAATAAACATGAATTTTTTAAATTACACACAGACAAATAATTTCTTTTTATTCTCTTTGGGTTAAATCCAAATACTGTCGCAATACTTCAATTACTTTCTTCTCCGGAAATTGTTGCGATACCCTCTCAATAATCTCCTTGTGTGGAAGATGTATGTTTTTAATAATCTCATTTTCAATTGCTTCCGATTCCTTGTGTTTCATTTTTAAAGAATGGGCTTTGCGACACACATCGCAGTTGCCGCAAGGCTCACTTTTGGTTTCTCCGAAATAAGCTAACAACAACCGGCTGCGACAGGTTTGTGTGTTTTCTATAAAATGCAAAACGGAATCTAATCTTCTCTGAGCTACTTCTTTACGTTTTTTGTAAATTTCATCTTTAAAGTAGATATAATTTTCCGGGACGCGGTTTTGCAAAAAAAGGATATGCGGTTTGGCGCTTCTTTTAGAAAATTGAATGATGTTTTTTTGCGATAAATCAAGTAACAGTTGCTCCACTTCCGCTACTTCCATTTCAGCGCGGCGGGCAATCTCCTCTTCGCTTATTTTAACATGGTTTGAAAAAACACCTCCGTAAGAGCGCAGTAAAAGTTGTACAAAATCCTGTTTATCTTGATGATGCGTATAAAAATGTTGCAACGACTCCGGGTTGGCGACAAAATGTAAAGTGGACTGTTTTTTCACATCTTCCGAAAGCATCAATACGCCTGTTTTCTCTAAAAACGACAACGCATTGATTAATTCTATGGGCTTTAGTTTTAATATTTTACATAAATCATCGGGGTCAAAAGGTACGATTTTATTTTCTCCTTCCCCCATTGGAATTTTGTAATTTTCGCCCAAGGTTTTGTAAATATTTTTTATCACTGCGATAGAAGGAAAAGAGAGTTGGAAGTTGGTTTTCAATTCTTTCACGTCATTATTATCATACAACATCACTGCCATTGAGGGTTTAAGGTCTCTGCCGCCTCTGCCCGCTTCTTGAAAATAGGCTTCTAATGTGTCGGGGATATCCAAATGTACCACCCATCGCACATCCGGTTTGTCGATGCCCATTCCGAAAGCGTTGGTAGAAACGATGACCTGAGTTTTGTCGTTCATCCATTCCAACTGTTTTATGTCGCGGGTGGCGCTATCCAAACCGGCATGGTAAAAATCAGCAGAAACGTTGAAATGTTGCAAATACTCGGCTATCTCTTGGGTGCGTCTCCGGTTTCTCACATAAATAATTCCGGTTCCCGGATTTTTTTCAATAAGCTTCAACAAACGTCCCATTTTGTTTTCCTCGTACATCACAAAATAAGTTAAATTTTCCCGTTTAAAACTCTTTTGAAAAACGTTTTTTTTGTGAAACTGTAATTTTTCCTGAATATCGTTCACCACTTCGGGTGTGGCGGTGGCGGTAAGCGCCAGCACGGGAACTTTTGGAAAAAACTTTCTTATTTCGGCAATTTCCAAGTAGGGAGGTCTGAAATCGTAGCCCCACTGCGAGATACAGTGCGCTTCGTCCACAGCTATGAGGGAGATTTTCATTTTTGTTACATTCACCCGAAAAGTGTCTGTTTTCAAACGTTCCGGCGAAACATACAAAAACTTAAAATCGGGATCGAAAATGCAATTACCCAAAATTCTGTCAATCTCATCGCTGCTCATTCCCGAATAGATGGCTTCCGCCTTGATGCCTCTTTTTTTCAGATTTTCCACTTGGTCTTTCATCAACGCAATGAGCGGCGAAATTACGAGACAAAACCCCTCTTTTGCAAGGGCGGGCACTTGAAAACAGATAGATTTTCCGCCGCCGGTCGGCAGCAGCGCCAATGTGTCATTTCCTTCCAAAACAGATTGTGCAATCTCTTTCTGTAATGGTCGGAACTGGCTGAAACCCCAATATTTCTCTAATATTTGATTTAGCATTTGTTTGCCAATTCCTGTAAGTTAACGTTGCCTTCGCTCATGGCACGCAACTGCCCCATCAAAGCATTCACCTTGTCTTGCTCATCTGTGTTTTTACGAAGCGGAGAAAATTTTTCACTCAAAAAAGGGATGCGGGCTTCAATTTCTTGCCTTTCAATTCTTTTGAATTTAATGAGTGTAAGAATCGAATCAAAATCCATTTTTGGAGATGTAAACATCTGTTTCAGAATCTTATAAGCAATAGCAAAATCTATTTTTTCTTTAAGCAAGAAAGCAAACAAGTCGTAAATACGCTGTAAATCAAACGTGATTTTTTTGCGTTGCCCGTGTA
>Ga0209628_10000262_pt1 | contig 31479 bp, 34 predicted proteins | sample TergutCu122P4_FD_187285 | JGI IMG/M metagenome (GOLD analysis project Ga0209628, IMG submission 187285) | Cubitermes ugandensis P4 segment gut microbial communities from Kakamega Forest, Kenya - Cu122 P4 (SPAdes) (version 2) | ecosystem: Host-associated > Arthropoda: Insects > Digestive system...
GCCCGCGCGCCCGCCGGGGTAGTTGTCCAGCCCCACATGAATGCGGCCATCCAGAAACGTGCCCGCCGTCAGCACCACCGCCCGGCCCCGAAAGGCGATGCCCGCCTGCGTGACCGCGCCGGTGACGCGCTCGCCTTCCACCAGCAGATCGTCCACCGCTTGCTGGAACAGCCACAGGTTGGGTTGGTTTTCCAGCCGCTGGCGGATCGCGGCACGGTAGCGCACGCGGTCGATCTGCGCCCGCGTAGCACGAACCGCCGGCCCCTTGCTGCCGTTGAGGATGCGAAACTGAATCCCGCTTTCATCGGCGGCCAGCGCCATCGCCCCGCCCAGCGCATCGACCTCCTTGACCAGATGCCCCTTGCCAATGCCGCCAATGCTGGGGTTGCAGCTCATCTGCCCCAGGGTCTCAAGGCTGTGGGTGAGCAGCAGCGTCGCGCACCCCATGCGCGCAGCCGCCAGCGCGCCTTCCGTGCCGGCATGGCCGCCGCCGATGACGATGACGTCGAAGGTTTGGGGGTGGAGATAGGGAGCTGTCACCGCGCTGATTTTACGTTGCCAGTCATTTTTGGCGCCACGCTCATATCATCCCGGATGCTATATTTTTTATAGCTTCATGGTATTGATGCACACGGCGCAACCGGCTGCACATCAACTATCTACAGTCCGCCCGGCTCGCCGCCAGCAGCGTGTCCCAATCGTCGGGCGGGTTGCCACGGCCAAGCATTTTCTCGAAGACCGCACAAGGATCGGATTTGCTGCCCGCCGCGCGCAAGGTCTGCTCGTCATTGACCCACGCGAACACGATCACCATGGCCGTGGAGTCATAGCGAAAAAACAGCCTGAAGCGCCGCCCGATTTTGGCCCGCCGCCAATGGCGATACCGCGGCCCCAGGGTGTTGCCCTGCCGGAACTCGTCGCGCGAAGGATCGCTTGGCACCACGTCCACGATCAACTGGCTCAGAGCGCGCAGCAGCTTGACGTTGGCATTGTTTTCAAACCCATGCGCGTCCCTGCGCTCGGCCCGCCGCGCCGCCGCGTGCAGCTTGCGCAACTGCGCGATCACGCAGTCGTGAAACAGCAGGGTCCAGCCGTGCCGCTGCATACCGTTCTAAAGAGCGGCCTTGCCGTCGATCTCTTCATCCGGATTCACCCCGTGCCCCGCTTGCGCCAGCATGGCCTGCGCCAGAGCTTTGGGCAAGGCGCGGACATGGCGGCCAGCCCGAATGTCCGCTTCCAGCAACCCCAGAAAAGCGCCAATCACCGGGTCTTGATGCTCGCCAGCCTCGGCCTGGGTCACGACGATTTCACCGCCCCGCAGATCAAACGCCACCTTGCCGCCCACATCCACGCCCAACACCTGCCGCACCGGCTTGGGCAGCGTAATCTGCCCCTTGGCGGTCAAAGTGGCAACTTCACGAATGGCTGGCATGGCGGCTCTCCTGATAAGTTGCACATGGTAAGGAAATTTCCTTACGCTGTCAAGCTTGTGCTGTTGTTCATGGTGTTTGGTATTCTTGACTGCCCAAGTTCAACAACCATCAGGAGCACATCCCCATGAAACTCTACTACTCCCCCGGCGCCTGCTCGCTGGCGTCCCACATCGCGCTGGAAGAAACCGGCCTGCCCTATCAGGCCATTCTGGCGCCAACCAAAACCAAGCAACTGCCCGACGGCTCCGACTACCGCAAGATCAACCCGCTGGGCTATGTGCCGTATCTGGTGCTGGATGACGGCACGGGCCTGAGCGAAGGCGCGGCCATCATGCAGTACATCGCCGACCAGGCGCCGGCCAAAAAACTTGCGCCTGCCAACGGCACGCTGGCGCGCTATAAATTGCAGAGCTGGCTCAACTTCATCGCCACCGAGCTGCACAAGGGTTTCAGCCCAATGTTCAACCCCGCCAACGGCAACGACGCCAAGGCCGCGGCCAAAGCCCGGCTGATCGAGCGCCTGACCTGGGTCAACGGCGAGCTGGCGGGCAAAAACTACCTGATGGGCAACGACTTCACCGTCGCCGACGGCTACCTGTTCACCATCACCACCTGGGCCAAGCCAACGGGCCTCGACCTGACGCCGCTGACCAACCTGACCGCCTTCAGCGCGCGCGTGGCAGCCCGCCCGGCGGTGCAGGCGGCGCTGAAGGCAGAGGGGCTGCTATAGGCCCTAACGCCGTCTGGCGCAAAATAGCGCGTCACTTTTCCACTCCCCCAAAAAAGGGCCGCCCTTATGAAACCCAGCCTGTTTTCGCCCCTGCGCGTGGGCGCGCTTGATTTGCCCAGCCGCATTGTCATGGCTCCGCTGACGCGCAATCGCGCTCCCGGCAATGTTCCCAATGCCATGATGGCCGAGTACTACACCCAGCGCGCCGATCCGGTGCGCGGCGCGGCGTTGATCGTCAGTGAAGGCACGCCGATCAGCCCGCAGGGCGTGGGACATGCCGACATTCCCGGCCTGTACCGCAGCGAGCAGATCGACGGCTGGAAGCGCGTCACACGCGCCGTGCACGCGGCGGGCGGGCGCATTTTTTGCCAGTTGTGGCACGTGGGACGCGTTTCGCACTGCTCGCTGCAGCCCGGCGGCGCCGCGCCGGTGGCGCCATCGGCCATCAGCGCGCCCACGCGCACTTATGTGATCGACAGCCAGGGCCAGGGCGGCTTTGTGCCCACCAGCGCGCCGCGCGCGCTGCACCGCCATGAGCTGCCGGGCATCGTGCACGACTTTGCCGCCGCCGCGCGCAACGCCGTCATGTCGGCCGGTTTTGACGGGGTGGAAATCCACGCCGCCAACGGTTATCTGCTGGATCAGTTTCTCAAAAGCGGCTCCAATCAGCGCGCCGACGACTACGGCGGCCCGCTTGAAAACCGCGCCCGCCTGACGCTGGAAGTCGCCCGCGCGGTGGCCGACGCCGTGGGCCACGCCCGCGTGGGCGTGCGCATCTCGCCCGTATCGCCTGCCAACGGCGTGGACGACGCCCAGCCGCAGCCGTTGTTTGACTACCTGGTGCGCCAGCTCGCCAGCATGGGGCTGGCCTACGTGCATGTGGTGGAAGGCGCCACCGGCGGCCCGCGCGAAGTGGCCGCGCGCCCATTTGACTACGCCGCCCTCAAAGCCGCCTACCGCCAGGCCGGCGGCCACGGCGCGTGGATGGTCAACAACGGCTACGACCCGGAGCTGGCCGGGCAAGCCATCGCCAGCGGCTACGCCGATCTGGTGTCGTTTGGCAAGGCGTTCATCTGCATGCCCGACCTGGCCGAGCGCATCCGCCGCGGCGGCCCGTATCAGGGGCTGGACAAAGACACCATGTACGGCGGCGGGGCGCGCGGATATATCGACTATCCTCGGCTTGACTCATAAATAAATAGCTGCTTGCGCTTGTTACACACGGATTTCATGGCATTTCAAGCGTCAAATCCGCGAATGGCAAGCGCTGGCAGCTATTTAATTGGTAGTTATCCGCTGGCAGCCCAATACAGTTCAGTCAAGCGCACAGACCCATGATTTCGTCATTCCCGCGCGGGCGGGAATCCAGGGGCGCTTGTTGCAAGAGCTGGATTGACGTGGCGCTCATGGATTCCCGCCTGCGCGGGAATGACGATGAAATTGGATGCGATTGCCCTGCTGGCGTCCGCAGGGGGGGGGCGAAAGATTTTTCGCCCCTACATCCAATATGCCAATTTGTCAAGGCGCTGCGGTGCAAACGCAACACCCATGCGCTGATATGGCTCACCGGGCCGGCAACGCCGCGCCGCCGCCTGTGGCCACGGCGGCGGCCATGGCGGCGGCGCGTAAATATCCGCCCGCGATCGGCCCGCGATTGGCCCGCGCAGGGACACCAGACGAAAAATTTTTGACTTAAATTAGGTTCAAAAAACCCGCAAAGCCGGAACATGGGGGGTGCCAAGTTTTGCGGCCAAGTACCGTGCCGATGCTCGCGCGGCAGCCTGTCCGGCCTTTGGGCCGTGCCGGTTTGATGCGGTTGGGAGCAGAGATCAAACAGTATCGATGCCGCGCTATATTTTTTGACAACAGGAGTCAGAGATGATGAGGAAAAAGTTCACGGTGAAGTCAAGCCTGCTGATGCTGGCGGCGGGCTTCGGGCTTGTTGCAGCCAGCGCCAGTTGGGGAGCCGAATCCCTGCAAGACGTGATGAAGCGCAGGAACCTGTCGCAGCAAGACCTGCTGGCGGCGGCCAAAACCTATGTGCCCACCGGCAAGCGCGATGAATTCCTGGCGTTCAGCTCCGGCGGCCAGTCGGGCCAGATCATTGTTTATGGCATCCCCTCGATGCGCATCCTGAAGTACCTGGCGGTGTTCACGCCCGAGCCGTGGCAAGGCTACGGCTTTGACGAAGAGTCAAAGGCGGTGCTGGCCGGCGGCAGGATCGGCGGCAAGGACATCACCTGGGGCGACACGCACCACCCCGCGATTTCGGAAACCGACGGCAAATATGACGGCCAGTTCCTGTTCATCAACGACAAGGCCAACCCGCGTCTGGCGGTGGTGGACCTGGTTGACTTCGAGACCAAGCAGATCGTGGTCAACCCGATCTTCAAGTCCGAGCACGGCGGCGCCTTCGTCAGCCCGAATACCGAATACGTGATCGAGGCCGCCCAATACGCCGCGCCGCTGGAAAACAACAAGTTCTACCCGCTGGAAGAGTTCAACGAGAAGTATCGCGGCGGCGTGACCTACTGGAAGTTTGACCGCAAGGCTGGCCGCATCGATCCCAAGCAGTCCTTCTCGGTCGAGCTGCCGCCGTACAGCCAGGACTTGTCCGACTTTGGCAAAGGCCCGTCTGATGGCTGGTCGTTCACCAACTCGTTCTGCTCGGAGCGCTATGTCGGCGGCATTGAAAAAGGCCGTCCGCCCTACGAAGCGGGCTGCTCGGCCAAGGATACCGACTATCTGCACGTCATCAACTGGAAAAAAGCCGTTGAGCTGTTCAAGGCCGGCAAGACCAAGAAGATCAACGGCCACGACGTGATCATGATGGATACCGCCGTCAAGGAAGGCATCTTGTTCCTGATCCCCGAAGCCAAGTCGCCACACGGCGTGGACGTGACCCCGGACGGCAAATACATGATCGTCTCCGGCAAGCTCGACACGCACGTGTCGGTGTTTGAATTCGACAAGATCATGGCGCAGATCAAGGCCGGCAAGTTCGAGTCGCACGACCCGTACGGCATCCCGGTGCTGAGCATGAAGGACACGCTGCACAACCAGGTGGAGCTGGGCCTTGGCCCGCTGCACACGCAGTTCGACTCCAAGCCCTGCATTGCCTACACATCGCTGTATGTGGACAGCCAGGTCGCCAAGTGGAACTACTGCGAAGGCAAGGTGCTCGACAAGATTTCCGTGCACTACAACATCGGCCACCTGATGACGATGGAAGGCGACTCGGTCACGCCGGGCGGCAAATACCTGGTAGCGCTGAACAAACTGGCGATCGACCGCTTCAACCCGGTTGGCCCGCTGCACCCGCAGAACCACCAGTTGATCGACATCAGCAACGACAAGATGACGCTGCTGTACGACATGCCGCTGCCGCTGGGCGAGCCGCACTACGCGGTGGCCATCGCCGCCGAGAAGCTCAAGCCGGGCGTGCGCTACAAGGTCGGCACCAACAGCCGCACCGACGAGCCATCGCCATTTGCCGTGCGCGCCGGTGAAGAAAAAACCGTGCGTGAAGGCAACAAGGTCACGGTCTATGGCACGCTGATCCGCTCGCACATCACACCCGAGACCATCGAGACCGAAGTGGGCGACGACGTAACCATCCACCTCACCAACCTCGAGCGCGCCGAGGACGAAACGCACGGCTTCACGGTATCGACCTACAACGTCCATGCCTCCGCCGAGCCGGGCAAGACCGTAACGGTGAAATTCAAGGCCGACAAGGAAGGCGTCTATCCGTACTACTGCACCGAGTTCTGCTCGGCGCTGCACCTGGAAATGCAGGGTTACCTGCTGGTCAAGCCCAAGGGCTGGAAGCCGACCAAGACCGAGATGGCCAAGCAGTCCTACACCGAGCAGGACTACAAGAACCAGCTCAAGAAGATCGCCGACACCCAGGCCGTGATCGACTCCGTGGTGGCCTACATCAGCAGCACCAACTATGCTGACTTCCCGGAAGCCAAGGCCATGGTTGAGGATGCATTTGACCAGGCTGGCAAGATCCCAGACGTCAAGGCCAAGCACGAAGCTGCTGCGGCCAAGAAAGATTGGGAAAACGCTTGCCTGTGGGCCGAGCAGGTCTGGCAATACCAGGTCAAGACCGCCGACCTTGGCTTGCGTGCCAAGACTTTCCTGGAACAAAACCCGGGAACCAAGAAGATCAAGTAAGAAGGTAAGCTGCAAAGCATGACCAACATGGCGGGCGGCCACGAGGCCGCCCGCTCTTTTGATCCCAAGGAGAAAACATGAAACCCCTGCCGCTGATCCTTGCCGCCGCGCTCACCGCGCTTGCCGCCACGCCAGTATTTGCCGCCCCCGATGGCGCCAAGCTGTATCAGGAAAAAACCTGCTGGTCGTGCCACGGCAAAGATGCCAAAACGCCCCTGCTGCCAGAGTATCCAAAAATCGCCGGGCAAAACCCCAAGTACGCCGAAGCGCAAATGCGCGACATCAAAAGCGGCGCGCGTGCCAATGGCAACACCGCCGCCATGAAGGCCATCATGGTGATAGTCAACGACGAGGAAATCAAGGCCCTCGCCGATCACGTTTCCAAGATGAAGCCCTAAAACCCATATTCCGGCCAGTGGTGCACGTTGCCTAGAATGCGCCCCAGCCAACCCCAGAGGAACCAAACCATGAAAAAGCTTGTAATCCTGACCGCCGCGCTGCTTGGCAGCTCTTTGGTCCTGGCCCAGCCGGCCCCGAAAAAATCCGGCATCGAGGCGCAAGGCTACCAATGGAACGCCCAGGAAGGCGAAAAAATCGAAGCCCTGCACAAAAAAGGCGACATCAAGAGAGGCGAGGAAGCCTACGAGGTCTGCGGCGCCTGCCACCTGCCTTCTGGCGCCGGCCGCGCCGATGGCACTTTCCCGCAGCTGGCCGGCCAGCACAGCACGGTGCTGATCAAGCAAATGGCCGACATCCGCGAAGGCTTGCGCGACAACCCGACCATGTACCCGTTCGCCAAAACGCTCACCGACCCGCAGGAGCTGGCCGATGTCTCGGCCTACATCCAGAGCCTGTGCATCCCCACCGACCACGGCAAATATGAAGGCGCTGACGCCACCATGCAAATCGCCGCCGGCAAGGATTTGTACGAGAAAGAATGCAAGGAATGCCACGGCGCCAACGGCCAGGGCGACAAGGAAAAGTTCTACCCGGTCATCGCCGGCCAGCACTACAAATACCTGCTGCGCCAAATGACTGACATCCGCGACGGCAAGCGCCGCAACGCCAACCCGGACATGGTCAAGATCATCAAGAAATACGACGACAAGCAACTGGTGGCCATCTCCGCCTTCCAGTCCAGCATGACGATGCCGGGCGCCATGTGCAAACCAGCCGCCGCCAAGAAGAAGTGACTGCAATGACGGCACGGCGGCGCGCCTTGCGCCGCCGTTTTTACTGATATAGACAAGAGTGCCCTGGTATGCCGGACAAGAAGAGTTCAAACGCCCTGATCAGCGGCCTGACGCTGGCCGCCCTGGCGCTCATGATCGTGGCCTACTTCATGCCGATCTGGTGGGTATCGCTGACCGCGCCCAACTACCCCAAGGACGCTTTCCCGGACGGCATCCGCATCCACTTTCACTTTGACGGCGTCTACAACGGCTGCAAAACCGCCGGCAAGGGCAGCCGCCTGGCCAGCGAGGTGCTGCAAAAAGATTTGGGCGATGGCGGCGAGCGCTACAACCCGGTCACCGACGCCAAGAAGGACATGGACAAAAACGCCATCGCGCTCGATTGCGTCCATGAGATGAACACCATCAACCACTACGTCGGCATGTTCCCGATCGCCACCGGAGCACCGGTTGAAAAACCGCTGGCCAAATTCTTCTTCGGCTTTTTCACCGTCATGCTGCTGGCCTTTGCCGTCACGCAGCGCAAGCTGCGTTTGACCATCCTTGGCATTGGCTTCCTGGCCGTGGCCGCCTGGACGGTCGTCGATCAATACCTGCTCGGCCACCTTGCCAGCCACGTTGCCGATTACGTCAAGGAAACCGGCACCTACTTCAAGGACCCGGAAAAAAATCAGGCTTGGGGCAACACCGTGCAGCTGGTCAGCAACGCCGTCATCGCGGGGCTGATGGCGGCGATGATCATCGTTTTTCTGGGCGTGTGGAAAATCCGGCGCTTCGAGCTTTTGCTGGCGGCGGTGCCGGCGCTGCTGCCGGTGTTTTTCGTCATCGAGTACGCGGCATGGCTCTGGTTCTTTGGCCACAACCTGCATGAGTGGGCCGCCTTCACGGTCAAGCCGTTCATGCCAACCGTGTTTGGCGAAGGCAAGGTAGCGCAGTTTTCCACCTACTCATATCCCTACTGGGGCTACGGTTTGCTGGTGCTGGTGTTCGTCTTTTTGGCGGTGGCGCTCTTGCTGCGGCGGCAACAGTTGCGGCAAGCCGAGGGTTGATTGACGTGCGGCAGCGCGCGATTTTGTTGCTGTCTCTTGCCCTGACGCTGGCAGCCGCTGGCGGGCGCGCCGGTTTCAGCCAGCCGATCACCGGCGGTGCGTCCAACAGCAGCGCCGAGATGGCCAAAAATGTGGCCGGCATGGACGATTCGGCGCGCGTCGATGTCGATAAGCCCAAGCCGATTTTCATGCTCATCGAGCGCAATCCGCGCGTGCACGGGTTAAAGCCCTTTCAGGATCTGGTGGATGCCGCCCCGGCCGGCTCAACGCTCAAGCCCCCGCCCGGCAACTATGCCGGGCCGGTCACCGTCACCAAACCGCTCACCATCGACGGCGGCGGTCAGGTCACCATCGACGCCGGCGACCGCGGCACCGTGTTCACGCTCAAGGCCAGCGGCGCCACGCTGCGCGGCCTGCACCTGACCGGCTCGGGCGACTCGCACGACACCGACGACTCGTGCCTCGATGTGCGCGGCGACCGCAACACCATCGAAAACCTCACCGTGGACAACTGCCTGTTCGGCATCGACCTCAAGCAGTCCAACGACAACATCGTGCGCGGCAACAGTGTGCGCTCCAAGCCATTCAGTCTGGGCATGCGCGGCGACGGCATTCGCCTGTGGTACAGCAAGCGCAACCTGATCGAGAGCAACCAGGTAATCGACTCGCGCGACATGGTGGCCTGGTACTCGCACGGCAACACTTACCGGGGCAACGTTGGCCGGGGCAGCCGCTATTCGATCCACTTCATGTTCGCCAACGACAACATCGTCGAAGGCAACCGCTTCTACGACAACAGCGTCGGCGTGTACCTCATGTTCACCGAAGGCGGCGTGCTGCGCGGCAACATCTTCTCGCACGCCACCGGCGCGGCCGGCATGGCCATCGGCTTCAAGGAATCGTCGGGCACGCTGATCGAGGGCAACACCATCATCTACTGCGCCATCGGCATCGGCTCCGACCTGTCGCCGTTTCAGCCCGGCAGCAAGATCACCATTCGCGGCAACCGCATTGCCTACAATGGCATCGGCATCCTCTTCAACAGCGAATTGGGCGGCAACGAAATGCTGGGCAACGACTTTGAAGGCAACATCAACCATGTAGCCTACGGCGCTGGCCGGGCCGCGGTGGGGCGCAATATCTGGCAAGGCAACTACTGGGACGACTATCAGGGGTTCGACCGCAACCGCGACGGCATAGGCGATACGCCTTACGAGATGTTTGCCTTTGCCGACAGCATCTGGATGGAAGTGCCGGCGGCGCGTTTTTTCAAGTCATCTCCCGCGATGGAGCTGCTGGACTTTCTTGAGCGGCTGGCCCCGTTCTCATCGCCCGACATTCTGGTCAAGGACGACAAGCCCCTGTTTGCACCCGCGCTGCCAGGAGGAGGATCATGAGCGGCTTCAAACTGCCTGCCGTTCCGGTGCGCCGGCGCATCCTGCGCACCATCTTGCTGACCGGCGGCGTGCTGGGCGCGGCCCTGTCGGGCTATTTGCCGCTGGCCTATGCCAGGGACAAGCGCCTGCGTCCGCCGGGCGCGCTGGACGAAAAAGACTTTTTGGCCTCCTGCATCAAGTGCGGGCAATGCGTGCAGGTGTGCCCGGTGCAGGCCATCAAGCTGGCCGATCTGGTGGATGGCTTTGGCGTGGGCACGCCGCATATCGATGCGCGCGAGCAGGCCTGTGATTTTTCCTGCGATGCCGTGCAGTGCATTCTGGCCTGCCCCACCGGCGCGCTGGTGTATCAAAAGCCTGATTTCATGCCGGTGCGCCCGGGCGCGCCGCTGGCTGAAAAACCGACGCTGCTGGCCAAGGAACACGATCAGGAGCCAACGCTCAACCTCAAGGAGCGCATCGGCGTGGCCCGGCTCACGCGCCCCGAAGGCTGTCTGGCGCGGCAGGGCAAGGGTTTCAAGGGGCAGGCGCGCGGCCCGCAATTCAAGGGCAAGCTGCGCTACATGAAGGTGGACCGCTGGAAGCCGATCAAGGTTGCCGATCATCCCTACGACACCGGGCTGTGCGATTTGTGCGTGCAAGCCTGCCCGATCAAGGGCGCGATTTCGATCGAGACCGTCACCGCCGCCGACGGCAGCAAATATCAAACCCCCGTGGTGCATGAAGCCTGCGTTGGCTGCGGCGCCTGTGAAATGATCTGCCCCACCGAGCCAGCCTGCATCGAGGTCATGCCCGGGGAAGGATGGCGCACATGAGCCAGGCACTAAAGCGCCGCTTTCGCGAGCAGATTCTGATCATGCTGGGCCGCGAGCCTGGCAAGCCGCAGGAAATCAGCGAGCAGGCGCGCGCAATCCACGAGCGCAAGCGCGCCACCAACAAGGCCGAGTTGCAGGCGGCCAAAAAAGCCCAGCGTGAGCAAAAGCCGCCGTCCAACAAGTGGCGCATCCGCCGCTGGATCGCGCTGGCGCTGGCCAACTTGCTGTTCGTGGTGTCCTACCATCTGGATATTTCGGTGCTGGAAGGCGCGCTCACCGCTTCGCGCTTTGTCGGTTTTCACCTGATCGACCTCAACTCCGCGTTGCAGGTGATGCTGGCGCACAAGCACATCATCACCAACTTGCTGATCGGCACCGGCACCGTGCTGGTGCTGTGGGCGTTGCTGGGCGGGCGCACCTTTTGCTCCTGGGTTTGTCCATATCATTTTTTGTCCGAGCTGGCCGAAAAGCTCCACCTGCGGCTGGCCAAGATGAAGCTGGTCAGCGACCAGAGCATCGACCGGCGCCTGCGCAGCCTGTTTTGGGTGCTGTTCGCGGTGCTGGCGCTGGCTAGCGGCTACACGGTTTATGAGGCCATTTCGCCCACCGGCATCGTCTCGCGCGCGCTGATTTACGGCCCCGGCCTGGCTGTACTGTGGGTACTGGCGCTGCTGTTTTTCGAGATTTTCTTTTCGCGCCGCGCCTGGTGCCGCTACGTTTGCCCGATTGGGCTGACCTATGGCGTGGTTGGCATCATCTCGCCGGTGCGCGTCAAATACACGCTTGAAAGCTGCCTACATGAGGGCGATTGCCGCAAGGTTTGCCTGGTGCCGCATGTGCTCGATACCGTCATCAAGGGCCGCGCGGTCGATGCCGAGGTGCCCATCGGCCCGGACTGCACGCGCTGCGGCATGTGCGTGGATGTATGTCCGACCGGCTCGCTTAAATTCGATGTCAAGGGTTTGAGCAAACTGCTTTGATCCGCCTTGCCTGAACACTGCCCATGATCCGTTTCGACCATGTCGCCAAAACTTTCCGCCGCGCCCGGGTGCTTGACGGCATCAGTCTGGAAATCGGGCTGGGCGAGCGCGTTGCCCTGATCGGCTCCAACGGCGCCGGCAAAACCACGCTGATCCGCTGCTTGCTTGGCGAGTACGCGCATGACGGCCAGGTCACCATCGACGGCCATCACCCGCGCCGCGAGCGCACGCGGGTGCTGCGCGAAATTGGCTTTGTGCCGCAACTGCCGCCGCCGCTGAAAATGCCGGTGGGCCAGTTGATCGGCTTTGCCGCCCGGCTGTGCGGCACCGATCCCAAACGCATTTACGACCTGGCGGCCCGCCTTGGTTTGGACACGGCGCCTATTTTGAGCCGCCAGTTCGTGCGCCTGTCAGGCGGCATGAAGCAAAAGCTGCTGATCGCCATCGCGCTGGGGCGCGAGGCCCGCGTGCTGGTGCTCGATGAACCGGCGGCCAATCTGGACCCGGAAGCGCGCAAGATTTTCTTTGAGCTGCTGGCCGAGCGTGCTGAAAGCGCCACCATGCTGATTTCCAGCCATCGCCTGAACGAAGTGTCGGCGCTGGTCAACCGCGTGATCGAGCTGGACATGGGCAAGGTGGTGCTCGATGACCGCGTGGCCGACGACGTGGCGCTATCGGGCTTGCTGGACTGCCGCATTACCGTCAAGCGCGCCGACCCGGCCTTGGCCAAGGCGCTGCTGGCCTGGCAATTTACCGACGTGAGCAATGGCCTGCAATGGCATGGCCGGGTGGCTGGCCCCGACCGGCTGCGCTTTTTGGGCATGACATCGCGCTACGTGGGGCTGATCAGCGACCTCAAGCTGACCGAGATGGCGGAGACGGTTTTATGACCACCAGCCGCCGCCATTTGCTGGCCGCCGGGTTTGCGCTCACACCGCTGGCCGCCGCGCTGCTGTCGGCTTGCAAGCCCAGGGGCAATTGGCCCGATGGCATGAAGCCAATCGTGTGGGATCGCGACATTTGCGTGCGTTGCAGCATGGTGATTTCCGACCGGCGCTTTGCCGCCGAGATGACCGGCGGCAAGGACGCCGTCTTCAAGTTCGACGACATCGGCTGCGCCATGTTCTGGCAGCGCGACAAGGCCAAGGCCCATGCGTGGCTGGCCGATCCGGCCACCCGCATCTGGGTGGCCGATGTGTCCAGCAAGGGCGAGGAAGTAAGCTGGCTGGACGCGCGCGCCGCCCGCTACGTAAAAAGAACCTCGCCGATGGGCTATGACTTTGGCGCGCGCGGTCAGCCACAGGAAGAATCGGTGGACTTCCAGACCATGCGTGAACGTATCCTTGCCAGTGAGAAGTGATCCTGGAAACGGCAGTTGACCGCTTGCAACTTTCAGAAGAACAGCATGGAACTTGACTTTAGTGGCTTCGATAACGCTTACTTTTTGGGTGAGCGCGCTACGCACTCGCCAGCACCGCGCTTGCCGCGCCATGCGGCGTTGCTCGTCCTTGCAGGCATGAGCCTGCCGCGTCCTCGCGCCTTGCCTGGCACGCCAATCACGGCACTGGCGAGCGCGTCCAACTACCGTTTCTAGGATTCTTATGTCCCAACTGTGGCTAACCGCAAAGCTGGATATCGTCGAATCGCTGCGCTCGCGCTGGTTCATGATTTACACGCTGGTGTTTGGCGGCATCGTCGCGCTGCTGTTTTTGTTTGGGCTGACCGAGTCGCGCGTGCTGGGCTTCATTGGCCTGTCGCGCCTGCTGGTGACCTACATCCAGCTGACCATGGCGATCATGCCGATTTTTGTGCTGATTACCACCGTGCGCTCGGTGGCGGGCGACCGCGAGGCCGGCGTTTATGAATACCTGCTGTCGCTGCCGGTATCGCTGGCGGCGTGGTTCTGGGGCAAGATTTTGGGCCGCTATCTGGTGATTTTTTTGCCGGTGTGCGCGGCCATGTGCGCGGCGGTGCTGATCGCCGTGGTGCGCGAAATTCCGGTGCCGTGGAACATCTTTGGCTACTACACCGCGCTGCTGGCGGCCATGTGCGCGTGCTTTCTGGGCATCGGCATGCTGGTGTCGGCGCTGGCGCGCAGCACCGACATGGCGCAGGGCGCGGCCTTTTTGATCTGGCTGACGCTGCTGCTGTTTCTGGATTTGATCTTGCTGGGCGTGATGATTCAGGGCAAGGTCAGCCCGGAAACGGCGGTTTCGATCGCGCTGGCCAACCCGTTGCAGGTGTTTCGCACCGCGGCGCTGTCGCTGTTTGATCCGCAACTTATCGTGCTGGGGCCGTCGGCCTTTGTCATTTTGGATACCTTTGGCGCCACCGGCTATCAGATTTTTGCGCTGGCCTATCCGTTCGGGCTGGGACTGGTTTGCGCCGTCCTTGGATTTTTGGCGTTTCGCCGTGGAGACTTGCCATGAAAGTACGCGCCTTTTTGATCGCGCTGTTGCTGCTGCCGGCGGCGGCGCTGGCGCAGCAGGCCGCGCCCGAAGCAGCGCCGCCAGCCTTGTTTGACGCGCCGTTGCTGGACCTTTCGGGTCAGCCCGCGGCGCTGGCCAGCTTGCGCGGCCAGCCGCTGATCGTCAACTTTTGGGCGCGCTGGTGCGGCCCCTGCCGCGTGGAGATCCCGGACCTGGTGGCCGAACACGCCCGCATGAAAAGCGCCGGTGTGCGGCTGGTGGGCGTGGCGCTGGACGGCAAGCCCGACGCGGTGCGCGACTTTGCCAAAGCCTACGACATCGACTACACCGTGCTGCTGCTCAAGGACAATGGGCCGGATTTGCTCAAACAGCTTGGCAACCCGCAGGCCGGCCTGCCTTACACGCTGGTCATCGACAAAAACGGCAAGCTCGTGTCGAGCAAGCTGGGCGCCATGTCGCGCGCCGAGATGATCGCGGCCATGAACGCCGCCACTGGCAAATAGCCAAAACCCCGAAGCTTCCATGCGCGCCTGGCTGCTTGGCTGTCTTGTCATGGCGGCCTGGCCAGCCTGGGCGGCCACGCCGCTGCAACCGCTGATCGACGCCACGCCCGCGGGCGGGCAGCTGACGCTGGCGGCGGGCGAATACGCCGGGCCGGCCACCATCACCAGGCCCATCCATCTGGACGGCGGCGGCAAGGCCGCCCTGCGCGGCGACGGCGCCAGCACCGTGCTGACGCTGCGCGCCAGCGCCAGCACCATCCGCGGACTGGCCATCAGCGGCAGCGGCGATCTGCACGACCGCACCGACGCCGGCCTGCTGATCGAAGGCGACGGCAACCTGATCGAAGGCAACCGCCTGGACGACGTGCTGTTTGGCATCCACGTCAAGCAAGGCAACCGCAACCGCATCACCGGCAACCACATTCAGGGCAAGCCGCGCGAGCTGGGCCTGCGCGGCGACGGCCTGCGCATCTGGTACAGCCAGGGCAACCTGATCGAAGGCAACCACTTCGAGCGCGTGCGCGATCTGATCATCGACAACGCGGCCGGCAACCGCATCATCGGCAACACCTTGCACGACGGCCGCGCCAGCATGGAAATCATCTTTTCGCCCGATACACTGATCGAGCGCAACATGTTCACCAACACCGCCACCGGCATCATCGTGCTGTACTCGCGCGCGCTGACCATCCGCGGCAACCGCATCATCCACGCGCGCGGCGGCGGCGGCGCGGGCATCACCTTCAAGGAAAGCAGCGGCGCACTGGTGGAAGGCAACGAAATCATCGACAGCGCCGTCGGCCTGTCATCCGGCCCGCCGCCCGGCGGCGGCGACGCGGCGCTGACCATCCGCGGTAACCGCTTTGCCTACAACATCATCGGCATGTATTTTTACGGCGAAAAAAGCGGCCACCAGATCACCGGCAACCGCTTCGAGCAAAACCTCACGCAAGTAGCCGCCAGCGCGCCGCCGGCGGCCAGCACCAACCACTGGCTGGGCAACCATTGGAGCGACTATCAGGGCTTTGATCGCAACGGCGACGGCATCGGCGACACGCCGTATCAAATCATCGCCTACGCCGACCGCATCTGGATGGAAACGCCCAAAACCACGTTCTTTCGCAACTCGCCCGCGCTGGAGCTGCTGGATTTTCTGGAACGGCTGGCACCGTTTTCCCAGCCCGACATCATCTTGCGCGACCCGGCGCCGCAGATGAAGTGAGGGGTAGCTTTACTCCTTCCCCCTTTGGGGGAAGGAGACAAGCACATTTGCAGCTTAGTTAACCACTTCCACCGTCAGCAAGACATACGCGCCGTTTACCTTGGCGGTGGTGAAGCGGATTTTGCTGCCGGGCTTGAGCTTGGCGAACATGGCTTCGTCGTTGACCTGGAAGGGCATGGCGTTCATGGGGGCCATGTTTATGCTTTTGATTTCGCCGTGCTTGATTTTTACCCGGCGGGTCTGGGGATCGGCGGCGACGACTTCGCCGTCAACCAGCTCGGAAGCAGCGGCGGCGGCGGATGCCGCTGGCGCGGCGTGGCCGCCGTGCTGATGGTCTTGCGCCCAAACGGCGCTGCCCGTCAGCAGCATGGCGGCGCAGCAGGTAATGCGAAAGAGGCGGGTCATTGGCGTTGGGTCCTTGAACATGCCGCGCGGCGGGTTATTTGTTTTCCGCCGGGGCGGCTGGAGCGGCGTCGGCGGCCGAGGTTGCCGCCGGGGCAGCGTCGGTGGCGGCGGTATCGGATACCGGCGTTACGGGAGCGGCATCGGCAGCGGGCGCTGATGCGGCAGGCGCGGCGTCGGCAGGAGCTGAAGCTGGTGCGGTGGGGGCCGGGCCTGGTCCGTCCGCGGGCGCGGGCGCTACCGGCGCTGCGGGGGCCACGGGGGCAGCAGGCGCTACCGGCGCGATGGGAGCGCTGTCTTGCTTGCCGCAAGCGGCCAAAATCATGCCGCATACCAGCACGGCGCCCAGACCAAGATAGGTGTTTTTCATTTCTGACTCCTGCAAAAAAAACGGGGGAATTGAACTTGAGGCGGGGTAGTTTAAGGTAAGAACTTGTCTGCTTCGTGTCTCGGTGTAACGCATTTATGATAGCTGATCGCGCTCATTCAGCAAGATTTTCATGGTGTTTTATGTTTGAAATCGTTGTATATAGAGCGCTGGCAGCTATCAAATTGCTAGTCAGATACGTGGCGGTTTCCAGCGCCGCAGCAGCAAGGCGTTGCTGGTTACGCTGACCGACGACAGCGCCATGGCCGCGCCCGCCACCACGGGGCCAAGATAGCCCAGCGCCGCCAGCGGGATGCCGGCCACGTTGTAGATCAAGGCCCAAAACAGGTTTTGCCGGATTTTGGCTGCCGTGCGGTGCGATATGTCCAGCGCCGCCGGCACCATCGCCACGTCACCGCGCATCAGGGTAATGCCCGCCGCGTGCATGGCGGCGTCGGCGCCGCTGCCCATCGCAATGCCAACATCGGCGGCGGCCAGCGCGGGCGCGTCGTTGACGCCGTCGCCGACCATGCCGATTACGCGGCGCTTGTGGTTGGGCGGCACCACGCCACGCATCCACATGACCTCGGCGCCCAGCCCCAGGCCCGAAGCAGGCTCGCCTCCCAACCCGCGCAGCCGCGCGATGGCATCGGCCTTGCCGCCGGGCGGCACTTCGGCCAGCACCTGCCCGCAGGCCGGGTCAAGCCCAATGCGGCGGCCCATGGCATCAGCGGCTGCGCGGCTGTCGCCGGAGATCATTACCGTGCGCACGCCGCGCTGGCGCAGCCAGGCCAACGCGGCGGCGGCGGCGGGTTTTGGCTCGTCGCCAAAGGCCAGCAGCGCCAGCACGTGGGGCGGCGCATCGGCTGTGTCCGCGCGCAGCGCCAGCACTGACAGCGTGCTGCCATCGGCTTGCAGCGCGCCGGCGCGCTCGCGCAAGGCGGCGCTCAAATCCGCGCCCAGCTCTTGCAGCCAGCGCAGGCTGCCGATCAGCATTTGGTGTCCGGCCACCGTGCCTTGTACGCCCGATCCGGGCACGGCGCGCACGGCGCGCGCCGTGGCGTCAATGGTCAGCCCGCGCTCTTGCGCGGCCGCCAGCACGGCGCGCGCCAGCGGGTGTTCGCTGCCGCTTTGCAGGCTGGCGGCGGCGCGCAAGGCGGCGGCTTCATCCACGCCGGGCGCCGGTTGCAGCGCCAGCAGGCGCGGGCGGCCAGTGGTCAATGTGCCGGTTTTGTCAAACGCGATGGTGTCCAGCCGGTGCGCGATCTCCAGCGCCTGCGCGTCCTTGATCAAGATGCCAACGCGCGCTGCCGCGCCGGTGCCCGCCATGATGGCCGTGGGCGTGGCCAGCCCCAGCGCGCACGGGCAGGCAATCACCAGCACCGCCACCGCGCGCAGCAGCGCCGCCTCCAGCCCCGCGCCCGCCAGCCACCAATACGCCAGCGTCAGCAGCGCGATGACGATCACCACCGGCACAAACCAGGCGCTGACCTTGTCCACCAGCCGCTGCACCGGCGCCTTGACCGCCTGCGCGTCCTGCACCAGCCGGATGATGTGCGCCAGCACGCTTTGGCTGCCGGCGGCGCTCACTTGCAACAGCACGCGGCCGGTGCCGTTGATGGCGCCGCCCGTCATGGCGTCGCCCGCGCGCTTGGCAACTGGTAGCGGCTCGCCGGTCAGCATGGATTCATCGGCCTCGGTCGCGCCTTCGATCACGCGGCCGTCTGCGGGCACGCGCTCGCCGGGGCGCACGGCCACCACATCGCCCGCGCGCAGCTCATCGGCGGGAAGATCTTTTTCCTGCCCGTCCCAGTCGATCAAATGCGCCAGTTGCGGGCGCAGCGCGTGCAGCGCGCGAATGGCGGCAGTGGTCTGGCGCTTGGCGCGCTCTTCCAGCCACTTGCCCAGCCGCACCAGCGTAACCACCACGGCAGCGCTTTCAAAATACAAGTGCGCGTGCGCGCCATGCCGCGCCAGCAGCCACACCGACAGCAGCCACGCCGCCGTGGTGCCAATGGCCACCAGCAGCTCCATATTGCCGCTGCCCGCCTTGAGCGCGCCCCAGGCCGACTTGTAAAAGCGCGCGCCCAGCCAAAACTGCACCGGTGTGGCCAGCAGCAACTGCGCCCAGCCAGGCAGCATCCACGTCACGCCAAAGGGCAGCAGCAACATCGGCAGCACCAGCGGCGCGCACAGCAGCAAGCCGATGGCAACCGGCGCAAAACCGGCCCAGGGCGAAGCTTCAGCTTGCGTCAGCGCCGCGTCGGCCGCGCGCGGCTCATAGCCCGCATCGCGCACCGCGCGGCGCAGTCTGGCGGCCATTTCTTCGTCACCGGCATAAGTAATGCGCGCCGATTCAGTCGCCAGATTGACGGCGGCGCTTTGCACGCCGGGTACTTTTTGCAGCGCCTTTTCCACCCGCGCCACGCACGACGCGCAGGTCATGCCGCCAATGCCAAGGTCCAAAGTGCTGCTGGTAGCGCCGCCGTTCATGCCTGCCATCATGCCAGCGTCCGGCTGTCAAAATCGGCGCTTTCAAGGAGCACATCATGGAACAGCGTTTTAACGTCACCGGCATGACCTGCAACCATTGCGAAATGGCTGTTATGCGCGCCATCAAGCAGCTTGATGGCAGCGCGCAAATCAAGATCGACCGTGCACAGAATCTGGTCCAGGTGCAATCTGGCCTGCCACGCGCGCAACTGGCCGCTGCCATCAAGCAAGAGGGCTATACAGTCAATGATTGAAATCTTTGCAAAACATCATCGGCAAGCGATGATGGCTAAATATGAGCGGCGCATAGTTCATCTTCTTCATCACTGAAAAGGAAACCGCCATGACCCGCACCACTTCCCGTTTGCTGATCGCAGCCCTGATCGCCGCCGCCGGCACGCTTGCCGCAACCCAGTCCGCGCTTGCCCAGCCAGGCGGCGGGCGCGATCCGGCCGTCATGCAGCAGCGCATGGCCGAGCGTCATGCCCAGCGCATGGCAAACCTGAAAGCCCTACTGAACATCACGGCGCAGCAAGAGGCCGCCTGGAGCGCCTTTGCCGCCGCCATGCAGCCGCCCGCCCTGCCCGCGCGCATGAGCCAGGACGAGCTAAACAACATGACCGCGCCACAGCGCATCGAGCTGCGCCAGCAACTCATGGCCGAACGCGAAGCACGCATGAAGCAGCGCGGCGAAGCCATTAAAACCTTTTACGCCAATCTGACGCCAGAGCAGCAAAAAACCTTTGACCAGCACATGGCGCAAGCCCGCGGCCGCGCCATGCAACGCGGCCCCGGCAGCCGCAACTAAAGCACCAGCACAACAAGTCTGTGGAAAGTTCCTGCACAAGTGCCTGCTTGTCCACAGGCCGCGCGCGCTGCCCAGAGTTATTCATGCCGGCGCGCCCGCCCAAGCGCACCTTGCCAACAGCCGAAAACGCGCCCTAACCAGTTGATGGGCAAGCGCTTTTTCGGCTTTTCCACAAAACTGCAGGGCACCTACTACGACTACTAATCTTTAAAAGAAAAAGATAGAAACGGCGGCATAGAATCGGCCGATGTTCAGCACCACCAGCCGCTTTGTATGACAACGCCGCGCATTCTGGTCGTGGAAGACGAGGCCGGCATTGCCGAGACCATTCACTACGCGCTGGCCTCCGATGGCTTTGCGCCCGAAGTTTGCGCTAGCGCGCGGCAGGCCATGGAGCGCTTTACCCAAGATGCGCCAGCGCTGGTCATCCTGGATGTCGGCTTGCCGGACATGAACGGTTTTGAGCTGTTTCGCTGCCTGCAAGACTTGCCTGGTGGCAAGGCGGTGCCAATCATGTTTTTGACCGCGCGCGCGGGCGAGATCGACCGCGTGGTGGGGCTGGAGCTGGGCGCTGACGACTACATCGCCAAACCCTTTTCGCCGCGCGAGCTGGTGGCGCGTGTGCGTTCCATCCTGCGGCGCAGCCAGCGCGCGCATCCAGCGGCTGAAAATAATGAACAAAAAACGCCTGCAGCGCTTGCCAGTCAAGCGCAAGCAGCTACAAATACAGCAGCAGACAACAATGTGCGCAGCGGCTGCTTCGCGCTCGATGAAGAGCGCCGCCTGATCCGCTATCACGGCCACAGGCTGGAGCTGTCGCGCTATGAATACGGCTTGCTGGCGACGCTGATCAAACGGCCCGGGCGCGTGTTCACGCGCGACGAGCTGCTGGACCGCGTGTGGGACTCGGGCAGCGACAGCTTTGACCGCACGGTGGACGCGCACATCAAAACCCTGCGCGCCAAGCTGCGCGAAGTGGCGCCGGATGACGGCGACCCGATCCGCACCCTGCGCGGCGTAGGCTACGCGCTGCGCGAGCCATAACACGTCAATCAACGCACCAATCACACTGCTGTCACAAGCCAAAACTGGCCATGTCCCGCCGAATGCGCATCTTGCTGGCCCTGGTGGCGGTATACGTCATCGCCATGGCGGCGCTGCTGTACCAGGTGCTGGCCGATCTGGATCCGCGCTACCGCGAGTCGGCCGAAGAAGGGCTGGTGGAAACCGCCCAGATCATGGCCACCGTGATCGAGCAGGACGTGGAAGGCGGCGCGCTGCCCACCGACCGCATCGCGGGCATCTTTCGCGCCCTGTACGCGCGGCACTTTTCGGCGCAAATCTACGGCCTGCACAAAACCGAAGTTGAACTGCGCGCCTACGTCACCAACAACCGCGGCATCGTGGTTTATGACTCCACCGGGCGCGATCTGGGCCGCGACTATTCCAACTGGCGCGACGTGCGCCTGACGTTGCTGGGCCAATACGGCGCGCGCACCACGCGCGACGATCCGCAAGACGCGCAAAGCGGCGTGATGTACGTCGGCGCGCCGATCCGCTACAACGGTGAAATCGTCGGCGTGGCCGTGCTGGGCAAACCCACGCGCAGCTTTGGCGAATTCATCACCGCCGCGCGCGGCAACATCATCTCGGTCGGCGTCATGTCAGGATTGTCGGCATTGTTGCTGGCACTGGTGCTATCGTTTTTGCTAATCCGCCCACTGGGGCTGAGCAGCGACCTGCTGGCCGCGCTGGGCACTGCGTGGTGGCGCGACGAGCAGGGCCGGCGCCACTTCAGCCCGCGCCGCGCCTGGCGCGCCGTGCGCGCGCAAACGCGCGCCGCCGCGCAAGAAGTGCGCGCCGCCATCGCCGGGCGCAACTACGTGCAAGACTACGTGCAGCAACTCACGCACGAGCTGAAAAGCCCCATCTCCGCCATCCGCGGCGCCGCCGAGCTGCTGCAAGAACCAACCATGCCCGCCCAGCAGCAACGCCGCTTTGCCGCCAGCATCGCCAGCGAAACCCACCGCCTGCAAGAAGTGGTCGAGCGCATGATGGAACTTGCCGCCCTGCAAAGCCGCCGCATGCTGCAAGACCAGCGGCGCGTGCCCCTGGCCCCGCTGCTGCAAGAGCTGGCCGCCAGCGCCCGCGCCAAAGCGCCGTCCTTGCGCATCGACGTAATCACCGCCGGCGATCTGGCCGCCGACGGCGACCCCTTCCTGCTGCGCCGCGCCATCGGCAACCTGCTGGACAACGCCGTTGACTTTTCCACCCCCGGCAGCGGCGGCGATGGCGCACCCGGCATCGTGCTAAGCCTGGAGCGCGAAGGCCGCATGGCCTGCATCGAAGTGCGCGACCACGGCCCCGGCGTGCCCGAATTTGCCCAGGGCAAGGTATTCGACAAATTCTTCTCGCTGGAGCGCCCCGGCTCCGGCAAACGCAGCACCGGCCTGGGCCTGGCCTTCGTGCGCGAAATCGCCACCCTGCACCAGGGCAGCGTCACGCTGGGCAACGCGCAAGACGGCGGCAAAGGCGCACTGGCCCAGTTGCGCCTGCCCCTGTCACGCGAAGCATAACTACCAAATCAATAGCTGCCAGCGCTTGCTGCGCAAGGATTTGCAGATGTTTTATGCATGAAACAGCCGCATGACAAGCGCGGCCAGCTATCGATATTGGTGCGTTGCTCATTTCACCTCTGGTGGCTGACGCTCGCCCCGCCACGCCGCCAGCCAACCCAAAAAAACCGCGGCAGCGCCAAACCCGTATGTAAGCAAAACCAGCAAAATAAAATTACCGCCCGCCTGCACTTTCAGCAGCGGGCCGCAAGTCAAAAGCAATCCCGCTGCGGCGGCGAGAAAGACGGATTTCACATAACGCCCAAAAATCAGCAAAACAAGCCCCAAAAACAAGGCCGCATCAGCAACCAAAGCAGACAATAGCCACACGACCGGCAAAGCCCCCGCATCAACCAGCTCCAAATAAAGGCCAAAAGAAAGGCCAAGAATAGCCAGATGGAGCAGAAATAACGCCACGGCGGCCAGCGTCAAAGATTTTGGCTGGCGCCCGCGGCCTGCGTCAGATAAATCAGCGACCCTAGATTTTGGCGGGGCAAACGGGTTGTGCGGGCCAGGATCATTTTCAACCGTTTTGACATCATCTTGCCTGCCCAAGCGAAACACGCCCGGGCCAGTTTGCGCCGCGACCGCTCTTTCAAAATCATCCGCCCCGCGCTGCAAAACCATGAAATGCTCCGTGCCATCCAGCATTTTTATAACAAAGACATCATCCGCGCCGATGAACATCTTGCGCCATTGCGGCGCCAGCGGCGCGCGGCTGATGGCGGCAATATCCGCCAGGGCAATGTCCACGCGAACGCTGGCCTCGCCCAAGGCCCACAGCGTGTCAAGCCAGCCATATGAGTAGTGAGTGATCACTCCCGAAAAGACGAAAAGCGCCCCTGGCCGGGTGCGCAAACGCAGCCCGTAATAGCAGGTCTCGAGTTGAAACGCTGCGCTGGCGATGTCCAGCTGGCGCTTGGCGCACCAGCGCTCATAGCGATTTTTGCTGATTACGCGCAGCATATCATGCCGGCGGCGCCGCATCATCCGGCCGGCCGTTTGGCTCAGCCATGTTTTTTATTCCAGAACTTGATCGCCAATATAATGGCCGTCAGCGCGATCAAACCCTGTTCGATAAAAAAGCGCGTTGTATCAAATTCCAGCCCCAGCACCCGATCGATGCGCAAATGGCCGGTATATTCTCCATAAACTTTCCACGGCGGAAAGACCAGCAAAACCGCCATCAACGTGACGGCGGCCAGCAGCACCAGAAAAACCCGGATATTCATGCAATCAACTCGCGGCCAGCCCAATCAGCATCAGGCCAGCCGTGCACACGATCGTCGTGACAGAAAAAACAACGCCCAGCACGGCAAACAGTTTTTTGCGCTCTTTTTGCGCCAATCCGGCAATGCCAATTCCAAGCGCGACGAGCGTCATGCCAATGAAGGCAAAGATGCCAAGGCCCAGCACAACCGCGCTCGAGGATCTTTCATCAATGCCGCCGGGCGCTGCCTGCATCAATCCGGCGGCGACAAAAATCGAGAACATGGCAATCCCCGACACGCAACTGATGATGAACGATGCGATGCCCAGCCCGGAGTGTTTTTGTACTTCCATTGTTTATCCCTTGCAGATTTAGTGCTTGATCGCCAGCACCAGCACGCCGCTGGCAACCAGCCCGATACCCGTCCATTCCCACCCGGACGGGCGCTCACCCAGAAACACAAACGCAAACAGCGCCACCAGCACCAGGCTGAACTTGTCCACGGGCGCGACTTTTGACGCCTCGCCCACCTGCAGCGCGCGAAAATAGCACACCCACGACGCTCCCGTCGCCAGCGCCGACAGCGTCAAAAACGCCAGCGTCTTGGGCGGCAGCGCGCGCGGATCGCTCCACTTGCCCGTGTACCAGACAAACAGCGCCAGCACAAAGACAATGACAACCGTGCGAATCAGCGTCGCAAAGTCAGAATCAACGCCCCGGATACCGATTTTGGCAAAGATGGCGGTAAGCGCCGCAAAACCGGCCGACAAAGCCGCCCAGAAAAACCAGTTGCCCGATGTCTGCATTACGTTTGTCTCGCGTTTTCAGTTTGAAACGGCATTATACCGCATAAAAGCAGCATGAGCTTTGCTATGCGCCTTGTCCAAACCATTTCTTGAAGCCATTTTTAGCCTCGCTGATGATCGGCAAGAGCTGTGTTTCTTCAATCTCAACGGCGCTGATGCCAAGTTTCCCGGCTTCGGCGCTCAGCAAGCGCGCTGGCTGTTCCTTGATGGTAAAAAGTGTTTTTGGCCACCGCTTCAAATGCGCCTGCCCTTCTTTCAATAATCGTTTTGATTCCTGCGCCGTAAGCTCTTCCTGCTCCACCGGCAAGGACGTGGAAGCCAGCATAAAACAACTCGCCGCGTCCATGAGCGCGAAAAAATGAAAATTTCCGTCTTGTTCGGTATGGACAGGTTCATCGCTCAGCCTGAACATGATCCATGCCTCATTGACCTCGAATTGATTGGAATGCAGCATTCAAGTTTCCTTCAAATGTCAGGCGCCCTGCTTATTAATACTGGCAATCACTTCCTGCGTGACATCCTTGCCGCCGCCAAAATTGGTAATAAATGATTCCATTGTATATATTGGCCCCCAGGGGATGCCCCACCAGCCCAGAAAAAATGTCATGATGGAAAAGCTCAGCCCTTTGCCGATCCTGCCTTCGCCCGCGCGGATGAAGTAAATATCGCTGGGCCGCTTGAACGTCATGATGATGATGGAAATGCAATACTGGTAAAAAACAAATTTTGCCCCTTGCTGCAACTCAAAATTCAACTCCTGAGCGCTTATGCCTTCAATACCCACAATTTTCATGATTCCGTCCCTTTGGCGCCTGCTCAATATTCCCATTTGCAATAATCAGGAAAAGGGCGCAACTTTTCAATCGCGTCTGAATTTCCGTCCAATGCCTGTTTGGCAAGCTTGCCGCATTCCGAGTCTGGTTTTTTCACATAGTGCTGCGCGACATTGTCGGCGCAGGCGCTGCACAGCCCCATGTCTTCAAATTTCCGCCTTGAATCGCCATAGCGTTTCCCGGCCTCAGAGCGGTCACCCATCGCAAGAACTTCATTGATACCGAGAACTTTCATGATTGCCTCAACTTCGGATTTTTTTACAAATCCGTTATCAATCAAGTCCGCAATGTTTTTTGTATTGCCCTTGCATAAATCGCTCACCAAGCCCTCGTGATACTTGTTATAGTAACCATCCGACAATCCGGCCAGCTTGGCCAATTCTTCCATTTTTTCCTGATGGTTTTTGCTCCCATATTCAACGTCGCTGCATTTGACTTCGGCATTGGCGGAAAATGGTAGAAATACCAGCAAAAGAACGAAAAACAGAACTTTTTTCATGGTGACTCCTTGATTTCAAAAAATGGTTTGAGGTCTGAATCAACCGGCGCGCCCCAGCGCGTCCGGGCCGCATGATTTGGTTGGTATACGGCGGCGCCGCCATGAGCCAGCGGCGGCGCCAACGCAAATTCCGGCAAGCGCTGCCCAAGGCGCGGCGGCGTATAGCGGGCCAGCCTCGGCGTAAATTGCCGGGCCAATAAACGGATCCAATGTTTCAACCGCTATTGCGCCAAACCATAAACACGCTGCCGGCAGGACGATAAGCAATGCCCACGGTTTGAAGCGCGCGCACAGGTACATGGCAGCAATTGCCGCCAAACCGCCCAGCACGTTGGCCGGCAGTGATGGCATCTTGTCCATCACTTCGGCGTGAGCGGCGCCTGGAAGCGCCCACAGCGGCGGCAGCAGCCATTTCATTAGTGCCATACGATCGGCCAGTATCGCTTGGCGCGCAACTGGCGTCAAGCTTGGGATGGCGTTTGCGGACGATGGATTCATCTTTTCACCGCGGCTGGCCCCCATCCCGGCCTTCCCCCGCGCGCGGGGGAAGGAGCCGGGTTTTGTGGCATGGTCATGGTCAGTGCGGCGGCGGCGGTGGCGGCGCAAAGGCGGGTACGGTTGGGGTCAAGGCGTCGGGGTTTTTGCGGCTGGATGTCAGGTTCCACCAGTCCACGTGGCGGGTTGCCAGCATCAGGGCGGCCAGCATGGCAAATACCAGCAGCGCGCCCAGCAGCAGGGCGTTGCTTTCGGACGCCAGCAGGCCGTACAGCACAGCGTACAGCAGGGCGACAAAGCCGGCCAGCGTCAGGCCGCGCCGGGCGCTGCGCAGCACGGCGCTGAAGTAGCTTGCCAGCAGCAGCGCCGATGCGCCCGCCGCGCTGGCGTAGGCCCAGATGAAGCCGATTTTTTCCGACAGCGCGATCAGCAGCATGAAGAACACCGCGATCGCCAGCCCCACCAGCAGGTACTGCACCGGATGCAGGCGCAGGCGTGCGAACAGCTCGACCATGAACACCGCCATCAGCGTCAGCGCGATAAACAAAAAGCCGTAGCGCACCGCGCGGCTGGACATGGAATAGACGTTGACCGGCTGCACAAAGCTGACATCAAAGCGCTCCACTTGCGCAAAGGCGTCGCCGCCGCGATCGGTGTAGGCCAGATCGCGCAATTGCTCGCGCGCCTGGCTGGTCAGGGCGGCCACGCGCCAGCGCGCGTCAAAGCCGCGCTCGCCGACGCTGCGCTCGGCGGCCAGAAAGCGCCCGCCAAAGCTGGGGTGCGGCCAGGATGAATGCAGGCGGGCATCGGTGTCCTCGCCCAGCGGCACCACGGCCAGCGTTTGCTGGCCGGTCAGCGTCAGCTCCAGCGTGAACGGCAGCGCCTGCCCGGCGCGAAAGGCGTCCAGCGCCGCGCCCGTCAGCGGCGCGTGCACGCCGGCAGACAGCGGGCTGCGCGCCGGCAGGGCGGCGCTTTGGCGCGCAAAGGTCAGCGGCTGGCCGGCGGCGGTGAGTTGCGGCGCGCCTTGCAGGCCGCGCAAATCGCTTACGCGCAGCGTCAGCACGGGCGTGCCTACTTCGATGCGCGAGTCTTTTTCGTAATGCAGCAGCTGGGCCTGATCAAAGGGCGCAAACTGCCCGCGCGCCGCGCCGTTGAGGCGGTAAAACAGCACCGTGAACAGGCCGCGATAGCGCTCTTCGGGCGTCAGCTCGCCGTCCAGCGACCACTGGCGCGGAAACCACAGCGTCATGCGCTCGGCGCTGTGGTTGATCAGCTGGTCGGGCTTGTCTTTGTCGCCGCGCTCCACGGTTTGCCAATATTCCGTATATGGCACCACGATCAGCGGGCCAATCAGGGTTTGCGCGCCGACGTAGGTTTCGCGCAGCTCGGCGGCGGCCAGATGGGCCGAGTTGCCGCGCTCGTCGATCAGCGATTCGATCATGTTCAGGGGGATGCACAGCAACAGCAGCAGCACGCCCAGCACCAGTGTTTTGACAAGCATTGACAGCGACGCCGAGCGGCCGATGGCGGCGAGTTTGTTCATGGAAGCACCTCGTTTGGTTGAAGTGCCGCCAATGCTGGCCGCGCCGCGCGCGGGCGCGATGAAGCGGGCGTGAAGCGGGGCTTCACGCGCGGTTCACAAAATGCAAGGCTGGCGGTTTTCTCCCATGCCCAGGAATCTGAATGGAGAGCAGGGTTTTATGCCTGTCCGCGCACAAACACGGTAGGGGCAGAAGCTGCGCAGCAGATGACCGAATGCCAACGGCTGCCGGGACGCAAGCCGGGAGCGCGCGGCTTAATTCAACGCCATCGACAGCTTGCGCCGGTAGCTTGATACCAGCTCTGCTTGCGGGTCTTCCTGTTTGGCGGCTTTGCCGGTCAGCTCTATGCCGCCGGGGTTTTTGCTGGCGGCGGCGCTGCCGGCGCGCGGCGGCGGGGGGGTGAGCAGCTCCAAAATGGCGATGTAGGTTTTGCGCGCGGCTTCGCTGTTCCACTTTTTGTCGCGCAGGATGATTTCCAGCAGCTCGTCCATGCTGGCGGTCCACTGGCCTGCGGCCATGAGCACTTGCGCCTTGGCGTAGCGGGTGTCAAAGTCGCGCTTGTTCTGGGCGATTTTGGCGTCGAACTGCTCCAGCGGCCAGTGGCCGCGCTCGTCGGTGGCGGCAAATTGCGTGGCGGCTAGCCAGCAGGCCAGCGCGGTAAAGCGCGCGGGCGGGCGGGGCTGGCGCTGCAGGGGTTCTTGCAGCGTGGCGGCGGCTTCTTCGAGTGCGCCGGTGGCGATCAGCAGGCGCACGTAGTCGTGGCGCACGTCGTCGTTGGCGGGGTCTTGCGCCAGCGCGCCAGCCAGTTTGTCCAGGGCCGCCTGGGTGTCGCCGGATTCGAGCAGGCTTTCGGCTTCGTTTACTCCGGCATCGGCGGCCAGCGCGCCTTGGCTGGGTACGTGTTTGTCCAGAAACTGGCGTACCTGCGCGGCGGGCAGCGCGCCCATGAAGCCATCCACCGGCTGGCCGTTTTTGAGCAGGATGCAAGTCGGGATGCTGCGGATGCCAAAGGCGGCGGCCAGTTGCTGCTCGCGGTCGGAATCGATCTTGGCCAGCTTGAAGCGGCCCGCGTATTCGGCCTCCAGCTGCTCCAAAATGGGGCCAAGCGCTTTGCACGGGCCGCACCAGTCAGCCCAAAAATCCACCAGCACGGGGGTTTGCATCGAGGCGGCGATGACCTCGGCCTCAAAGTTTTGTACGGTAACGTCGATCATTGTCAAGCTCTCAGGGCAAAATCAGGGATTCCTCATTGTGCAATAACCATCATGAGCAATCCCATCGCCGGCGTGGTCATGGGCTCCAGCAGCGACTGGGACACCATGCGGCACGCGATTCAAATCCTGCAACGGCTGGGCATCGCGCACGAGGCGCGCGTGCTCTCGGCGCACCGTATGCCAGACGACATGTTTGCCTACGCCGAAAGCGCGCAGCGGCGCGGCCTGCGCGCCATCATCGCCGGCGCGGGCGGCGCGGCGCATTTGCCTGGCATGCTGGCGGCCAAGACCATCGTGCCGGTGCTGGGCGTGCCCGTGCCAAGCCGCCATTTGCAGGGCGTGGATTCGCTGCACAGCATCGTGCAGATGCCCAGGGGCATTCCGGTGGCGACGTTCGCCATTGGCGAAGCCGGCGCGGCCAACGCGGCGCTGTTTGCGGCGGCCATGCTGGCCGGTACCGACACCGAGCTGGCGCGGCGGCTGCAAGCGTTGCGCGACGAGCAGACCGCCGCCGCGCGGGCGATGACGCTGCCGCCAGCGGACGCGCGCTAGCCCCAGCCATGCTGGCGCGCAGCAAGCTTGCAAGAGCAATCGCCTTGCCGCTGGGCGCGCTGGCGCTGGGCGCGCTGCTGACCGGCTGCCCGGACATGTTCGGGCCGCTGCCGGTCATCGACCCCACGCCCATCGTCAGCCAGGAGACGGTGCGCGCCGCGCGGCAGCAGTGCCAGGCGGAACTGGCGAGCGCGCCCGCCGCCGTGGCGCTTGATGGCGTGACCGACACCACCGGCGGCATGAGCAAAAAAGACGTGGCGCGCCTGCTGACCGAGGTGGGTCTGTCGTACGTAGAAGTGGCGCTGCGCGATGGCGATGGCAAGCCGCCGGAGCTGGTGCGCGACGAACTCAATTTCAATCCCTGGCCAGCCGCGCATGGCGCTGGCTATTACGCGCGCATGTCGCTGGGCGATGAGGGCGATGCGGACTGCTACACCGGCATCAGAAGCGGCTGGCTGTTTACCAGCGATGTACCCGTGCGCCCCGGCTCCTGCCTGCGCGTGACCTATGCCGTCCAGCCCACCGGCCGCTACGAGATCAGCGGGCAGGCGCTGCCCGATAACAGCGACTTGTGGCGCTGGCGCCTGCAAGAGCGCGCCACCGGCGCCACCTTGCTGAGCTTTACCGACATGTTTGGCGCGGTCAGGCGCGCCTATGGCTTTGCACCCGAATCCGGCTATCCGCTGGCCAGCGACTGCCACTGGCATGGCTATGCGCAACTGATGTCCCGGCTGGCCGCTTCGGCTCCGGCCAGGCAGGCAATGGCGCGCCATGTGGTGCAACAGCAAACCCTGCCGCCCCCGGCGCTGCCGCGCACCTGGTATCAGGGCGATGTGGCGCCCGCGCTGTCGCTGCCAGTCAGCCTGCGGCCCAACCTGCTGGAGCGGATCCGGGAACGTGACCTGGGCTGGCAACAAAGCTGGGCGCTGGCTGGCAAGCACGGCGCCTGGGTGTGGAACAAATGGCTGCTGTTGCCCGGGCAAAACCTTATCAAGCGCCTGCCGGAAGACGGCCCTGCCGGCCGCTGGCTGGCTTTTGACGGCGAGCTGATTTTTGTGGAACAAAGGCAGTGGGGCGGCTGGCTGCTGGTGGCCGGTTTTGACGATGCGATGCGCCCGCTTTGGCGCGCGCGCATGGAACTGATTTTGCCGCCCGAAGTGGCCGCCTGTTCCCCCGAAATCCGCGGCGTCGAGCCACCGGACGATGGCGATCTGCATCTGATGTGGCTGCTGCAAGGCGCAAGCGCGCAGTGCCAGGACGCCAAGGGCTACCCGCTGACAGCCACCGCCACCTTGCGCCAGGGTGAACTGCGCCGCGTCAGGCGCGAAGGCAAAATTGGCGCATCGCCATCATGACTTTCCATCTTTTACCTGGACCTTCAGCCGCGCAACACCCGGCCACGCTGGGCGTGCTCGGCGGCGGGCAGTTGGGGCGCATGTTCGTGCATGCGGCGCAAACCCTGGGCTACGCCACGGTGGTGCTCGACCCCGATCCGGCCTGCCCGGCAGGGCAGGCGAGCGAGCGCCACATCCGCGCCGATTACACCGACCCCGCCGCGCTGGTCGAGCTGGCCGGGTGCGCGCAGGCCATCACCACCGAATTCGAGAACGTGCCCGCGCAGGCGCTGGCGGCGCTGGCCCGCACGCGAGCCGTCGCGCCCGCGTTTGACGCGGTGGAAATCGCGCAAGACCGCCTGCGCGAAAAAGCCCACTTC
>Ga0209628_10000263_pt1 | contig 31451 bp, 27 predicted proteins | sample TergutCu122P4_FD_187285 | JGI IMG/M metagenome (GOLD analysis project Ga0209628, IMG submission 187285) | Cubitermes ugandensis P4 segment gut microbial communities from Kakamega Forest, Kenya - Cu122 P4 (SPAdes) (version 2) | ecosystem: Host-associated > Arthropoda: Insects > Digestive system...
ATCGCTTAGAGGTGTACAAGACAAGAAGTTTTTCTTATACAGACTTGCCAAACTTTACGGATAGATTTTGAGTTGAACGGGGAGAGTCAGACACAGGGTTTTGCTACTGAGCCCAAAAAACCATTCACGAAAGTGTGAGTTACACTTACATCGGAAAAATCGCATGTAACCTCGAAATTACGGTACATAATTTGCACGCCGTTGTCGATAAACGTCACCTCTACTTCGCTCGAAAATTCACTGCTGCTTCTCAGTTCATTTTGCTGACAGGGTGTGAAATGTACATCCGAAACCTGAGATTCTATCTTTATCTCTGCACACGAAACAGTGAGGAATATTCCCAATCCCAATAATAATGCTGCCTTTTTCATTTTTGTAAATTTTAATTGATAAAGTCAAATTTTTGTTTTCTCGCCACAAATATAATGCTTTTTTTATAAAGAACATTAATGATTCCATTTTTTTATTCACTCAGACACAACTATTGAAAAAAACGCTTGCATAATTGCAATTTTCTACGTACCTTGCGAAAATTTGAAATTGAATAGAGTGAAAAAAGAAAAATTGCATATTGAATATTTGTTCCATCGCGTGTCCAAATCCAGCCTTTGGAATTGTTTATCCACTTCCGGAGGCTTGGCAGAATGGTTTGCAGATGAGGTTATGGACGATGGCAAAGTGTTTACTTTTACGTGGAATAAACACAAGACGATGGCGGAAATGACAGGAATAAGTCCGCTTTCTTATGTTCGTTTTCGTTGGTTGGACGATGAGGATGAGGATGCCTACTTTGAATTTTGCTTACATAAAACCGAACTCACGGGCGACTGGATGCTCGAAATAACCGACTTTGTCGAAGAAGACGAAAAAGACAAAGCCGTTACACTGTGGGACACACAAGTCAAAGCACTGAAAAGGAGGCTGGGAGTGTGAGAAACAAGAATAATTTATAATTTATAGAATATGAAAAATTTTACTGTCTTATTGGGGTGCATTTTATTTGCCCATTGTCTTACGGCCCAGGATAAGTTCAAATTTGGGACGGTCCCTCAGGAATTATTGGGAATGACGGTTTATGCTAAGGATTCGACAGCAGCGGCAGTTGTTCTTTATGAGGAGAATACGGTTTATTACGACATAAACAACTTAACACAAGATTTTGAAATTGTTACCAACTATACAATCCGCATCAAAATCCTGACTTCCGACGGTGTCGAATATGCCAATGGCGCCATCCCCTTTTTCAAGGGAACCTCATCGGAGAGGTCGGAAAATATAATCGGCTTAACCGGATGGACTTACAATTTAGAAAACGGGAAAATCGTCAAAGACAAATTGGCGAAAGAATATGTTTTTATCGAAGATGTAACGGAAAATCTGAAACGGATGAAATTTGCCTTACCTTCTGCTAAAGCAGGATCGGTAGTTGAATACAAATACACACTCCGTTCCCCTTATTATGGCAATCCTGAAAACTTTCGATTTCAGCGTGATATTCCGGTACAATACAGCCGTTATAGCATTACAATTCCGGAATATTTCACCTTCAGTAAAGAGACAAAAGGCTACGAACGGCTCAAATCTACCATTAAACCTGTTAATTTGACTTTGCACTTGAGTAGCCAAACAATAAACTGCTCGGGGGAAGAAATTACCTTGGAGGCTTTTGACATGCCGGCATTGAAAAGTGAAGATTATGTATGGAATATCAATGATTTTCGATCCGCTATCTCATTCGAACTGAAAAAAATAGTCATTCTCGGGTTCAGCTCCTATTACAGGGATTTTTCCACCACTTGGGATAAGATAGCCGAACGCTTACTCAACCACGAACATTTTGGTAAAGAATTGAAAAACAAAGGCTTATTCAAAGATGAATTGCCGGTTATCAAATTATCAACAGAAAACGATGAGGAAAAAATGCGGGCGATTCTCGACCTTGTCCGCAGTAAAGTAAAATGGAACGATCGCAACACTTTGATCATCAACAATGTTTCGAAAGCCTTGAAAGAAGGCGTAGGAACCAGTGGCGAAATAAACGCCTTGTTATTAAACGCTTTGAGAAATGCCGGTTATACGGCCTATCCGGTGGCAATGAGCCTCCGTTCAAGAGGACGACTGCCGATGACTTATCCCAGTATCGAGAATCTAAATTATTTCGTTGTCAGGGTAATCATTGGCGATAAAAACTATTACTTGGATGCTACCCGCAGTTATTGTGATTTGAACGTGATACCGGTCGATTGCATGGTTGAAAGAGCGTTGTGTGTGTTTGACAAAGGTTTTGACTGGATAAATCTATTAAACATCGGAAACAACACGGAACGGACCAACTTACTTGTTTCATTTAACGAGGACGGCATTTTAACCGGTAAGCGGATTAAAAATTACATGGGCACTTGCGCTTATTCTTTTAAGCAATCGTACAAAAATGCCAAAGATGAGGCCGATTTTATTCAAAAGGTGGAAACATCCAACGATATTTCTATTTCCGGATATACTGTGGAAGAAAAACGGGGTGCCAACTATGCTTTTGCAGAAACTTACGAGTTCACTTCCAATGCCGTCCAATTGGGCGATAATCCGATAGTTACCTTTACGCCCTTGTTGTTCGAAACCATGCGAAGTAATTATTTCAAATCGGAGGAGCGAAAATTGCCTGTCGAATTTGTTTATCCGAAAGACGACCGCATCAATATCAGTATCATCATTCCGGAAGGATACACAGTGGATGAAGCACCACAATCGACACGTTTCGTTTACGGAGACAATAATGAAATAGAATTCAGTTATATGGTTCAAGTCAGCGAACAAAATGTGCAGATTGCTTACCGGCTCAATCGGAACTCTTGCCTGATTCCTGCTACAGACTATACTAATCTGCGCGATTTTTGGGCAAAAATGTATGCTAAGTGTCAGGAAGTAATTGTCTTAAAAAAACTGTGATATGAAGAAGATGTTTTTGCTTCTAACCGCTTTGTCGGTTTGGGGCTGTATGTACGGACAAAATTATCCGGCAAGTGCGATTCCGGAAAATTTGAAGACCGACGCTTTTGCTGTTGTGCGGGAATCGACAGAATCCTTTATTCAGCAAAATGAAAGGAATGGGATACATAAAATGACTTATGTTATTACTGTTCTGAATGAAAAAGGGAAGGATTTTTCTGATTTTAAAATTGGAGAGGATGATTTTTACGAATTAAAAAAAATCTCCGGCGAAGTATATAATGCTGCCGGAAAGACAATTAAAAAAATCGGCAAGAAAGATTTGGTTTCCATTGCATTTTCCCCTGACTTGGCAATTAATAGCAAAACAACTTTTTACGAATACAGTACGCCCACCTATCCCTATACGGTAAAATATGAATACGAAATAGCATACAAAAACGGTATTCGGCGTTTCCCGTTTTTTGCTCCGATCTGCAATTATCATGTTGCTTTGGAGAAAGCAAAATATACTTTATATGCATCTCCCAATGTTGTAGTTCGGTATAAGGCGCAAGGCACAACCATCGAACCTGAACAGACAGCCAATACTTATACCTGGCAATTATCCAATCTACCGGCGATACCGTATGAAAAATATGCTCCAACTTTGGAGTTGTTTCCCATCGTTCACGTAGCACCTTCTACTTTTTGTGTGGAAAATGTTTGTGGCGACATGGCTACCTGGGAATCTTATGGCGAATGGAATCAAAAACTAATAAGGGATCGTAACGTTTTGCCCCAAAAAACCATCAATAAAGTACGCGAATTGACGCAAAATACTGTTACTAAACAGGAGAAAGCAAAAATTCTCTACGAATACCTTCAGCAAACCACCCGCTATGTGAGTATCCAGTTAGGCATTGGCGGCTGGCAACCGATGAAAGCGGAAACGGTGGCACAAACAGGTTTTGGCGATTGCAAGGCTTTATCCAATTATATGAAAGCATTGCTTGAGGTGGTGGATATTCCCTCCTATTATACGGTTATCGGTACGAAACAGGAACGATTTTTCCCAGATTTCCCCAGTTTCTCACAAGCGGATCATGTGATTCTGATGGTTCCTTTTGAACAGGATACGGTATTTCTCGAATGTACTTCGCAAGATGCTCCTTTCGGTTATATCAGCGACTTGGCAGGACACGATGCTTTGGCCGTGGGCAACGACCGGGCATTTCTCTGTACTTTACCCGCCTATCATCCACGTGATAATGCCGCTATCAACAAGATACAAATTCAATTGGATAAAGATGGAACGGGACGGATAGAGGTACAGACCAGCCGGCGAAACGAAAATTTTGAATATTTGTACGGTAGTCTGAAAGGCGCCACCACCAAGGAAGAAAATGATGTTCTGGCTTCATTGTTGAAAGTACATAAGCCGCGAATCAGTCATTTCCGGAAGGAAACCCGAATGGAAAGAATGCCGCAAATCGATGTGTCGTTTTTCGTCGAATGTGAAGATTTTGCCACGACGACCAATTCCCGGATGCTTCTTCCAATCAATCCTGCGCGAACAAATTTGAAAGACCTACTGACCGGCTCTACTCGTCGATTCGACATCCTTATAAAAATATCTCATTATCAAGAAGATGAAATAATTATCCAAATACCCGAAGGCTACAGCGTGGAAAGCAAACCAAAAACTGCGGAAATTGATTCTCCATACGGTTATTTTAAATCGGAAATTGAAGAAAAGGACGGACAAATTATCTACCGTCAAGTGCTTGAACTCAAAAAGGGAAGATTTCCCGCTGCCGAATTTGAAGAAATGAAGAAATTTTACAACCGGATCGAGACTTTACAAAATAGTCAGATTGGGTTTAAGAAAGGGTAAAAACACAATCACAGCAACTCTTTCGCCGGATTTACCAAATAAATCTGTTCGGTAGCCCGGGTAAAGGCCGTATAAAGCCAACGATAAAATTCAAGTCCCAAATATTCTTCCGGAACGTAGGATAAATCCAAAAAGACATTTTTCCACTGTCCGCCTTGGGCTTTGTGGCAGGTAACAGCATAGGCATATTTTACTTGTACCACATTGTAGTACGGGTCGGTTTTCAGTTTTTTTATTCGTTCTCTTTTAGTAGGTATGTCGGCGTAATCTTCCCAAACGCTTTGAAACAGTTTTTCGCTCAAATCTTTTGGCAAAGCCGGAGCATCGACATTCAGCGTTTCTAACAGGATTTTTAAATCCATCTCTACTTCGTAGTCTGGGAAATAACCCGTTACATCACAGAAATGGAAACCATAAAGTTCCTGCATTTTACCAATGCGCCGGATTTGCATCATATCACCATTGGCAATAAAATCTATTTCCGGCGATTGTTCCGTCCAAAAATAATTGTTTTTGGCTACCATCAGCCAGTCGCCCGACGCGAGTTGCTCTTCCCGCCAAAGGATTCGATTTCGGATGCCGTTGTTAAAAAGATTCGCCCGTTTGTTGGTGCGTGAAATGATAATGGTTTCTCCTATCCCATCGCGCTCGTAGGCTGTTTCGATAACTTCAATCAGTTCATCGCCTCGAACAACAGCAACGTCCGGATAGTTACAGGTTTGAATTTTCGGAAAAACTTTTACTTTACCGGCTTCGATGGCATTTCGTAAGCGGGTAGCATTCATCAGAATGCCGGATTTTTCGGCTTGACGCACCACTTGTTTTAAAGTGATACTTTGCACATCCAAGCCGTATCCCTGCAATACGGCGATGTCTAAAGCCGGACTTTCCGGTTGCGAAACGGGTGGCAACTGGGCGGTATCGCCCAACAAAATCAACCGGCAACCTTCGCCGCTGTACACATAATGAATCAAATCGTTTAACAGACGACCGCTACCGAAAGAAAAAGAATCCAATCCGTCGTTCGAAATCATAGAGGCTTCGTCAACTATAAAAAGTGTGTGTTTGTGCAGATTGTCTGCCAAAACGAATCCGGTTGGCTCGTTAGAGAATTTTTTTCGGCGATAAATCTTTTTATGAATAGTATAAGCCGTTTGTTCGGCATAATTTGCAAATACTTTGGCAGCTCGACCGGTTGGAGCCAAAAGCACCGATTTTTGTTGAAGTTCGGTCATCGTTTTTACCAAAGCCCCTACCAACGACGATTTTCCGGTACCGGCATATCCCTTCAATACAAACAACGATTGATTATTGCGGTCGAAAAGGAAATCATTCAACTTGTTCAACGCTAAATCCTGCTCCGCAGTGGGAGGAAATGGAAAATTCTTCTTTATCTGTTCTAAAAAGAAAGTATCAATCATCGAGCAAAGTTAGAATATATTTTTTATATTTGCGGTATGAAAAGGGAACACATCATCAAACGCATTATTCGATTTTTTTTATTTCTGGCAATTGCTGCACTTGTATATATGTGTTATGTAAGTATATTTGTATATGGTAATACGCGTTTCTGAAAATATTAATTTGAGTCGTCCCGAACAATATGTGTTTATTATTGAAGTATGTGCGGAACAATTTTCTTTCTTCCTGTACAATCCGGATAATCCGACAGAACGTTTTTGCTGTCAGATTCCGGTTGATAAATCCTCTACTCTCTCACAATTTCAGGGAATATTTTTCGATAATGATTTTTTCGCCTGTCCTTTCCGAAAAATCTTTATAGTGAATCACACTCCGGTATTTACTTACATCCCTAATGCGTTGTTTGAAGAAAAAAACAAGGACGATTATATGCGATTCCTGTTTACAACCATGAGCGGTAAAATTCTGCATCAAACTTTGTCGAATCCGGAAATAACAATTCTGCACACAATAGCGGAGGACTTGTATGATTTTCTTCAGCGTTCGTTTCCGACGGCTACGATTATGCATCACACAGCTGCTACGATTGCCTGTTGCCAAAAGAAAACACAATTGGCTGACGGAAATCGGATGGTAATTTACCCCCAATCGGATGGGGTAGATGTTCTTTGTTTTTCCCGCGGGAATTTGTTATTGAGTAATCATTTCGATTGTCAATCGGTAGAAGATGCGGTTTATTATGCCTTGTATACATACAAACAATTAAAATTTAGCCAATCGAACGATTTTGTTTATTTAGTGAAAGGAGAAAAAGAATTGCAGGAAAAATTAAGGAAATACATTCGAAACGTTGTACCCGTTCGATGGGAAATATGGGATAATGAGAATTGTTAGCGGAAAATACAGAGGTCGCCAGTTTGATGTGCCGCGTTCGTTTAAGGCGCGCCCCACCACCGATTTTGCTAAGGAAAATTTGTTCAATATATTATCTAATCGGATAAATTGGGAAGATACGATTGCCTTAGATTTATTCGCAGGTACCGGCAGTATCAGTTTTGAACTTCTATCAAGGGGATGTCCGGAAGTAATTTGTGTAGAAAGAGATGCCGCTCATTACGCTTTTATCAAAAAAGTAAAAGCCGAATTAAAAGCCGAACATCTGATTCCCATTAAGGCGGATGTGTTTCGGTTTATCGAAACTTGCAACCGCTCGTTCGATTTTATTTTTGCCGATCCACCCTTTGCTTTGCCGGAACTGGCACAACTCCCCGAATTAATTTTTAGGTACAACTTGGTAAAGCCCGGCGGTTTATTGGTGTTGGAGCATCCGAAAGAATACGATTTTTCGATTTTGTCCGGATTTGAACAACATCGGGTATATGGTGCGGTAAATTTTAGCTTATTGAGTTCGCAATATATATAGGCATCCCCTGAGTTTGGCATAGACTCCTCGCTCTTTATTCTGTCTTTCACTGCGAAAAATTAGAAGAAGTTTAATAAATTTTCCGTACTTTTGTCGTTCAAAGCAGTTAAAGTTATTGTAAAATAAAATTCAATCCGGTCATGAAAAGAGTTGTTTTTTCTTTATGTTTGTGGATTTTCGTTTGTGGTGTTTCCGCACAAGTTCCCAGTTCGCCGAGAAATGTGGTTTTACTCATTGGCGACGGCATGGGTACCACGCAAGTTTTCACCATGATGACGGTTCAAAAAGACAATGCCATTGAACAGTTTACGTATATTGGGTTTAGCAAGACTTCGGCGACAGACAGTTTCATAACAGAATCTGCTGCAGCCGCAACAGCCTTGGCTACAGGAAACAAGACCAACAACGGCTATATCAGCATGAGTGCCGAAACCCAACGGCCACTAAAAACTTTAGTCGAGTTGGGCAATGCCAAGGGTTTATCCACGGGAGTTGTTGCTGCTTGCGACATCACTCACGCTACGCCTGCTGCCTTTTTGGCTCATATTATCGACCGTACCGACTATGAGGGTATTGCTGCGGATGTACTAAATACCCATCCAACGCTTTTCATTGGCGGAGGAAAAGATCGTTTTGAAAAACGAAAGGACAATCGCAATCTTTCCGACAGTTTGAGAAAGCAAGGTTTTCAGGTGCTTTATACCTTAGCCGATGTACAGGAAACGCAAAACCCAAAGGTAGCCGGTTTATTATATGACATACATCCTGAAACCATGATTAACGGACGCGGCGAGTTTCTGAAACCGGCTTCACAAAAGGCGATGGAACTTCTTGATCAAAATCCGAAAGGATTTTTTCTGATGATCGAAGCCTCTCAAATTGATTGGGAAGGTCACAGTAATCAGTTCGACGGTTTAGTTAGCGAACTAAAAGATTTCGACCAGACCATTCAAGCCGTTTTGGATTTTGCAAAAAAAGAGGGTAATACTTTGGTAATTGTTACGGGCGACCACGAAACAGGAGGCTTGACATTGCCCGGATACGATGAGGAAAATAATCTTTTAATATCCAAATTTACTACTGCCGGCCATACATCTGTAATGGTTCCCGTATTCGCTTTTGGCCCCGGTGCCGAAAACTTTACGGGTATTTATGAAAATACGGAAATTCAGAGAAAGATATGTAAATTACTTGGGTTGTAAAAATTTGTGGAAATCAGATGAATCAAATGAAGAAAAATATCTAACTTGCAGCGTTTTTTGTAAAAAGTAATCATGTTGACAGGAAAGAAAATTGTTTTAGGGATTACAGGAAGTATTGCAGCCTATAAAGCGGCTTACTTGTGCCGTGCATTAATCAAAGAAGGAGCCGAAGTTCAGGTAGTTATTACTCCTGCGGGTAAGGAATTTATTACGCCGGTTACCCTGTCGGCCTTAACGCATAAGCCGGTGGTGAGCGAGTTTTTTACTGCCAACAGCGGGGTTTGGAACAGCCACGTGGATTTGGGATTGTGGGCAGACGCGATGGTCATTGCTCCTGCCTCAGCCTCCTCCATTGGGAAAATGGCTAATGGGATTGCCGATAATATGCTGATAACGACTTATTTATCGATGAAAGCACCGGTATTTATAGCACCGGCGATGGATTTGGATATGTATGCTCACCCCTCTACCCAACTCAATTTGGAGACACTGAAATCTTACGGCAATTACATTATCGAACCGGCTACCGGCTATTTAGCCAGTACGTTGGAAGGGAAAGGCAGAATGGAAGAACCGGACACGATTGTACAAATATTGGAAGAGTTTTTTACCCAAGACCAATCGCTTTCAAAAAAAAAAATCATGATAACTGCCGGTCCCACGTATGAAAAGATCGATCCGGTACGTTATATAAGTAATTATTCTTCCGGAAAAATGGGATTTGCTTTGGCGGAAGAGTGCGCTTCACGAGGAGCGGAAGTGGTTTTGATAAGCGGACCGGTAAAATTGGATACCATTCATCCGAATATCCGACGAGTAGATGTAGAGTCGGCAGAAGAGATGTATCGTGCGGCTTTGGAGCACTTCGAGGCGATGGATGCGGCAATTCTTTGTGCGGCAGTAGCCGATTACAGACCCCTGCACTGTTCGGAAAATAAACTGAAACGCAGGTCCGGCGAAGGTTTGACCCTGGAATTAACGCCCAATCCGGATATTGCAGTGACATTGGGAAAAATGAAAAAGTCGGAGCAGTTGCTTGTGGGCTTTGCTTTAGAAACCAATAATGAAAGAGTTCACGCGGAAGAAAAATTACGGAAGAAAAATCTGGATTTCATCGTGTTAAACTCATTGAAAGATGAAGGTTCTTGCTTTCAAGGCGATACAAACAAAGTCATGATTTTAGATGCCTGTGGAAATATAAAAGAGTTTCCGCTGAAAACGAAAAAAGAAGTGGCGAAGGATATTGTGAATGAAACGATTCAAAAAAATAGAACATGAAGAAACGAATGTTGTGTTTACTCAAATATGGCGGCCGTCATTGCGAGGGCGATAGCTCGAAGCAAACCAGGGAAAAGACGTGGATTGCTTCGCTTCGCTCGCAAGGACGATGTTGGAAAGTCAACTTAATAATTCTGTGCCTTGCCGTTGCGCTTCCGTTGCAGGCACAGGAACTTAACGTCCGAATTAGCGTTAACAGCGATCGTATTCAGGGAACCAATCGAAATGTTTTTACTGCTTTGGAGCTCTCTTTGAATCAATTTATTAATGGAACAAGATGGAGTTCCACTACTTTTGCTTCGAACGAACGGATCGAATGTTCGTTTACTGTTGTCATTCTCGAACAACCCACCGATAATACGTTCAAAGCCGAATTGCTCGTGCAATCCTCTCGTCCGGTCTATAATTCTTCCTATATTACCACCTTGCTCAATTATCGCGATATAAAATTCGATTTCGAATACATGGAAAATGAAACCATCCAGAGGCAGGAAAACAGGTTGAACAGTAATTTGGAAGCCGTTATCTCGTTTTATATTAACATGATTCTGGGTTTGGATTTCGACAGTTTTTCTCCGATGGGGGGAAGTGTGTTTTTCCGTCAAGCCCAAAATATTGCCTCTATGGCGCAATCGGCAGGCTGGAACGGCTGGTCGGCTTTCGATGAGAAAAACCGTGTGTCGATTATCACAGCCTATACCGATGAATCGCTGAGAAATTATCACGATTTGTGGTACACCTATCACCGAAAAGGATTGGACGAAATGGCAGCGAACCCCGATCGGGCGCGATTGACGATTTTAAGCGCTGTTCCGGTCTTGAAAGAAATCCGTCAGATTCGCTCGTCCGAAATGTTACTGCAAATGTTTGCCGATGCCAAATTAAACGAATTGGTATCTATTGCCGAAAAAGCCACTCCGGATGAAAAAAAAGTCCTTTACGACCTGCTACGGAATCTTTATCCAACTATGTCGGATAAATTGGACCCTTTGAGAAGATAAATAACTTAAAATGTTAAAACAGTTAACCATACAGAACTACGCACTCATCTCGAATTTGGAGATTGATTTCCCACGAGGAATGTCGGTGATTACGGGCGAAACCGGTGCCGGAAAATCCATTATTATTGGTGCGCTCTCACTGATTTTGGGTCAGCGGGCAGATGCCAAATCCATTAAACAAGGCGAGGATAAATGCCTGATCGAAGGCTTGTTCGATATTTCTTCCTATCAGTTGGAAACGTTTTTTGCCGAGCGCGATTTGGACTACGACGTCCATAACTGTTTATTGCGCCGCGAAATTTGGCATTCGGGAAAATCCCGCGCTTTCATCAACGATACCCCTGTAAGTTTGACCGACTTGAAAGATTTAGGTGATTTCTTGATCGACATTCATTCGCAACACCAAAACTTACTGTTGGCCGATAATAAATTCCAATTGGAAGTTTTAGATGTATTAGCTGGTAACGGAACTTTAAGAAGCACTTATAAAACGGCTTATCGGTATTTTTTGTCTGTCCGTAAACAATTGGAAGAGTTGACGGAAAAAGCCCGCACACATTCTTCCGAACAGGAATACCTGCGTTTCCGGTTTCAACAATTGGAAGAAGCCCAATTAAAAGTCGGCGAGATGATCGAATTGGAAAACGAATCCGACATCTTGTCGCATGTCGAAGAAATTAAAACCGGATTGTATGCTATCGAGCAGGGTTTATTGTCAGAAGATAAAGGGATTGTCCTTTCGTTGAAAGAAGCATTGAATACGGCACAAGCGATTCACAAACTCTATCCCGCCGGCGGCGAAATGGTCGAACGTCTGCAAACGGCATATCTCGACTTAAAAGACTTATCGTTGGACGCAAGCAGTCAACAGGAAAAATTGGAATTAGATCCGGAACGTTTGCAATGGATCAACGGGCGTTTGGATTTGCTTTATTCGTTGCAACAAAAGTACAAAGCCTCCTCCGAAGAAGAATTGATTGGCATACGGGATTATCTAAAAGCACAATTACAGGAAATAGAAAATTACGACGAAGCGATTGCCAAAAGCCGTCAGGAAATGGAAACTGCCGAAAAGGAAGTTTTGCGTTTAGCGCACGAACTGACACAAACCCGCATTCAAGCCTCCAAACAAATGGAGCAATGGCTGATAGAGCGAGTAAGCGTATTGGGAATGCCGTACATGCAATTTGTTTGTTCGATTATTGCAAAAAACGCTCCGGATGCCTCCGGATTAGACGAAGTCGCTTTCCTGTTTTCGGCAAACCGGAATGTTCCGGTTAAGCCGGTAGCCCAGATAGCATCCGGCGGGGAGATTTCTCGGTTGATGTTGGGAATCAAAGAATTAATAGCCGGCGCAATGGCTTTGCCTACCATTATTTTCGACGAAATAGATACCGGCGTATCGGGCGAAGTTGCCGATAAGATGGGAGGAATTATGCACCGAATGGGCGAAATTATGCAAGTAATTGTAATTACGCATTTGCCCCAGATTGCCGCTCGGGGCGATTCTCACTTTTTTGTATATAAAGAAGAAAACGATGTAACGGAAACGCATATTCGTTGCCTCTCGTCAGAAGAGAGAGTTAAGGAAATCGCCTGGATGTTGAGCGGTTCCGAATTAACGGATGCCGCCATTGCCAACGCTAAAGAATTATTAAAATGAGGGAAACAGAAATGATATTCGGCACCCGCGCCGTCATCGAAGCCGTACAGGCTGGAAAAGAAGTGGATAAAATTCTGATGCGAAGGGATTTGCAGAACGATTTATCCCGCGAATTATTCAATATCGTAAAAACTACTCAAATTCCTATTCAGCGGGTACCTCAGGAAAAATTAGATCGCCTGACCCGCAAAAACCATCAGGGAGTAATTGCGTTTATTTCTGCGGTAACGTATCAAAAGTTGGAAGATATCGTCCCTTTCCTGTACGAAGAAGGAAAAAATCCCTTTATCGTTTTGTTAGACGGGATAACCGATGTGCGCAATTTTGGCGCTATTGCCCGCATTTGCGCCTGTGCCGGTGTGGATGCGATTGTCATTCCTGCCCGGAACAGCGTTTCGGTCAATGCCGATGCTGTGAAAACTTCGGCAGGCGCTTTATTATCATTGCCGGTTTGTAAAGAAAACAGTATTACCGATGCTATTAAGTTCTTGAAAAATTGCGGTTATCACGTTTTTGCAGCAACAGAGAAATCTGAAAAAATATACACACAAGCCGACTATTCCGCGCCGACCGCTCTTGTAATGGGCGGTGAAGATTACGGTATCGCTTCGGAAAACTTGCGGATTTGCGACGAGTGGGTAAAAATTCCCTTGACGGGAACGATTGCTTCTCTCAATGTGTCGGCTGCAGCAGCGGTGTTGATGTACGAGGTAGTGCGGCAACGAAGACTCATGAGTGAGCGGATGTGAGTGGGCAAATTCGAGGAACAATTCATTGTGTATGCGCATGAATGCTATTTCAGACATCCGGCAATCAGGGCATCCAATTTGCTGTAATCTTCGATACGGGTCACAATTTCTCCTTTCCTGTTTCGGATAAAAGCGGCAGGAATACTGATTACATTATATCTTTGAGCGATGGTCGAATACGCCGATTCCGGATCTCGAACACAGATCCAAGGCAAGTTGACGGCGGCATTTTTCCACAAATGACTGTTCGCATCCAACGAAACTTGATAAATTTCCAGTCCGCGCGAATGATAGCGCTTGTAAAGTTCTGCCAACAGCGAATTATACGCCGGCGACTCGCTGGCTGAATAAATTGTGAAATCAATCAGAGTTATTTTCCCATCGCCGATTTCCGACAGACGGACGATTTCACCGGTTAGCGTTGGCAAAGCAATGTCGAACAGGGTTTTTGAATCGGCTTCCTGTACTTCAAACGATTGTTGTTCTCCACGCATTATATTTCGGGCTTCGGTAAAAAGTTTTTTCAGTTGAATGGCGCGGGGCGATTCGGGATAATACATATTCCATACATTGGCTACTGCGCCAAATAATTTATGATCGTCTTTGTTGTATATATCGAAAATAAGCAAGTTGTTTATTTGCTGAAACAAAGCGAAATAAGCCGGAAGCGACAGAAAATCGGATAAAATAAATTCTTTAGCCGCCGTTTTGTAAGCGTCTATGGCATCGCTTACATTTTTGACGTACCCGTCGGCCGACAATTCACCGGATTCGTATTGTTTTTGCAAATCCCTGTATTGCGATGCCGCATGAATTTGCAACAGGGTTAATTCTTTGATTTTTTGCGATTGACAGACGTCGCCCTCCAAACTGTAATTCCTCCCAAAACGAGCAGTATCGGCTTTAACGTGAATGGTTTCGGTGCTGTCGATAGCCAGATTAATAACTTGGCGTCCCAAACGCAACCGGTAAAAATCGGGCACAGCAGGTCGTTTGTGCCGGAATTTGAAACGATTCGATTTTAAATGAACACTATCAATGGCAACAATTTTTGCTACACCCACGTTTTCCAAATAGAGCGTTTTGCCTGTACCTCCTTCAATTTCGCCTGCAACCGTAAATTGTTGTTTATTCTCGCCGCAAGTTGTTACCAGGAAAGTAGTAACGAGCGCAGTTATTGTTCCAAGTATTTTTCTCATGTTTTTTATCTAATACCCCCAATCGCTACGCTTCATTACTCCCGTTGGTCGTGACCGCTGGTTGGGGGTTATTCATATTATTTGTATTTTTCCATTACTATATCCAACCTGCCCAAATAAATGCCTCGGTCGCCTACTTGATTGATGATCACCTCTACACCGTTTTTATTTAACCGGCGGTCGGCAAAATGCAATAAAGTATGGGAATGTCCGCCGAGTATGATATCTATATCTTCACTTTCTGCAGCCAAGGTAATATCGTCAGCACCTTTTCCGCCGGAGTTGTATCCCAAATGGGAAAGACAAATCACTAAATCACAATCTTCCCGATTTTTGAGCAGAGCGGCTGTTTTGTTGGCCGTCTGTACCGGATCCAAATAACTCACCCCCTGATAATTGTATTCCGGTACCAAACCTTCTAACGAAACGGTAACACCGATAACGCCTATCTTCATTCCGTTCCGTTTGATGATGATGTACGGATGTGTCAATCCTTCCAAAAGTGTTCCTGTAAAATCAAGATTGGTTGCTACAACGGGAAAACGGGCTGATCGAATCATTTTCGCCAGGTTGGTCATTCCGTTATCAAATTCATGGTTCCCCAAACAAACAGCATCGTATTTCATGAAATTCATGCAGGCAATTTCTACTTCTCCCTTAAACACATTGAAATAAGGAGTGCCCTGCACAAAATCGCCGGAACTGAAAAGCAGGACATTGGAGTTTTCGTGGCGCACTTCCTCAACGTATGCATTTTGCCGAACAATTCCACCCTTATCAGCATGCGAAGAGGCACTGTCGGGTAACGGGTCGATGCGGCTGTGCGTATCGTTGTTGTGCAATATCACCAAATTTTTTGCTTCCTGTGCACACAGGGAAATACTAATTGTGAACAGTAATGCGGTTATCAATCGTTGCATTGATTTCTAAATTATTTGCCGTTAATGTTTTAACATACTCTATCATCCACTCTCTCATGAGTTTCTCAGAATCCACCACCCGAGTCGCCTGTTTGAAAGCGACCATACCGTCGTTGCCTCCGGCTATATAATCGATGGTTGCTATGCGGTAGGTCTTATTTTCATTCAAAGGTTTACCGCCGATCTTTAACGATTCGACCGATCGTTTTTTTACAACTACATTTACCGTACCCGACAAGCCCTGTCCGCCTTGAAAAGCAAAAAAATCGAAAAGTTCTTTGACTGCTTTCCCCGGCAATTCCACTAAAACCAAGCGATTTTCAAAGGGATATATTTCGTACAGACAGCCTACTGTAACGAGTCCTTGGTTTACAGTTGACCGCAGACCGCCCATATTCATTACAGAAAAATCGATATTGCCCCAGAGTTGTTCCGCAATTTGCTGCATAGCATCTGCCGTAAAATTACTCAATAAACTTTGTGGGTATCCCTTTTGCAATGTTTGGGTGGCGATGCCGACAGGGACATTCATTTCGGCATCCAAGCGAGTTTTGTAAGAGTCGATCAATGCTATCAATTCCAGATTGGCTTTGGCATTCCAAGTACTGTCCATTACTACAAGCGAGCTCTCGACGGACGTTATTACATATTTACTTTGTCCGCAAGCGGATAAAACGCAAACGAGCGCTAATACTATCCCTGATTTAACCTTCTTCATGCAATAAAATTTCTGCTTCTTTCACTTTTTTAAACAGATCGGAAGCAAATACAAAGTTATTCAATTCCTGATTCGACGAATTCATTACATCGTCTTTGGTGCCTTCCCACTCTTTTTCACCGTTGGTAATAAAAATAATTTTTTCGCCGATATTCATTACCGAATTCATATCGTGGGTATTAATCACGGTAGTCATATTGTATTCGGTGGTAAGATCGTGAATCAGATCATCAATCAACAAAGCGGTTTTTGGATCTAATCCCGAATTGGGTTCATCGCAAAACAAATATTTAGGATTCAAAGCAATCGCCCGAGCAATGGCTGAACGTTTCATCATTCCTCCACTGATTTCGGCCGGATACAGTTTTCCGGCATCCAGCAGATTTACTCGCTCCAAACAAAAATTTACTCGCATTTCGCGTTCCTTTCGGGTATTTCGGGTAAACATAATGAGTGGAAATTCTACGTTTTCAAACACCGTCATCGAATCGAAAAGGGCAGAACCTTGAAACAGCATCCCCATCTCGCGGCGAAGCAGGTTCAATTCTTTTTTTCGCATCGTAATAATATTTCGTCCGTCGTAGAGCACGGTTCCGGAGTTGGGACGAATCAAACCAATCAATATTTTCATAAAAACCGTTTTCCCCGAACCGCTTCGTCCGATAATCAGATTCGTTTTCCCCGGATCAAAAGTAGCCGAAATATCATTGATAACCAATTTATCGTCGAACGATTTAAATATATTTTGAGCGTCTATCATTTACCGAAGCATTAGTTGTGTCAATACTAAATCCATAGCCAAAATCAGTACGCTGCTCATCACCACCGAATTGGTACTGGCTTTTCCTACTTGCAGGGCGCCGCCTTTCACATTGTAGCCAAAGAAAGAGGCTACGGAAACAATAATAAATGCAAAAACCATTGACTTTACGACGGAATAAGTAATATAATAGGGTACAAACCAATAGTGAAGTCCGAGTTCGTATTTGGCGATTGTAATTATATCGGTCGACCAGGCGATAAAGTATCCGCCGCCGATTCCGAAAAACATACTGAAAATAACCAACACCGGAATAAAAACAATGAAAGCCGCAATTTTAGGCAAAATCAGGAAATTGGCAGAATTGACGCCCATAATTTCCAATGCATCAATTTGTTCGGTTACCCGCATGGTTCCCAATTCCGATGCTACGTTGGAGCCCACTTTTCCGGCAAGAATCAAACACATGATGGTGGACGAAAATTCCAGCAAAATCACTTCCCGAGCGATGTATCCTACCGTAAAATCAGGGATTAACGGAGATTCGATATTCAATGAAACCTGAATGGTAATAGCCGCTCCGATAAAAATAGATACGAAAATCACAATCCACAGCGAATCCATCCCTAACTTATAAATTTCGCGGAAGGTTTGTTTAATGAACTCACCCCAACGTTCCGGAACAGCAAATGTTCGGTACATCAGTTGCAAATATTCTCCGAATTTTTGTAATGCGTTTATCATATATTATATAACGAAGTACAAAAGTACTATTTTTCTTGGGAAACGCAAATCCTATGAATTTTTCTGCCGTTTCCGCTCATTCTCATCCAAAAAGATTTTGCGAAGCCGCATGGATTTGGGAGTCAATTCCACGTATTCATCTTCCTTGATGTATTCTAATGCCTGTTCGAGACTAAAAATTACCGGAGGCGCCAAGTGCATTTTTTCGTCGCTTCCGGAAGCGCGGACATTGGTCAATTTTTTGGATTTTGTAACATTAACTGTAAGGTCGCCTTCTTTGCAATGCTCTCCAACGATCTGACCGGCATAAATATCGGTTTGCGGATGAATGAAAAAGCACCCCCTGTCTTGCAACTTATCCAAAGCGTAAGCAAAAGCGTTTCCGGTTTCGATAGCGATAATAGAACCGTTTTGGCGTTTTTCGATTTCTCCTTTCCAGGGTTGGTATTCCAAAAAACGGTGCGCCATAATCGCCTCTCCGGCAGAAGAGGTCAATACATTATTGGTCAAACCGATAATTCCGCGAGAAGGGATAATAAACTCCAAATGGATACGATCACCTTTGCGTTCCATCGACAGCATTTCGCCTTTCCGTTTCGTAACCATGTCGATGATGCGACTGGACGACTCCTCCGGTAGATTGATGGTCAACTGCTCCACCGGTTCCATTTTTACGCCTTCTTTTTCTTTGATAATTACCCGAGGTTGACCAACTTGCAATTCGTACCCCTCGCGGCGCATGGTTTCAATCAAAATAGATAAATGCAACACGCCGCGACCGTAAACAATCCAGGCATCCGCCGAATCGGCAGGCATTACCCGAAGCGCCAGATTTTTATCCAATTCGCGCAGTAAGCGTTCGTAAATATGACGGGAGGTAATGTATTTCCCATCTTTTCCGAAAAAAGGTGAATTGTTGATTGTGAAAAGCATCGACATCGTTGGCTCATCAATAGCGATCGGAGGCAGCGGCTCGGGATGTTCCAAATCGGTAATCGTATCGCCGATTTCAAAACCCTCAATCCCAATAATCGCACAAATGTCGCCCGAACAGACAGAGGCGACTTTCGTCCTTCCCAATCCCTCAAAAACATCTAATTCCTTGATTTTAGATCGGATAATCGACCCGTCGTGCTTGCACAAGGCAATTTCCATGCCTTCACGCAATTCTCCGCGATGAATGCGTCCTACCGCAATCCGCCCTACATAATTGGAATAATCTAACGAGGTAATCTGCATCTGCGGAGTTCCTTTCAAGACTTTGGGTGCCGGAATGTGTTTAATAATGGCATCCAATACCGGCGCAATCGAACCGCTGGGAGTTTTCCAATCGTCCGACATCCAGCCCTGTTTGGCTGAACCATAGATGGTAACAAAATCCAACTGCTCTTCCGTAGCATCCAACGCACACATCAAATCAAAAACCATTTCCTGTACTTCTTCGGGGCGACAATTGGGTTTATCCACCTTATTGATTACTACCACCGGTTTCAATCCCAACGTAATAGCTTTTTGAAGTACAAAACGGGTTTGCGGCATCGGACCTTCAAAAGCATCGACCAAAAGCAGTACGCCGTCGGCCATATTCAACACCCGTTCTACTTCTCCGCCAAAATCGGCATGCCCCGGCGTATCAATGATATTTATTTTGTATTCTTTGTAGTTGATGGATACGTTTTTTGCCAAAATGGTAATCCCGCGTTCGCGTTCCAAATCGTTGCTATCAAGAAATTGGTCTAAATCGGTTTTGTCGTCTCGGAACAGTTTTCCTGCTAATAACATTTTATCTACCAGAGTGGTTTTCCCATGATCGACATGGGCGATAATCGCAATATTCCTGATTTTTTGCATAAATTTCCTCTAACGCCTATTTTTTTTGAGGGTGCAAAGGTACGAAAAATTTACGATTTACTATCGCAACCGCAACACGTCATTTTCTGCCGGAACATAGTCGGATTTCTTTTTGTTAAGCCCATAAAGGCTTTTAACCTGCATTCCATATTGTTGGGCGATGCTGTACATCGACTCCCCTGTTTTAACAATATGCTCGAAATAAGGGTTGTCCGCTTTGTTGAGTTTCTTTTCCAAATAAACAATATCGCCCTGGCTCAAGGGAAAATCCCCCGGCATTTCGTTGTATTTAGTTATGTTTTCAATTTTAAGACCCAAGTCTTCTGCAATTCGGGCATAACTATCGTCGGTTTCTGCCAATACATAACGTAATCCGTGAACGGTAGAAACGGAACGTTTCAAAGGAATACGTGCCGGTTTACTTGTTTCTTTTAGAATATCTTTTGGCGACTCTTTCGGAACATCTTCCAGGGCATCGTAACGATACAATTCGTAATCTTCTATCAACTTTATCAGTTTATTGGCATAAGCCGGATCGGTGGCATAACCGCACCCGTGCAAGCCTTTAGCCCAAGCGGCATAATCCTTAATATCCAAATCAAATAACATCCGATATCGAGGTTGTTGTAGAAATCGGGAATGATCTTCAAACGACTCTTCTACTGTTTGGTAAACCCGGAATTTGTCGTTTGGTCTGTCGTCGGCGTAGGATTTACAGTCTCCCGACCAGTTGGAATTGCATTTAATGGCAAAATGATTGTTGGTACTATGAACCAAATCGCTTGTGCCTGCGCCTGATTCCAAAAGCGCTTGCGCCAATTTAATGCTGGCAGGAATTTTATATTGATGCATGTGCTTGATTGCCAACTCACTGTGGATGCGGATATATTCCTGATAATTTACTCCGCGGTTTTGAGCCTGCATCTCGGTCGAAAAACAAAACAGAAAACAAAAAATTCCAAGTATTGAGCCATGTATTTTCATATTCAAAACGAATTGCCTACATTTGTAATAAAAATCATTCAAAATGGAAGAACTAAAAATTACGGCAAAGATACGGGTTTATCATTACAATGAATTGCAGTCGGGCGAAAAAAAAATCATTGATGCCGCTAAGGAAGCCGTTCGGCGGGCGTATGCGCCTTACTCCTATTTTCAGGTAGGTGCTGCAGTACTGCTTACCAATCAGGAAATTATTACCGGAAACAATCAGGAAAATGTGGCTTTCCCTTCCGGGTTATGCGCCGAGCGTGTCGCTTTGTTTTACGCCAATTCCCGCTTCCCCGATACAGCGGTCGATACCATCGCCATAGCGGCTTATACCAACGGCGATTTTACGGAAGACCCTGTCTCGCCCTGCGGCGCTTGCCGTCAAGTGATTTTGGAAGCGCAGAATCGTTACAAGCATCCGGTTCGACTCATGCTTTACGGTAAAAAAGCCATTTATGTAGTCGAACAAATTACCGATCTGTTGCCTTTGTCGTTTGGGGCGTTTTAGCAGTGGGTTCAATGCCGGCCGAGATGCTTAATGTGTGATTTATTTTTTGACAACAATTTTCTTCGTTACCGGCATTCCGTCTATATAGTCGTTCCGGCTCAGCACCTTATCAATACTCAAACCGTCCGAATTCGCTTTCAATAATCAACGCCTTTTTATCGGAAGCCTCAACCTGTCCAATCACTTGGGCATCAATCCCGAAAGATTGAGAAATGGCGATTACCTCCCCCGCATAAATTTCAGGAAGATAAATTTCCATCCGGTGTCCCATATTGAAAACCTTGTACATTTCTTTCCAATCTGTTCCCGATTGTTCCTGAATCAACCGGAACAGGGGCGGAGTGGGAAATAAGTTGTTTTTGACAATCCGCAAATCATCCACAAAGTGCAATATCTTGGTCTGTGCGCCTCCCGAAACATGCACCATCCCGTGAACCTGCTTCCGTAAACTGTCCAATATTTTTTTGACAACCGGCGCGTAAGTCCGCGTAGGAGAGAGAACCAATTTTCCGGCATCAATACCCAAGTCTTCTATCTTATCCGTTAATTTTTCCCCTCCGGAATAAACCAATTCTTCGGGTACATTCGGGTCGTAACTTTCCGGATATTGCTGTGCCAAATAGTTTGCAAAAACATCATGGCGGGCGGAAGTCAAACCATTGCTTCCCATTCCGCCGTTGTATTCTTTTTCGTAAGTGGCTTGTCCGTAAGACGACAATCCGACAATCACATCGCCTGCCCTGATATTGGCATTGTCGATCACATCCGAACGTTTCATCCGGCAGGCAACCGTGCTGTCCACAATAATGGTACGCACCAAATCGCCCACGTCGGCTGTTTCACCGCCGGTGGGATAAACATTTACGCCTAAGGTGGATAATTCTTCGCACAACTCGTTGGTTCCCTGAATAATAGCGGTAATCACTTCGCCCGGAATCAGGTGCTTATTTCGTCCGATGGTGGAAGAAAGCAAGATATTATCGGTTGCCCCTACGCAAAGCAAATCATCAATATTCATAATCAGCGCGTCTTGAGCAATGCCTTTCCACACCGACAAATCGCCGGTTTCGCGCCAATACACATACGCCAGCGAAGATTTGGTGCCGGCTCCGTCGGCGTGCATAATGTTGCAATACTCTGGATCGCCGCCCAATATATCGGGAACAATTTTGCAAAAAGATTTCGGGAAAATGCCCTTGTCGATGTTCTTGATAGCGTTGTGAACGTCTTCTTTGGAAGCGGAAACGCCGCGTTGCATATAGCGTTGAGTGTTACTATTTGCCATTTACTGCTTACTGTTTATTTTTTTTGAAAAATACTGCACCGGATAAATCACAGCCAGAAATCCGATGATTAATACTGCTATTAGAATTATTATCAAATCACCGAGCATGACGCGTACCGGATAGGCATCTACGGCAAACGCACCGGCATTTCCTAATTTTATCCATCCGAAATACTGTTGCCCGAGGCAAAGCAGTGTTCCGAGTAAAATTCCCGCCATTGCTCCCACCGCCGAAATCATCCAGCCTTCAAAAAGAAAGATTCGAGAGATAAGCCGGTTGTCGGCCCCCAGATTGCGCAAAGTGTTTATGTTTTCCTGTTTGTCCACTATCAACATAGAAAGCGATCCAACAATATTGAAAGCAGCAATCAACAAGATGAAACAAAGCATTAGAAAAGTAATCCATTTCTCGATATTAATCATTCGAAAAGCTTCTTTCTGTTGTTCGTAACGATTCTCTACGCGGAAATCATTTCCTAACAATCGCCGAATTTTTTTCTGAACCGCCGGAATGTCGGCTGCATTTTTCAACCTCAATTCCCAAGCACTCACTTCTGTCGTATAATCGAATAAACTGTGGGCTAATTTCAAGGGTACAATAACATAGTTTTCGTCATAAATTGATTGATCCACTTTAAATATACTGCTGACATAAGCATATTCCATGTTAAATGAAGCCATCGGATTTGCCATATTTACTTTTACATTTCGTTTGGGAGCATATATTTCCATAGGGAAAGAAAAATTAATATAAAGTCCCAACACACCTGCTATGCCGATACCTATGTTGGCCAAGGCACTTGCTTCATTCTCCAACCGAAATTCTCCGTCGAAAAGAACATTTTGAATAGGCACCAAGCGGTCGAAATTGTTAGAAACGCCTTTCAACACAACCGGGACTTGCCGTTCGCGGTAACGAACCAATACATTATCTTCCAAACTTTCGGTAATCAAATCGATTTCGGGGAGCGATCGAATTTCCAAAAAAACTTCTGTAGTCGGGTCGAACACTTTCCCCTGTACCACAGTAATTTTCAATTCGGGGTCGAACGAACTAAACATTTCCGAAACCAATCCTCGAAAGCCGTTAAAAACCGATAAAATACAAACCGTAGCCAACGTAGCAATCGCTACACCGCACACCGCCACCAACGAAATAACATTGATTACATTATGCGATTTCTTTGAAAAAAGATACCGCTTGGCTATGTAGAATGACAGTTTCAATTTTTTAGCAGATTATCGATATTTTCCAGATAATCGATAGAATCGTCCAAGAAAAACGCCAATTCCGGTATCCGGCGAAGTTGTTGTCCGACACGCACTCCCAACTCATAACGAATGGCTTTCCCGTTGCGATTGATATTTTCGATCAGTTCTTTTCCACGATTGGACGGAAAAATACTGAGATAGGCTCTTGCGACACTTAAATCGGGACTGATGCGCACTTTGGTAACGGTAACCATCACTCCCTGCATTTGCCGCGTTTGCAAAAGGAAAATCTCACTTAAATCCTTCTGTATTTGCCGCTCTATTTTTTGTGTTCGTTTGCTTTCCATAATTTATCATTCATTTATTTCTTAAAGACAATCGTCAAACCATCGCGTAAAGGTAATATAACTTTTTCAATTCGCCGGTCTTGTTTGATTTTTTCATTAAATCGTATAACGCCGAGCGTTTGTTTATCGGAAGAGAGAGGTGTTTCCAACACTTTTTCGTTCCACAGTGTATTGTCGATTAGAATAACGCCGCCGCTGTTGACTTTATCAAACACCAAGTCGTAATATTCGCAATACAACCGTTTATCGGCATCAATAAACACCATATCGAACTTGCCTTCCAATCGGGGAATAATTTCCAAAGCATCGCCGATATGCAAACGGATTTTATCTTCCAGATGGGATGCGGCAAACTGTTCCCGGATAAAACTTTCCATTTCATCGTCTTTTTCGATGGTATGAATTTCGCCGTCTTCGGGAAGTGCCTCCGCCAAACAAAGCGTAGCATAACCCGTATAAGTCCCGATTTCCAGAACACGCCCAGGACGATGCAGGCGGACAAGCATTTTCAGGATGCGCCCCTGCAAATGCCCCGATACCATTCGGGGGCGTAGTAAACGCACATGGGCATCACGATAAAGGTGAGCGAGAAACGGAGGCTCCTCATCAATATGATTCAATATGTAATCGTCTAATTGCATCTATCTATTCTTCTCATGATTGCCTTTTCCACTTCAACAATTAAAAAAACGGCTATCCCCAACATGAAAGGATATTTCCAATCAGCCAATCCCAAAGGTACAGTTCCGAATGTTGTATTCATGAATGGCAAATAGGTAATGGATCCTTGCAGGACAAATAGCAACGCGCAGACAACAAATACTGCTTTATTACTGAAAAAATCCGCCTTGAAAACACTTCCTCTAATGCTTCTGTTGTTGAATAAATGGAACATTTGGGCAATTACAATGGTTTGAAGAGTTATCGTATGGATCAACGCTTTTTTTATTTCATTATCTGCCAATTCTTTTTCCAAGCCAATATTGATCCAAAGTGTCCAACCGCCAATCAAGATCGATACAAAAATAATGCGCCACATAAAGTATCCGCTGAGCAAAGGCGTTTTAGCCGGTCTGGGAGGTTTCAGCATGGCATTACGTTCTGTTTTTTCAAAAGCCAACGCCAATGAAATAGTGATTGAAGTAACCATATTTACCCATAATATCTGAACGGGAGTAAGAGGCAACATTGTTCCAAAGAGAATGCTGGCAACGATTAAAAAGGCTTCGGCACCATTGGTTGGCAAAATAAAAAGAATTGTTTTTTTTAGGTTGTCGTACACCCTGCGTCCTTCTTCAACAGCAGCGACAATCGTACTGAAATTATCATCTGCCAACACAATTTCGGCAGCCTCTTTCGTTACTTCTGTCCCTTTGATACCCATCGCAATGCCGATGTCGGCTTTTTTTAGTGCAGGTGCATCGTTCACGCCGTCGCCCGTCATAGCACAAATTATTCCGTTTGCCTGTAAGGCTTTTACCAATCGAAGTTTGTGCTCGGGGCTGGTACGGGCAAACACATCGCAAGTCATCACGGCTTTTTGCATTTCTTTGTCGCTCATTTGTTCCAGGTCCTTGCCTTGCAAGGCTTTGACTCCATCTCCTATCCCAAGTTCTTTGGCAATGGTGCGAGCCGTATCCACATGATCGCCCGTAATCATTTTTACGGTAATGCCTGCTTCTTTACATTTTTTAATTGCCTCGATAACTTCTTCGCGCGGCGGGTCGATAATTCCGGCAAGTCCCAAGAATACAATTCCATCGTGAATGTCGTTGTGGTCGATTGTCGTTACACTTTTGTCCACAATTTTGTATGCTGCACCGATGGTTCGCTGTCCGCGTGTGGCGATTGCCGAGATTTGTCTTTCCCAATGTTCTTTTAGAAAAAGTTCCTCTCCGGTTTCCGTTCTTTCGAACTGCGCCATTTCCATCAGTTTGTCGGGCGCACCTTTTATGTAGATAACATTGTAGTTGCCTTTTTCCACCAGGGTGGCCATGTACTTGTATTCCGAGTCAAACGGAATGGTTGCAATTCTATTTAGTGGCGTATGGTTGATATCTGCCTTGTGAAACAACGTAACCAAAGCTCCTTCGGTTGGGTCGCCACTGATCTCCCAAAATCCGTCTTCATCTTTACTTAAAGATGCCTCGTTACAGGTGTTGAACGCCTTGATAAGTTCTTCCAATACCGGCTCGTGTGCAAAATTCACCTGTGGACAACATTCACGTACAATGGTTTCATTTTTACAGTCGGCTTTGCTGCAGTTTGTAAAAATTTCCCCTTCGGGTGCATAGCCGGTTCCGGTTACAAAATATTCGCCATCGCGGGTTTCCAGCGTTTTAACAGTCATTTCGTTTTTGGTAAGCGTACCGGTTTTGTCCGAGCAGATAACCGAAACCGATCCCAATGTTTCGACCGAAGGCAGCGTACGAACAATGCTTTTGCGTTTTGCCATATTTTGTACGCCAATCGCCAAAATAATGGATAAAATGGCGGGCAATCCTTCGGGAATGGCTGCGATAGCAAGTCCGATAACCGACATCGTCAGTTCTTTGATTGTATATATTTCGTTTCTGAAGAAATAGCCAAAAAGGAATACAAAAACAGAGCCAAGCAGAATCACGACAGAAACCACTTTCCCGAATTGGGCGGTTTGTTTCAATAGCGGGGTTGTAAGCGGCTCTACATCAGACATCATTTGGTTGATTTTTCCTAACTCTGTGTCTGCACCTGTAGCAACCACGATGCCAATGCCTGTCCCCGCGCTTACCGTCGTCCCTGAAAAGGCCATATTGATACGGTCGCCAAGTTCAGTGTTTTCGGGTAAAGCGTTTACTTTTTTCTCTGTCGGCACCGATTCTCCGGTAAGAGCCGATTCTTCTACCCGCAAATTATCGGCTTTGAAAAGCCGTAAATCGGCAGGGATTTTATCGCCGGGGGTTAAAAATACAATGTCGCCCACAGTCAAATCCGATGCGTCGATTTCCATACGTTTGCCCCCACGAACTACCTGCGCTTTGAGCGAAAGCATCTTTTTGATATTTTCCAACGCTTTTTCCGCCTTGTTCTCCTGGAAAAAACCTATTGAGGCATTGATTACAGCAACAAGTAGAATGATAATAGTGTCGACATAGTCTTTTACAAGGAAAGTAACGATTGATGCCGCAAAAAGGATATAGATAAGTATATCATTGAAATGTTTGACAAATTTGATGATTTTACTCTCTTTCTTTCTTTCAGGCAGAAGATTCTTGCCATATTTTTGTAGACGACTTGCCGCATCACTTTCCGATAACCCTTCAACAATATTCGAATTTATCGAACGAATAACTTCTTCAAATTCAATAGAATACCAATTCTTTTCTTTCATTGCCGAATATGTTGTATTAAAGACCGTTCTCCGAAAATGGCTGCAACCATGGAGAATTAACAACCACTGTGATTATTTTGGGTAAAAATATAATAAGTCCCGTCGCCAAAGCCACAATTGCACTCACTAATGTTGCAGCAGCAGCTAAATCTTTTATTTTCTTTATCCTATTATCAGTATTGGTTGATAGAAAATCTGCAATATTTTCTATTGCAGTGTTTAGTATTTCCATAGCAAACACAAAGCCAACAGCAAAAATAATCGCAATCCATTCACATGCACTAATTTGAAAAACAATGGATGCTATTATTGCGCATATTGCTGCGATGAAGTGTACACGTGCATTGTGTTCTTCTTTTAGTAAAATTTTCAATCCATTGAAGGCATAAACAAAACTTATTAAGCGTTTTTTGAGGAAAAATTTTCGGGATTTCATTACTCTATCTTTCTTTTCTGGATACTGCTGTTAGACTGATGTATATGTAAACAGATGTGCTATGCTACTTTCTTAATGCGTGATGTGAATAATTTCCCGCCGACCGCCGCCGGAACCGTCTCCTTGTCGGATAATAACCGGTCCATCGGGTCTATGCCATTGTGGACGCACGTCCTGTTCCGTAGCGGAACTTGCTTTCGGAAAAGCGGTAAATTTGTAAACGAAACTGCACATAACATAGCTGGGCAGGACAATCAAATCTTCCGAGGTTTGATAACCGCTGTCTGTAGAAGAAGCAGAAATCATCTTCCGGTCTTGTAAAACATCAAAGATTTGCAATTTCAACGAACCTGTGCCGAGTTTTTTCTTGAACAGTTGTTTAGTTACAGCAGCATTCCAGATTGTTTCCGGAACATTGAATCCGTTGAAATAACCTTGCCGTACCGTCCAATTAATGTCGCTTTGCAATTGCCAATTGTAAGGCAAGTACCAAGTGGTAGAAACTCCTGTGCGGTAATTGTAAGTTTTCTGGTTTTTGTCCGGATTCACAGTATAACTGATATTGCTGTGGTTGATCGAAAAATTGACACCGGCATCGAACAAATCAGAACGATAGTTTGCATTGATATTGTCGAAAATAGAGAAATTCCGCATCGTATTTTCCAGTCCATCCGTTTTTGTATTTAGATTCCGGTAAGTGGTTCCTACCATTGCACCCACTGTAAATCGTTTGTTTCGTAAAGGAGTATTGAACATCCCCATCAACCGTGCATCCCAATTCCCGTTGATATTTTCGTATTCTGTAAGGCGGATAGCGGTGTTCTTCCCATCGGCATCCTTCAAAAAATTGGTAATCGAAGTGATATCGCTGAACGAAACATTACCACTCAAATTAAAATTATAGGTAAGTTGAATTTCCGGGATATATTTTTGGAATCGGATACGCATGTTGTGGCTATAACCGGGGATCAAGTCGGGATTTCCCAACACCCAGTTGGTTGGCGTATTTTGAATCGTGTCTGCTCGCAACTGATTGGCTGATGGTTGATTGGTTTCTCCCTCCATGAAAATTTCTAAATTCGATCGCTTGTCGAACCGATACCGGAAATTAAGTGCCGGCGAATAGTTTACAACATTTCGAGGAATAGCATCTATCAACTGATGACCTTGCAGATTGGGCAAACGCCGGTCGAACCAATAATCAATTGTATCGCTCCGCAAAGGTCGGTAAGTTTCGTTTGAAGAGCGGGTTGGATCGACATTGAATCCAATGGTATAATTATATTTTTCCCGTTCAGCCTTGAAACTCAACCCAAAACGCTGTTCGGTAGAATTACGGATAATACTACGGCTGAGACTGGGAATCAAAATCGCCGCCGAGTCGGATACTATGGAAGGGGCCAACAAAGGATCGACTTCCCATAGTTCGTAAGTGCTGTTAATGTTTTCCGCAGCGGAGTATTCGAAGCGATACAATGCCTGTATAAAATTATTGCGACCTATCGGCTCGACGAACGAAGTCGTTATTCGCCCACTGTTCGACCGGTTATCGCTTTCCGAACGTTGATACAGGTGGTCGGGCAACTTTTCATTGGGAACATGTTTTGTATAATCCGTGTAACTATCCCCCCAACTATCATTATTGCTGAACGATCCTCGTGCATCGATGTTGAGCACCCGTCCGCGTTTATTGGCAAATCGATGGGAATAATTTAACGAACCGCCGATATTGTAACTTGTACGCCAATTCACAGAATGAGCATCCGTATCCAAAATGAAAGACCCATCATCGTCGTTATAACTGTGCGATTTTTCAAATTGCAAACTGCTACTTCGATTATAGCGAATATTTGGTCTGAAAATGAACGTATTTGCTGAGTCGGGCTTCCATTCAAAACGCAGATTGGCGGAAATGTTTTCGGAAAGATAATTGCTGCGAGTTAGAGTTTCTTCTAATCGCGATTCTCCTTTCGACAGAATAGATTGGAAATTTTTTTGTTCGGTATTGCGGTCGAATACGTTATAACGAATATCCCCGTTGAGAGTTGCCTTTCGTGAAAATTCTTTATTGATACCCAACATGATATTAGTGGATTCGGTAATGCCACCCATACCTCCTCCTCCGCCACGCATCCCACCAAATTGATTGAGCCCGAGATCGCCGGCACCCCTGTTATTGTTGTTATTTCTGCCGGCAATCAACGTATAACGATTGCTGTTTTGCATGTGATTGATAAATGCGCCGGCCTGATAACGTAAATCGTCATCATTTTGTATGTCCTTGCCAACTCCTGCTAAAACATTGCCCATCGTTCCTTTTTTCATCCCTGGACGAACGGTCAGGTTGATAATCGTTTCTTCTTCGCCATCGTCGAAACCGGTCATTTGCGCTCTTTCAGACCTTCTGTCCAATACCTGCAATTTATCGACCATATCTGCCGGCAGATTTTTTGATGCCACCTGCGGATCGTCTGAGAAAAACTCTTTCCCGTCCACCGTAATCCGTTTCACTTCTTTCCCTTGAGCAGTAATTTTCCCGTCTTTATCAACTTCCATCCCAGGCAGCCTTTTTATCAATTCTTCTAATGCCGAATTTTCAGGAACTTTGAACGACCCTGCATCATATTCGATGGTATCGTTTCTAACTATGACTTCCGGCTTTTTCCCTTCCACTACCGTTTCACTTAACAAAATGGCGTCCGCTTCCAAATAGAACGTTCCAAGATTGATGGATGGTCGATTTTCCCAGACAGTAATGTTTTTTGCTAACGAATGATAACCTAAGTAGGTAATTTTCAAAATATAATTTCCGGCAGGCACATCTCTAAAAGAAAACAGACCACGGGCATTACTGACGGTTCCCGCAACAAACGAACTGTCTCTCACTCCCAATAAAGAGACACTGCCAGAGATAATAGCTTGATTGTCGGCTTTGTCTAAAACTGTACCGGATAGAGAGTTGTTTTGTCCCGCTGCTGAAAATGCGCACAGAAAGAAGAGAAAAAGGTGTCCGAAAAATTTCATTTTTTCGCAAATTTAGAATATATCTGTAAAATGTTAGAGACATCAGAAGCAGGAAAAGGTTTAATAGCACAGGAGAGTTTTTAAATAATTTAACAATTCGGAACTGAACGTCGGAAAAGTTTAGCGAATAAATTGTACCTTTGTCGATTATCTGAATTATATTTAAAATTTACACCATGAATGTCGTTGACCGTTTTTTGAAATACGTTTCTTTCGATACTGGGTCGAGCGAAACGTCCGAAACAACTCCGAGTACGGAAAAACAGATGAGGTTGGCAGAAATGTTGAAAGCCGAAGTCGAATCTATGGGTCTGACCGAAATTTCGTTAGACGAACACGCTTACCTGATGGCTACTTTGCCGGCAAATACCGATGCAAAAATTCCAACCATCGGCTTTATAGCGCACTTGGACACCAGTCCCGATATGTCGGGTGAAAATGTCAAACCGCGAATAGTGGAAAATTATGACGGGACGGATATTGTCTTGAATGAAAAAGACAATATCGTGTTATCTCCAACCTTGTTT